>Ga0302326_10000477_pt1 | contig 112558 bp, 108 predicted proteins | sample Palsa_T0_3_FD_202264 | JGI IMG/M metagenome (GOLD analysis project Ga0302326, IMG submission 202264) | Peat permafrost microbial communities from Stordalen Mire near Abisko, Sweden - Palsa_T0_3 | ecosystem: Environmental > Terrestrial > Soil > Palsa > Peat permafrost | place: Sweden: Abisko... | reverse complement strand
GGCGAAATCCGCGCGCTTGCTTGATCTGCCCGAACACCGGTTCCACTACGCATTTGCGCGCCGCGTAGATGGCCTTGCCCACCTTGGTCTGCAGCTTCCTCTTCATCCGATCCACTCGGGTGGCGTCGCGCAGGCTCGGCGGCAACAGCAGGTCTTGATCGGGCAGGTAGGCTCGGTAGCCCTTGGGCATAAAAACATTATCACCCGATTTCGTTGTATCTGTTCCCTCGATCTTGCGGATTTCTCGGACAGGCTCCTAGTCAATAATTGACGCTTTCGGTGGGGCTTTAGCGGCCATGGTTTTCATTAGGCCGCGCGTGGCCATGTATATTTCAAGCACGTCTTCCGGTTTATACCCTTCCGTCGGGAGAATTCTTCCATCTACATGAGATACCCTATTTCTCCATGCGTCTTTGACGGAGTGAAGAAACGGAAGTATATCCCTCAGGAATCCAATGTGAGGTTTAGCGACTGCTGGCAAGTTCTTGAATTCCGTTCTTTGAGTGAGCTTTTCTAATTTGCTTACCACGCTCCCGAAGTGGGCTTTTTCATCTGCGGGAAGATCTGTAAGCCAGTACAATTCCAAAACCGCCGTCTCGACAATACGCATTAAATGAAACACGCAGCCTGTCAGCCTATCGGTAGCGAGACACTTACCAGCCTCACTGATGTCATCTATCAGTTGTGGAGACGGATATTTATCGACAACGGCTTCCCATCCTTTACGTGGAGAGGCATAATACGGCCTAAGTGAAACCGGCATCAAAAACATTAAGGGATGCTCCATGTCCTCTTTGAGGCGGTTACCTAGTTCCAGGAAAAGACTGTTCAATATGGTGATCGGGATGGCCGGAATCCCGCTTGCGCTGATCTGCACCAAGATTTTAGCGATCTGTGGTGGTACCGAGCGAAAGTCGTACTTTTCAGATTCGTCGCGCAACTCTTTCAGCTTCGCTCTGAACAAGTCCCACCCTTCTTCCGTTACGCCTGATAGCCACGGAGCCTGGGAGGACATCTTGAGCCAATACGTAAAGATTGCAGGGCGAAAATCGATCATATCCCACAGGCTCGCCAGCCTGTATAAATTCTCTTTCCAGATGTAAGCTGCTGGCGCATCCAGTATGATCTCATGCTCAATGGCGGCGGTTGACATTTGTATCCTCCGGCCAGCCTATGCTATGCTGGCTCTGGAGGATGCCATATGGCACACCTCTCCTGTTCCACCGGAAAGCGCGTCAACGCTGCCAGCCGCCAAGCACATGCAGCGATGGAACCGCCGTCCTAAAAACACACTTCTGCCGCTAGGCGAAGTGTATCATATCCCGGAGAGCCGTTCCTACGGCGCGATCCTCCAGTACATGTAGCAGTCGGTTAGGATGCCCGGTGTTTTGGATTGCATAACAAGTGTTTGCAACCCATCCGACTGTCGAGAAAACCTCGGTTGCCACGCATCATGGTCAAACGTGATCTGCAAGGCAGCAGAAGGAAGATCCTTGAATACTAACTCTCCGTTCTGTGGCACTTGTACTGGTCCGTTGCACAGGGTGCCCGATGTAGCCTTAGGCGCGCCTCCGACGGGCGCCGGTCGCGGCGCAGTTTGGGGCACGACTCCATAAGCAAGGTCGTGTTCAATTTGCGCTATTCGCTCACGCGCCTGCGCAGATGTTTTATGCAGTTCGTCATCCGTGGGAAGAGGCATCGGCGGTATAGCTGGGATACCAACCCTCGGAGCTTCTCCGTAAATGATAATTGATCGGCAGTCGCGGAATTCTTTGTCATAGCCTGCCATGGTATCGCTAATGGCTTGTAGCTTCTGTTCGCGCCATATTTCCGCTTCTCTTGTGGGTGATTCTTCCAGCATCAACTGCGTTTGTGTCGCCTTCAAATCATCGATCCTGAGAACGAGGCCGCGCTCATACAAACGGCGTCTCATCGACCTCATGTATTCCACACGGAACTGACTTTCGATACTTCGGTCGTATCTGCCAGTTATCGGAGCATCAAGAACAAATCCGTGTGAGCCGTTGATCATATATGCATCGGCAGCATCCGAACAAAACAAGTCCGTGCGCACGGAAAAAGATGGCGTCGCGAGCATGCGCTCATAAAGTCTTAGCTGCCGCTGTTTGTCGAGTTTCGCTAGAAGTAGATCCCGCTTGTCAGGATCGAGAGCCGTTTGCATTCTATCCGATTCGAGTATCGGGGACGCGGGTTTTGGGTGAGAAGTGCTGGCAGTGGCCTGCCCGATAGCGTGTCCTTCGGTATGCTGTTCTCCGCTTGAGCCTTGTATTCCAGAACGGATGGACATGTACAGTCCCGCGCCTATTGCTAGGATCACTAGAAGGATTATCCATGCCCGGAGGTCGTGCCGATCTGGGGAAGCAGCTATCGTGACTTTCCCAATTGGCTTACCGCATCCTCCGCAGAACCGGGCGCTATCGGCGTTGCTTGTTCCACACGGACATATCCAGGGCATTGCAATACTCCTTCTCTCTGTTTTACACTTCAAGAAGCGCTTCAGTTATTTCGGAAAGGAACATTAAAAAAGCATGCGAATTCACTTTAGAAACGGCGACTTGGCATTTCGGCCAGAGTCAGAGAGCGAAGCAGAGGTTTTATCCGGCTTATTAGATGCCCTAAAAACCGCGAAGTTTACCGAGGGTATGAATTGGATTATGCGTTCCTCCCTCACCAGCGAAAACCCTGACAACCAAGAGCCGGTCGCTACCCGCCAGATGCCTGGATAGATCCTCCGTTAACTCATCCGCTGTCTGGTCCGTGGTCACCATCATTACCGTATCCAGAATTTGCGTAGCCGTTAACGCGGCAAGCGCAAACTGGAGATACTTGTATTCTTCGTGTGGTTTTTCCAGTAGATCGAATGCGATCAGGTAATCATGCCTTTCTCGGGGCGCGTCGTCATCGTCGATCATAATTGCAGTATATCAGGATTCGATCCGAGCAGTCGGGCGATTAGCAGCCAAATATCGCATATTGCAATATCACGGCAAACGAACACTACCCATAATTCCGCGCCGCTAGGAACGCTTGGCGCTATGATGGAAGCGATATGAAACCGCAACCAGCCCCGCCCGTGCCCGGCAACACCGAATGGGAGCGTTTCGACAACGCCTTCCGGAAGATAATCTCCGTGCCGAAGGAAGCTTTTGTAAAGGAAGAGGCGCGGCTCAAACTGGCCCGCGAAAAGAGGCGCACCGCGAAAAAGCCGCACTAGCCCCATTGTGACAGCCTGCTAGGCGACTGGCGCTAAGCCATGGGCGGTAAACTCCCCCATTTCATTCTGGATAACAAGCCGGCTCTTTATCGGGCTGTTGCCTGCTTCGCCTATTACAAGCCAGAACTGCTGCCCTATGTTTTTGCGTGCGAAGTCTGGATCGTCAATCGCCACCAGTTTTCCGTGGAGAGGATCGAACCCAGATTCTCGCACAGAATCATCAAAATCAAACAGTACCCGTATCTGGTCAACCCAAATTTCTTCTCGAAAGAGTGCACCCATGACTGACATTGACGCCTACCTTAAGGAACGCGGTCTAGACTACTGGAACCAAAACACGGTCATCCCCTCTGCGGAGGAAAAGCAGCGCTCTCGCGAACTGCACGAGCATAGACGCTGCCCGCGCTGCGATCACGAGATTAGTATAGCCGATGCGATCTCTATGGTGTTCGGAAACGGTTGGGACCAGCCTGTCCTAGTGCAGTGCGATGACGGCTCAACCGAATGGATTTTCGCTACGAAGGCAAACCCCCAGCGCGTGCGGATTCTGGGCTGCCTAGGGGATGCGGAGACCCGCGTTGAGCGCATTCCAGCGCCGCGCCTCACCGGCCTGTCACGTACTACAAGTGTAGCCTTTGGGGCATGAGTTGTCAAGTAATTTATTACCCTGATTTGCGCTGAGAAAACAAAACAAGCCGGGCTCCGTTTCAAAGATGGTCACCGGCGCAGCCCCCTGGCTGCTCGGTTCTGGTGCGGAATACAACAGCTTGTAGATTGGCTGCTGGGCCGGGATGCCAGTGGGAGTAAACGCAACGGCGAGAGACAAAGCGGGTAGAAGTGCCTTCAGCATGGTTCCCCCAGCTACTGGCAGGCACTAAAAACCAGGATGCCGCTGGCGATTTTCGTCGCAGGCACCTGCCCACAGTTTTGATAAGTGTTCGAGGTGCCTGTCACCACGCATACCGAGGGTACGTAGGCTGCGCCGTTAGCCAGCGTAGGCTCGGTGAAGGCCGTGGCGAGCCAGCCGTTTGCGCTGGTGTTGCCACAGTTGCCCATCCCCGTGCCGCTATCCCACAAATGATAAAGGGATCCGTATTCTATGTCGATTGTGTAGGCGTAAAGCCAGCCCCAGGTTCCGCCGACGTTCGGATCGGGCGTAATGGCCCACAGCGTGGCGTCGTTCGTCCCGCTGGCGATGGCCATCGCTGCGCCCTGGAGGGTGCTGTTGGCCCCTGGATACAAGGGGTTGCTCCCCTGGCAGTCCTCGGGGAGGGTCGCATACCCAAGCGGGCACGGGTTGAACGCCGGGCCCGTGCCCACATAATAGGTCCAATCGGTGCCGTTCGTTCCGGCGTTGCCGCGGAAGACTTCGACCGACTCGTTCACCGGCCAGAGGAACGCAAACTGACCGCTGGTGCTTAGAGCTAGAAGCGCGATCTCGTGGATCTCGTCGCAAGACCCGTTGCTGTTCGTCCAGGGCGATCCGTTGCTCGCGAGCGGGCATATCGCGGGGTTTGTGTTGGGCAACTGCGGCAGTTGGCTCGCCTGGAAGGGAAGCTGCGTATTTACGGTGCCGTTGATGAGGCCCACGTCGCCGGTTCGGAACTCGCCCATATCGACACTGGCGCCGGTGCCGTTGGCCTCCGCCGGTACTACATACAGATATCCGCTCTTGTCGGCGAGCAGGGCGAACATTGGGGCGACGCCGGATGCGAAAGGCACGATCACCGGCGGCGTGGAGCCGAAGTCCAGGTCCAGCCGGCTCAGCTCTCCGGTTTCGTATGCCGAGGGGTCCGGATCGCCGTTCGAGTTCAAGGTGAAGGTCTCCTGGTTTGGCGCGTAGAAATCGGTGGGCTTCAGCGGGTTTGAGGAGGTAGCCGCCGGGAACTTCATGGCGGACGATCCCCAATAGACAACGTTGCCCGGGTTCACACAGTTCGAGTTGGAAGGGCTGGTGCAGCCGAAAGGGCCGTTCCCGGAGGCCGCGTAGACATTGTTGGACGACGTCGATCCCGACGATGGGCCGCCCGAGGATTGCCAGATGCCCCCCTGGCTGACCGCCCAGTTGTCCCCACGATCGTACGCGGCCGTTTGGCAATCCACCGACGCCGGAGGGTCCCTCGGGCGGACCGCTCGTATTAAACTGGGCATATACTTGGGGGTACACTCCGGTGGTGAACCGGCCGGTTCCCGACGTGGCGAACGACGCTGTCTGGCTGAACGTCACCGATGAAGAAGAATTGTATGCGACCGAGTAAAGAAACATCCATCCTGCATAGTTGCAGGAGGTAAACCCGGCCTCGCAGCCGGTCGAGGACGCAGCCACGACTTCTCCCGCCCCCGTCCCAAACGCCACGTAAACGTACGTGGTTGTGGCAGTTGGATGGGTCAGCAGCAGCGAGGCGCGCGCCACCTGGAAGGATGGGTTGAATCCGGCGGCTGTGATGGCGTTCCGGGAGTTCATCACCGAGCCCGTTTCCATATTAATCGCGTCTAGGTTCCATTGAACCAGTTCAGGGGACGTCGGCAGTACGCAGGCGGATGCGACGAACGCGGTCGGCACCGGGGCAGTGCCCGAGTAAATGTCGATCACGGGCGTTGCCACTACCCCGTAGTAGACGAGATTCGTACCGCCGGGATTGTGGCCGTAGTTGTTGTCGAATGGTGCACCCGTGCCGCCACAGTCATTCGCCAAGTTGGCGGACCACAGCACAGTTCCGTCACTGGTGTCGAACGCATATAGGTAGTCGTCCAGCGATCCCACCAGCAGGACATTCTTGCTTACCCCGCCTACGGGGAGACTGGTGACGTAAAGCGGCTGTGCGACCGCGGGCTCAAAGGTGTAATTTCCCCCCGGGGGCATGGGCCGCGCCGGCAGCGTGTGCGGGGGGAACTGGTAGAAATTGGTCAGCCCGAATGACGACGCCTCGACGCCAGCCGCCAGCGTCGTTTCGGAGGCGTTAGCGCTCGTGCGATACCGGCTGTATTGGCCGGTCAGCACGCAGGGATCCCCGGTGTTGCAGGTGCCACCTGAGTTGGCGGCTGGCAGAGCGCCTGGCGCGTTCGAAGCCGGGTGATGGATCGAGACGCCCCCATACGGCTCACCGTCGTCCCTGGCGGTTGGCCCCGGCGGTGTAGACGGGTTGGTCTGGCCGGCAGCGCTGTAACTCATGAGTAATAAAACGCACACAAGGCTGGCTGTGTGTGTGGCGGGAAACTCTTCGCATTCGGATCTCCTCCGTTGGAATGGCCCCAAGCCGGGATTGATGGAATCATACCTGAAGCCAGACCTCGCCGTCAAGCGAAATAGTACCCAATTTGTCCAGTTTCGTCCAATGCAGCGGAAAGTTGACCAGAAATTGACGATGCCTTTGCTGCGAACGGTGGGCTAAAGTGGGAAATCGTTTCCGATATTCTATCGGGCGATGCCATTGGTTATTGTCATGCGTTCGAAATTCCGCGTCGCAAGTTGCAAAATTCCCGTGGGCATAACCCACCGACGACAGGCCTTCTACCGCCGACCACGCACCACGCAAATCCGGTGCTAGCCGTGCGCGGATAGGGGCACTCCCTCGCCCACCCTGGAACTAGCAGTACTAATTCTAAACTTCCGATAGTATTGCCCCCACCCCCACCCACACCCCAAGATGGTCGCAGGCGATATGCGGCAACCCCTAAAGGCAAGTTGGCTTTCCGCCGATAGTCCGCATCGGGGCCTTTGATTTTGAGATCCGTCACACGACGTCCAGGATCGCGCCTGTATCGCGCTGTGCCAGCGCACTTTGCGATGCTGTCGATCTGCGCCCTGTCCGCGGCAGCCGCCTACGGCCGGCCCGCCGAAGCCCGCGCCGCACTGCCGGTCCTGACGCACATCTCTCAGATCCGCCAACTCACGGCGGATCAGGCTGCGCGCGGCTACCCGGTCCGCATTCGCGCGGTCGTAACCTATTACAGTCCCACGGGGCCCAACTTTCTGGGCCGCGATACCTTCATAGGCTCCGATACTCCCGACGTGTTCGTGCAGGACTCTACCGCGGGTATCTGGGTGAATGTCCCCAAGGGCGCGCCACCGCTTGCCGCGGGACAGCTCGTCGAGATGGAAGGCGTCACGGAGATTCCGGACTTCGCGCCGCAGATCGGCAAACCCCGCTACCGGGTGCTCGGCCAGGCGCCGCTGCCGCAACCGAAGAGGCCATCTCTCGAAAGGATGCTTTCGACCGCCGAAGACAGCCAATGGGTCGAGACGCAAGGCATTGTACGGCAGGTTAGGTTCCAGGCCGGTCTGCTCAGCTTCGATATCGCCGTGGCTGGCGGCCGCCTGAAAGCCATGATCCCCGGCGTCAATGGCCCGCTTCCCAGCCAGCTCGTGGATGCCGAGGTGCGCATTCGCGGGGCCTGCGGCGCCATCTTCAACAAGAAGCTGCAACTGGTGGGAATTCTGCTGTATGTGCCGGCCATGAACCAAATCGAAGTATTGAAGCCGCCCGGCGATCCGTTTGCCAAAGACGTTCAGCCGATGGAAACAGTGGCGCGCTTTGCCCCGCAACGGTCGCTCGGACATCGCATCCGCTTGCAGGGCATTGTCACTTTGCAGGATTCCGGCAACACCGTATACCTGTCCGACGGCAGAACCGGAATCCGCATCGAATCCGCGGCGCTGCTGGCGTTCCAGCCCGGCGACCGGCTGGATGTGGCCGGTTTTCCGCGGGTCTCCGACTATAGCCTGACGATCGAGGACGCCGTCTGTCGGCGCATCGGGCGCCAAGCGCCGATAACGCCCATTCCGGTCACTGTGGAACAGGTGCTCAGCGGCGATTACGACTCCCTGCCGGTTTCCATTCAAGGGCGTTTGTTGGGGAGGTCGGTGCTGGCCGACACCTTGACCCTGGTGCTGAAAAAGTCGAAGGTGGTGTTCGGCGCCTTCATCCGCCAGCCGCAAGGCGCAACTTGGCTGACCGAGACGCCGCACGACACCATTTTGCAGGTATCCGGAATCTGTGTGTCCGGCAATGAACACAACCAGGCTTTCGGCGTGCTTTTACAATCCGCCGGGGATGTAGCCGTGGTAAATCGGCCACCGTGGTGGACGGTTCCGAAAGCCTTGGGCGCGCTGGGCGTATTGGCGCTCGCCATTCTGGGCGGGCTCGGCTGGGTGGTGGTCCTGCAGCGGCAGGCCATGTTGGAACAGCGCTACCAGAATCTGGTCGAGCATGCCAACGACATCATTTTCACTTTGGATTTGAAACAAACCCTTACCTCGCTGAACCAAGCCGGGGAGCGCATCCTGGGCTATTCGCGCAAAGAGGCCGGCGGCCTGCCGCTCGCCCATTTGCTGCCGCCGGTATGGAAGGAGAAAGCCGGCGAGGCCGCCGCGCGCGTTTCGGGCGGGGAGATTTATCCCAACCAGGAATGGGAACTGGCCGCCAAGGACGGCTCGCGCACGCCGGTGGAGGTCAGCCTGCAGGCCATCCACAAGAGGGGGCGGCCCGTGGGATTGTTGGGCATCGCCCGCGACATCTCGGAACGCAAGCGCGCCGAGGATGAGATGCTGCACGCCAAGGAAGCCGCCGAAGCGGCCAATCGCGCGAAGAGCGAGTTCGTGGCCAACATGAGCCACGAGTTGCGCACGCCTCTCAATGCGGTGATCGGTTACAGCGAAATGCTGCAGGAAATCGCCGAGGAACGCGACCAACAGGACATGCTGGTGGACCTGCGCCGAATCCAAACGGCGGGCAAACATCTATTGGGCCTGATCAACGACATCCTGGATCTGTCGAAGATCGAGGCCGGCAAGGTGCAGTTGTCGACCGAGCGATTCGCGGTCGCTTCGGTGATCCACGATGTGGCCGCCACGCTACAGCCCCTGGTGGAGAAGAACGCCAACCGCCTCGTGGTGTTATGCGAGGAAGGTCTCGGCCATATGCTGGCGGATCAGACCCGCACGCGGCAGGTGCTATTCAATCTGCTGAGCAACGCCTGCAAGTTTACCGAATGCGGGAGCGTCCGGCTGGAGGCCAGACGGGTCCGCGGCGAAGGCGTGAATTGGGTGGAGTTCCGGGTGGCGGATACCGGTATCGGCATGACCCGGGAACAGATCGACAGGCTTTACCGGCCGTTCATGCAGGCCGATGCGTCGACCACCCGGAAATACGGGGGAACCGGCTTGGGATTGGCCATCAGCCGCCGCCTTTGCCAGATGATGGGGGGCTCTTTGAGCGTGGAGAGCCAGTTGGGCCAAGGATCGGTATTCACGGTTCGCATGCCCGGGGATGCTTGTGGGGCAGTTTGCCAACCCGCGGGCCGATTGTCAATCGGCCCAGTGCTGGTAGAAACAAATGCGGCCCTTGAGGATGCGCTAGCGAGTTAAGGAAGAGAATCGAATGTTTCCGCAATTTCAACGCGTCGTCACTCTTTCGGTGATGAGCATATTGGTCGGCCTGTTCGCGTGGATCTACGCGCGCGACCGCCAGCCGCGCGCGCGCCTGTGGATGATCGGCTGGGCCTGCATCGTCGCGCATTTCGCCGGCATGCTGCTGTTCAGCTTCAAGCTGATCCCGGATCGGCTGGCGGATTGGTCGGCTTATTCCACCCTGGTTCTCGGCGCTTCCGCTTTCTTCCTTTCCGTCTGCCAGAGACGCGGCACGCCCAGGGAGCGGGTCCTGTTTTGGGCCGCGATGGTGACCCCGGCGGTGGCTTATTGGACCTGCATGGTCTTCGGGGTGCAAAACCCGGCGGTATACCGCGCGCTGCTGGCGGGGGTGCTGGGCGGAGGCGTGTGGATCGCCTGGCTTCAGCCCAAGAAAACGGCGGCCAGCGTGGCCGCCTGGCTCGCGGTGGCCCTCGCACCGGGGCTGTGGGCCGCCTGGATCGCCCCCACACACGTGGAGTTCGGGATGGATTTTCTCCTCTTTGAGGGCTTTGCCGTCACGGGCTGGCGCTATTGGAGATACTTTCGCCGGCTGACTCCCGGCGTGCTGCTCACGTCGCTCTCGTTTCTAGCTTGGGGACTGGTCTTCCCGGTAGCTGAAATCTGCGGGGCGCTGCACGTGAATATCCCCGGCGATCACGTGGTTTGGGATCTTCCCAAATACTTCGTGGCGTTCGGCATGATCATGACGCTGTTCGAGAACCAGACCGAAATCCTGCAAGTGGAAATCGCCGTGCGCAAGCGCGCCGAAGAAGCAGCCCACAACGCCAACGAAGCCAAAGGCATCCTGATGGCCTCGGTGAGCTTCGCAGCGCGGCGGATTCTAAGCGCGGACGGTTGGGAGACGGTAATTCCCGAGACGTTGTCTAAAATCGGTGTGGCCGCGCGCGTGAGCCGCGCCTATGTGGCGCAAGTTCAACCAGGAGAGCCCGGAACGGCGGCCGTGGTGCTGCACGAATGGACCGATCCTTCGCTCGACCGCGAGGCCGGCGAGTCAACTCTGGCGTGTGCGGGGGCGGTATCCGCCCGGCTGAGCCGCGGCGAAGTCGTGTCGTTCCACGGCCCCGCGACCGCGCCGCGACCGTCCGGGGGCGGTTGCCCCAAATCCACCGTTCTGGTGCCCATAGAAGTGGCGGAAAGCTGGTTCGGCTTCCTCGGATTCGAAGATCACCGGCGCGAGCGCGAGTGGAGCGACGCCGAACGGGATGGCTTCCGCTCGGCCGCCCGCATGCTGGGCGCCTCCATGACGCGGCAGAAGGCGCAGGAGTACGTGGATAATATTCTGCACTCCATGGAAGAATCCCTGCTGGTCACCGATACGGAGTTGCAGATCCGCCGCGTCAACCCCAGCACCACGCGATTGCTCGGCTACACCGAAGAAGAGTTGATCGGACGGCCCGCCGGACAGGTAATTCTGGAGCGCGAAGCGCCCGCGCGGCGCAGCGCCGTGGAGCGCACCTATCGCACCCGGACGGGCCGCCCGATCCCGGTACTGTTCTCTTCCGCGGAAATGCGCAACGGCGCGGGCGTGCTGGAAGGCTACGTCTGGCTGGCGCAGGATATGACCGAGCTGAAGCGGGTGCAAGGGGAGTTGGTGCGCGCCAAAGACGCGGCCGAGGAAGCCAACCGCGCCAAGAGCGCCTTCCTGGCGAACATGAGCCATGAACTCCGCACGCCGCTGAATGCGGTCATCGGTTACAGCGAGATGCTGCAGGAGATGGCGCAGGACCGCGGGCAACTGGACCTGCTCCCGGATCTGGGCAGAATTCGGTCGTCCGGCAGGCACTTGCTGGGCTTGATCAACCATGTCCTGGATCTCTCGAAAATCGAAGCTGGGAAAGTGGAGCTGTCGATCGAGAGCGTAGACGTCTTGCCGGTGATCGAGGACGCCGCCAGCACCATCCGCCCGCTGGTGGAAAAGAACGGCAACCGGCTCGAAGTGGCGTGTGTGGACCGGCTGGGCGCATTGCTGGGCGACCAGACCCGCGTGCGTCAGGTGCTGTTCAACCTGTTGAGCAACGCCTGTAAATTCACCGAAAACGGCGTGATTCGTCTGCATGCCCGGCGCACCCGGCGCAAAGGCTCGGACTGGGTGGAGTTACGCGTGACGGACACCGGCATCGGCATGAGCGCGGAACAGTTGGACCGGCTATACCGCCCGTTCATGCAGGCCGATTCGTCCACCACCCGGAAGTACGGCGGGACGGGCTTGGGCCTCGCTATCAGCCGCGAGTTCTGCCAGATGATGGGCGGCTCTCTGAGCGCGGAGAGCGAATTGGGCAAAGGGTCGGCGTTCACCGTGCGGCTGCCCGGCGATGCGGATGTGCCGGAGGCGTGGGGCGGGCCCCCAGACCTGCGCGGATTCTCCGGAACCCGCTCTTCGGCGAGCGAAGCTCGCGTCGAGGCCATCTCATGACCGGCCCTAAAATCCTCGTCGTCGAAGACAACGAATCCAGCCGCGACATGCTGGCCCGGCGCCTCACCCGGCGCGGATACCAGGTGATCTCGGCGGCCGACGGCCGACGCGGGATCGCCATGGCGCAAGAGCAGTCCCCGGATCTGATTATCATGGACATGAGCCTGCCCGAAATAGACGGCTGGGAGGCCACGCGCCGACTGAAAGCCGACCCGGCCACGCGCGTCATTCCGATTGTGGCCCTGACCGCGCATGCCATGGCCAGCGACCGCAAGAAAGCCATGGACGCCGGTTGTGACGACTACCATACCAAGCCCGTCGATTTCGAGAGCCTGGTGCGCAGCCTGGAGGCCTTTCTGGAAGCCCGGAACCGGCATGCGCGGACTGCTGCTATCGTGCTGCCCGGCGTTCCCGCGGCCGTTTCCTCCAACTCCGTAGCCCTGATGGGAGATCCGCAATGACGAATACAAGACCCCTATTGCTGGTAGACGACGACACCACCAACCAGGACCTGCTGTCGCGGCGCTTGAAGAGGGCCGGCTACGACACCGAAGTGGCGGGCAGCGGATACGAGGCCCTGGATGTGCTGGCCCGGCGGGAGGTGGAGTTGGTCCTGTTGGACAGCATGATGCCCGGCCTGAGCGGCATCGAGCTGCTGCGCCAACTCCGCCGACGGTTCACGCCGGCGCGTCTTCCCATCATCATGGTAACCGCCCTCGGCGAGAGCGAACGGGTGGTGGAAGCCTTGAATTTGGGCGCCAACGATTACATCTCGAAGCCTGTAGACTTTCCGGTGGCGCTGGCCCGCATCAAAGCCCAGATCGAGCGCAAGCGCGCGGAAGACGCTCTGCGCGAGAGCGAAGAGCGCTACGCGCTGGCGGCGCGCGGAACCAACGACGGCCTGTGGGACTGGGATCTGGAAACCCAGCGCGTCTATTTCTCGGCCCGCTGGAAGGCCATGCTGGGCTACGAAGAGTCGGAAATCGGCGACAATCCCGAAGAATGGCTTTCCCGCGTGCACAAGGAAGACCGCGCGCCGATGCGGGCCGAATTGGCCGCGCACTGGGACGCCACCGCCGCCAAGGAATGCGCCATCGAACATCGTGTGCTGCATAAGGACGGTTCCTACCGGTGGATGTTGAGCCGCGGCGTGGTCGAGCGCAATGCCCGGGGAGAGGCGGTGCGCATGGCGGGATCCCAGACCGACATCACCAGCGGCAAGGCGTTCGATCCGCTGACCGGCTTACCCAACCGGACGCTGTTCCACCACAACCTGGTGGCCTGTCTGGAACGCGCGGCCCAGGAACCCGGCTTTCCGTTCGCGGTGCTCTTCCTGGATCTCGACCGGTTCAAAGTGATCAACGACAGCCTGGGCCACATGGCCGGCGACGAGTTGTTGATCCACGTGGCCCAGCGGCTGCGGTCGGCCGTGCGCAACGCCCCGCCCGCCGGCACGGCGTATCGGGGAGAGGATCACGACCTGATTGCCCGGTTGGGCGGCGACGAATTCGCCATCCTGCTGGAAAACGTGGACCTTGACGGCGCCGTCCGCATCGCCGACCGTATCCGCGATTCCATCCACGCGGCCTTTAAGCTGGAATCCAAAGAAGTGTTCACCACCGTCAGCATCGGCATCGCGCCCGGAAACTCCGCCTACCGCACACCCACCGAAATCCTGCGCGACGCGGACACCGCCATGTATAAAGCCAAGTCGCTCGGCCGGTCGCGCTTTGAAGTGTTCGACGCTGAGATGCGCGCCCAGGCCGTGGCCCGCCTGGAACTGGAGAGCGATCTGCGGCGCGCGGTCGATAACCAGGAATTCGTACTGTACTACCAGCCCAAGGTAAGCCTCAAGACGGACAAAATCGTGGGCGTGGAAGCGCTGATCCGCTGGCGCCATCCCGAGCGCGGCATCGTGCCGCCCGACGAGTTCATTTCGCTCGCCGAAGAGACCGGCCTGATTGTCCCCATCGGCCTGTGGGTTTTGCGGGAAGCATGCACCGCGATGCACCGGTGGCACGCCGAGTTTCCCGCCATCCCCCCGCTCGAAGTCAGCGTGAATGTGTCCGTGCGGCAATTCCGCGAGCCGGATCTGCAGGCCCAGATCGCCGCCATCCTGGCAGAGACGCAGTTGGATCCCAAGACGCTGCAATTGGAAATCACCGAGAGCGTCCTGATGGACGATCTGGATTCCGTGGCCGGCTTGCTAGGCCGCCTGAAGACCCTGGGCGTGGGCTTGAAGATCGACGACTTCGGGACCGGATACGCCTCCCTCAAATGCCTGAGCCGCCTGCCGTTCGACGTTCTGAAAATCGACCGCTCGTTCGTGCTCAATATGTCCGAGGCCGATGGCACGGGCGAGACCATCCGGACCATCCTGTTGCTGGCGGAGAACCTGGGCATGGAGGTGGTGGCCGAAGGCATCGAGAAAAAAGAACAGCTCGTGGAGCTGCAGTCGCTGCACTGCGACTACGGTCAAGGCTACTACTTCTCGCCGCCGGTGGAGCGGGAAGCGCTGGGCGAGCTGATCCGCAAATCCCGCCAGTAGGGCGGCGCCAGGCGCCGCTTGGTGGCGCAGGCGAGCGGAGCTTGCCTCCGGCGGCGCACCCGCGCCACCCCACCACCCACCCGGCGTGATAAAATCGGACGAATCCCGCAAATGCCTGAAATCCTTCCGTCAATTCTGGCCGCGGACTTCGCCCGCTTGGGCGAACAGATCGCCCAGGTCGAGCGAGGCGGCGCCACCATGCTGCATCTGGACGTGATGGACGGCCACTTTGTCCCGAACCTGACCATCGGGCCGCCGGTGGTCGCTTCCATCCGCAAAGTCACGCGCCTCACGCTGGACGCGCACCTGATGATCGCGGATCCCGACAAATACGCGCCCATCTTCATCGAAGCGGGGGCCGATCAGGTCAGCGTGCATCAGGAAGCCTGCAAGCATCTGGACGGCACGCTGCGCGAGATCCAGCGGGCGGGCGCGCGCGCCGGCGTCGTCATCAATCCGGCGACTCCGGTTTCCGCCATCGACGAGGTGCTGGGGCTGGCGGATTATGTGCTCGTGATGAGCGTCAATCCGGGGTTCGGCGGGCAGGGATTCATCCCCTATACGCTCGACAAGGTGCGGCGGCTGGACGCCATCCGCCGCGAACGCCGCCTGGCGTTCTCCATCGAAATCGACGGCGGCGTGACCAAGGAAAACATAGGCGATGTGGTGCGGGCGGGCTGTGACTGGATCGTCACAGGGTCTTCTGTATTTCACACCCCGGACCCGGTCGCCGCGGTGGCCGAGTTGCGCGAAGCAGCCGCGCAGGCGTTTGCTGTCCGCTGTTGAGTCCCCCCACGCTGGCGATGCAATTGCTATCCTGTACTGAACGGCCTAAGAGAACAAGAAAGATCGGCAAGAGCAAATGATGTATCCACGTCTTCTTCATAACCTGATTGCGGTAGCCGCGCTGGCGGGCCTCCTGAGTTCCTGCGGCATCCGCCGCCACAAATACGCGGACCCCATTACCAAGAACACCTCCCAGCCCGACAAGGTGCTCTTCGACCGCGCCATCAACGATATCGAGCACAGCCGCTATGAGATCGCGCGGCTCACCCTGCAGACCCTGATCAACACTTACGACAGCAGCGAGTTTTTGGCCAAAGCCAAGCTGGCCATCGCCGACAGTTGGTTCCGCGAAGGCGGTGCACATGGCCTGGCGCAGGCTGAAGCCGAATACAAGGACTTCGAGCTTTTCTATCCCAACATGGAGGAAGCCGCCGAGGCCCAGGAGCGGGTTTGCGATATCCACTACAAGCAGATGGACAAGGTGGATCGCGACCCCTTGCACGCGATCCGCGCGGAAGACGAGTGCCGCCAGTTGCTGCTCCAGTATCCCAATAGCAAGTTCGCGCCGGAGACCCAGCAGAAGCTCCGCGATGTGCAGGAAGTTCTGGCAGCCCACGAGTATGCTGCGGGCGTGTTCTACCACCACAAGGGATCCATGCCTGCCGCGGCCAACCGCTTGACCACCCTGGTCGATCAGTATCCGCTGTTCAGCCAGGCCGACGAGGCGCTTTGGATGATGGGCGACTCCTACGACCGCATGGGCGACCGGTTCGAGGACCGGTCCGCCGCCGCCTACACGCGCATCGTGAAGGATTATCCGCTGAGCATCCACGCGGATGCGGCCAAGAAGAAACTGGAGGCCATGAAGCGTCCCGTGCCGGAAGCCGACCCGGTGGCCTCTGCGCGCATGAAATACGAGATGGACAACCGCACCGCACCGGGCCGTGTCGCGCGCGCCATCACCATGTTTAAGAGGAACCCGGATACCAGTTTGGCGGCCAAGGGAGGCACCCCGACCATGACCGTGATGCGCCCGGGAATTCCAGTTAGCGTGCCGCTCAGCGCCGGCGCCGCGGCAGCACCAGGCGCGGCCGGGACCACGGGTACGGGATCGGACGTCACGATCGGCCTCACCAACGACACGAAGGAGCTGGATACGCGGCCCGATGCGCGCGCTAACCCGCCTGGCGCGGCCCCCGCCACAACGGCTGGGGATCAGACCGCCAAACCGGCCGACGGAGGGTTAGTAGCTCCCCAGCAGCCGTTCGCCACCAACCATCCATTGAGCGAAGCGGATAAGAAGAGAGCCCAGAAGATTATGGCGGCGAAGGCCAAAGAGGCAAAGAAGGCCGCGGCCAAGGCGGCCAAGAAGGGGCAGCCTCAGCCGCAGCCCGCACCTCAGACACCGGCACCATCCGCTCAGCCGGCTCAGGCTCAGACACCGCCCCAGACGCCGCCGGCCCAACCTCAAACGACGCCCAAATGATGCGCATCCTGCTGGCCGACGATAGCCCCCACGCGCAACGCATGGGAGAGCAGATCCTTAGGGAGGAGGGCTTTGAGGTAGTCACTGTCAGCGATGGCGACTCCGCTCTGTTGCGCCTGGAAGACGTGGATCCCGATCTGGTGCTGGCCGCCGTGGCGATGCCGCACCGTACGGGCTACGAAATCTGCCAGTACGTGAAGCTCAGCCCGCGTCACAAGCACGTCCGGGTGGTATTGGCCGCCGGCGTAAGGGACCCGCTCGATGAAGCGGAAGCGCGCCGCGCGCAGGCCGACGGCATCGTGCAAAAGCCGTTCCAGGCGTCCGTACTGCTGGGCGTGGTGAAGCCGCTCGTCGAGTTGGCAGTCAAGGAACGCGGATCCGCCGCGGGGCCGCCCGCTGGGCCCGGCAAGCGGCTCGCGGCCACGTCGCCCAAATCGCCGGTCGTCGTGCTGATCGATCCGGAGCGCGTGCAAGCCGCCGTTACGGTAGCCCTGGACGCCGCCCTGTCTGGTATGATTGACGAGATTACCGAGAAGGTAATGATCGCGCTCGGCACCAGATAGGACATATGCCCGATAACAGTTTTGACGTCGTCTCCAAAATCGAGCTGCCGGAGGTGGGCAACGCCATCCAGCAGGCCATGAAGGAAATTCTGCAGCGTTACGATCTGAAGGATTCCAAATCCTCGATCGAACTGAACGAGAAGGACCACAAGGTCGTCTTGGCCAGCGCCGATGAATACAAGCTGAAAGCCGTCATCGAGGTGCTGGAAGGCAAGCTGGTAAAGCGGAAGGTGCCGTTGAAAGGGCTGACCTACGGAACGCTGATCCCGGCGGCCGGCTCCTCCGTGAAGCAGGAGATCACATTGCAGCAGGGTATTCCCATTGAGAAGGCGCGCGACATCGTGCGCAAGATCAAGGACAGCAAGCTGAAGGTGCAGGCCGCCATCCAGGGCGATTTAGTGCGCGTCAGCTCGCGGGATCGGGACACCTTGCAAGACGTCATCAAGTTATTGCGCGACAACGATTTCGGTATCGACGTGCAATTCACTAATTACCGGACTATTTAACACCTTGACATCAATCAGTCATTCATGCAATACTTGAGTCATGAGCACCACCGGCACCAAAACTGCAATGATTGAAGAATCCAAGACGCTGACCATTCGCCTCGACGAGAGCTTCCATCATCGCCTGAAGACCAGGCTATTGGCCGACCGCACGAATTTTCAGGCCAAGGTCCAAGCCATGCTGCAAGACTACGTCGATGGTCCTGCCGAGCAGCGCGAAGACATCGCCCGCCAAGTCGCCATCGCCCGCGAAGCCATGCGCCGTTATGCTCCCGCCATGCGGGAGCTGGCGCGTTGACCGAGCCGGTCTGGTTGAACTCGGCCGCAGTCGCCCGCTTTCACGGCGATAGCCTGATGGAATTCGGAGGAGCGCACGGAGTCCGCGACCCGGGCGCAGTCGAGTCGGCGCTGGCCAGACCTCGAAATCTACTCGCCTATGGGGAGCCGGATCTGTGCGATCTGGCCGCCGCCTACACCGCCGGGCTTTGCCAGAACCACGGGTTCGTGGACGGCAACAAGCGCACCGCCTTCCTGGCCGGATTCGTTTTCCTGTACGAAGATGGCTACACTATCATGGCCGAGCAGGCCGAAGTGATCGCCGCCATGTTGTCGCTCGCCGACCACACCCTCGATGAAACCGGTTACGCCGCTTGGTTGCGGGACCACACCGCTCTCAACCGAGTGTAAGAGCCATGCCGCGCCGCATCGAAACCCACCTGTTGGAAGGCCCCGCGGGCAAACTCGAAGCCCTGCTGGAACCTCCGGAGGATGCCGCCCCCCGCGCGTCCGCGCTGGTCTGCCATCCCCATCCGTTATTCGGCGGCACCATGCACAATAAGGTGGTCCACCGGGTAGCGCGCGCGCTCTGGACATCGGGCTATGTGGTGGCGCGCTTTAATTTCCGGGGTGTGGGGAAGAGTGAAGGTCGCCACGGCCTGGGTGTCGGCGAAATCGAGGATGCCCGCGCGGCCCTCGACTGGCTGCGCAGCCGCTATCCCGGCCTGCCTTATACGTTGGCGGGATTCTCGTTCGGCTCCCGCGTGATCCTGAATCTTGGATGCGCCTTGCCGGACGCCGTGCGGCTGATCGCGCTGGGTTTCCCCGCCAAGCGCGACCCGGTTGGCGTGCTGGCGCATTGCCCTGCGCCCAAGGTCTTCATTCAGAGCACCCACGACGAGTACGGCCCGCCGCCGGAGATGGAAGCTCTCTACGCGCAAGTCGCCGATCCCAAACAGTTAATTTGGGTGGAGGCGGAAGATCACTTCTTCGCGGGAGGCTTGGACGAATTGGAAAAAGAGGTTGCCGCGCTGGTATCCTCCTGACTCAGTCGCGCTTCCACCGAGCGCGCATGCGCTTCCAGACCTTCGGCGCGGGCCAGCGTGGTAATAGCCGGGGCCAACCCCGCCAGTGCCGCCCGGCTCAAACGCTGCACCGAAATCACCTTCAGGTAATCGGCCACCGACAGCCCGCCCCGAATGCGGGCCACGCCGCCGGTGGGCAGCACGTGATTGGGCCCCGATGCGTAATCGCCCGCGGGTTCCGTGCTGAATGGGCCGATAAAGATACTGCCGGCATGCCGCACCTGCCTGAGCAGGCGATCGTCCGGAATGCTCAGATGCTCCGGGGCGAAGCGATTCGAAAGCTCGACGGCCTCTTCGAGCGACCGCACCAGGATGATGGCGCCGTTGCGCTGGATGGACTTGCGCGCGACGGCGGCGGTCGGCAGATCGGCAAGCTGTGATTCGATCTCCTTCGACACCGCACCGGCGAGCCGCTTCGAAGTGGTCAGCAGGATGGCGGCCGCATCCACATCGTGCTCGGCCTGCGCCAGCATGTCGGCGGCGAGATGCCGCGGATCGCCGTCGGCGGAGACGATCAGAATCTCGGTCGGCCCGGCCACGAAGTCGATGCCCACCTCGCCCGCGAGCAACTTCTTGGCTGCGGCCACGTAAATGCTGCCCGGCCCGACGATGCGGTCCGCGCGCGGCACCGTACGCGTGCCGTAAGCCAAGGCCGCGATGGCTTGCGCGCCGCCCATTTGAAACACCCGCTCGACGCCCAGAAGCCGCGCCGTGCCCAGGATCTCCGGCACACGGTGCGCGCACGCCACGCAGATATTGGGCACGCCGGCGACCTGGGCGGGAATCACAGTCATCATCAATGTGGAAGGCAGCGGATAGCGGCCCGCCGGGATGTATGCCGCGATCGTATCGAGCGGGCGCACCACCTGCCCCACTTCCAAGCCGGGACTCGCTTCGCGCAGCGTTTCCACGGGTAGCTGCATGCGGGCGAAGGCCCGGATATTGGCCGCGGCGGTCTCCACCGCGCTGCGGAACTGCTTCGAAAGCCCCGCGCAGGCGCGCCGCAGATCGGCTGCGGGCACCGCCACCGTCTTGCGGTCGAGCGCATCGAACTGGCGCGCGTATTCGAGCAGCGCCCTATCGCCCCGCACGCGCACGGCTTCCAGAATCGGCCGCACCACGGCTTCGGCCTCGGCTAACCGGGCTTTGCGCCCCGCCATCAAGCGGGGCAGAATGGCAGGAGACAGAATCCGAATCATTCTGGCTCCTGACTCCTGACTCCCGACTCCCTCTTCATAGCACTATCTTGTTCAGCGGATATTCCACGATCCCCTGCGCGCCCGCCTGCTTCAGGCGCGGGATAATGTCGCGCACGGTGGACTCGTCCAGAATCGTATTGACCGCCAGCCATTCCTCGTCGCTCAAGTGCGAGATCGTTGGACGCTTCAGCGCGGGCAGCACCTCCAGCACGGCGCGCAGATCGTTCTGGTGGACGTTCAGCATTAGCCCTACTTTGCCCAGCGCGTTGATGGCGCCTTCCAGCAGCATGCGCATGTCTTCCAGCTTGCGGCGCTTCCATGCGTCCTGCCACGACTCGCGATTGGCGATGAGCTGCGTGTTGGATTCCATCACGGTGTCGATAATCTTCAGATTGTTGGCCCGCAGCGAGGAACCGGTTTCCGTCACTTCCACGATGGCATCGGCCAGCACCGGCGGCTTCACCTCCGTCGCTCCCCAACTGAATTCGACCCGCGCGCTGACGCCATGCTGCGCCAGGTAGCGCTTGGTCGTGCCGACCAGTTCGGTGGCGATGACTTTGCCTTGCAGGTCGCCGACCGACTGAAAGTCCGACGACTCCGGCACCGCCAGCACCCAGCGCACTTTGCCGAAGCTCTGCTTGGAATAGATCAAATCGGCGATCGCTTCGACGTGGGCTTCAGTTTCGGCGACCCAGTCGCGGCCGGTGAGTCCCGCGTCCAGGATGCCGTCTTCTACGTAGCGCGCCATCTCCTGCGCGCGGATCAGCATGCACTCGATTTCGGGATCGTCAATGGAAGGGAAATAGGACCGGCTGCTGGTAGTGATGGTGTAGCCCGCGCGGCGGAACAACTCGATGGTGGCGTTTTCCAGGCTGCCCTTGGGAATGCCCAGCTTCAACTTCATGCCTGGCTCCCGTAGACCGCGCCGGGCTCGTAGGCGCGCGGCTCGGATTCCACCCATTGGCCGCTTTCGAGGCGGCGGTAAAAGCAGCTCAGGTAGCCGTTGTGGCAGACGCCCGGGCCTTGCGGCTCCACGCGCACCAGCAGTGCGTCCTGGTCGCAATCGATCGAGATTTCTTTCACCGCGAGACGGTGTCCGGACGTCTCGCCCTTGAGCCAAAGCTTCTGGCGCGAGCGGCTGTAGAAAGTGGCAAAACCGGTGTCGACGGTGCGGCGGAATGCCTCGCCATTCATGTAGCCGACCATCAGGACGCGGCCGGAACTGTAATCCTGGACGACAGCCGGGATCAGACCGTCTAACTTCGAGAAATCGAGATCCATGCGAATGGCAACAAAAAAGCCCGCCACAAGAGCTTGGCGGGCGTCCTTTCTTATTTCGATATGGGTCGAATCAGAACCGTGCCCGCACGTGGATTGGACCGTGATGGCGATAATGACGGGCCGGAGAAGCCATGAACCAGCATTGTAGCAAAGCGAAGCTTGCCCGTGCCCGCAGGAGTACCTCCATGGCACGCCGGGGCGTGCGTCCCGAGGAAATATGGAGAAAGCCTAAAAATATCTATAAATAGCTGACACACAACGAGTTACGAGGATATCAGGAGGGTTACAGCTATACTGATGGGCATACGCTGTGCGATACTGATTTATAGATCATTTCACGGTTGCGAATGTCCCAGTTAGACGACGCCATATCCCGGTACAACAGGCTACTGGAGAACGGCCCTTGCAGAGATTTGGCTTGGGTGGACGATCTCCACAAGCGGATGGAAGAGGAGCATCTGTCCGCCGGCGGACGGCTGATCTGCCCGTTTCTGCGCCCCAATTTCATCACCCGCCGCCAGTACGACGGCTTGGTGAAGACGGGCGAGGCCCTGATCAGCGCCATCGACCGCATGCAGCGCATGGTGCTCGAAAGCCCCAGCCTGCTGGCCCGCATGCAACTGCTGCCGGCCGAGAAGATGCTGGCCGCCATCGATCCGGGCTATCAGGTCCCGGAAGTGGCGGCGCGCCTGGATTCACACCTCACCAACGGGACGCTGAATATCGTCCAGTACAATGCCGACTCGCCTACCGGGGCGGCTTACACGGAGGTCCTGGCGGATCTGTTCTACGATTCGCCGCCGGTGAAGGAATTCCGCAAGCGCTACCATTTGAGCCGCGTGGGCGGCAAGAAGAACCTGCTGGGAGCGCTGCTCAAGGCGTATAAACAATTCGGCGGGCACAAGAAGCCCAACATCGCGATTCTGGAATTCCGGCCGGCATATCAGTCCGGGCAGAGCGAGTTCCAGTTGTTTCGGGATTTCTTCCGCGAGGAAGGCTACGCGGTGGAGATCGTGTCGCCGGATCAGTTGGAATACCGCGACAAGGTGCTGTGCAAAGGCCCCTTTAAGATCGACCTGATTTACCGGCGCATCAGTATTCAGGAGTTTCTGATGCGGTTCGACCTGACCCATCCGCTGGTGCGGGCGTACCGCGAGCGTACGGTTTGCGTGGTGAACAGTTTCCGCTCCGAGCTGGCGCACAAGAAAGCCATGTTCGGGCTGCTGACGGACGACACGCTGACGGCGAAATTCCCGAACGCGGAACGCAAGGCGATTCACGATCACGTGCCCTGGACGCGGCTGGTGTCCGCCGGCAAAACCGTCTATCGCGAGGAAACCGTGGATCTGTTGGAGTTCATCAAGCAGAACCGCGAGAAACTCGTGCTCAAGCCGAACGACGACTACAGCGATCAGCATAGCTTCTTCGGTTGGGAGATGGACGATACCGCCTGGGACCGCGCGCTGAAGCAGGCCATGCGTTCGCCTTACGTGGTGCAGGAGAAAGTCAGCCCGGTGCGCTCCGTGTTCCCCATGGTGACTTACGGCAACCTGGAGTTCAAGGAAATGCAGGTGGATGTACATCCGATGGCCTATCTGGGCAAGGTGCTGAGCTGCTCGAGCTGGCTATCCACCGGCAATGGCGGGTTTTCTTCGGTGGGCGGGTTGGTGCCTACTTTCATTTTGGACAGCAAGTCGTAGTAGGGCAGCGCCATGCCCTGCCTTCGCGGGCTTCAGCTTGGTGGCGGCGCATGGCGCCACCCTACTGCCGTTCCATCCGCACCGTCGCCCGCAAATTCGCGACCCCCGCGGTATACCGATTGTCCGCCACGGCAAACGCAATGGCATCCTCCAGCCAGTCGTGCCAGACGCCGTCCGGATCGTGCGACGCCACCGTCAGCGTGTACTCGCCGGCGCACAGCTCGCAGCGGAAGGCAAAATCCAGCACGAATTCCTCGCCGCCGGCGCACGGTCCGAGTTTGGCGCCTTCCAACTCCGTGTTCGTGCCATAGACGTTCAGGCCGGCCCGGCTGCGAATCATCATCCCCACAACCGGATCCGCAACCGCGCTCGCAACGCGCAGCGTTACCCGCACCACCACCAGTTCGCCGCTGCGGACCACGCCGGCCGGGCGGCCGGTCTCGCCGAGTAACTCCAGATTCTCGATGCGCGCGCGGCCATCGCCCCGCCGCCACCGGGGAGCCACCGGCGCCGCGCCCGTGCCCCATTCCCGCACGCGCCGCGCGATGTGGCCGGCGTAGGCGCGCAGCACTACCGCCGGATCGCCCCGGCCGGCCAGCGTCCCGTGGTCCAGCCACCAAACCTCGTCGGCGAGTTGCAGCAACAGCTCCTCTTCGTGCGAAACCAGCAGCACGGTGGCCTGCGCGCGCCGCAGCCGGTCGAGCGCCACCGCCGCACGCTGCCGTTCCAGGGCATCGCGCCGCGCCAGGGTGTGTTCCATCGCCAGAACCGAAACCGGCGAGAAGTCCAACGCATCATCCGGGCCCAGATAGCGGCGCGTGGTGCCGGCCTCCACCGCGCCCGACGCGGGTTTCGCCAACCCCGCCGCCAGCCGCAGCAGGCTGCTCTTTCCCGAGCCATTCTCGCCGACGACGCCGATCACCGCGCCATCCGGCGCCGTCGCGTCCAGACCCGCGAAGGGTCCGTAAACCACCTGCCGAAAAACAATCGCCATTATGGATAGAATACCGGGTAGGCATGGCCGACTCCAAAGTACTCGACCGCATGCGCCAGGATTGGAACGCGCGCGCCCGCGAAGATCCGCACTATTATGTCGCCTTCGGACGGCGCGAACAGGACGATGCGGAGTTCTTCGCCACCGCGGTGGACACCGTGCGCGGACTGCGCGCCGAAGCGCGGCACCTTTGCTCTCCGGGCCGGCCGCTGCCGCGCAACCTGAAGGCCCTCGAAATCGGCTGCGGGCCGGGCCGCCTGATGCGTCCGCTGAGCGCGGACTTCGCCGAGATTCACGGCATCGACGTATCCGATGAAATGATCCGGCTGGCGCGCGAGAAACTGCAAGGCATTGCGCACGCGCACGTCCACCATACCGGCACGTCCGACCTGTCGCTGTTTGCCGACGAGTCGTTCGATTTCGTCTACTCTTACGCGGTTTTCCAGCACATTCCGAGCCGCGAGGTGGTGCTCGGGTATCTGGCGGACGCGCGCCGCGTGCTGAAGCCCGGCGGCATCCTGCGCTGCCAGATCAACGGGTTGCCCGAAACATTCGGGCGTTACACCACTTGGGATGGCGTGCGCATTCCGGCCGCGGATGTGGCGGACTTCGCGGTGCGCCACGACTTCCAACTCTACGCGCTCGAAAACGTGGACACGCAATATCTGTGGACCACCTGGCGCAAGCGCGCTGCGGGGTGGCGCGATTCGGCGCGGCCGGTGCCTTCGCCCGGCACCTGCATCCGCATTATCAGCAATGCGCTGACGGCCGATCCGCTGGTGCCGGACTCGGGGCCCCGCGCGTTCGCCGCTTCGCGCATCGAGAGCCTGCCGGCGGACTGCGATTTGATCAACCTGGAGGTGCGCATCGACGGCCGGCCGGGCTTGCTCTCGTACCTGGGTCCGCCGGAGTGGGATGGCGTAGTGCAGTTGAACGCCGCCATACCGGCGGGCACGCGGACCGGGTTGGTTCCCGTGGAAGTTTCCTGGCTGGGCGCGCCGCTGACTTCGGCCTGGATGCGCATTGTGCCGTCTGGACCGGTAGTGCCTCGGCTCTGCGCCGTACGCGACGGCGACAACATACTTTCGGGAACCCGCATCGTCAGCCGGGCGGTGAAGCTGGTCTTCGAAGAGACATTGCGGCCCGATCTTTTTTACGCCACCATCGAGGGCGTCATGATCAAGAGCGCGCTCACCGTGTGTACCGACCCTGTGGAGCAGCGTCACGAGATCAATTTCGAGGTGCCGGGGTCGATCGGCCCGGGTCTGCACGAACTGCATATCCACATCGGATCGCGAGCTTTTCCGCCCGTGACCATCGAGGTAGTTTGAAATTCCACATTTCCGCAGTGGGGCGGCACCGTGCGCCGCCACGGGGCTTTAGCCCCGGAGGGCGAGCTTTTCGCGGCCAACAGCGGGTTCTGGAGAACCCGCGCAGGCCTGGAGGCCCGCCCCACCAGGCGTGCGCCACGATCTTGCTCCTGTTGACTGCGTGTGGGCCGCACCCGCCGGACTTCTCCAAGAGGACGGGAATCATTGATCTGCCGGCGGGAACCTTGGTCCTGCACCGCGAATTGATCGTTCCCGAAGGCGCGCACAATCTGGAAATTCGCGGCAATCCGTCAGGCTCCACACTCGAAGCCGCGCCCGATTTCCAGGGGCGCGCACTGATCTACGCGAAAGGCGCTATCGATCTGCGCCTGGCGGGCTTCCGCGTCGAGGGCAACCGCGCCGCGCTGCGGAAGCCCCTCGGCCTGCCCGTGGCCGACACCCCTTTCGCCCGCTTTTACCCGGATAACGGCATCGTGATTGAAAACGCCGCCCGCCTTTCCATTCGCTACGTTTCGTTCCGCGGGATGGCTAACTACCCGTTGATCGTGGGCGCTTCTTCCGGCGTGCGGATTGAGAACGTCCACATAGAGGATTGCGGATCGCTATCGACTGCCGGCTTCAACAACGCTTCCGGCGGAATCCTGCTGGAGGAAGGTACGCGCGATTTCGAGATCCGCCAATGCGTCATCCGCCGCGTGCCCGGCAACGGCATCTGGACGCATGCGTTCCGCTATTCGCCCCGCAACGCTAACGGGATTATCGAGGGAAACACCATCGAAGACGTGGCGCGGGACGCCATCCAGGTGGGACACGCGACTAATATCACGGTGCGCGGCAACAGCGGCCGGCGCATCGGTTACCCGCGGGAACTGGTGGACATCGCGGCTTGGGCGGTGCCGGTAGCGATCGACACCGCGGGGAACGTCGATAAATCCGTTTACGCCGGCAACCACTTTGAAGACGTCAATGGAAAATGCTTGGATCTGGACGGCTTCCACGACGGCGAGATACGCGACAATTCGTGCATCAGCCGCAAGCCGTACGGCGAATATCCTTACGCGCAGTTCGGCATCGTTTTCAACAACTCCAACCCCGATTTCGAGCCGGCGAATGTGACCGTCGCCGGCAATACGATCGACGGCGCTGGTTACGGCGGCCTGTATCTGCTGGGGTCGAACCAGACGATCGTGGACAACCGGTTCATTGGTCTGAACCGCAATGGCTGTACCAACGACCGGACCAAGCCGCGGTGCGACTACAGCTCGGGCGATCCGGCGCTGCTGCGCGCCGGCATCTATCTGGTTCCGGGCGCCGCGCGACCCGCCAAGACGGTACACAACCGGATTACCGGCAACCAGGTTTCCGGCGTCGGCATGCGGGAGCATTGCATCGAGGCCGCGCCCGGCGTTTCGCTGGCGGCGAACAACATCGTAGGGAACCGCTGCCTCGACGGGACTACCGAAGTGACTCCAATTGAGACGCGTCGATGACGATGGCCTTGCCTGCTGGGGGCTGCATCGGAGAGTAGTCCAGCGATATCCAATGGAGCTGTGTTCCCCACTCTATCCATTGGGATGGATTGTCGGGGAGGCTTTGAAACACGCGCACATCGCGCGCGATTCCCAGTTCGCGGAGGGCGGCAGTGACCATGGGGCGCAGGTTGGGGCCGTGGCGCAGGCTGGGCTCGCCCATCTCGTTTCTCTGCACGGTTGCCACAGGGCGCGGCCTGACGATCACATCGATCATCGTGAAATCGGAGCCGACGGTGTGCCGGTAATGATCGATCCGATCCTTTACGAAACGGAATTCCTTCGAGTCGGGCACGGTATAGTAACGCTGGATCGTAACATGGGCGGCACAGATTCCACCTAGCGCGACGATCGCCATCGCGGGCGCCGTGGCAGACGGGGCGATGCGGTCGAAGATTCGGGCGAGCGAGACTAGGAACAGCAGGGCAATCGCGCCTTCCAGGGCCGTGTAGGTCCGGTACTCCGGGGAAGGCATGTAGCTGACGAGGTTGATGGCATAGGTCAAGGGCAGCATCGCCCCCAGGACAGCCGCCTTGCCCAAGATAGCGGCGATTTCACGCGCCCCCCGCGCGGGAGAATATTCCAGACAGAGGGCCACCAACACCGCGCAGGCCACCAGGATGGAAACGCCAGCCATCGGCTGCACAAACCACAGGTTCGACGCTTCCACCAAAGGCGTCCGCAGAAACCAAACCGCCCGCCCGTGGAAATCGACGATGAACTGGCGGCCGTCGTACTTTCCGATCGAGGGAACGCGGGCATGCTGCAAGCCGGCCCGCCAAACCCAATAATAAACTGCGCACGCGCTCGCCATGATCGCGCCGTGGATAGCCAGTTTGCGAACGTGATCGCGATAGAAACGCAAGGGATCGGCGAGCAGTGTGGAGACGGCCGCCAGCGACACGTAGAACAACGCTCCGGGTTGATAGAACGACAGTGAGACGAGCAACAGAAACCAGGCCAAAGCTACAAATCCCCATTTGGCGCGGGCGCGATTGCCGATGACTTTCTCCGACACCAAGACAAAAGCGAAAGCCGCCACAGTGGCTGCGAACGCATACGGAACCATCACCAGATAACCCACCGAAGTAACGAACGGAGGCGTGGTCAGCATGGCTACGGCGGCGGCAAGGGCCACCGGCGCGCTGGGAAGTTGCGTGCGGAGCGACCGATAGGTCCAGAGGCCGAGCGCCGCCAGGTTGACGATACCGAGCGCCCGCAGAAGGTTCATGCCGTTCATGGTTTTGACGGTGGCGAACGCGCAGTAGACCACTCCCGCGAGGGGACGGCCGACCACCGACATCATGGTGAGGATGGCCGCATGTGGAAAGCCCGCAAAACCGGAGTAGAAATAGTCGTCGGTATGCAGGTAATAGGCGTGAATGGCGGGCGAGTAGGCGATGAGCAACGCGGCCAGGATAACTGCGAAGCGGACTGACGGACGCCGGAGCCACAGGGACTCATCGATCCGGCGGTTTGAAATAGAATCGTTCATGTGGCGCGCGCAGTGGCTAATAATATAGCATCGGCGACAAACGGCATCGGCGGGTTCCTCGAAAGGCGTTCGCCAGCGCTGGCGCTCGCGCTGATCGCCCTGGCCAGCGTTCGCATTGCCGCCACCTATCGGGTCTTTAGCTTCACCATCGATGAACCCGGCCACTTTGCGTGCGGCCTGGAATACCTAAGCAAACACGTTTACCGGTACGAGACGCAACATCCGCCGTTGGCGCGGGCGGTTATGGCGCTGCCGCCTTATCTGGCCGGAGTCAGGCCGCTGGGTGAAGAAAATCGCAACGTGGAAGGCCGGGATGTGATTCTGCATTCGCGCCGTCCGAACCGCACGGTGTCCCTGATGCGCCTGGGGGTTCTGCCGTTTTTCTGGCTGGCATGCGGTGTGGTCTACGTTTGGTGCCGGCGGTACTTCGCGGGGGCGGTCGCGCCGCTGGCGGTGGCTTTGTTCACGCTGCTGCCGCCCGTGCTCGCGCATGCGGGCCTGGCGTGTACGGATATGGCCTTGACCGCTTGCCTGGGTGCGGCGTTCCTGGCGCTGATCCTGTGGGCCGAGTCGCCAGGGTGGCGGCGCGGGGCTCTGTTGGGCGCGGCCGCGGCGCTCGCGGCGCTTTCCAAATTTACCGCGCTGCTGTACCTGCCGGCGGCGGCCCTGTTCGCGCTGCTGGTCTACTTGGCGGCGGCGCGGCCCGGACCGCGAAAACCGGCGGCTCTGGTGCGTGCGCGCGCCGCGACATTCGCCTTCGCCGTACTGGTGGGCGCCATCGTCATCTGGGCCGGATATTGGTTCTCCTTCGGGAAGGTTCCCGCATGGAACATCAATCTGCCCGCTCCGGAGTTCTTCGATGGCCTGCTGGCCGCGCACGCCCACAACCGGGAAGGCCACCCCGCCTATCTGTTGGGCCATTACAGTCTCAAAGGCTGGTGGTATTACTTCCCGGTGGTGCTGGCCGTCAAGACGCCGATCGCATTCCTGGTTTTGTTGGTTATCGGATGCTTCGCGCCGATAGCGTGTCGGCTGCCTTTGGCATTCTCGCTTGGCATCCTGATTCCAGCCATGGCCAGCCGCGTGGATATCGGCGTGCGCCTGATCCTGCCGGTCTACATCGGTTTTTCGATCGTCGCGGCGTTTGGGCTGGACCGCTTGGTGACGCGCGCGGCTCCGAAAGCTGCGTGGCGCCAGGCGGCAGGGGCTGTGCTTCTGCTGTGGATGGCCATCGCGGGGGCGGTGTGCCATCCCGACTATCTGTCATACTTCAACGAATTCGCCGGGCGCGAGCCCGCCAGAGTCCTGGTGGACTCGGATCTCGATTGGGGGCAGGATACCAAGCGTCTGGGCCGGCGCTTGCGGCAATTGGGCGCGCAAGAAGTCTCCGTGATGCTGATCGAGCCCCTCACGCTGCCGCTCGCCACGGAAGAAGCCGTCAGGCGCTTCTACGGCCTGCCGCGCATCAAGCCGGTGGATGCATCCGCTCCCGCCCCGGGCTGGACCGCGATCAGCCCGACGGTTGCCAATACGCTAGGGCTCTCGTTCCAGCCGTGGTGGTCCCGCATGCCGCCGGCTGAGAAGGTGGGCGCATTGTGGCTGTATGAGGTTCCACCCGCGCCTCCATCCCACTGATGCGGCGTAGAGCATGCACATATCCAGCAGCAGATTGAAAAGGTACATGTGCTTGATCACGTCGAAGGCGTCGCCGTACACCGCGCTGCACAACGCCGCCAGGCAGCATACGGGCAGAAGCGCGAGCAGTTCCAATCGCCGCCGGCGCAGATTGTCGCGCTCGCGGAGCCATCGCCAAGCTGTCAGCAGCGGCCAGCCCATCAACGCGAAGACGATCCATTTATTCACATACGGCAAGACGTGTTCGTGAAAACCGCTCCATAGGGTGAACGCACGGCTCTGCGCGGCCGGAGGCAACCCCGCGGACGGCTCGAAATTCCCATACCAGTCCCGCCGCAGGAACGTGATTTTGGGCAGCATCCCGTGCAGACGCCGCCACATGCGCGCCGGCCGCAGCAGATAAAAGCGCAGCACGGTAAACGTGTTCACGCGCGCCAGCACCCCGGAGGCGGCCATCTGCGGATAGTAAGTTCCGGGAGTCCAGGCGCCGGTGCCCGCGTATTTGGCCAGTTGGGGATCGAGGCCCAGCGCACGCAAGTCCGCCGCGGGGTCCTTCGAATCCGCGAGAATGCCCGAGAAAACCACGCCATATGTATTTGCCTGACGGCCGAAGACCGGCATGGCGAGCACATTGAAAGCCGCGCACGCGAACATGGCGCACCCGCCCGCCGCAGCCGCGACGCGGGCCGGTTTCGATGGCGTCCACAGCGCCAGCCGGATGGTAAACAGGCCGACGATCAGCCCGATGGGCGCGTTCTGAGGCTTCGCCAGAACCCACAGGACCGACCATAGAGACCATCGCAGGATGCCCGCCAGGCCGATCTGGCCGGCACGGGCAATCTCCACGCCTTCCGCCAACAGCAGCAGGCAGAAGAAGCAGGAGGCCGGCTCGGCGTACCATGAATTCCAATAAACGGCGTAGCCCGCGTCCGTCAGCGCCACCAGCGCGCCGATCCAGAGAAGCGCGTAAGCCCGGTCGCGGCGCACGACCCACAGGAGCCGCGCGAAGACTGCCAGAAAAGCCAGCGCATGCACGAATCCGGCGACTGTGATATCCAGCGCGCCATCCTTCGAAACCAGCTTGTTCAGCAACAGCGCCGCACCCACGAATAAGTACTCGCTGTTGGCCTGCTCCCAGTAAGGCGCACGGTACTGCGGATCGGGGATGTATTTAGGCTCGACGTAGACGTACTCGAGGGCGCCGTGGTGCTGCGGTCCGTAGCCGAACCGGCCGATGGTACGGACGAAGTCGCCTTGATCCGCTAGGCCTACGATGGGCGGGAGGAACAGTTGGCAGATGAGTATCGCGGCCGCGGCGGCCAGCACCGCTACGTACAATTTTCCGCCGTTGGACATGTCTCAGGCCGCAGTATAGCAGGCGTGATAGACTTGAGATCACTCGCCAAGACCCGGATGCGGCGCCACTCTCTCTCGATCGACTGCGGCATTATCGCCGCGCTGGTTTTTCTCAACCTGTTGGTCATTGCCCCATTCCTGACGATGGACTTTTCGTCGCAGCCATGGAACAACGACTACACCTACATCGGCATGACGCGCATGTTCCGGAATCGCCCGTGGACCTGGAACTCCTTGCAATACGGCGGTGCGCCGTTTCGCTATCTTTACCCGCCGCTGTTCCACCTGCTAGTGATGGCGCTCCCCGTGCGGTCCTTGGGTCGCGCCTACCATCTGGTCAGCGGCGCCGGTTATGCGCTGGTACCCGCGGCATTCTACATCGCCGCCTTGCAGCTCTTCCGCTCGCGGCGGCTGGCCGCGGCGTTGGCGCTGGTGCAGAGCTTCTCTCCCACGGTGCTGTATTACCTGCTGCCGCCTTTCCGCGCATTTGCGGGCAATTACCGTAGTGGGCCGACTAACTTTGTCGCTCTGATCGCCTCGAACGAATCCGCGCACACGCTGTCTCTGGCGCTGGTCCTGCTGGTGCTGGCCGCGGCCTGGCGGGACCGCTGGATGGCAGCCTCGCTGTGCGCCGCCGCAGTCTTTCTGATGAACTGGGCGGGCATCGTCGGTCTGCTGATCATGCTGGCCGCCGTGGCTGCGGCCCGCTCGCGCGAACTGGGGCACCTGCAAGCGGCGTTACGGGTTGTGAGCGTGGCTGGCATCGGCTACGGGCTGGCGGCTCTTTGGATCACACCGGACTGTATCTACACCACGAAGCTGCTCGATTTTGTCGTGCTGCGGCATATTCAGCCGTCCACGCCCTGGAACGCGGTTACGTGGATCATCCTGGCAGGCGCGGCTGTGGTCCTCGCCATTAGCCTGTGGCCCCGCACCAACGCGGTGGGCGCCTTCGTGCTGGCGCTGCTCGCCATCTCGGGCGCTGTGGTCGTTTCTTACAGCGCGGCAGGCAATTACCTGTTGCCGCTCCCGCACCGCTACGTGCAGGAGTTCAACGTGGGATTGGTTCTGTCCATCGGATGCGTGGTGGCAGCGGCGTGGCGGTGGTGGCGGCCGTTGGGAGCGCTGGTGCTCTTGGGGAGCGCCATCCCGGCAGTGCCATTCCTCGCGGGGGCGTGGACGGTGCAGCAGAGGGGTGCGGACCCGCGCACCACCACCGCCTTCCAGATATCGGACTGGCTGGCGCGCCACGCGGGCCCCGCACGCGTGCTGGTGGCCGGTGAATTGGAAGGCTCTCTGAACATTTGGGCGGACATTCCCCAGGCGGGAGGCAGTGCGCAGGGCGTCTCCAACTATCTGGTCGCTGCCGCGCACAGGCAAATCACCTTGGGATGCGGGGAACCGCAAGCCACGGCGCGCCTTGCCGAATTGTGGCTGCGCGCGCTGGGCGTGGGTTATCTGGTGGTACACGGTCCCACGTCGGCGGAGCACTTCCACTGGTTCGTGCAGCCGGAACGCTTCGCGGCGTGGCCGTCTGTCTGGACCAACGGCGCAGGCGACACAATTTACCGCCTGCCGCCTCCTGCCGAGCGCGATGCGGTGGTCGTCGATTTGGCGCGGATGCGGCAACTCGGTCAGTTGCGTGCGACCGACGACGCGCAGTTTCTGGAAGCGTACGTCGCATGGGCGCGAGGTATACGGGAGGCCCATATCCGTTGGTTGTCGCCGGATCGCGCCGAATTGCAAGCGGATGCGAGCCTCAACGAGGCCGTGCTCATCAAGGTGAACTACGACGCCGGATGGAGACCTTCAGAGGGTGTCGCCGGCGGAGATCCGATCGGGTTTTTCTTGGTACAGGGGCCTTTCAAGGGGCCGGTCAGCCTGCGATTCGGCGCTTCGTGGAGCGTATGGCTGGGCCGCGCCATTACCCTGGCCACGATTCTGATGCTGTTGTGCCGCGTGCCAGTGTGGGCTACGGCCGCCGTGGCGCTGGTCCCCGCAATATTCGCGTACGTGATTCTACAACTCCACACGCCGGCCACCGTAGGGGTGGCAGAGCAGGCCTACCGCCGCTTGCAGCCTCCGCTCATCAGCACGAGAGGGATCATGGATGGCGTGACCTGGACGCAACCGCCTTTGGCACGCGGGAGTGTGATCAGCATCTTCGGGACCGGCTTCGGCTCTGCATCGGATGCGGTCCGCGTTTGGGTTGGCCGGCAGCAAGGAGAGATTCTCTATCGTGACCCGAACCAGGTGAACCTGCGCTTGCCCTTGGACGTTCCGCAGGTGGCGGATGTCAGCGTGGAAGTCAACGGGTGCCGGGGGAATTCGTTCGCGGTGGCAACACGGTAAATCGCGAAGCCCGCATGGTAGGATCACAGCAGATGCGCAAGGCGCTGTCAGTCGCGATCGCCGTTACGGTACTATTCGCCGGCTGCCATCACAAGAAAGTCGCGCAAACGCCGGCGCCTCCGGCCTCCTCGGCATCTCCGCCACGGCCCCCCGCCGCGCCCGGAACCGCCGATCCCGAATCCAGCGAAACCGGTCTGGCGAGCTGGTACGGCCATCCTTATCACGGCCGCGCCTCGGCCAGCGGCGAGATTTACGACATGGAGCAGATGACCGCCGCGCATCGCACTTTGCCTTTCGGCACCATGGTGCGGGTCCACGATCTGGATAACGAAAAGACGGTGGACGTGCGGATCACCGACCGCGGCCCATTCGTGGATGGGCGGATCATCGACTTGTCGCACGCGGCGGCGCGGGCCATCGCCATGCTCGGCCCGGGAACGGCGCGCGTGCGGCTGGAGATTCTGAGCGCGCCCGCCGCGGTCGCAGCGCATTTTGCCGTGCAGGTGGGGGCGTTCCGGAATCGCGACAACGCCGAGCGCCTGCGCCGCGCGATGGAGGTGAAATACGGCCGCGCCCGGCTGGTGGAGCGCGCCGACACGCCGGGCTTCTGGCACGTCCTGGTAGGGATGGAATCGACCCAGGATAACGCGTCGGCCTTGGCGGATCGCATCCGCGGCGAAGACAGCTCGGTGACCGCCACATTCGTGGTTCGCCTGGATTCTGTATAATCGAAGCAGCCAATGGAGCGGGGTGTTACCGGCTCGTCCCACAGTCTGGTGGGGCAGTCGCCGCAGATCTGCGAGATCCGCCGGCTCATCGAAAAACTCGGAAAATCCGGCGCGCCGGTCCTTTTGCTGGGCGAGAGCGGCACCGGTAAAGAAGTGGTGGCGCGCGCCATTCACCACGCCAATCCGGCCGGCGAGTTCGTACCTATCGACTGCGGCGCGCTGGTCGGCCCGCTGGTCGAAAGCGAGCTTTTCGGGCACACCAAGGGCGCGTTCACCGGAGCGGCGGAAGCCAAGCGGGGCCTCATCGAAGTAGCGGAGGGCGGCACGGCTTTCTTCGACGAAATCGGCGATCTGCCGCTCGATATGCAGGTGAAGCTGCTGCGGTTGCTGCAGGAGGGCGAGTTCCGTCCCGTCGGCTCGCTGAAGCGGCACAAGGTGAATATCCGGGTAATCGCCGCCACGCATCACGATCTGGCGCGCGAAGCGTCGCGGGGGGCCTTCCGGCAGGATCTTTACTATCGATTGAATATCGTCAGCTTGCGGTTGCCGCCGTTGCGGGATCGCAAGGGGGACATTCCGGAATTGGTCGACCACAGCCTGCGTCGGTTCGGCGCAAATTACCAACTGACCCCGGACACGCTGGCAGCCATGATGAACTACGATTGGCCGGGAAACGTGCGCGAGTTGCAGAACTCCATCGAGCGTATGGTGGCGCTCAATACCGGCCCCTGGCTGCATGTCGCGGACCTGCCTTCGTCGTTGCAGAACCAAAGGGCCTCCGATCCGGCACTGGCCTCGGCGGTGGCCGCGGGCGCGGCGAACGCGCCATTGCCCTTGCTGCATTCGCCGCCGCGGCCGGCGGGACTATTCCTGCCCGCGGTGGAAAAGGAGACCATCCTGAAGGCACTGGAGCAAACGCGCGGCGACCGATCTGGAGCCGCCCAAGTGCTGGGCATCGGACGCACCACCCTCTATCGGAAGCTCAAGGAATATAAAATCGAGAATTGAACATCGCGCTGGATTCGACGTATAGCGTAGGCGCCGGCTTGTCCGGGGTAGGCGTGTATTCGCGGGAGATGCTGGAGGGGCTTGCGCGCGCGCATCCCGGCGACCGGTTCGCATTCTGCTACCGGCCGCACCGTTTCTTGCGCTCGTTGCGGGAGCGCTTGCCGCCCAACGCCGGGCGTTTCCTGCTGGGCGACACGCGCGCGCCGCGATCGGCCGACGTCTTTCACGGCCTGAACCAAAGGCTGCCGCACGCCCGCCTGCGCCGCGCCGTAACTACTTTCCACGATCTGTTCGTGCTCACGGGTGCATACTCGACGCCCGAGTTTCGGCGGCGGTTCGCGGCGCAGGCGCGCGATGCGGCGGCGCGCAGCGACCGGATCATCGCGGTCTCCCGGTTCACGGCGCGCCAGGTGATCGATTTGTTGGGCGTGGAGGAGTCGCGCATACGGGTGGTGCATCACGGGGTCCGGCCGGCAGCGGGAATCGCCGTCACGCGCGAGAAGATAGTGCTGCACGTGGGCGCGATGCAGCACCGGAAGAACATCGCCCGCCTGGTGGACGCTTTCGAACGGGTGGATCCCGGCTGGCAGCTCGTGCTGGCCGGATCCGCCGGCTATGGCGCGGCGGAGATCGCCGCGAAGATCGCCGGGGCGCGCAGCCGGGGACGGATTCGAATGCTCGGCTATGTTCCACCGGCCGAACTGGCCAACTGGTATGCGCGCGCCATGATCTTTGCGTTCCCGTCGCTCGACGAGGGATTTGGGATGCCGGTACTGGAAGCGATGGCGTCCGGGACGCCGGTGATCTCGTCCAACCGCTCGGCGATTCCCGAAGTGGCGGGGGATGCGGCGTGGCTGGTGGACCCGGAAGACACCGAAGAACTGGCTGGCGCGCTCTTGGCACTCACGCGAGATCCGGAGCGGCGGGCCGACCTATCCCACCGCGGCCTCGCGCGAGCCGCGCAGTTTACCTGGGCTGAGGCGGTTGAAAAAACGTGGCAGGTTTATCGCGAGTTGGGCGATGGCGGGCCAGCCTAGAGTGTCCCGTCCCGCGGGAGAATTGACAATAACCCATGGGGCGGGCCTCTCTAGAGAGCCCTGCGGCGGGCGTCCACGCCCGCCTGTCGTGCCCGGATATAGCTGATTTTGTTACGCGAAGAGCGGGTTCTGGAGAGCCCGCGCAGACCTGCAGGTCCGCCCCACATTTAACCCGACGGGGTTGTCAATTCTTAAGTGGGACAGGACGCTAGCGGGCCTCGTCGTCCACAGCGATCTTGAGGGCCTTGAGGAAACGGTGATCCTGAGTCGTAAATTTGATTTTGCCCGCGCTTTCGAAGCCGCGTTTCCGTTCCGCCCCGGCAACCGGTTCGCCTTCGGAATTCTCATCGCCGGCGTCGTCGCGCTTATTGAAACCAATGGTGGCTTCCAGCACTAGGAAGACGTCGTACCCGGCACGCTTGATTTCGCCAATGGCTTCCGCGATCCGGTCGGATTCTGAGAGCGAGTCGTTGATCGCGTTCCCCAGCTCCTGCATCAGGTTCTTCAATGGCTCGTCCACAACGACCTCCCCCCTATATTGTGGGATGCGACCGCCTTACGTCTCGTTGCAATTTCGCGGCGCAACCTCCCCACCCGTTTAGATTGTAGGGGAGACTGTACGCCTTCACAAGATCTCCCCCGCTTTTTTTATCGGCATCCCAGGCTAAAACCAACAGGTATCGCTACTTCTGATAATATCGAGTTGTCGTGTCTAAGCGTAACATTTATCGAGATGGCGCGCGAGCCTACCAGCAGGGTCGCCGCTTTCTGGGATTTGTGGTCCCCGCCGTTGTGAAGCCAGCCCACACCCTTTGGCATGAGATCATCGGATTCGTGTTCGTCATGATGGCCATCGCCTTTGTTTTCTCCGGTTTCCGCGCCATCCGCCAATTTGACGGCAGCGCCGGATCTGTGGCGCGCCTGGCCATGCTGGCCATCGGAGTGTGCCTGCTGGGCGGATACGGCATCTCCTCGTTCCTCCGGGCACGCAAAATTTCACGCTCGTGACGATGGGTGGGGCGGCGCCATGCGCCGCCGGCAACCCACTACACGTGCATTTCAATCGCCGCCCCAGCCCCCGGGTAAACCTCGCGCGCCGGCTCCGCAAGTGCAGCGGGAGCGGGTTTCGGACGCAGACCCAGGCGGTGCATCAGTCGGCCGACGTGGTCCGGATCGTACCGGATGGCGAAACGCGCTTCAATCGCCTGCGCCAGGCGCGCGGTGGTCCAGCGATCAGTTTCAAAACCGAAAGCCCGGGGGCCCGCGGAGAACATCTCGCGCACCTCCGTCAATTGGCTGGAGGACATGCGGCTGGGGCGTCCCGGCGCTTTGCGCTTGCGCAGACGCTCCATTCCGTGCCCCTCCAGAGTGCGGCACCAGCGGGAAGCCGTGGTCCGGCTCACCCCGAACTTGCGGGCGACCCGGGCTTGGGTGGTTCCCTTCAGCAGATCCTCGGCAGCTTCGAGGCGCCTGCGTTCCATTTCATCGCGACTTAATGTAACCGTTATGGCAGCGTACATTCCTCGCGCGGATTATTTGGCCAGAGCAATATCAGTGTACACCAAAACATTTTCGATGTAAATTGATTTTTCGCGTTCGAGGCAGATTTTTTTTGGGCAAGGCGTGCACTGCCCGCAACGGCCTCAGCCGCGCACGGCCCAGCGCACCAGGTCGGCCATCTTCGCGTTCTTGCCTTGCATCAATATGGCGACGCGGAAGATGCGCGCCGCCGCCACCACCATTATCAGAGTAAAGACCAGCACGCCCGCTAAACCCACCCAGGGCTGCCAGGCCGGTACGCCGCCGCTGGGCATGGCCTGCCGCAGCAGCATCAGCATGGGCGTGAAGGGCGGGAACAGCGACAGGCCGGTCGAAATCGCGCCGTTCGGCTGCTGTATGACGAAGGTGATCAGGAAGTACGGGATCATGATCGGAGCGAGCAGCAGAATCGCCAGTTGCTGGGCATCCTGCGGGCTGCCGCAGCCCGCCCCCAACGCGGCGGCGAAGGAGCACAGGAAGACCACGTCGGCGATCAAATAGACGTAAAACCATGGGAACACGGCAAACGGCACCATGCCGGACAGCCCCATGCCATACAGCGCCAGCGTGCCGCCGATAATGTAGAACGCGGAGCTGGTCAGCGACGTTCCCAGCGCGCCCAGCACCTTGCCCATCATCAACTCGAAAGGCGTGACGAGGCCCAGCAGCATCTCGACCAACCGTTGCGCCTTGTCCTCGGTGACTGCCGAGAGCATAGGGCTCGACCCGACCATCACGATCATGCCCAGCAGCAGCATGATGCCGAACGGAACCGCAAATTCGGCGACTTCGTTCTTCTTGCCTGCGTCGTGAATTTCACCGGTTTTCGGGTCGCGGGAGAGCAGCCCGAACCGGTCTACTTTGACATCGGCAAGCACGCCCGCGAGACGGTCGGGGCCCACGCCGAGCTGGACTAGGCGCACGCGCTGGATGCCTTCGTTCACCGAGGTGGACAGCCAGCGGCTGGCTTCGTCGAAGCCGCCGGCGTTGGTATAGGTGGCGACCGGGCCGGGTTTGGAATCGTCAGCCGTTTGCGGGGCGGCCTGCAACACGCCATTAAGAACGGTAGGTCCGATTTCGACGAACGCGAAGAGTTGCTCGTGGCGGATGCGCTCGGACAGCTCCAGCCGCTGCAGTTTGGGATCGGCGGCCGGCGCCAAGGTTTCAAAGACGTAGCGCGGCTGCAGTTGCCGATGGGTGGTTTTGTCGAACAGGTCCTTGGCGCTCCGCTCCTGGGCGGCCTGAATCACGGCGGCGGCGACTACGCCGGTCGCATCCACGAGGGCGATGCGCCGCTCCTTGATATCCGGCTTGTTCACCATGAGCGCCACGCCCAGAAAGCCGCCGCCGAACAGCAGCGGCGCAACCACCAGCCCGATGATGAACGCCTTGGTGCGGATGGTGGCCAGGTAATCGCGCTTGGCGATCAGGAAGATCCTGTGCAAGTCGCTATGCAATTTGCTCCTCCGCGGCTTCCGGGCCGGCGATGCGCACGAAAATATCGTGCAGCGACGGTTTCATGATGGAAAAGCTGCTCACGCGGGTGCGCGCGATCAGGGTGCGCAGCACCTGCTGCGGATCGCAGCCGCGCGCCATGCGCAGCTCCTGCACTTGGCCGAGATCGCGCACCCTTTCCACATCCGGCAGGCCGTCCAGAAATTGCATGCCGCCTGCGGCCGCCACCCGGATGGTATCGTTGCCATATTGATTCTGGATGGATGCCAGCGTGCCATCCAGGACCTTCTTGCCGCGGAAGATCATGCAAATGTAGTCGCACATATGCTCGGCCACCTGCATGTCGTGCGTGCTGAGGATCACGGTGACTCCGCCGCGCCGCAGATCGAGGATGGCGGACTGGATGGCGTCGGCGCTGACCGGGTCGAGCCCGCTGAAAGGTTCGTCGAGGATCAGCAGCTTGGGCGCCGGCACCACGGTGGCGATGAACTGCACTTTCTGGCTCATGCCTTTGCTGAGCTCCTGCACTTTGTGCGAGGCCCACTTGGCGAGGTCGAGCCTTTTCAGCCAGCCTTCCACTTCCGCGGTCACTTTGCGGCCGCTGCGCAACTCGCCGTAGAATTCCAGCATCGGCTGTACGGCCATTTTCTTGTACAGCCCGCGCTCTTCGGGCAGATAACCGATCAGCTCGGAACGCGCGCCCAGCATCTGCTTGCCGAATACGCGGATATCGCCGCGATCGGGATAGAAGATGCTCGAGATCATGCGCATGGTGGTCGTTTTGCCGGAGCCGTTCGGTCCGATGAAACCGTAGACCGAGCCTTCCGGGACGGTGAGCGACAGGTCGTCGACGGCGGTTACGGCGCCGAACGTTTTTGTAACATGCGAGATTTGGACGGCGTCCACGTTGTGTTAATGGTAACAGGTTGCGCAGACGATTTACAAAATACCGCTTGCAAGCGGTATATCTATATCCTATACTAAGCTTGTATTGTCATGAGAAGCGTCGTGGCATCCGCGCTGATTTTGTTCTTAGTGAGCGTCGCCGCGCTATGCCCCGCGCTTGCCTGTGCCCCGACTCCCTCTTCCTGCTGCCACAAGCCCGCCAGGACCGTCCCGGATTGCCCGTATTCGATCCTGGAAAAGAGTAAGACGAACCCGGCAGCCACGCATGCCAAGTGGGTGGGCTCGATCGCGCGGACGGATGAGGGCGTTATGCTGCCGGTTGCCAGCCGGACCGTAAATGCGCCTTGCCGTCTCGTCGACACATCCGGCCTCTTCTTGCGCAACCGTGTTCTCCTGATCTAAACCGCGCCCAGTTAGCAGGCGCGTGTCAACTTAGGTCAAAATCCACGAAAGGAGAACCATCATGAAAAAGATAGCTATTAGTGTGCTCAGCGTGGCGGCTATGTTGTTGCTGACCCTGTCGCCCGCGCTGGCGCTGGCTAACTGCGACTGTTGCAACGGACAGCCGTGCTGCGGCCAGGCATGCTGCCATCAGCGTAAGTAGGACGCCTTTGGGCCTGTCCCGGCGGGGTGGACCATTGGTCTGCCCCGCCTGTTATCATCGGGACCTGGCGCCCGTCGCTGAAGACGCCTCGGAGTGCTATGCTCAGATCGAAAGCATGAGTTGGACACTGCCGGTCGAATCCTCGTCGGCAAAAGCGGCGCCTACCACGTAGCTATCCAGATTACGGACCGATCTGGACAGGAGCGGTGGCTGGAAGGAAATGTGGACATCAAGGCGGGATCGTGGCACGGTACTTTTCGAGTTTGGTTCCACCAAGGCGAGTTGCATCACTTCGCTTCTGAAATCGAGCGACTCTACGCCGATCTCGCCGGTCCCGCCGATATTCATCCGCTGGAGCCATACCTGGAGCTACGGCTGCGCGGTAATGGTAAGGGGCACATCGTTTTGGAAGGCAAGGCACAAGATTTGCTGTCGAGCGGAACTTATCTGACGTTTCGGCTGGAGATGGATCAGACGGAACTTCCCGCTATTATCGCAAGCCTCAGAATGGCGGACCCGAACTGATGGCCGGCAGCCGATTTCCGCGAATTAGCCTAACATGAAGACCATTTTCCACGTGGACATGGACGCGTTCTTCGTATCCGTCGAAGAGTTGTTCGATCCCTCGCTCAAAGGCAAAGCCGTGGTGGTCGGCGGCCGGCCCAACGAGCGCGGCGTGGTCTCGGCGGCGTCCTACGAAGCGCGCAAGTTCGGCGTACATTCCGCCATGCCCCTGCGCACTGCCGCGCGCATGTGCCCGCACGCCATCTTCGTGGACGGCCATCCCGACCGTTACCGCGATTGCTCCGCCCGCGTGCGCGAGGTGCTGAACCGCTTCTCCCCGCTGGTCGAGATGGCGTCCATCGACGAAGCCTACCTGGATATGACCGGCACCGAACGCCTGCATGGCCCGCCGCTGGCCGCCGCCCACGCGCTGCACGAAACCATGAAGGCCGAGACGCGCCTCAACTGCTCCGTCGGCATCTCCACCGCGCGCCTGGTATCCAAGGTGGCCTCCGATCAGGCCAAGCCCAATGGCGTGCTGTGGATCGTGCCCGGCGCGGAAGCCGCCTTTCTGGCGCCGCTGGATGTACGCAAAATTCCCGGAGTAGGCAAGGTCACCGAAAAGAATCTGCACACGCTGTCGATCCGCAAGGTCGGTGACCTGGCGCGCCTGGACGACCGGTATCTCGAAGAGCGCTTCGGCAAGTGGGGATTGGCTCTGGCCGGCAAGGCGCGCGGCCTGGATGCGGGCGGCTGGTTCGATACCGAAATCGGCGAAAACTCCGATCCCAAATCGATCAGCCACGAGCACACCTACAACGAAGACACCAGCGATCTCGCGGCGCTCGAATCCACGCTGGCCCGGCTCTCCGAGATGGTCGGCCGCCGCTTGCGGGAAAACGGCCTGCACGCGCGCACCCTGCAGCTCAAGCTGCGCTATTCGGACTTCACCACCATCACGCGCGCGCATTCCGTGGAACGTCCCACGCAGCTCGATACGGAGATCTTCAACGAAGCCCGCGCGCTGTTCCTGAAGAATTGGAAGTCCGGCGCGCGCGTGCGCCTATTGGGGGTTCACGCTTCGTCTTTCGAAGACGCGCACGGCCAGTTGGATCTTCTCGACCAGGGCAAACACGAACGCTGGCAGCAGGCCACCGCCGCCGCCGACCGGCTGCGCGACAAGTATGGCGACTCCGCCGTCTCACTGGCGGCGGGATTGAAGGGCGTTTTTCGCGAACGTACCCACGATGCCATGCCGCAGCCTAAACCCAAAGCGGGCCCCTCGCCCGTTCAACCGCCACAACACTACACTGAAGATTAACGATGTCCATTCACATCATCGGCGGAGGTCTGGCAGGATCCGAAGCCGTTTGGCAGATCGCGGAGGCCGGACACGCCACCGTGCTCCACGAGATGCGGCCCGTGCGCGCAACCGCGGCCCACCAGACGGATCGCCTCGCCGAACTGGTCTGCAGCAACTCGCTTAAGTCCGAACAGGAGGGCTCCGCGCCCTGGCTGCTCAAACAGGAATTGCGGCGCTTGGAATCGCTGGTTCTGCGGGCGGCCGCCGTGGCGCGCGTTCCTGGAGGTCATGCGCTCACGGTGGACCGCGACGTTTTCTCCGCGGAGGTCACGCGCGCCATCGCCTCGCATCCGCGCATCGAAATCCGCCGCGAGGAGATCCTCGAAGTGCCGGACTCCGACATTACCATTATCGCCACGGGTCCCCTGACCAGCGACGCGCTGGCCGAAGACATCGCCCGCGTCACCGGCTCCGACCGTCTCTTCTTCTACGACAGCATCAGCCCGATCGTCGAAGCGGACTCGGTCGATCAAACCATCGCATTCCGCGCCTCGCGCTACGACAAGTCGCTCGACGGCACCGCGGATTATCTGAATTGTCCCTTCGACCGTCCGCAATACGAAGCTTTCCTGGACGCGTTGCTGGCCGCCGAAGCCATCTCCTCCCATATCGCCACAGATTTGCCCGATAATGACGTGCCTTATTTCGAAGCTTGCCTGCCCATCGAGGAACTGGCCCGCCGCGGCCGCGACACGCTGCGCTTCGGTCCCATGAAGCCCATGGGACTGATCGATCCGCGCACCGGCCATCGTCCTTGGGCCGTGGTACAACTTCGCCAGGAAAACCTGCGCGCCGATAGCTTCAACCTGGTCGGCTTCCAGAACCATCTGAAGTTCGGCGAACAGGCCCGCATCCTGCGTATGATTCCGGGGCTGGAACATGCGGAGTTCCTGCGGTTCGGCCAGATTCATCGCAACACTTATATCAACGCACCGGCGCTCCTGACGCCCACGCTGCAGTTGCGCGCGAGGCCGGAAATCCTGTTCGCCGGCCAGATTTCGGGCGTGGAGGGCTACGTGGAATCGATCGCCACTGGGTTAATGGCGGGCCTGCACGCGGCGGACCTGGCGTCCGGCAGCCAGCCCCGCCCATTTCCGCGGGAGACCGCGCTCGGTTCGCTCTGCCACTACATATCCGGAGCGGATCCGCGCAATTATCAACCGGCCAACATTACTTTCGATTTATTGCCCCAGCTTGACGAATTCGCGCGTAATAAGCTGCGGCACGACAAACACGCCCGCCACGCGGAAGTCTGCCGGCGGGCCGCCGAGGCTATGGACCAGCATTTGCACGCGCATGTCTGAACTCGAACTCCAAATCGGACGCTACCTCGAAGAACTGGCGCGCGCGCAAGCCTCGCCGCACACGCTGGAATCCTACGGCGTCGACCTGCGCCAGTTTCTGGAATACTTCACGCCGCCCGAAGCCGATCCGCCGGCGCTCACCCAAATCGGCGTGCTCGAAATCCGCGAGTGGCTGGCGGACCTCTACAGCCGGCAGCTCAGCGCCGTATCCATCCGGCGCAAACTGGCGGCGGTGCGCTCGCTGTTCCGCTTCCTTTCGCGCGAGGCGCTGATCCCCATGAACCCCGCACGTCTCGTGCGCACGCCCAAAGCCCCCAAGAACCTGCCGGATGTGATGACCGCCGAGCAGGTGAACGGACTCGTCGACGCAGTGGCCGCGGACAAGTTCGAGCGCCCGCATCCGGCGCGCGACCGCGCCATTTTCGAGTTTCTGTATGGCTGCGGCGTACGCGTAAGCGAGCTGGTAGGGCTGAATCTGGAAGACGTCGACCGCGCGGAGCGCTGGATCCGCGTGCGCGGCAAGGGGAAGAAGGAGCGCCAGGTGCCGTTCACCTCCCAGGCCGCCGCCGCGCTCGATCGGTACCTGCCGGAGCGCGCCGCGCCGCCCGCGCAGCGCGCCATTTTTCTGAACCATCGCGCCGGGCGTCTCACGCGTCGCGGCGTGGGCGGCATCGTCAAGCTTTACGGCATACTGGTGAATGGCGATTCTTCCATTCACCCGCACGGTTTCCGCCACGCCTACGCCACGCATCTGCTGGCCGACGGCGCGGACTTGCGCGCCATACAGGAATTGCTGGGCCACGCGCGCCTTTCGACCACGCAGAAGTATACTCAGGTTTCCCTCACCAATCTGATGGAGGTTTATGACCGCGCCCACCCCAAAGCCTGACGGTCCCGCTGAAAAGGCCCCGCCGCGCCGGTCCCGCATCCCACGACCGGTCGCGCTGGCCATAAGTGCAGGCATCGCCTTCGCGGTCTTCGCCGTGGCGCTGCTCCGCGTGTTGCCGTCGCCCCACGGGCGCGCCGACTACTTGATCGTGGGCACGCTGGCTACGCTGGCGGCGCTGATCGTCATCTTCGCGGGGCTGGTGATGGGTCGGCGGAAAAGGTAGGTGCAATGCTTCAGCCAATAGTGATGAGAACCCGGTGGGGCGGGCGTCCACGACCCGCCCATCTCCTCGGCGGCGGAGTGCAAACCTTTGGAGGGCTGGCTTAAGCCCGCGCAGGGTAGAGCGAGCGAGTTCGCGACGCAGCGCTTTCACGCGCATACGCATAAGGGGCACAGGCCCGCAGCACCTTGTCATGCACGCGTAGACCAGCGTTGTGAAAAAGCCTGCCGCGGCTCAACAGGGATTCCCCAGGTCAGTCTGCGAACACGGATAGCCTAGGCAGACGCCCACGCATTGAGTCCTGGCCAGATTCGCATAAGCCAACACCTGCAATTAGTTCAGGGCGATGCCGCCTTTCTTATAAGCCACCACCGGCGCCGCGCAAGCCACAGGCTCAATTACGGTGTTGCCAAATGCCTCGGCCCAATGCGGCGTCACCAGCTTATCCGATCCCCTCGGACGCGTCTGGGACGTACGTACCGCCGTAAAGCGTCCTGCCATCATCGTCCATCGCCATAGAGCCGAAGGACGGCACCTGCCCGTCGAGCCAACGATGCAGGATCGTGCAGGTCCATTCGCCGCCCGGCGTGCTTGGGGGCGACAACTCGTAGGCCAGGCCGCCGGGCTTGTTGGTACTCGTGTCCAGCAGTCCACTGGCGCCGTAGAGTTTGCCGTTCCGCATAATCAGCGGCGAATCCAACTGATCCCGCCCATGCACCTGGCCATCCGCATCTTCCATGACGCCGAGGTGCGCGCGCTCGCCGCGCATTGGAGCCAGGACCCGACGGATATGGTGGTTTCGCTGATCCCACATTACAACCGGGCCATCAAACAGGCGCTCGCGCAAGTTTGCCCCGCCGCCGCGCTGGTCACCATCCTCACCGACATCGCCGACTATCCGCGCACTTCTGGATTGAGCGCCAGGATCAATACGTGATCTGCGGGTCCAGCCGCGCGGCGGCCCAGGCGCGCGCGCTGGCCTATGCGGAAAGCCGTATTCTACGTACCTCCGGAATGATTCTGAATCCGAAGTTCTACGCGCCGCTCCCGCTCGATCGCGCCGCCGAGCGAATCCGCCTGGGACTCCGCCCGGACTTGCCCACGGCGCTGGTATCGTTCGGAGGGCAAGGGGTCCATGGACGCCGTGAAAGTCGCGCGGGCCATCAATCGGTCCGGGTCCGAAATCCAAGTGATCGTGCTTTGCGGACGCCACGACGAAGCGGGGCGGAAGCTGCGCGCGATGCGCCACCGGGTGCCGGTACATGTCCAAGGCTTCACCGCCGACGTCCCCTTGTACATGCGCCTGGCCGACTTCTTCATCGGCAAGCCCGGCCCCGGCAGCATCAGCGAAGCGCTGGCGATGCGCCTGCCGGTAATCGTGGAGCGCAACCAGTGGACGCTGGCCCACGAGCGTGACAACGCCGATTGGATCGTGGAACAGCGGGTCGGCATGGTGGTGAACAGTTTCTCCCATTTGGGCGATGCCGTCGCAGAGTTGCTGTCGCCCGCCCGTTACCAGCGTTACCGCGCCAACGCCGCCGCGCTCAAAAACTCCGCGGTTTACGAGATCCCCGAATTACTCGCAAGCGTTCTCGCGTGGCGCACGCCCCAGGCGTGCCGTGCCGGTACTTCGCTCGGGCAGCGCATGGCGCTGCCCTACTGGAGTTCGAGAGGGTCGTAGCGCAGATCGCGATCGAGAACCATCTCCACGGTTGTGCCTTTCTCCAGGATCAGGTCCGGTCCGCGCGTAGCCAGGACGGCCGCTAATCCAGCGGCTGCGCCGCCGATGGCGCCAATACCCGCTCCGATGCCCGCATGACCGGCGGCGGCGCCGGCTATGGAACCGATGGTTGAGCCGGCGCCGGCCGTCTCGCCCACGGTGCGGGCGTCGCCGGCCTTGTCGCTATCGCCTTGGATCTTGCCTTCCTGGCGGTCCACGTCGTGGCCGCCGGCGCTATCCAGGCGGGAACGAAAATCGCGTGTTACACCGTTGGGTAGGGTCAGCGAATCGAAGCGCAGGAACAATTCCGACTTGCCCTTCACTTTGCCCGCGCGCTTCACGTCCGTAACGGTACCCGCCACATAACTGCCCTTCGGAATTACCATTCGCCCGTTCAGCGCGACGGGGAACGCGGTTTCGAGATATACGCGGTCGCCCGGCAAGCTACGTTTGGTATTGAGGCTACTTACCAGTGACAGCGGGATTTTGGTGCCGGCCTTGACGATGAACTCCGCGGGAACCTGCGGGTCTGCCGCGACCAATCCAAGCGGGAGCAGGGCGAGCACAAGATAAGGGCGCATGATACTCCGCTAATTATAGCGGGAATCCGCCGCGATTAGCGGCGCAAGGCGATCCGCGCCAATGCCAGATTGGCGAAGGGCTTGGCGGCTGCTGGGTCCAGCTCGACAGCCCGTTGAAACTCGGCGGCGGCTTGTTCGTAGGCGCGCCGTTGCATGTATTGTACGCCGAGGTCGTTATGCGCCTCCATGTAATCCGGAAAGATCGCGAGAGCTTTCCGCAAGTAGCGGATGGACTCGGCGTGCGCTCCTTTTTGAGCGGCCGCGGGCGGCGGATGCAGAAGGCTATAAACACTAACCTTTCCGCACGTCGGCCGCGCCCGGTCTAATTCCTGGAGACGGAAGGCCACGCCCTCGACCGCACCATGCACGGAGACGAATTGGCGCTGGATGACGGTCTCGTTGAGATCGGCGACCCGCAGTTCATACTCGCCGGATGCGGCAGCGGTTAACTCAAAGCTTCCGTCGGGCATAATCGGTACGCGATCCAACACCCGGCCGCCCGCTACGATCTCGATCGCAAGCGCATCGGGACGCGTCAGGCTTTCCCAAGTAACCTGGCCCCTGACGCTGGCCGCGCCGGTATGCGGGCTCTGCCCACATAGGGAAGCGGCGGAAGCGGCGGAAGCGGTGCAGAAAAAGGCCATGCACAGACACATGTAAAGAATGCCTGGTAATCGCACAGTATCCTCCTCGGTTATGTTTTGTCGGGCGGTTGACTCTTGAACTGTCGAACGGATCGTACTAAGACAGGCGTCTAACTTTTCTAACGGGGATGGGATGCGTGGATCAATCGCCGCGCGCTAAGGCGGGCTTGATCAGTTGGCCGCCACTGGGGGCCGAAGATATACCCAGTATGTACGAATACGCGGGGAAAGTCAAATCTACGCGTAGCATCCGGAGCGGGATGTTTCATCGTCTTGGGACGGCCGAAACACCCCGCGGAGTTGGCTATGAGGGTATTCTGATCTTGCCAGGTCCCGAAGTCAATCGCGGAACAGTGTGCAGGCGCAACATTTACAAATTCTTACAAACGCCGTGTTCGCATGCGTGCGAACACGGCACGCTGGGAGCATGCGCCACACTATAATGCCCTTATGCGGGAAGTGAACGTGGGCATCGTGGGCCTGGGCAATGTAGGCTCCGGAACGCTCGCCATTCTGGCCGGGAATGCGGACCAGATCGCGCTGAAGCTGGGATTCCGGCTGAAGGTGGCCGCAGTTTGCTGCCGGTCGGTGGCAGCCAAACCGATTCCGGAGTCGCTGGGGCCGGTATTCAAGACCGCGGACTGGCGCGAGGTGGTGGCGCATCCCGACGTGGACATCGTGGCGGAACTGGTGGGCGGCACAGCGGTGGCGGCGGAGATCGTGGATGCGGCCATCGCCAATCGCAAGTCGGTGGTGACGGCGAACAAGGAGTTGATCGCCGCGTCCGGGCCGGAGATCTGGGATCGCGCGATACATGCTGGCATCAATGTTGCGATGGAGGCCAGCGTGGCAGGCGGCATTCCCATCCACGCCGTGTTGCGCGAAGGCATATCGGGCGACCGCATCACGGCCCTCTACGGCATCCTGAACGGCACCTGCAACTACATCCTTACGGAGATTGAAAAGCGCGATGCGCCGCTCGAAACTGTACTGGCGGAAGCGCAGGCGCTGGGTTATGCCGAAGCCGATCCGAGCGCCGATCTGGACGGTATCGACGCGCGCGCGAAGCTGGCGATCCTGGCGGCGCTGGCTTTCGGCGAAAAAATCACGCCATCGGATATTTTCATGGAAGGTATCCGGCGCATCTCGCCGCTGGATTTCCGTTACGCGCATCAGCTTGGGTACACTATCCGGCTGATTTGCGCGGCGCGGCAGACACCGGAGGGGCTGATTCTTTCGGTGCGGCCGGCGCTCATCCCGCAGTCCACCATTCTGGCCGGCGTACAGGGCGCGTATAACGCGGTGTGGGTGAAGGGGGCGTACGGCGAGGACACTTTCTATTACGGGCGCGGCGCCGGATCGCTACCTACGGGGGTGGCGGTGGTGAGCGACCTGATGCGCGTGGCGCGCGAGATCCGCAGCGGCAGTCCGGAGCGCGTTTCGCCCTTCGCGCACGACCGGCTGGGCGAATACAAGCCGGTTTCGGTGGTGTTGCAGACCCGCGCTTACTATCTGCGTTTCCGGGTGAAGGACCAACCGGGCATCCTGGCGGGGCTTTCGGGTATCCTGGCGGCCAAGCACATCAGCCTGGAGGCCGTGCTGCAATTGCCCACTGGAACCAAACGGGACCTGCCGTTCGTGATCACCGTGGAGCCCACTTACGAGCACGCCATACGGGAGGCCGTGGCACAGATGGCGCAGCTCGATTTTCTGCTGGAGCCGCCGTTGTCGCTGCCCATGGAGACCGCATTATGAGAATTGATCGCGCCCTGTTGCTTGCCGCATGCGGCGCAACGCTATGGGCGCAGGTGGCGACCGACGCCAACCAACGTTATCAGACCGCCGAGGGGCGCAAGGAGGTTGCGGCGAAGCTGAGCGATCCGGAACGCGATGCTACCGAAAGGCCGCAGGAGCTGGTCGATAACATGGGTCTCAAACCCGGCATGACGGTGGCGGATATCGGGACCGGAGTCGGCTACATGCTGCCGTATCTGAGCCGCGCGGTGGGACCGTCGGGGCGTGTGATGGCGGAAGACATCTTCGAAGATTTTCTGAACGCCGCCAAACAACTCGCCGCGGAGCGGAAGCTCGGCAACGTGGCGTTCATCAAGGGCACGGAGAGAGAGCCGCGTCTGGCCGACGGCAGCGTGGACGTGATTCTGGCGCTCGATTCCTACCATCATTACGACTATCCGGAGAAGATGCTGGCAGCATTTGTGCAGGCCTTGCGGGCCGGCGGCCACCTGGTGGTGGTGGAATATTACAAGCGACCGGGCGCCATGCCGGGCGGCGACGCGGTGAAGCATATTCGGGTGGACGAGCCCGACTTGGTGCGGGAGATCGAGCGCAACGGGTTCCTGAAAGTATCGGAGCGCGAGCACATCAAAGGCAGCCAGTACATGGTTGTGTTTGAAAAGAAGTGACCCCGCGTCAAGAATTCCCGCTCACCGGCCGGGATCGTTCCGATCGCCTCGATCACACTCTGCGAATGAGCCACACAACTAATACAATCACAAGAACCGTTCCGAGCAATCCTAAACCGAGCATTCCATTTCTCCTTTGAAAATAAAACTACAGCGAGCACGCCATGCAGCGTCGTGCTTCAATCGCTATTGCACGTGTCGCACCAACGCCGTTCCGTATCGAATCGCATGGTATCGGAGCTTACCGGACGGCTTCCAGCCGCGCAATATTATTGCCGTGAAATTCGGTAAACCACAACGCGCCGTCCTGCCCCGCCGCGATCCCCGAGGGCTCGCTGTTATCGGTCGGCACGGCGTACTCGGTGACCAGACCGGCAGTGGTGATCCGTCCGACCTTGTTTCCGACTACCCCATTGGTGTCGGATACGGTAAACCACAGCGCACCGTCCGGCCCCGCCGTAATTTGGTTTGGGAAGTTGTTGGCGGCCGCTAGTGGATATTCAGCGAGATCCCCTGCGGCGGTGATGCGCCCGACGATGCCATACGCGAAGGTAAACCAGAGCGCGCCGTCCGGCCCCATGGCGATCCCTTCAGTCTCGCCACCGGCTGCTTGTATGGGGTAGAACGTGCCTGCCCCCGCAACGGTAAAACACCCGACATCCAGGCCCGCGGTAAACCAAATGGTAGCGTCCGGCCCGACCGCGATCGCAGTGGGGCAACACGGTACGGCGAACTCGGTGAACACGCCTGCGGTGGTGATGCGTCCAATCTTGCTGTCGAGGACTTGGGTGAACCACAGCGCGCCATCCGGCCCAGCCACGATCCCGAGGCGCCCGCGATCGGCGGTCGGCAAACGGTACTCGGTAATCACCCCGGCGGTGGTAATGCGCCCAATCTTGTTGCCATAGTATTCGGTAAACCATAGCGCGCCGTCCGGCCCCGCGGTAATTCCGGCGGGCCAGCTTTTGGCGGCCGGCAAGGGGTACTCGGTGATCGCTCCGGTGGTGGAGATGCGCCCGATCCTGTTGCCATAGTATTCGGTAAACCACAGGGCGCCGTCCGGCCCTGCAGTGATGCCGTCCGGGCCGCTGCGGGCGGCCGGCAAGGGGTACTGGGTGAGATTACTCACTGTTTGCGCCGGCGTGGCTGTGGCTAGGCCCAGCGCAAATGCCGCCAGCGAAAACACACGGAAAACGTTCTCAGTTCGTGCCCAAATCGACCTTTGCAAGCATGTGGCACTGTTGCACGAGACGGGCCAAACATTCCGGGACCGTCCAGGTCTGAAGCCATTGCTCAATTGCTGACTGCGCCCGCATCAAAGTCGCCGGCCAAAGCTGGCGCCGCATCGGAGATACCGGCAACTCTGGCTTTCCTTTATGCAGGTTCTGCACTTGGGTCCAATGCAATCTGCCACCGCTGCTCGAAGCGGCAGGGTCGAAAAACCCTCCGCTTCACGCCACGGTGCTCGCTGGAAGGGGGCCTCCTTCGACGCGATAGCCGAGCTTGCGGAGTTCCTTGATCATTCGGGCGGCGCGCGTCCGCTGCGATTTGGCGCTGACCGCGGGCCCGCGTTCCCGATATTGCGCTCTCCTACGCAGGAGGAGCCAAATTAGTCTATAGAGTCGATGGGCGATAGCCCAGATGGCTTCTTTGTATCCCATTCCGCTGGACAGGAACTTGCGAAAAGTTATTTCAAATATGCTGCCCTCGGCCTTAACCGCCGCCTGCGCCGCTTGGTTCAGCAACCGCCGCATGTTCCGATTGCCCTTAGGCGATGTCGTGCTGTGGGCCTCGCCGGCAGTCTCGTCGCTCCCCGGACACACCGCCACCCACGAAGACTTTCTTTGGCGGATTCAAAAGCCTCGGCTTCCGGGCCTACTTCGGCGATGATCTGAACGGCCGAACTGACGCCCAAACCGGGCACCTCCGCCAATCGCTATATAGTCTCCCGATGCGCCTGGAGCGGTTCCGCGGCCTCGCGGCAATCTGTTCTTCCAGTAACTTCAACTCCTCCAGCGCCATCTGCAGCAGCCGCCGGTAAACTGGATGCAGATGCGCGCAGGCGCCCAGCGCATCCCGTAATTGGGCTGGCTGGGCGCGTAGCCGGTGATCGGCAAGCCCGGCCAGTGCGGCCGGGTCGGTTTCCCCCCAAGTTTGCGGGCACCTCCTCAAAGAACTCTTGACAATGACGAAGACTTTCGTCATAATGCGGTTATGGAATCCAAACGGCGCAGGCCCACCGAAGCCGAACTCGCCATCCTGCGCGTCCTCTGGGAAGGCAAAGCCCAATCGGTGCGCGCCATTCAGCAGGTGCTCAACGAATCGCGGCCCACCGGCTACACCACGGTCCTCAAGCTGATGCAGATCATGACCGAAAAAGGCCTGGTGGAACGCGACGAGACTTGCCGCCCGCAGTTATATCGCGCGCGTTACACGCGGCAGCAGACGCAACGGCAATTGCTGGGCGACCTGATGAACCGCGCATTCGGCGGATCGGTGAAGGCGCTGGTACTGCAGGCGCTGGCCACCAAGAAGTCGTCCCCCGAGGAGTTGGAGGCCATGGAGAAGCTTTTGGATCGCATCGAAGGAGGCAAAAAATGACCGCGATAGTTCCAGCGCTCAGCGCAGCGCTGCTCGATTTCGTTTGGCAGGGGCTGCTGGCGGCATTCCTGCTGTGGACCGCTCTCTTCATCCTGCGGAACCGTTCCGCACGCGCCCGCTATGCGGCAAGCTGCGTGGCGTTGGCCGCGATGGCGATACTGCCGGTGATCACCGCATGCCTGGTATACACCGCGCCGGCCGCATCGCACGCTTCGCCCGCATGGGCCGCCGCAACTTCGCAAACGCACGTCGCGATGCCGGATATGGCTGTTGCGTCCTTCAATTGGGCAAGCTGGCTGACGCGCTGGGCGTTGCCGCTGTGGTCGTTGGGCGTGCTTCTCTTTTCGCTGCGCCTGGTGTGGGCAACCCGCCAGATATCCGCGCTGCGGCGGCAGGCGCAACCTGCTGAGGCCGCCGTGCTCGCCATCGTCGGCAATCTTCAGGAGCGCATGAAACTCAGGCGCCCGGCGCGCGTGCTGGTTTCCGCCGTCGCCGATTGCCCCAGCGTGGTCGGCTGGATCCGGCCCGTGCTGCTGCTGCCCACCGCCACCGTCTTGGGACTGACTCCGCAACAATTGGAAGCGGTCCTGGCGCACGAGCTCGCGCACATTCTGCGCTACGACTACCTGGTCAACATGCTGCAGACGGTGGTGGAAACGCTGCTCTTCTACCATCCCGCGGTTTGGTGGGCGTCGGCGCGCATCCGGCAGGAGCGCGAGTTGTGTTGCGACGACCTGGCAGTCGAATGCTGCGGCAACGCGCTGTGCTACGCGCGCGCACTCACGCGCCTCGAAAGGCTGCGCGCGACCACGCCGCGACTCGCGCTCGGCAGCGCCGGCGGATCTCTGTTGTATCGCATCCAGCGCCTCGCCGGCGATAAGGGCTGGCAGCGCGGACCTTCCAAACTGGCGGGCATTTTGGCGCTCTCGCTGGGCCTGTGCTGCTTCGCGCTGAACATGCCGTGGGCCCGCGGCCAGCAGCCAGATGCGCGCGCACCGGAACCCGCGCCCGCCGTCGAGGCCAGCGTGCCGGACGAGCCCAACGTGCAGGTCGATGTGGGCGGCGCCAGCGTCATCCATCGGGACGATGTGGAGTACCCGGAAGCCGCCGTCGAGAAAGGCATTCAAGGCACTGTAGTGGTAGAAGCCACACTCGATGCGGAAGGCCTGGTCAACGACGCGCGCGTGTTAAGCGGTCCGCTGGAGTTGCGCAAGGCGGCGCTCGAATCGGTTTTGCAGTGGCGCTTCACGCACGGCGCGGCCGGCGGTACGCGGCAGATTAGCATCGCGTTCGAGCTGTCGGCCGCAGGCGGCCGCAGGCCTGCGGCTGGGGTGCTCGCGCGGATAAAACGGGAGCAGGACCGGCTGCAAGCGCGGATGCAAAAGCAACTGGCCGAGGAACTTGCAAGTGGAGCGCGCGTTCTTCAGGACCGCCAATCGGCCGACGCATCGGAGATGCGGACCGAGGCGGAGCAGCTAGCCGAGATGTTCGCGAAGGTACAGGCCGACCACAAGTTGGATGCCGATAATTTTGCTCAATTGTATGCGGATCAGGCCCTGCGCCCCTTGGATCAGGTTCTCCGCGATCGCGAGATGGCGGCCTTGCAGAACAAGTTGGCCGAGATACAGGCGGATACCGACCCGTTTACCGGACGCAGGCTGAAGACCATCGCTATCGAAGGGCCAACGCTAACCAGTCAACTGTGTGAAGAGTTGCTTGCGATGTTGCCGGTACACGAGGGCGATACGCTGTCCGCCGACTCCCAGGAAAAGGTCGAAGAAGCGGTGAGGGGGTTCGATCGGCACGCAGCCGTATCGATGCTCGTCACTCGCGACGGCCAAGTGGAAATTCGTATCACCGTGCAATAGCGGCGGGGCGGACCTCCAGGTCTGCGCGGGTCCTCCAGGACCCGCACTAACCGTGCAAGTGATGCATCAGGGCGCAGCTCAGATGGCCGATCACAAACCAGAAAATCGCTTCCAGCACCCGCTTCAGTCTCGGCGTCATAAGGAACCCTCCTCGTATCGCCTGAGTATATCGCGTACCGTCTACCCGCATTCGGATGCGCTCCGGATCTCGGCGTCGCCTTTAACTGGAGCCGCCAGCAGGCTACTCGATGCGCAAGGCCGAGCCTGGATCGATGCGGGCGGCGCGCCGGGCGGGGAGCCATACGGACAGCACTGTAATGACGGATAGCAGCACGGCGGCTGCAGCCAGCGATAGCGGATCCATGGGCGAGAGCCGATAGAGCATGCTTTTCATCAATCGGGCGCAGGCCAGCGAGGCGGCCACGCCGACGGCGAGGCCCGGAATCGTCACGGCTGCGCCTTCGTTGAAGATTTGGCGGAGGAGCTTCGCCGGCGTGGCTCCCAGCGCGGAGCGTATGCCGAATTCGCGTGCGCGGCCGCTTACGGAATAGGCCAGCATGCCGTAGATTCCGGCTGCGGTAAGTAGCGCCGCCAATGCGCCGAACGCGGCCAGCAGGGTGAGCGCGAAGCGGCGGCGGGCGAGCGATTCGGCGACGTACTGGTCGACTGGCGCGACCTTTAGAACGGCAATCTCCGGATCCGCGCGATGAATCGCATCCCGAATGGGCGCGGCCAGGCGCATGGGATCGCCCGCGGTTTTTACGAGCAAGGTCATCCCCGGCGAGCTCGAAATCAGATACAGCGTAGGGGGAACGGCTTCGTCCAGACCCATGTCGCGCACGTCGCCGGCCACACCAGCGATCTCGATAAAATCCTGATGCGGGTCCATCACGCCCATGATCAGGCGGTGCGCGGTGGGATCTTCGTGCGGAAAGAATCGCCGCGCTAGCGTCTCGTTGATCATATAGACCGGCTTGCCCTCATCGGCCTCCGTCAGCAGGCGGCCCTTCTTCAGGGGAATGCCCAGTACGCGGAAATAATCCGGCGTGACCCATCGAAACTGCGCGACCGGGTTGCGGCCAGGTTCGAATGTGCGCCCCTCAATGCCGAACCGCGTGGCATAACGGGAGTGGGCGCCGGGCGCAAGACTCATCGGCGCGCAATTGGCCGCCGCGGCGTCCACGACGCCGGGAAGGGCGCGCACCGCCGGCAAGAGCCGGGTATTCAGGAATCGCGCGGCTTTGTTCCAGTCATACCGGCTGCTGGGCATGGGGACTTCCATCGCCAATACGTCTTTCGCCTGGAAGCCCTGGTCCTCGCTCAGCAGGGCGACGAAGCTGCGTACCAGCAGCGTGGCTCCGGTCAGGACGACGAACGCCATGGCAACTTCGCCGGCTATCAGGATGGCGCGGAGCGTGGATCGCGGCTTGCTCATGGATCGCCCGGCGGCGGGCGCGGCCGGCACGCGAAACGCCTGGGCGCACGCGGGTAGGGCGAACAGAGCGCCGCAGAGGATCGAGGCGGCCAGCACGAAGACCGGCGCGTGACCGGCGAAGCCCAGCGGCTCCAGGCGCGGAATCTGGCCTTGCGCCATGCGCTGGAGAACGCCGTTGGCGGCTCCGGCCAGCGCGGCTCCGGCCACGCCCCCGACCAGCGCCAGTAGAAGGCTTTCGGTGAATACCATGCGCATGACCGATCCGCGCCCAGCGCCAAGCGCTACACGGACGGCCATCTCCTGCCGGCGGTCGAGCATACGCGCCAGCAGCATGTGGGCGAGGTTGGCGCAGGCCATCAGCAGCACCAGGCCGACGGCTACCCACACCAGCAGCAGCGCGGGACGCACGTCGCCGGTGATCTGGCGGGCGAGCGGCACGATATACGCGCCGACCGTGCCGTTGGTCTCGCGATGTTCGGCGGCCAGGCGCGCGGCCAGCGCGTGCATCTCGGTTTGCGCCTGCTCTTCGGTGGCGCCGGGCTTTAGGCGGGCGATCGCTTCCAAAGGATGATACTTGCGCGTGTTGAATAGCTCCGGTTCGATCCAGGAAAATGGAAGCCACACGTCCGCCCATTCGGGAAACGCCTGGCGGGTGGGGACGACGCCGATGACGGTGAAGGATTCGGTTTCGAGGCGCAGGGTGCGGCCCACGATGGCGGGATCGGCGCCGAACTTCCGGCGCCATAGTTTTTCGGAGATTAGAGCCACGGGGCGTTTGGCACGGTCGTCGGCGGCGCTGAATCCGCGGCCTAGCAGGGGCTGAATGCCCATGGCGGGAAATAGATCGGCGGTGGCGTTGGTGGCTTGCACGATCTCCGGTTCGCCTTGCCCAACGAGCGTGACGCGGTTCATCTCCTGGAAGGTGTACGCGGCCATTTGGGAGAAGCTGTGGGCTTGGTTGCGCCAGTCCTCGAAGTCCGGGACGGTAGCTTGCAATTGCGGCAAGATGGGGGTGCTTTCCCACAGTTGGACGAGACGCTGAGGGTCGCGGAAGGGGAGTGGGCGCAGGAGAACGGCGTAGATGACCTGGTAGACGGCGGTGTTCGCGCCCATGCCGAGCGCGATGGTGAGGATGGCCGCGAGGGCGAAGGCGGGGCGCCGGCGGAGGGAGCGGATGGCTTGGCGGAGAGGGGCGAGGGACATGCTATTGAGCATAGCTCGGCGGCTGGTAGCGTCGGAAAATGTGCTGAAGATTATCGTGGTAGTACAACAAATTTGTGGAGTCCTTATATGGATGCCGAGATTCTACGCCGAACAATGTGGGAAGAGATGCTGTACGCGGACATGCGGGCGAACTACTTCGCCGAACTCGTCCGGCACTATCAAAACCTTGACCGGAGTATCCGAGTATGCGTGTTGGCCGCAAGCTCCGGGGCCGCAGCGACCACGCTGACAGCGGCGCCTCCGGAGATCAAGCTCGGTCTTCCGCTTGTAGCAGCGGGCGGAAGCTTCTGGCTGCTCTTCAGCCAATACAGCATGATCGCGCGAGATGCCGCGGATCTGCACACGGGATGGAACTCGATCAGGACTGAATACGAAAACCTCTGGAACGCCCTCGCCGATCCGCATGCGGAAGCCCGATACCACCAAATTTACGACCGCGCCGAGATTCTCTCTAAGGCGGGCACCAAGTTTCCGAACAAGAAGCGGCGGCTTCGCTACTGGCTCGAACAGGCAACTAAACTGGCGCGCACGAGATACGCATGAGGAAGGGTCAGTGGTCTCCGCCACCCTCGCCAGCTCCGCAACCTCCCCCACCGCCGCCGCCGCGTAAGCCTCACGCCGCCAATTCCGTCAGCTAATAGAATTGTCATCGGTAATCCCGGGCTCCACTTCTGTAGCGGGGTTACGAAACCGCGCGCGTGACGTGCAAGCCCGGTTAGTCAGTTAGCTTTACCTCGAAATTGTCAGGCCGGTCTGGAGGATGTGGGCGCGGAAGCCTTCCAATTCGTAGAAGGTCTCGCCGTAGCCGTAGTAGCGGTATTCGGACTTCCACACGACGCCCTTGTGCAACGGCAGCGAGAGGCGCGCGAGCGGCTGATAGTAAGTGGTCGGGCGGCTGCCGGAGGAGATGAACAACGATCCCCCGAAGGCCAGGTGTGGCGCGAGTTTCGCGTAACCCGGCAGCGCCAGATCGATTAAGGAACTGGCGTTGTGGGCATTGTCGCGGTAGAGCGAGGTTTCCGGGCTTAGGTATTCGGGCTCCAGGTAGTTGATGTTGGAGTACAAAGTGGAGCGCGTGTATTCGCCCAGGATGGTGACGCGTTTGGAGGGGGTCCAGGAAAGCGATAGGGAATTCTGGCGGCTCAGGAAACTGTAGTCGATGCCCTGCGTGGGATTCCGATTATTCAAGAGCGAGAAGCTGGCCTGCAGAGCCAGCTTGGCGGCAAGCTGGTAGCGCGCGCGGGCGCGCATCTTTTGATAGTTATAGAGGCTGGTGGTGAAGTAGGCGTGAGACGTCTCGGCGCCTTCGAAATCCACATTGGCCGTGAGTTTTTGCGTGGCGCGAAAGTTGACCCCGGCGATGCCCACCTGCTGCCGCAATTCGCTCGATTCCTGGCCGGGGCCGGCTATGAGCAGGTCGCCGGTCTGGGCATCGCCCCACACGTAACGATAGCCGCCGCGCAGCGTGAGCTTGCGGGTGACTTCCAGCAACACATCGGTCTGCTCCTGGCTGTAGTTCACCACCAGCAAGCTGTCGAGTGCGGTGGGCGTGGTCATGGCGGCGGACAAGGGCTGCAGGATCATATCGGTGACGAGGCCGGCTGCGGACGTATGCATGCGGTCCGTCATCCAAGTCTCCAGGATGCGCACGCGCTTGAGAGGCCGCAATTCGAAGCCCAGGCTGCCGGTGGTATGGGGCTGCTTGCCCGTGGCGAAGCCCAAGGCTTGTTCGCCGGTGTAGAACAGGATCGCCTGCTCGATCACCAGATTTCCGGTATCGAACTGCGTGTAATTGACGCTGGTATTGGGGAGGCTGTATAGAAACTGGCCCGACACATCCATCCAGGAGACCGGGTTGGCGGTGAACAGGACCTTGCTGTAAATGCTGCTGCCGCGGATGCCGTAAGCCTGCGCCAAATTGGTCAAGTCGAGCGTCTGGCCAAAATAGGGCGCATAGCTGTTGCCGTAGTTGACCGTGGAATCGTAGGCCTGCTGATCGTCGCGCAGGGTGGTGCCGCCTTGTTCCAACGTGGCGTGAAAGCGATTGAACTCCAGGCGGACGCCCCCGCGGTAGTTGTCGGTTTTATCGAACATGTGGTCGGCGACGGGGTACGAGTTCAGGCCCGATTCGAACGTGGTGATTCCGGTGCCTTCGCCGGAGTCGCGGCCATAGGCCAGGTAAGGAACGATGCGATGGCCGGGAAGCAGGTCCAACTGGAAATCGCTCATGCGGCGGCGAGAGAAGTAGGAGTCCTCATCCAGCACGATGCCGGTGCCGAGCAGCGGATCGGCGAATGAGGGCAGCAGGTTGAAGTAGGCGATATCGCGGTAGTCGAAGTTGAAGTCGTAGATGCCCAGCTTGGAGGCGTTGACGTGGATGGTGTTGTAAGGATCGCCGCCCCAATTGTTGGCGCGGATATCCAGGCGGTCGAAGAGGCGTTTCTTGGGATCGACAATGGTGAGATCCAGACCCAGGAGGCGGGGACCTTGGCCCAGATTCACCACGCTGCGATACACGTCGTTGTCGCCGCCGATGCTGGTGAAGCGGTAGCCGAAGTCTACGCTGCCGGTAATCCAGGTTTCGACGGAGGGGGTGGGGGAGGTGGCCGCGGCATCGGATGCGGAAGGTGCGGGGGAGGTGGCCGGTGTGGGGGAGGTGGCAGTGGCGGGGGCCGGCGGCGGCGCCTGCTGTGCCGGCGTTTGTGCCGGCGTTTGTGCAAGCAACGGAATTGTGACCAACAAAGCCAATCCGAGCCTCATTTGAGCAACTCCGGGCTCACGTAAGACCCGTGGATCTTCATGTGGCAGACGGTACAGTTTTGGAACTGCGGGCTCAACAGGTCGTGAAACGCGGGCGGGACTCCGCCCAGCGCGGGCGGATTCTTGATGGGTCCCGGAGCCGCCGGCAGGTTCTGATGGCACTCCAGGCACATGTAGCGGACTTCGGCGCGGATCAGCATGCGAGGGTTGGCGGAACCATGCGGCTCGTGACAGGCGGCGCAGCCTTCCAGGCGCACGGGCGCGTGCTCAAAAGTGAACGGGCCGCGCAGGTTGCCGTGGCAGCGGAAGCAACCGGGTTCGTTCGCGGCGTAGGACTGCGCGTTGACCGGGAAGATGCTGCCATGCGGGTTATGGCAGTCCACGCAGGACATTGCGCCTTCGGGGAGGCGGTGCTTGTAAGGCCGTTGGAATTCCGCCCAAACCGCCGTATGGCAACCGGCGCACAACTCGTTGACCGCGGCCATTTTTCGGGGGACTAAGCCGTTGGGGCCGTTGCGGTGGATGGCGTGGCAGGCGGTACAACTCACCTCGTTCTTCATGTGGCTGCTTTGGATGCGGCCGACTTGGGTAGGTTGATTCAGATGGCACTTCAGGCAGTCGCGATCAGTTTCGGCGGGAGGCAAGTGGGAGGGGTTGACGATGTCCGCCTTATCGGCCGACGCGGCGTGCTTGCCGCCCGGTCCGTGGCAGGATTCGCAGGCTTTGCCCTCATAGCCGCGGCGTTTTTGCGTATCGACCAGCTTGTGCGGATTCTTTTGGAAGGCGTTGTAGATGTCTTCGTGGCAAGGCTGGCAGGTCTCCGAGCCGACGTAAGACTGGGCGACCGGAGCCGCAGCGGGCGCAGCCGGAGCGGGCGTAGCCGGAGCCTTGGCTGGCGCGGCGGGAACTGGAGCGGCAGGGGCTGGCGTCTGAGCCGCCGCCGGCCAGCAAAGCAGTATTAGGGCTATTGCCAGCAGCGTATCTTTTTGCACGTTATTGAGTGTGTACCGCGTCAACTGCGTACTGCGCGCCTACGCCATGGCACACGTTGCAACTTTCTCCCAGCACATCGGTGTTAGCCAGGAAGTGGGCGGATTCGCCCTCGGAAACGTGACATCCGCTGCAAGCCGACGACGCGGGCTGCACCGGATTTCCAGTGGCCCCCTGAATCCAGCCCTGGGGATCTTGCACCGCGTTCAGGCCGATCGGCAGGATCCCCTCCGTGTTCGTACCATTGACTTGGGTGTGGCACACCTGGCAGTTTTGCATATAGGTGGCGTCTCCCGCGGGGCTCATGACCGGGAAGAGGGTGCCGGAGAAGTCGTTTGAGCTCCCCATGTAGCCTACGACGATGTAGGGGTACTTGGGCGGCCCGCCCGGGTTGATCGCGGCATTCACGCCGTCGTGGAGGCGGTGCACCAGCAAATTGAAATTGATGCCCTGGAATGGCTGGGTGCGCTCGGACACGACCACGGCGCTGGGGCGCTCGGTGAAATCGGTATTCGACGGATTGTGGCATAGCACACAATACTCGTTATTGTTGCGCAGGCCGCCGTGCAGCAAAAGATCGACGTGACAGGCATTGCAGTTTCCGAGCGCGACTACCGTGCGCCGCGGCGCGACGGGGGAGCCATCCACCGAGAAGTTGACCACGGGATTCGCGGGGCTTTCGTTGACGCTCTGCGACGAAGTGGTGCTGGGATACACCGTCACCGTCATGCGCGCCTCCCCACCGATGGTGTACGTTCCCGTGGCGCCAGCCGGGATGGCATGCGTGAAGGTGTAGGTGCAAACGCCGCTGGAACTGCAGGTCGCGGCCAAAGCGCTCTCCTGCACATAACCCGGAGTGCTGCTGGTGCCGCTGCCGAAGCTGGTGTAGCCATAGTCGGTAGTGGGACCGGCCATGGTGAATGCCAGGGTAGATGCCTTTGATAAGGGGATGTTGTTCTTATTGTTATCCTGCAGGGTGAAGGCGACGGTGGGCGTTTGCCCGGCGGAAGTATTAGTCACGCCGGTGATGGCGAGGTTCATGCCGGCTATTTGCGTATCCGGGTTCTGGGGGTACGTGGCGGCAGTATCGGTGGGCACCACATGCGCGCCCAGAATAGAGGCATCGAAGATCTCGTCGTCTTGGGGGACGTGGCAGGTGGAGCACTCGTTATCGTTCAACTGGAATCCGCCGGGGTGATTGGCGCCCGTGGCGAAGTTGATGTTGTCGTGGCAAGCGCCGCAGGCAGCCCGGCTCGGCTCCGTCAGGAAGGCTTTAGCTTGCGCGGCGCCGGTGGTCAGGCTGTGGCAAACCTCGCAACGGCGGGGATCGGCCGGATCGACGACCGTTGAAAAGTTATTGACGGAATTCATGTAGCCGATGATTTCGTAGGGAGCCGGCGGAACGGTCGTCGTACCGGATGTGTACCCAAGGACGCTGGGCAACTGCGCTCCCATGTGGATCTTATGCGCAAATACCTTGAAATCCAGCGTGTTGCCTGTGACCGGATCGGCGTTCTGCGGTTGGTGGCACATCACGCACATATTCATGCCGTGGGCATAACCGCCGTGGAAGGCCAAATCGTAGTGGCAGGTGTTGCAACTCTGGGTGCGGATGACATCGCGGGTGACTGTAACTGGCGAGCCATTGGGGACGAAGTTGAAGGTAGCGCCGGCATAGCTCGTGCCCTGGTTGAATGGCGTGAGGTCGCGGTTGCCGTCGACCGCGACGGTAGTGGTCACGGTGGGGTCGAATCCGGCGGGCGCCTTGGCCATGAACGTGTATTGGTATTGGCCCGGGCCTACCAACGTGGTCGTGCCGACGCCCAATTCGAAGTCCGGGCGGATGATGGTTCCCAGCACCGCGCCGGTCGCCGACGAAGTGGTGTAGGCCACATATTGTTGCTGGCCCGCGGGGATGTAGGCGGCGACGTATGCCAGCGAGACGACGCCCGGTGTGGTTGCGCCGGTGGCATCCAAAGGCAGCCCGTTGGGATCGGTGAGTGTATAGGTCACGGTGATGACGCCAGCGCTCGAGATCGCGGCCGAATTGATAGCAATGTTCAGGCCCGGAACTACGAAATCGACGATCGCCTGACCCACGCGGGGCGCACGGGCCGACTTGGAGCCGCCAGCCCAAGCAACCGATCCGGCCACTAGCGCCGCTACCAGCAGAATTTTCGAAATCCGCGAAGCCGAAGAAGATACCTGCATACTGCCTCCAAAGAGCGCCGCCCGATGCCGCACGCCCGCGCCGGTGCAATGATTAGTGTCTAAACATGCGCCAAAGCTCTCAATATTTTGTTCCGCGAATCAGGGCTTGAGCAATCCTCAGTCCAAATGAAAACTGCGATCTTGCTGGCGTGCCTCCGCGTTTTAACGAGATTCAAATGCAGGATCTACACTTCGGGAATGCTGGATTTGCCGGTCATTCGCCAGCCGGCGCGAATTCGAGGACCACGCGCGACGCCACATCGCCATGCTCGAGCCGGTCGAAGATCCGGTTGATCGACGACAAAGGCTGCAGCTCGATATCGGCCTTGACCTTGCCCGCGGCGGCGAAGGCCAGCGCTTCCGCCATATCGCGGCGGGTGCCGACGAACGAGCCGCGGATGGTGATGCAGTTCGCCACCCACATCGAACAGCGGGACGGGGAATTCGCCCGGCGCAGTATACAAGAGGCGTACCTCGCCAGCCAGTCTATTGACATCATAGCGGTGCGCCCGCTTACAAACATTTACAGAGTCTGCCCTAGTAAATGTCGTATACTTTTGGCACCATGAGAATGAAATCCCGCTGGAGTATGCTTTTACCGGCGCTCTGCGGCCTGGCGTTGGGCCAATCGCCAGGCGCTCTAGCTCCCACGTTCATCACTATCGACGCCCCCGGCGCCTTGTATGGCACCTGGGCGCTGAGCATCAACTCGGAAGGCGCAATTGCCGGATACTACGCCAGCTACAACGGTTCGAGCACGTATGAAGGTTTCCTGCGCAGCCCGTCGGGCGCTTATACCACTTTCGAGCCGCCCGGCGCCACCCTGACGCTCGCATACAGCATCAACGATGCCGGCGCCATTGCCGGATACTACGCCGAGGCCGACAATACCTATCACGGGTTCGTGCGCAGCCCACGCGGCGCCTTCGCGACGATCGATGCGCCAGGCGCGGCCAACGGCACCGTCGCCAATAGCATCAACGATGCGGGCGCGATCACGGGATTTTATCTTGACGCGAATGTCGTGTCTCACGGCTTCGTGCGCAGTCCTTCGGGCGTTTATACGACGTTCGATGCTCCGGGGGCCATCTCGGGCTTCATGCTGGGTACACACCCGCAAAGCATCGGCGACACAGGCGCTATCGCGGGATACTATGACACCGCCAGCGATGGCTGGCAGAGCTTCGTGCGCCGCCCCTCCGGCGCGATCACGACGTTCAATGCGGCCGGCGCCGGCACGGGCGCAGACCGCGGCACCCTCGCCTACGCCATCAACGCCGCGGACGCAGTGACGGGATATTACAGCGATGCCAGCGGGCTGCTGCACGGCTTCTTACGCGATCCCGCCGGCGCCTACACGACCGTGGACGCCCCTGGCGCGGCGCAGGGTACGTTCGCATACGGAATCAATGCGGCGGGCGCGGTCACCGGATTCTACATGGATGCGAGTTACGCCGGTCACGCCTTCCTGCGCGGGCCGTCCGGCGGTTTTGCAACGTTCAACACTCCGGACGCCGGAGTAGCGGGGACGACTGGCAACAGCATCAACGACGCGGGCGCCATCACCGGCTTCTACCAAGATTCCAGTAACGGCACCCACGGCTTCCTGCGCATTCCGTGACGGTCGGATCGGCCAAGCCAGGCCGTCGAGTGGGTGCAGGGTGCATCACGACGAGGCGCTTGCTCCTCCGCCGCCCAGCTAGCTAGCTAGATAGATAGCTTTGATTACACGGTCATCGCGCGAATTCGAGGACCGCGCGCGACGCCACATCGCCATGCTCGAGCCGGTCGAAGATCTGGTTGATCGACGATAAAGGCTGCAGCTCGATATCGGCCTTGACCTTGCCCGCGGCGGCGAAGGCCAGCGCTTCCGCCATATCCCGGCGCGTGCCGACGAACGAACCGCGGATGGTGATGCAGTTCGCCACCACATCGAACAGCGGGACGGGGAATTCGCCCGGCGGCAGCCCGACCAGGACGCAGGTGCCGCGTTTCCGGGTCATGCCGACACCCTGCTTGAACGCGATCAAGGAGGGCGCCGTAATCAGAACGCCATGCGCTCCGCCGCCGGTCGCCTTCTTCAATGCGGCAGCCGGGTCGCCCGCCTTCGCGTTGATTACCAGATCCGCGCCCAGACGCGTGGCGTGGGCCAGCTTGCCGTCGTCGATGTCGATGGCACAGACCAGCAGTCCCATGCACTTGGCATATTGGATGGCCAGATGCCCGAGACCGCCCACGCCGGAGATGGCGATCCATTCGCCGGCTCTAGCCTGGGTCTCTTTGATCCCTTTGTAGGTGGTGATGCCGGCACAGATGAGCGGCGCGGCTTCCACGGCGGCGAGGCCGGCGGGTATATGTGCCACGTAATTCGGATCCGCGAGCAGGTACTCGGCAAAGCCTCCGTTCCTGGTATAGCCGCCGAACTGCGCTTCGGGGCAGACCGTTTCCCAGCCTGCCAGGCAATACTCGCAGTGACCGCACGCCGAATATAGCCACGGCACGCCGACCCGGTCGCCCTCCTTCACGATCGTCACGCCCGATCCGACCGCGGCGACCAGTCCGATGGCCTCATGGCCGGGAATGAAGGGGAGCGTGGGCTTCAGGGGCCAATCGCCATGCGCGGCATGCAAGTCCGTGTGGCACACGCCGCAGGCCTCGGTTTTGACCAGGATCTGGCCCGCTCCGGGAGACGGGATGTCCAATTCCCGAAGTACCAGGGGCTTTCCGAACCGCTCCACAACCGCGGCGTGCATCTTGGTAGAGGACGCCGTCTCTGTCGCCGGCCTCCGCCGCGGCGCGGGCTCGACCGCGTGAACACTTTGGAGCGGATCAATCGCTACAGGCATATTGAATTTCCTTTCGCCCAAGGAGAGCACGAGTCTCGCCAAAGCGTGAAATCACGCCGTTGAGTGAATTGCCCCAGCGTGGGGCGGGACTCCAGTCCTACGGCGGCGTTGCGCAGTTCGCGCACGTTGCCGGGCGAATTGTGCGCCGGCAACAACTCCGCGGTGGCACGCGCAGGTCCTCGCCGGTGGCGGCAACGACGCGCAAGTCGACTTGAATATCTTTAAAGGTCATCGCGGATGCCGGTGCAGAACCTGCACGCAGAAATGCGAAAGTTGCCGTTGATCGCCGAGGCCGGGCGCCCGGCGAGGCGACCTTGACCCATGACGGGAATAAGGAGCCATTTGGCCCGATTCGTGCAAAGGGCATCAGCGCCTCACTGATCGCAGTGCCGGGCAATCGCTAACAACCAGAAAGGTAGTGGATCGATTCCATGGCTTTACCGCTCCAGGGAAGGGTCCCGGAGACCATTCTCGTTGTCGAAGACGACGCAGCTATCCTCAAGCTGGTGCAGGTGATTCTCGATGAGGGCGGCTTTGAAGTCCTAGTGGCCGGGTCCGCCAAGAGAGCCCTAGGCATCGAGGCAGGTTTCTCGCGAACGATCCATCTGCTCCTTTCCGATATTATGATGCCGGACATAAGCGGGCCGGACTTGGCGGAACTGTTGAAAAAACAGCGGCCGGAGATGCGGGTGATGCTCATGTCCGGCTACGCCGACGGCGCTATGCTGGTTCTGAACCATGGCTGGCACTTCATCCAGAAGCCTTTCCTGCCGACCGCCCTGCTCGGCCGAGTTACCGACATTCTGCACACGGAAGTGCGCGATCAAGGCACGGATCATTTCGACCCACGCGACCAAGTCACGCGAACTGGCGGCGGAGATAGGGCAACTTAGCCGTCGAAGCACGCAGGCAAAGTTGGATGAAAGCGATGCGTACCATGTGGCCAATAAAATCCCTGCTGCTTCCAGTGGCTGTAGCGCTCTGCTTATCGGCCGGTGCGCAAGTGCGGAAGGCGAGCCGGGTGAAAGCGCCGGCGGCCGGCTTCGAGGCGGCTATCGACGATGCAAATCAGACGGGCGCCATAGGTCCGAATGCCACGGGACCGGCAGTGGTGCGCGCGCAGATCCTGCTCGACCGCGCCCATTTTTCCTGCGGCGAAATCGATGGCAATTATGGCAGCAACCTGCAGAAGACCGTGGCCGCATTTCAACGCGCGCACGATCTTCCGGCGACCGGGGCAGTCGGGCCGGAGACGTGGGCCGCGCTGAATGCCGATCAAGCGCCGGCGCTGTTCACCTATATGATTGCCGCGGAGGACGTAGCCGGACCCTTCGTCCAACGGCCCGCGGACCTCATGGAGCAAGCCAAACTGCCGTCTCTGGGCTACGAATCGCCACTGGAAGGGCTGGGCGAGAGGTTCCACGCCAGCCCCAGCTTGCTGAAGGAGCTCAATCCGGAAAGCCGTTTCGGCAAGGAGGGCGAGAGCGTCCTGGCGCCGAACGTGACGGCGCCACCGCCGGGCCGCGCCGATTCGGTGGTGGTTTCGAAATCCGACAGCTCAGTCACAACTCTCGACTCCGCGGGAAAGATTCTTTCCTACTACGTCGCCACGATCGGCAGCGAGCACGATCCGCTTCCGATCGGGGATTGGAAGATCAAACGCGTGTGGCCCAATCCGGTGTTCTACTACGACCCGCAGCTCTTCTGGAACGCGAATCCGGCGGATCGAAAGGCGCAGATCCAGCCGGGTCCGCGGAACCCTGTGGGCGTTGTTTGGATCGATCTTTCGAAAGAACATTACGGGATTCACGGGACGCCGGCCCCGGGCAAAGTAGGCCATGCGGAGTCGCACGGCTGCATCCGTTTGACCAACTGGGATGCATCCGAGTTGTCCCACATGGTCAAGCCCGGGACACCTGCCGTGCTGAAGGAGTAAGGCGTGCGCAAGAGGACCGTAGCTGTCTTTTTCGCAGGTTTTGCATGCGGCGGGGTGTCCATCGCGGTGCTCGTCCGGCAGACCGGAATGTTACGCACCATGGACGGCTCGGCGATGCCAGGAAGGCCGCAGGAGTCCCAAAAGCAGCCGGCGCAGAGGCTGGCTATGCGCCCGGCGCGCCTCTCCGCGGCGGCCTTGAATCCGCCACCGAGTGGCTCCGGTGACAGCCTGCCGGAGCGCCCGTTGATGGAGCGCGGGCTGATCGTTCCCGTGCAGGGCGTCCGAGCGCAAGACCTGAGAGACGACTTCGACGAGGTACGCGGCGGCCACCGGCATGAAGCCATCGACATCATGGCCCCGCGTGGCACGCCTGTGTTATCGGCCGGCGAAGGGAAAGTGGTGAAGTTGTTCCTCAGCAAACCGGGCGGTTTGACCGTCTACCAATTCGACGAAAGCCGGACCTACTGCTACTACTATGCGCATTTGGATCGTTACGCGGCGGGACTGCAAGAGGGCGCGCTGTTGCGGAAGGGCGAGGTTTTGGGCTACGTGGGCAGTACCGGCGACGCATCGCCCGACGCGCCGCACCTGCATTTCGCCATCTTCAAGCTGGGGCTGGCGCAGCGGTGGTGGGAAGGCACACCTATCGACCCCTTCGGGTTGCTTAGCGGTTCCCCAGGCAAATAGCGAACTGCGGCGGGACCGGTTCGGGTAGACCAGCGGCCATTTGACCTTGCCGGGAGTGAACCCTTACATGCGCTTACGCGCGTCGGCGGCCTGAGAGACCGCCGGCAGGCCACGGGCCTGCGCCACGTCCGCGCCGCGCCTGTTTAGCTCTTGTGCGATTTCCGGCGCAGCAGCCCCAAGCCCAGCAATCCGGACCCTAACAAGAGCATACTGAGCGGCTCGGGAGTTACCCCTTGGGGATCGAAGCTCTGCGTAAACTCGCTCAACTGTCCGTTGGCGCCCGTCTCTATATCCTTGAAAATGTAAACGGGAGAAGTGCTGGTGAACGGCGATGAAAACACGGGCTGGTCGGGGGCGCCCGAGGCAATCGTGATCTGGCCCAGGGGCGTTTCCTCGATAGTGCCCGTAGGATCGGTGCACAACACCGCCAAGGGGCCCATTATGGAGATGGGGTTGGCGCAAGCGCGCTCGGTGATCGTCGCATTATTGCCGCCCAGCGACATGTCGATCTGGCTTATGCCGCCGGTCACCTCGAACAGGAACTGCTCGTCCTCGTTGGCTCCGCCCAAGTTGGGATTGAAGTTCAAATAGGCCGCGCCCGTCACCGAATCGTAATCCGATCCGGCCAGGATGTCGATGATGCCGGCCGCGCCGCCAGTCGCATTCGGGACGTCGAAATTGGAAAACGTCAGGCCACCGCAGGTTATCACGGTCGAAGCCGTCACCGCCGTGTCGACGGCTTGGTTGAGCGTGCACGGTATAAGCGATGCGCTTGCCACACCCAGGGAGAACAGCGAGAGAATCGAGACCACTAAGAGCTGTTTCACGTATTTCCTCCGGGGTCCCACTATGCAAGCCTTAGCCCAAACGGGGTATGCCGCGATCCAAGGCAAGACTCCAGCCAATCTCGGTATTCTTTTCCGCATTCAGCGGAGATCCGGGTGCAGAACCTGCACGCGGGACCGCTAACGTTGCCGGGTCGCCGCCCGATGCGGTTTTCATCAAAGTATCGAAGAGCACACAGCTAGCCAGGCTGGCTTTGTTTTACGATGGGGGATTGCCAATGGGCGCCGCGAAGCTGCTGGAATTGATAACCATCGAACTGAAGCTCGCACACACGCTGTTGGAACTGCCCGATGCAGACCAGGGCGATCCAACAGATCCTGAAAGCGCAGCCCGTGTAATCAATCACGCTGACGCCGCACTGGAAGCCGTAAGGTCATTTATGCCCAAGGCGAGGCTGTCGGCAACGGAACGCGCCTATATCGAGAGTGAGTTGGAGTACCTTGCGAGGGAAGTCCAAGCTCACCGGAGGGGAGAAAGGGTGAGCAAAAAGCGAAAATGACCCCTCCATTTCATTCTATGATCCCGCGCCAGTTCGCCAAGCTTCATCGCGCCTGCAGTATCTCCTTCACCCGCGCCGCCAACTCGGCCGGAGCGAACGGTTCGGGAAACACCATAAAACCTTCGCCCGCCGTCCGCAGTTCAATTCGTGAATCGGCTGGCACGCCGGCCAGCATCAGCACGAGCATGCTCGGGCATTTCTGGCAGAGATAAACGGCTGCGTCGTGTCCATTGATATCGCCGACGTAGATGTCGATGAGCATCAAATCGGGCGGGGTTTCGCGCACCATGTCGACGGCGATTCCCAGGTCCCCGGTGGCCCGGACGACATATCCTTCGCGCTGCAGGATTTCCCGAATGACATTGCGCACGACCGGCGCCGAATGAAAGACAAGGATAGTTTCACGATTGGGGTGCATTGGAGTTGAAGCGATTATACAACAATCCGGCGCGGCGCCAACCGGTATAATCAAACTACGTGGAACTGGAAAAGACATTGCTGCGCAAGGTGGGGGAGGCCATCCACCGCTTCAAGATGATCCGCGACGGCGACCGGGTGGCGGTAGCGCTGTCCGGCGGCAAGGATTCGGTGACGCTGCTGGAAGCCCTGCTATTGCTGGCGGAGCGCGCGCCCATCGACTTCTCCGTGTGCGCGTTCACGGTGGAACAGGGCAAATTCCTGCGGCCCATCGAACCGCTGGGCGAGTACCTGAAACAGCGCGGCGTGGCTTGGACCTACTATCGCGACAAGCCGTCGCTGCGCCTGCTCGAAGAGCAGCCCGGGCATGGCTGCGACCTGTGCAGCCGCTATCGCCGGCGGGCGGTCTATGAAATTTGCGCGGGACTGGGCGCCAACGTAATCGCCTTCGGGCACACCGCCGACGACTTTTGCGAGGCGCTGCTGCGGAATGCGCTGTTCACGGGACGGCTGAGCGCGCTGCCGCCCATCACGCACTCGCGCGACCGGCAATTCCGGTTGATCCGCCCGTTGGTTTTCGTGACGGAGGATATCACCCGCGCTTATGCCGAGGCGCGCGCCGTGCCGTTGACGCCGTGCGACTGTTCGCTGCGCACGGGCACGGTGCGGCGGTCGTTGCGCGGGCTTTTCAGCGAACTGGAGAAAGAGTATCCGCATCTCAAGGAGAACATGCTTTCGGCCATGGGCAATGTGGATACTAAACGGTTGCTCGACCCGCGCCTATTGGATCTGGAGATGCCGGAGGCGTTTCCGATATTGAGCGAATAGCGAGGCACCGCCCCACAACTTATAGTTTAAACTGAGATGACTGGGGTGAAGCCATAGCCGCCGGACGCAAGACCATCGTCATCTACAATCCCTTTGCAGGCAAGATGGGCGCCGGGGGATTGAAGCGCCTGTCCAACGCCGCCGAAATCCTGCGCGCAGCGGGGCACGACACTTGGCTGGTGCCCACGCAAGGGCCAGGCACCGCGGGCGCTATCGCGCGCCGCAGCATCGCGGACGGAGCCGAACTGATCCTGGCCGCCGGGGGCGACGGCACCATCAACGAAATCGCCGAGGGCGTGGCCTTCTCCGACGTGCCGCTCGGCATTCTGCCCGCCGGTACGGCCAACGTGCTGGCGAACGAGATGGGAATCGGTTCGAGCATCGAGCGCGCCGCCGCCAGCCTTCCCGCATGCATTCCCACGCGCATCTCCATGGGACGGCTGCAGTGTGTCAACGGCAGCGAGCGCACCCGCCTGTTCCTGCTTATGGCGGGCATCGGCCTGGACGCGCGGGTGGTCTACAACATCAACTTGCCGCTGAAGGCGCGCCTGGGGAAGCTGGCCTATTGGCTGGCTGGGTTCAGCCTGGTGGGCCGCAAGCTGGACGAGTTCGAAGTGCTGGTGGAGGGACGCCGGGTGAGCTGCGCCTTCGCGCTGATCAGCAAAGTGCGCAACTACGGCGGCGATCTGGAAATCGCGCAAAGCGCCAGCTTGCTCGACGATCGGTTCGAAGTGGTGCTGTTCGAAGGGCGCAGTTCGTTCCGCTTTCTGACGTACCTGGCGCGGGTGGCCGTGCGCAAGGTGGCGGGCGTGCCGGGGATTTCGCTGATCCGGACAGGCAGCGTGTGCATGCCGGGCACCACGGACCGACGCGTCTATATTCAGGTGGATGGCGAATACGCGGGACATCTGCCGGCCAGCGTGGAGATCGTGCCGGACGCGATCACGTTGCTGATTCCCGAGGGGTACATAAAGAAGAAGAAGTCAGAAGTCGGGAGGCAGAAGTCAGAATAAGGGCCGCGTCTTCCGGTAGGCTGCCATGAACAGCACCATCAATAGCGCGTCCGGCAGACCGGTCGCCGCCTGCACCGGCAAAATGCGGTCTTGCAGATACAGCACCAGCAGGGTGCTCACGTAGCTGCCTTTCGCGAGCACGGAGAGCATCATCATCGGCCGGAAGCGCGCCGGGTCCGTCGCGATCGTGCAATACACCAATTGCCAGACCAGCACGACCCCTACAAAACCGTAGTACAAGTCCGGATGCGTGATGGGCGGAGGAACCAAGCGCCCGGCCAAGTCGAACATGAAATATAGCGGCGTGACCAAGAGAACGCCGAACACGCCGGCGATCCAAAATACGACCTTCGCGAATTTCATTCCCGCGAGTATAGCAAAGGCGAACTTGGCTCGCCTGCGACCGCAGGAGTGCGGTCGCGGCAGCATCGAGTGCCTGCGCCACGAGAGGCTAGATGCGTTCGACGCGCACGCCGCCATTGGTCGTCGTGGCGCGCACCAGGTTGCCGCCAGATCCCAGATCCACGGCCAGATGCTTGTTCAGCTCGCCCTGCACCGTCACCGGGAAATCCACGCTGACGCCGCCATTCACCGTGCCCGTCTCCAGGTGCGCCGAGTAGTTGGACGGAACCCGGATGGTCACGCCGCCGTTGGTTGTGGAAACGTCGCAGCGGTCGCCATCCCAGTGGTCCGAGGCCAGCTCCACGTGCAGTCCGCCGTTGGTGGTGTGGCCTTCCACCGAACCCGCCAACTCCTTCAACGACACGCCGCCGTTCATCGCTTCAAACTGCGTATGCCCCTGCACGCCCGTGATGCCGATGCCGCCATTGTGCGTCCGCAGCACCAGGTCCGTCCTGGCGGGAACGAAGATCTCGTAGCTCACGCTCCAACCGTGCTTCTCCATCGCCGGACCCATCGCGCGCACGCGTCCGCCGGCAGTCTCCACATGGATCTCCGCCGCCACCCGGCGGGAGTCCCCTTCGTCGTCCCGATAAGCCTGCACTTTGCTGCGCACCAGGATGTCGCCGCGGTTGGCGCCCTTGATGGAAATGCCGCCGTTCATTCCGCCATCCACATCGAGTTGGCCACCCGCTGGCGCGGTGACTTCGCGTATCTCGCAATAGTGCCCGCGCTCGCCGCGGCTGTCATCGTCGCAGCTCATCGTTTTTTCCTGCGGCAGCGCCGCCGGCGCCAGGCACAGGGCCAGAATCAAAATCCGTTTCATAGTTTGCTCCCGTTCCCTTAGACGCGCCACCGCGCCGCCGGTTGGGCGGCTTAATTGTGCCGCCGCAGCTTTTTCTTGATATCCGGCCAGAATTCGTTCGCAACATTGGTGATCAGATCGAACCCGAGGCGCAAGGACCCCTGCACGAACCCCAGCCGCACGGTGTCCAGCCGGTCCGGATACCACAGGTTGGAAATAAACGCCGCACCGTAAGCGCTGCCAAAACGCCATGTGGAGAAGGTTTCGCCGCCCGTGTCGGTATGGGTCAGTATGGTATCCCGCGCGGCGTGCGCCATTCTGCGCCACAGACCCTTGCGGTCCGAATGGAAATACCGCGGATCCTGGTGCAGCGTGGTATCCAGGCCAAAGGCCAACACGCCGTGGATCACGCCAGCGGCCTCCGTCGAGGCCACCCGCCGGCCGTACGCGCCCCAGCCCTGCCCCCACTCCTTGGGAGCGTTCAATTCCTGGAGCAATCCGGCGTAGGCCAGCGTGCCTCCCAGCGGCCAGAGCCCCCACAGGCCGAGGGCATGATAGCGGAGCTTGCCGAGGGGTGGCAGAGCCGTTTCCAGCGTCATCCGGTAGACACCGGTTTCATGGTTGCTATTGGTCACCGCCAGCAGGTACGACCCCGGCGCCCAACCCGCCGGCAGAATCACCGCCGCCCTTTGGTTCGTGAACGAGACCAGCGCCAGCGTGGCGCTATCCACTGCCACCGTGGGCGCCACCCCGGCCGGACTGAAGTTGGAGCCGGTGATGGTTAACTGATTGGCGGCATAGTCCACCGTCGCGCTCACGATGGCGGGCGTTTCGTCCGGCCCGGCGCACAGCAACGGAATCGCCGTAAGCGCCAGGTACGCGAATAGTGGATAGGCGGCTCTCAGGTGATGCAATCCAACGCGGTGGATGTAACGGAACGTCAATAATATCACCGTTCGAAAAATTTCTGTAAGGAACGCCGCGGCCGCCGGACTATACCAGCGAAACGACATGATCCAAGTTCAAAACCTCACCAACACCTTTCATGACCGGCCGGTGGTGCGCGGCCTGTCATTCACGGCGCCGGACGGCGCCATCACCGGCCTCTTAGGCGCCAATGGCGCAGGCAAGACCACCACCCTGCGCATGATCTGCGGAGTCCTGCAACCGGAATCGGGATCGGTAACGATAGACGGCGCCGGCACCGGCGCTTTGCTCGATCACATCGGGATCTATCCCCGGCTGACCGTGCGCGAAAACCTGGCATACTTCGGCATGCTGCGCGGGATGCCGCCCGCGGTCCTGGGCGAACGGATCAAACAGGTGCTTGCCGCCCTCGGACTGGAGGCCATCGCCGACCACCGCACCGCCGGCTTCTCCCAAGGCGAGCGCATGAAGACCGCGCTCGGCCGCGCCATTCTGCACGCGCCCAAGAACCTTCTGCTGGACGAACCCACCAACGGCTTGGATGTCCCCACCGTGCGGTCGCTGCGGGATCTGTTGCGGCGCTGGCGCGATGCGGACGCGTGCGTGGTGTTCTCCAGCCACGTGCTCGAAGAGGTGCGGGCGCTTTGCGACAACGTTGTGATCGTGGACCATGGACGCGTGGTGGCGCAGGGGTCGCCTGCCGAACTTTGCCGCCAGACCGACAGCGACTCGCTGGAGGACGCCTTCGTGAAATTGACTTGCACAGAGGAGCCTGCCATATGCTAACCCCAACCCTGATAGTCGCCCGCAAAGAAGCCGTCGATAGCATGCGCGATACGCGATCTGTAATCTCATCTGCGATGTACGCATTGATGGGACCCGCCGTCGTATTCATGGTCTCCATGGCGGTGCGTACGGATGCCGTGCCGATTGGGATGATGTCCGTCTTCACCCTGGTGGCCGCGTTCGTAGGAGGCATGAACGTCGCCATGGATACGGTGGCGGGCGAGCGGGAACGCCAGTCGTTGCTCCCTTTGCTGATGAACCCCGTGCGCCGGCGCGAGATCCTGCTGGGAAAATGGCTGGCGATCACCCTGTTTTCGCTCGGCGGCCTGATCCTGAATCTGGCCGGCTTCGCGATCGTGTTTGCCCGCGCGGGAATGCATCTGCCCTGGCCCGCCCTGCTGGCGCTGGCCGCCGGCATCCTGCCGTTGGCGCTGCTGGCGGCGGCCATCCAACTGCTGATTTCCACGGTTTGCCGGTCGTCGAAAGAAGCCCAGACTTACCTCTCGATGCTGGTCTTCCTGCCCATGGGGCTCGGGCTGTTTCAGGTGTTCTTTCCGGCGGCGGCGGGCGGATGGTTCGCCTTTCTGCCAGTGTTAGGACAGCAATTGCAGCTTGCGCGCTGGGTGAAAGGTGGTGGGGCCGCATTCGGTCCGGCCGCGGCGCTAGGCTGCTCCACCGCCGCGCTGGCCCTGCTGGTATTGGAGATCGCCGCCAACAGGTTGCACCGTGATGAAATCGTCTATGGAAACTGACGCCGCCTTGGCGGGCGTCCCACTCTTCGCCGCGAGCAGCAGCATGGACCGCGCCAATCGGGAGCAGGAGTTCGATCGTTTACTCGCCGCGAATGGACCCGCGCTCGCCCGGCTCGCGGCCAGCTATACCAACACGCCCAGCGATCGCGACGACCTGGTGCAGGAGATCGCCCTGGCTGTCTGGCAGGCTTTGCCCACCTTCCGCGGCGAATGCTCGGCGCGCACGTTTCTGTTCCGCATCGCGCACAATCGCGCCATCGCGCACTTGTCGCGCAGCCGGGCGCGGTTTCCGGCGGCCGAGGTCGACGATGTCCACGATCCGGCCCCCGATCCCGAATCCGGCCTCGCTTGGGAACAGAGCGCCGCGCGCCGGCGCCAAGCGATTCATCGCCTGCCGTTGGTCTACCGGCAGGTCATCATGCTGGCGCTCGAAGATATGGGATATGCGGAAATCGCCGAGGTTCTGGGCATTTCCGAAAGCAACGCGGGCGCGCGTTTGACTCGCGCCCGCCAACTGTTGCGCGAGTCGCTGGAGAAACGGATATGAGTATGGATGCGGAATTGGAAACGTGGCGCCGCGAGTGGCAATCGGAAACCGCCGTGCCGGCGGATTTGCGCCGCCGCGTGGAGCGGCAATCGCGCTGGCTGAAGATCGGGATCGCGGCCGACATCCTGGTGACGGTCGCGATCGGCGGCGGCGTCACCGCCCTGGCGGCGCGCGCGCCGCGGCCCGACATGCTGCTGCTCGCGGCGGCCACCTGGACGTTCGTCGCCGCCGCGTGGGCATTTCGGATCGCCACTACCCGCAGCCTCTGGGCGCCCGCGGCCATCGACACAGCCGCGTTCGTAGATTTGTCCGTCAGACGCTGCCGATCCCAGCTTCAGGCCGCGGTATTCGGCGCCGCACTCTATGTTTGCGAGCTGGCGTTTTGCATGGGATGGATCTACCGGCACGTCGCGCCGCGCCCGCCACTGTTGCCCTGGCTATTCGGATCGGTGTTCAACAGACTTGTGTGGCTTGCTTCGCTGGCGTTCTTCGTGTTTCTCGCGTGGTATCGGCGGAAAAAGCGAGCCGAGTTAGCATGGCTGTCCCGCATATATTAAATTCGGTCAACCGTACGTTCCAGAACGCAACCAAATTCGCGAAGATGCGTTTGTCTCTATAGGAGGGTAAAAATGAAAAAGAAACTGGCGATACTATTGGTGACAGCGGTCACGTTTATTTCATTGGCTGCCTGTGGCGGACGGACTTATTACGCCGCACCCCCGCCGCCTCCAGGCGCCTACTGGGTTCCGGGGCACTACGTCACCGGTCCGTATGGCGGCCAACAGTGGGTTCCCGGCCACTGGCGCTAGGCCGAACTTAGCTTGAAGGCAAGCAGGCGCCTGGCCCATGTTACTTAGTTTTCCCAAATCTGGGGACCTGCACAAATTGTGGGGCGGCCAGTCTTGGCTTGCAGGCCGCTTTTTAGGCGGCCTTGGCCGGCTGAAAGCCGGCTGCGGGCAGAATTGCCCGCCCTACGATTTTATGCAGATCGCACTCTTTGCGAAAAACTAAGTGGCGCGGAAAGAACCGCCCCGCCTAACGTGATTCCTATCCCACCACGACCACGTGAATCTCTCCCGGCCCATGTACCCCCCGCACGAGTATCTGCTCGATATCCGCGGTGCGGCTCGGCCCCGTGATCAGCACCATCGAACTGGTTTGCTCGGCCGGACGTGGCAGGATCGTCAACAACTCATCCAGCCCCGATAACACGCGGTCCTTGGGAACCACCGCGATGTGCATCGGCGGCAGCAACGAGATCAAGCGCGCTTCCGCCGGGCTGGCCAGCATCACCAGCGTGCCCGTGTCCGCCAGGGCGTAGTCCGCGCTGGTGATGCCCACATCCGCCGTGGCGCAAAGCGCACGCAATGCGGCCGCATCCGTGAAGCCCGACTGCACGCCCGCTAATTCCACGATGCCGCATTCCCGCAAGAACGGCGCGTTGGAGGCCACGGCCGTCTTCCCCACGAGCACCGCGCCCACGTATGCGCGCGCATCCGCGGTCGTGGCCGCGCGCCGGGACTTCCCCGCCAGCGCCTCCACCGCGCGCAACAGGCTCGCGATGCGCGTTTCCGTGTCCACTTCGTCCACGCGCAAGCGCACCTGAGGCGGCTCCGCGATCCCCTGTCCGGAGTTGCGCCCCAGCGCCGTGCGCACCTTGTTCAAAATGGCATCGCGTGACATCAGCGCTTTCTCCACAACTCGCGAAAGCTCTTGGCGGGCGCGGGCGGCAGGTCCCGCTGGCTCAACCACGCCCGCACTGGCGGCAGATTCATCGCGGCGGGCGCGCTCCGCAGCCATTTGCCATTTTCCGATGGCGCCACGCCCGCAGCCATCCTCGCCGCCATCTCATAGATGCGCGGATGGCACATCACCCAAGCCCAGATCTTGAATACCAGGCGCTCCAACCGGTTCACGCCCCTGCGCTCCTCGGCCTGCTTCACTTCCGTGCGCAGATCCAGCAGCACTTTGGGAATATCGATCTTCACCGGGCAAACTTCCGCGCACGCGCCGCACAAGCTCGACGCGAACGGCAGGCTCGGCTCATGCTCGATGCCCATGAACTGCGGCGTGATAATCGCTCCGATGGGCCCAGAATACACCCACGGAAAGCTGTGGCCGCCGATCTTGCGGTACACCGGGCAATGATTCAGACACGCGCCGCAGCGGATGCAATAGAGCGACTCCCGCTTCCCGGCATCCGCCAGCAGCTTGGTGCGGCCGTTATCGAGCAGCACCACGTAGAATTCTTCGGGCCCGTCGATCTCGCCCGCGCGGCGCGGCCCCGAGAGGAACGACGTGTAAACCGTCAGCGCCTGCCCCGTGGCGCTGCGTCCCAGCAGCTTCAGGAACACGGCCAGATCCTGCGCACGCGGAATCAGCTTCTCGATCCCCGCCACCGCGATGTGAATCTTCGGCGCGGAAGTAGTCAAACGGGCGTTGCCTTCGTTCTCCACCAGCAGGACGGCGCCCGAATCCGCGACCAGGAAGTTCGCGCCGCTGATCCCGATATCCGCCGCCAGGAATTTCTGCCGCAGCACCGCGCGCGCGATCAGCGCCTGTTTCTCCACCACCGTCTCGTTGGCCACGCCCAGCGTGCGCGCGAACAGATCGCCCACGTCATACCGCGTAAGGTGCAGCGCCGGCGCGACAATATGATACGGTCGCTGGTGCGCAAGCTGCAGGATGTACTCGCCCAAATCGGTTTCGACCGATTCCAAGTCGTGATGCTCCAGCCGTTCGTTGAGATCGACCTCCTCGGTGGTCATGGATTTCGATTTCACGATCAAGTGCGCGCCGCGTTCCTTCGCCAAACCGAGGACGAAATCAGCAACCTCGGTGGCATCCTGGCAATAGACGACTTTCCCGCCGTGCGCCGTCACGTTGGCTTCGAATTGTTCGAGATAGTAATCCAGGTGGTCGATAGTGTGCTTCTTGAGGGCGTTGGCTTGCGTGCGCAGTTCCTGATAATCCGGCAGCGCGGCGGCCGTCACGGCATGCTTGCGATGGTCGATCAGGCGCGCAGTGGCTTTGTAGATGGCCAGTTGCAGATTGGCATCCGCCAGCGTGGTATGGACTTTCTCGTCGAATGTGGCTGACATGTTTTAGCGGCTCGCCAGGACTTCCGCGAGGTGCATGGTGCGTACCGGCAGCGCGGCGCGCGCCAGAGCGCCCTGTATCTGCATCAGGCAACTGGAATCCACGCTGACCACGGTCTTGGCGCCGGTACGCACGATGGAATCGATTTTAGTACCCGCCATGCCGCCGGAAATCTCGGGGAACTTGACCGAGAACGTGCCGCCGAATCCACAGCATTCTTCGGCCGCGTCCATCTCGCGCAACTCCAGTCCGCGCACGTTGGCCAGCAGGCGGCGAGGGCCATCGCGAATGCCGAATTCGCGCAGCGCGTGACAACTGTCGTGATACGTGACTACGTCTTCCAAGCGCGCGCCCACGTCGTCCACGCCGGCCACTTCCAGCACGAACTTGGAGAATTCCCAGACGCGCGGTGTCAGTTCCCCGGCGGCGCGGCGGGCATCCGGATCGTCCGGGAACAGATCGTGGAAATGATGCGCGACCATCGAAGTACACGATCCGGAAGGCACCACCACGTATTCGGAATCGCGGAAGACTTTCAGGAAGTGCCGCGCCACCTGGCAGGCTTCCTGGCGATATCCGGTGTTGAAGGCCGGCTGCCCGCAGCAGGTCTGATCTTCCGGAAAGTCGACGGGGTAGCCGAGACGCTCCAGCACATCGGCCATCGCTAGCCCGACCGCCGGGAAAAGCTGATCCACGATGCAGGTGACGAAGATCGAGACCCGCTTAGCCATGAAGAAGGATTGTAGCAGAGTGGCCCCGCCGCGCTGGCTTCGGGCACAATCAAAGCCCAACATGCAGCAAACAAAGGAGGGTCAGGTGTGGTATCCTTAAATGCATGAATGTAAGGAGGTAAGGAAGTAATGGCAATGGCCAGTAAGGTTACGACAAAAGGGCAAGTCACTATTCCGAAAGAAGTTCGCGAGCGTTTGCGGATTCGGGCGGGGGACGTGCTTGTCTACGAGTTCCAGGAGGACGGGCTGCTTAACGTCCGAAAGATGGAGCCGTTTGACGCCGGATGGCACCGCGCGCTTTCCCCAACCTTGGCCGACGAGTGGAACTCCCCCGAGGACGACGAGGCCTTCGTTGACCTGTGATCAGTGGGACGTAGTCGTGGTCCCGTTTCCTTTTACCGATTCTCCGGCAAGCAAACGGCGGCCCGCACTGGTGCTCAGTTCGATGGCGTTCAACCGCGGCTCCGGGCATTCGTTGATGGCCCAGATCACCAAGGCGAAACAGTCCAGTTGGCCGGGCGACGTTGGCATCCAAAACGTTGAGGCGGGACTGCCGGAGCAATGCATCGTGCGCATGAAACTGTTCACCATCGACAATCGTTTGATCCAAAAGCGCACCGGCCGATTAAGCGCATTCGACCAGCAGCAGGTGCGCCCCAGCTTGCGGCAGATCATGGCGCTGTGATCGCGATTGACAGATCTCCCCGTTTGCGGTTACTCTGATTTTGTTCCGAAGATTGCCGGTGTTTTTATGGGAAGCTGGTGCAAATCCAGCACGGCCCCGCCACTGTAAGCGTGGAGGACCGGTCGAACGCAAGCCACTGTCCTAACCGATGGGAAGGCTGACCGGCCCGTGGAAGCGCAAGTCAGGAGACCGACCGGCAAGACTCCGTAATTGCGGCTCTCGAGGGAGGAGCCTACAATGCGTTTTCTTGTTTTATGGCTCGGGCTATTGCCCGCGGCCACCGCCGCTTCGCTTACTATTCACGGAACTGTGCTGGACCCGTCCGGCGCCGCTATCGCGGGCGCACAGGTATCCGCTATCAACCGTTTGGGCGTCGCCCAACAAACCACCACGGACCAGGCCGGCGGTTTCACGCTGAAGCTTGGCGAAACCGCCGAGATGCATCTGGCCATCACCGCGCCCGGTTTCGAAACCAAGAGCATCCCATTGGCCGGGGCCGCCACTCAGGAGCCATTCACCGTGCGTTTGAATATCGCGCCGCAAGTGGATTCGGTGCGTGTGGCGGGTTCCGCGATCGATGTGCCGCTCAGTGAGCAGGGCAGCAGCGTCACCATCGTGCCGCGCGAGGAGATCGCCGAACGCAACGAAGGGCTGGCCGTGGATCTGCTCCGTTACCTGCCCGGCATCACCATCGGCCAGACCGGCAGCCCCGGCGGCGCAGCCAGCATGTTCATCCGCGGCGGCGATTACAATTTCACGCTGGTGCAGATCGACGGTGTCCCCGTGAACTCGGTCGGCGGCGCTTTCGACTTCTCGTTCATTCCCACCGACTGGCTGGAGCGCGTGGAGGTGATCGAAGGGGCGCAATCCTCGGTCTACGGCGCATATGCCAATAGCGGCGTGGTGAACTTCGTGACGCGCTCGGCGTCCGATGCGCCGGAAATCGAGGTGCTTGCGGAAGGCGGCACTTATCAGGAGCACCGTTTCGCCATCGGCGCATCCGGCACGGTAGCGGGCTTTGGCGTGGCCGCCTTTGCTTCGCAGCTTGGGGACAACGGTCCGGTGATTAACAGCGACTACCGCAACGACAATGTGGCGCTGCACGTGACGCGTTCGTTCGGCAAGCAAAGCCTGTCGTTCGGTGGCGACTACAACGCCAACGATGTCGGCGATCCCGGCCCGTACGGTTCGGATCCGGGGAACGACTTCACGGGCATCGACACCATCAGCCGCGACAAGAACGATTTCTCCGATTACTTCCTGCATCACCAGATCGATTTCTCGCCGCGCTTCCGCCAGGAGACGTTCGCCAGCTTCTTCCTGGAAAATAGCGGCTACACCAGTCCCTACGGTTTCAGCTACGAGAAGGATCTGCGCGGCCAGTTTGAGACGCGCAGCATCATCAGCATCGCGCCATGGTACACGGCGGCGTTGGGCGTCAGTCTGGCGCGCGAGGAAGTGAAGAACACCTATATCAGCGGCGACGACAACAATCCGTTCACGATCAAGCGCGACGATACGGGCATCTATTGGGAGAACCGTTTTCAGATTGGCAGCCGCTTCTTCTTCAATGCGGGCGTGCGCGGCGAGATCATCGGTACGCCTTTCATCCCGGAGAGCCAGCCCGATGGCCGGCCGCCATTCCCGGCCAACACGGTGACTAAAGTGAACCCCAAGCTGGCGGCAACTTATCTGGTGCGCCCGGCCACACGGCTGCATACCTCGTTCGGCACCGGCATCCGCCCGCCGGCCGGGTTGGAACTCGCATTTACCAACAATCCGGCGCTGAAGCCCGAGCGGACCGCCAGCTTCGACTTCGGCGTGGAGCAGCGCGTCTTAAGCGGTAAGCTGCAGCTCGACGCGACTTACTTCTACAACCGGTTCTACGATCTGATCGTCTCGTTGGGCGGCAACCTGGCGGTGCTGAGCGCCTTTGAAACCGACAACCTGTCGAATGCGCGGGCGCAAGGCGCGGAATTGTCGGCCCGGTTCCGCCCGGCGCGGTGGCTGTCTGTGGCGGCGTCTTACACTTACCTCGATTCGGAGGTTCTGTCGCTGAATGGCTCCACGGGCCTCGCGCCGATTCCTTTTTCCGTGGGCCAGGAACTGATCCGGCGGCCGGCGAATTCCGGATCGTTCGTCTCGACCGTCAGCCGCGGGCGAGTTACGGCGAATGTGACCGGCTACTTTCGCGGCTCCGACCTGGACGTGGATCCGACTTATGGCGCGTCGGCGGGCCTTTATCCTTGCAAGGGGTTTTTCGACATGGGGATCAATATGAACATCCGCCTGGCCGCGGGGCTAACCGCTTATGGAAACCTGCGCAACGCGCTGAACGAGTCGTACGAGGAGGTCTTGGGATATCCTGCGCCGAAGCTGAACTTCGTGGCGGGGATGAAGTGGGTCTTGCCTGAGCGGAAATAATTTCAGCGCGTGGCTGTCAAGGCGTAAGCTTGAACACGACTCCCAGGCTAGTAGGGCGGCGCCATGCGCCGCCACGCATTCGAGACACGGTGTATACTACCCGCAGGGGGACAAACCAAATGACGAGACCGTCCGGCATACCTGTCTTAGGGCGGTGGTCCGCGGCGCTGGCATGAACGAACCCACCCCATATACACCAGACCAGCCACCAGCGCAGAAGCATCGCCACGGATGTCTTACCGCGTACCTGGTGTTCGTGATCATTGCCAACGCAGGTGCAACCCTCTTCTATATGATCGGCTCCGGGAGCGCAAGGAGCAACGTCGCGAGCGCGCCGCCATGGGCATTTCCGGTCCTGATTGTACTGGGCGTCTCCAACCTCATTTTCGCCATCGCCTTGCTTAGATGGGAAAAATGGGGATTTTGGGGATTTGTGGCCTCCTCGGTGGGCGCGTTTCTGGTCAACATGTCGATCGGAATTGGAACGGCCGCTGCCTTGCTCGGATTACTGGGCGTGGCTGTTCTTTACGGAGTGCTGCATATCGGCGCGGAAAGGAAGGGGTGGTCGCAATTGGACTGAGTCCTGGGCTGCCACGAAAGACATCACTTCACCGCGACAGTCACCCCAGCCTGGCTGGTAACGCCGCCGATGCCGATCGAAACCGGCACGGCGCTGCCCGGCGTCACCGACTCCGGGATTAGCGCGTTCACCTGCACCAGCCCCGCAGTCGCGCCGGGCGCTTCGCCGCAGTAGTTGGTGGTCGTGGCTTGTCCGCCGATGCTGGCCGAACAGTTCAGGCTCACGCTGGGCAGGGGCGTCCCCGAGATCCGTCCGTCCACTCCCGGCGGCGTCGTTAGGCCTTCCCCCGTGCCGTAGATGAATACATACTGCCCCCGCGGCGCCGGATTGGCCGGTCCATTAAGGCTGAAATCCTGATTCAAGATGGCGCCCTGGCCATGTCCCGATGAATCGCCGGTGAAGATGGCGGTCTTCGAGGCCGCCACCGCAACTTGTTTCGGCGCGGAGGCATTGCCTTGATACACCACGACCGCGTTGACGGAACCTTGCGCGGCTATCTCGTAAGGGACGATGGCGTTCACTTGCGTCTGGGACACGTAATAAATGGGCGCTGGATACCCGTTGAAGAAGACCTGCACGCCGTCAAAGGAAGTGCCCCACAGGCCGCCCGCAGGCTGCGCCAGTGCGCCGTCCGCCGGCCCCAGCCCTTGTCCGTAGATCGCCACAATCTCTCCGGGAGAGACGCCGCTCGAATCATACGAAGCGGCGCTTTCGACCGCCGAGATCGCCGGCTGCGGTACCTTCATCGCGCTCTGCGCCAGCGGAATCACCAGCAGCGTCATCGAGTACGCCGGGAATGTTGCGGTCAGGCTGTTGCCGCTCACATTAATATCCGAAGTCTGGCGCACGATGGACGCCAGGTTCGCTTGGCTGTACTGCCACACTTGCGCCGTGCCGGCGGGCGTGAAGCTGGCGAGGCTGACCGTGTCGCTAATATCGGTGGCGGTCTTATTGAGCACCAGCACGGTCAAGGCTGAGTCGACGCGTTGCGCGGCGAAGATGGACAGCGTATCCGGATCGCTGGTGGTGGCCGATACGCTGGTACCGCCGAACTGGCTGCCATTGCCATCGTAATTCAGGAAGATCTTAAAGGCGAACGCGCCGGGATCGGTGGGCGCAGGCGGTCCCCACAAGGTGCCGTAGTCCAGCGCTTGCTGCCCGAAGATGCCCAGCACATCCGCTTGCGCGATGGCGCCCGTGATGCTGCCCAACGCCTGCCACCAGTATTCGGTGATCCCCAGCTTGGTGCCCGGATAATACTGGTCGACCCACTGGTGCATACGCGGGATGAGCTGCGGCGCCACCACGTTGCCGCTGTTGTCGTAATTGTTATCGGTGGGGTCGGATTCGGGCACGATGTAGTTCGGGTCCCACAGCGCCCGCGTCGAGGTCATGCGCAGCGTCTCCATGGCCGCGTTGCCCGGAGCGTCGTTGTTCTGGCTGGACCAGGCTTCTAAGGTATCCGGCAGGAGGTAGCCGTGCAGATCGAGCACGTCCAGGAGACGATATCCGTGCTGCTTCTCGAACTGTTGCATCTGCTGCAGATAATACGCCAGCCACGGCAGGCCGCCATGCGCCTGCTGGTCCGTCGGATTGTCCCAATACTGATACGGATACGTGCTCCAGCCGCTGGCCATGTCGGTGCGCGAATAGAAATAGCCGATCCAGCCTGAAGGCACCGGACCGGTAACCAACGCGCCGGGGTCCGCGGCCTTCACCGCCTGCGCTAATTTCAGGTTGCGCGCCATTGTGTCGTCGTACGTGCCGAGCTTTTGAAAGATGTCGATGTGCACGCCGTACCACCACTCCGGCTCGTTATCCATGCTCCATAGCGTGACGCCGCCCGCGCCCGCCGAACCATACCGTTTCACCAGGTAAGCGATCCAGTCGTTTGGGTAGGTCTGGGCCATGGGCTGGTAGGCGTCGTTTGGATCGTTGGCGATTTGGTCGCCGTTGCTCGCCAGGAGGCCATTGCCACAATCGGAAGCATAGGGGTCCGTTTGTTGTTGCGCCCCGTATTTCGCGATGCTGAAGCTGCAACTGGTGTCGTCTTTGGGGGTCCAGTCCATCAGGGAAATGGTGCCCAGGCTCACCGCGCCGGTCTGCAGGTTGGCCTCGTGAAACAAGTCGAACGACGAGCCATCGGGCAGCGCCGGAGGGATGACGCTGGTCTGCGAGCCATTGATGAAATACCAGTCGGAAGCCGCGTTACTGGCATCGATCCGCCAGTTGTAGCTGGTGGTGGCGTCGCCGCCGAAGCGGCGCACCGGGATGCGCATAATGGATCCCAGGCCGGTGTCGGCATACTCGTTGATGCCGTAGATATATGGGCTAATGGCGTGGCGATTGGCGCCGGCATCCACCGCCAGTGCGGGCGCGGACTGTGCGTGCAGGCCCGGCGCGCACAACGCGATGGCTGCGGCCAGGCAAGTGCGGAAGCGCATATCACTCCTTTGCGGCTTATTTTACAGCCACGGTTACGCCGCTCTGGCTGGCCAGCCCGCCGATCGAGATGGAGACCTGCACGGCGCCTCCGGGCGTCACAGACTGCGGGATCAATGCGTTCACCTGGACCAGACCCGCGGTCGCGCCCGGCGCTTCACCGCAGTAGTTGGTGGTCGTGGTTTGCCCGCCGATGCTGGCTGAGCAGTTCAGGCTCACGCTGGGCAGCGGAGTTCCCGAGATCCGGCCGTCCAAACCCGGCGGCGTGGTCACGCCTTCGCCGGTACCGTAAATGAATATATACTGCCCGCGCGGTGCCGGATTGGCGGAACTGTTGAGGCTGAAATCCTGGTTCAAAATGGCGCCCTGGCCATGCCCCGACGCATTGCTCGTGAAGATGGCGGTCTTGGATGCCGCCACCGCTACCTGCTTCGGCGCGGACGCGTTGCCTTGATACACGACAACCGCGTTAACGGAACTCTGGCTGGCTACCTCGTAAGGCACGATGGCGTTCAATTGCGTCTGGGATACGTAATAAATGGGCGCCGGATTCCCGTTGAAGAACACCTCCACACCGTCGAAAGAAGTGCCCCATATGCCATTGGCGGGTTGCGAGAGCGCGCCGCTCGCCGGGCCCAGCCCTTGTCCGTAGATCGCCACGATCTCTCCCGGCGAGACGCCGGTCGAGTCATATGAAGCGGCGCTAGAGACCGTCGCGATCACCGGCTGCGGCGCAGGCATGGCGCTCTGCGCCTGCGGAATCACCAGCAGCGTCATGGAATAGGCCGGAAACGTGGCGGTCAGGCTGTTGCCGTTGACGTTGATGGCGGATGTTTGGCCCACGATGGCGGCCAGGTTCGCTTGGCTGTACTGCCACACCTGCGCGGTACCGCCCGGCTTGAAGTTGGCTAGGCTGATGGAGTCGCCGATATCGCTGGTGGTCTTGTTCAGTACCAGCACGGTCAAGGCCGAGTCCACGCGCTGCGCCGCGTAGATGGCAAGCGTGTCCGGATCGCTCGATGTAGCCGATACGCCGGTACCGCCGAACTGGCTGCCGTTGCCATCGTAATTCAGGAAAATCTGGAACGCGAATGCCCCCGGATCGGTGGTTGCCGGCGCCCCCCAAAGCGTCCCAAGGTCCAGGCCATAAGCGCCGAAGATGCCCAGAATATCGGCCTGCGCGATGGCCCCGGTAATGCTGTCGAGCGCACCCCAACTGTATTCGGTAATCGCCAGGTTCGTGCCGGGATAATTCTGGGTCACCCACTGTTGCATGCGCGGAACCAGTTGCGGGGCCACTTCCGCTCCGGTGGCGTCCTCAAAACCGCCGCCGGGCACCAGATAGTTAGGGTCCCAAAGAGCGCGCGTGGAGGTCATGCGCAGCGTTTCCATGGTGCTGTCGCCCACCGAGCCGCTGAGCCCCGAAGGAGCGATGTAGGCGTGTACGTCCAGGTAATCCAGCAGGCGGTAGTGGTTGGCTTGCTCGAACTGGCTCATCTGTTGCAGATAATATGGAACCCACGGGATGCCGCCGTGCGCTATCTGGTCGATCGGATTGTCCCAGTATTGAAACGGCGCCGTGCTCCAGCCGCTGTCCATATCCACTCTGGAAAAGAGCATCCCCGACCAGCCACCGGGCACCGGTCCCGTAATCAGTGCCGTGGGGTCCACGCTCTTCACCGCTTGCGCCCACTTCAGGTTGCGCGCCAGCATATCGTCGTAGCTGGCCGCCTGCGGATAAACATCGGTGTGGACCGAGTACCACCACTCCGGCTCGTTGTCCATGCTCCACAGGCGCACGCCGCCGGCGTCGGCCGGGCCGTAGCCGGTCATGATTTCCCGCACCCATTGTTCGGCGAACGATGTGGTCACGGGGACATAGGCGTCATTGGGATCGTTCATCACCGGATCGCCGTTCAGGAGCACGCCGTTGCCGCAATCGGAATTGTCGGGGGCCACAGCCTTTTGTGCGCCGTACTTCTTCACGCTGAAGCTGCATTCGCCACTGGCTTTGGGGGACCAGTCCATCAGCGGAATGGTTCCCAGGCTCACGGTGCCCGCGGTCAGGTTGGCAGTGTGGAATTGCGCGAAATCGGGGCTGACGCTATAGTTCTCGTAGCACCACGGGTTGTCGCCGGTGTTGTTCTTGACGCTATTCTGCCAGTTATAGCTGGTGGCGTCGTCGCCGCCCCAGCGCAGTACGGGAATGCGCATCAGTCCAAACAGCCCTTGGTCGCTCCACTCGTTGATGCCGTAGATCAGCGGACTGATGGGATGGCGGTTGGCGTTGGCGTCCACGGCCAGCGTGGGCGCGGTCTGGGCGTACAGGCGCAGCACAAAGAACGATGCTGCGAAAAGATGCGGACGAAGCATCATGACAACACCTCTTAATGATTCTATCGCGCCGGCGCTCACCCATGCCCTAAGCGCATCACCCAGCCGATGCCCACCAGCGCCACCACGAAGCAGGCAAACACGTACAACCCGTAGCGCAGCCGTTCGCGGTCGTCGCGCTTGGTGACCACGCCCATGACGATAGAAGTGAACAGCGAGAATAGCAGCGACGCTTCGAAGTGGGAGAGATTCATCTTGGGCATCAGCTTTTCCTCCCCGCGGCGATTTCGAAAACATCGACCATAGCCAGAATATTCAGCAAGCCGGCCGTCACCAGGAATTTTGTGCCGTAGTCGTGCACCGCTCCGGCCATATCGGGCTGATTGTATCCCAGCCAGACCGTGAGCAGGTATAGGATCCCGTTCGCCAAGTCGCCGATGAAGCCGCCGGTGTTGATCAGGATGGTCAGCAGGTCGCCGTTTTGCGGCTGAAACATAGCGCCGCGCATCATCAGCCCGCAAAGATACATCAGGGTGATGGAAACCAATAACAATGCGGCGCGGCCATTGCGTTTCAGGAGAAAGTGTCCCCCGCCCGGAACCAACCAGCCCAGCGCGACCGGTCCCGCCCAGACGCGCAGGGGCGGCATAGGCTCCTTGAGTTGTTTTTGTTTCGCCATTTCTCCGATTTTAGCAGGTCGGAAGGCCAATCTTGGCTGAGGCGAGCCGCGCTCGCCGGGCCGATTGGCAATCGGCCCGCAGGATGCCATGCTGCCCCACAAAGGGTGTCGGATTAAGGAAAGCGGTAGGCCAGAAAGGTCATCACCGCAGCCAAGCCAAGGGCGATCGAGCCGGTATTCTCCACGTAGATCCGCACTCCACACTGCGGCACATAGATCAGAGCGAGAATAAACGTAATCGCGCCCACCAGCACGGCTCGGATGCCTCGTCTCCAACTCACTCTGGCGTACTCCGTTAGAGGCAGAGTTTACACCCGGATTGCCGCAGCCGCAATACTGTCTGAAGTTAGCTTAAGTTAGCTGGTACGCGCCGCCATGGAGACCGGAGCGCCCGCCCGCGGACAGTATTCCCGCTCGTAATATTCGCGCACCCATTCGCGGTTCAACTCCTCCCCGGAGCGCAGCGTAATCTCCGCGCCGCAGCGGGTGCATTTCATGCGAAAACCCATGGAGGCGGCCATGGGGCCGCCGCAAGCCGCGCACTCGGCGGGGGTGTACCGCGCCAGACCCTGAATCATCCGTACCCACGTGCCGACTTTCAGAAAATATTGCTGCAAGTCCTTCACGGACACTGCGCCTTCGAAGGCCTCGGCGTCGGTTTCGGGCATGCGGCATAGCAGCAGCCGCTTGCCCTCTTCGGTGAGGTATCCGTCCTTCTCCAAAATGCCCGGACCGAAGACTTCCACCGCGGTTTCCAGGATGGACTTATCGGGCAGGAAAATGTGGAATTGAGACTCGGTTTCCATCGAGATCTCGATCAGATCGAGGGACTCGGCGCCCAGGTCGCTCAATTGCGCATCGGGTGTGACCTGCGCCGCGTCGATGCGCAGGCTGCGCCCCACAATTTGTGCGAACTGATCGAAAATCTCGGATTCTGTCATTTCCGGCATTCTTGTATTGCCTCCGTCCCCACTTAGAAGGAGTCTAAATCGCGGTTATCCCTTAACGCAAGTTAAATTGGCCGTTTCCCGAATTCACGGTACCAGTACTCCGTGACGCACACCGCTCCGTAGTATGCTGGTAACGAGTTTCCGCGTCGAAATCGCTGGGTTCGTATGATGCTGGTTGCTTTCCGGATCGCTATCCTCGCCGCGTCTTGCGTGGTGCCGCGCGACCGTGGCGCTTGGCGCCGAGCCTGGACCAGCGAGATCCGGCACTACGACTCTCTCCTGCGGGCGCATGGACTGAAGAAGCGCTATGTACGGATCCGCACGTGGCACCACTTCATCGGCGCAATGCGCGATGCCGGGCGCCTTTTCTCGGAGACGTCCGTGGTGCTCCAAGTTCGCGCGGCCATACGCACGCCTACGTTTTGCCTGGGCGCGATCGCCATCGGTCTGACCGCCATCGCCGCCGCCAGCCATGGCTTGGCGATCACGCGCGCCATGCTGGCCCCGCCCTACCCGGACGCCGGGCGGCTGGTGCTGATCTCCGAAGGCGGCGCACTGCAAAATCAGCGGCATGCCATCCCGCCGCCCTTGCTGGATTTCTGGAAGACGCACAACATCACCCTCACCGCTCTGGCCGGGTACCGATGGAATTCCCGTGGCACGGCCTGGGTCACGGCGGATTTCTTCGACGTGCTCGGCGTGCGGCCCGGCAGTTTCCTTCTGCGCCGCATTCACGAGTGGAGACCTGTGTCCAGCCAGCCGGATATGGGTAATGCCCTCGGCGTGCTCGGCCGGCTTAAGACCGGAGTGGCCGTGGGCGCCGCACAGACCGATTTGCGCGATCTGGCAGCCCGCTACTGGGGATCTCGACAGCCTTCGTCCGGAGAAGTGCAGGTCATGCCCTTGGTGGCCCGCATCCGCCAACCGCTCTACGCTTACGCCGGCCTCTGCGCGATGCCCACCGCGCTCCTATTGGCAGCCGCGTGGATCGGGATGCGCGCCGACCGCCGGCGCATCGGCCACATCCGCCGCCGGTATTGGGCCTATTTTTGCGCCAAGTCCGTCTCTCTGCCCCTGGCTCTGGCGCTGGCGATTTGGGAGTTTAGCCGGGCCACTTCCTTCACCCCTGCCGGCAGCGTCACGTTCGTGGCCAAGCCCTTCTTCATATGGCTCGTGATTCTGGCTTGCGCCGCTATCGTCTGGTGGTGCCTGGCGGATCAGCGGGCGCGCTGCCGCGCATGCTTGCGAACCCTGCAGTATCCCGTCCGCATCGGCTCACTGGGAGCAGTATTGTTCGATCACGCGGGCATGGAACTGATGTGCTGCGAAGGACACGGCGCTTTGTACGTGCCCGCCGTCAGTTCCGATTATCTGCAACGCGGCGGTTGGACGTCGCTGGATGCGGAGGATATCCCGTCGGAACCGGTGCATGGGGGCCGAGCTTGAGTCCACGCGAGGTCTTCAGCCCGGCTCCTTACCTAACTTGAAACCGCGCCATCGCTTTCCCGAAATGAATTTCGTCGCCATGCTCCAGCTTCGTCCCGCGCGCGGTGCGATGCACTTCCTGGCTCAGCCCGTCGCGCACGATCCGCAGTCCGCAGTCGGCCGGCCCGCCCTGGTCCCGTTTGTACCAGCGGTCGTTGAATAGCCGGTATTCGCCCGCGGCCTTGTCGTAGGCTATATGCGCGTGCTCGCGCGAGACCGTGCGGTTGATCTCGGTATCTTCCATAAACGCCAGGTCGTTGCGGCGGATCAAGCCTTCGGAGCGGTATACGTCCACTGTCCGGCCGATGTTCGTGCGGGCTTTCGATAGCCCGATCTCCGGCGCGTTGGCTTCGCCTGCGACGACGATCAGCTTGGCGGTGCGGCGCGCGGCCGCGGCCGGACGGTCCTGCGAATCGACTTCCACCCGCACCCACTGTTCGCCAGGCGCGGGAAGCTCACGCGCGACGTGCACGTCCACGCGCAGATCCTCCGGATACCGGCACTCGCTTCGGTCCAGGCTGCCGCGCAGTTCCTGCTCGAAGTACGTACGGAAAAACTTGCCCGTGAAAGTGGACGCACGGCTGTCTTCGATGCCGCGCAAGTGAATATGGACCACGTTGAACGGGAAAACTTTCTTGCCGCCCAGACGGTAGCTTTTTTCGCGCACCTGGTCCAGAATGGCCAGACGGATTTCGGCGATTTCGGGCGGTTCATCGCCTTGCCCGTGGGCGAAGGGGCCCTCGAAAATGGTACGGCCGAATTTTTCGAGATAGTCGGCGAGGTTCACGGCACGAGTCCCAAATCCTTCGCAGCCTCCATGATCTCACGCGCGATGGGCGCCGCCACCTGGCCGCCATAGCCGCCATGTTCCACCAGCACGGCGAACGCGACGCGATGTGCCGGGTCGCCGTCATACGGCGCGAAGCCCGCGAACCAGGCATGCGGCTCGCCTGCGCCCAATTGCGCCGTGCCGGTTTTGCCGGCCAGATTGACGGGCGTTCCCGCCATCGCATGCCGCGCCGTGCCATCCGTCACCACCAGCCGCATGGCGCCGGCGATAAACCCGGCGGGTTCGGCCGCCACAATGGTGCGCGGGGCGTCCCGGCGCGGGTTGCTTGCATCGATCACCCATCGTCCCTGCGGCATCCCGCCGCCCGCGGCAATAGCCGCCGCCACCCGCGCCATCTTGAACGGCGTGATCAGCAGCGGTCCCTGCCCGTAAGACGCAAACGGCAAAGCCGCCTTCAATCCCGCCAAATCGCCCGACGAAATATCCAGCAAGTCGGCGGTTTGTTTCAGCGCCTCCGCTCCCACTTTGTACGTTCCGAGTTGCGCGAAGTAGCCGTTACAGGAAACCTCGATGGCGCGTTCCATCGCCAGCGTGCCATGCGGCTCATCCTTGATATCGTCGCGGATGGGCCGGCGGTAACCCTCCACCATCGCGCCCGCGCGACCGTCGCGCAGCCGGCGGCAGGTGAACGTCTGGTTCCGCAGGTCCGGATCCAGACGCAAAGCCGCCATCGCGGTCACCAGTTTGAAAGTCGAGCCCGGCGGATATTGGCCGTAGCGCGCGCGATCGAGCAACTCATCGTCCGAAGGCGGCCGATCGCGCGCGGCGGGCGGGGCAGGCTCAGGCACGCTGACCATCGCCAACACATCGCCGGAATTCGCATCCATGACCACCGCCGCGCCGTTCTGCTTGTTCGCCTCCGCCAGATGCCGGCGCAAAATTTCTTCAGCGCGCAGTTGCAGCCGGATATCCAGCGTGGTGCGCACATCGCGGTCGCGCGCGAGCAAGCTACGCAGCGCCGCATTCCCGGGCCGGTGCCGATAGCGCACCAGCGCCACCAACTCCGAATACTGGTAACCCTGCAACCGGGCATTGGAATCGTGCTCCACCAGCGACGCGTTCGCCGCATGGAAATTCTCGCCCGTGCGCAGGTCGCCCAGGAAATGCGCGGTCGCGGCCCCGAAAGGATAATGCCGCGCGTCCAGACGCGAACAAGCCCGGTCGATGTCGATCCCCAATGCCTGGTATTGCGCGCGCCGCTCCCCCAGCTTCTTCCAGTTGCCGGTGGCCAGCAGCACCCCGTTGCGGTCGAAGATGTCGCCGCGCGGAATCTCGCGCGCGATGGCGTTGATGCGCGGATTATGCTGCGCGCGCTTCACGCCGTCGTCTTCGAATACGCGCGCGTCACGCGCCAGATATTCGCGGTCCTCGACCACTTGATAGCGCGCGGCGAAGCAGATCAACACAGCCGCCGCAGCCGCCAGCGCCGCGCCTGTCCAGCGCAGCGGCGCGCGGAACAGTGGGTGACCGGCGTGTCTTTCCGTCGCGGGATTGCCCATCGAGATCGCCAGCAACAGCGCGAAGACGAAGAAGTTCGCCAGCATCGCCGTATTCCCGGAGCTCAGGAATGGCGACACCACGCCCGAGAGCGGCAGCGCGCCCAGCACTCCGGCGGAGATCAGCAACATCTCGAAGGCCAGCAATGACGCCAGGCCCAGCGCCAGGAAAAAGGCGTAATCGGACACGGTCCGCAACGCGATACGAAATGCGCGGTAGATCAGAAATCCGAACAGCAGAAACACGCTCAGCACGCCCGCGAAACCCCACTCTTCGCCGATAGCCGGCAGGACCAGGTCCGTGCTGCCCGCCGGGATCACACCGGGGTCGCCATAGCCCGGGCCCGAACCCCAAACCCCGCCCGTCGAAAACGCCCACAACGCGTGCGCCAGTTGGTTGCCGCCGTGTACGTCGTTATCCCAAGGCGAGAGCCACATGTCGATGCGGTCCACCACCATGCGCGGTTGCCCCATGTGGTAGCCGACGAACACGGCCGACACGAGGATGACGACGCCCAGAAGCGCCAGGCCGGGCCGTCCGTGCGCCACGGAAAACAGCGTGAGAAACAGGAAAAACAGGACCAGCGCCGGCCCCAGATCCTTCAGCACGAAGAACAGCAGGATGGCCACCGCCACCGCGCACGCCACCGGCATCAAGTGCGCCAGGCGCGGTACGCCCAGACGCCTCAGGCCTTTCTGGCGCAGATCGCGGAGCCGCTCCCAATTGCGCGCGAAGTATCCGGCCAGGAACAGGACCACCAGAATCTTGATGGCTTCGACCGGTTGAAACGGTCCCAGGTTGACCTTTTGATCGCTGGTGCCAGGACCCGAGCCGAAGCGCAGCAGGAGCGCGAATAGTACGAACGCGGCCAACAGCGGCGTGTAAATCCAATCGGCCAGGCGGCGGTAATCGAACGCCCGCACCAGCGGCAGCAGCAACAACAGGCAGCCCAGAAACACGCCCAGTGCGAATTTGCGGAATTCGAGCGTGTCGCGCAAAGGGTCACGCAGGCTGACCATCAGGATCAGGCCGATGCCGGAGAGCAGATGCAGCGCCGGCAGGATCGCTATGTCACCCGGAAACCGGCGCACGCGCCACGCGAACCAGGCCAGGTAGAAGCCGCTGAAATACACAGCGGACCAGATCAGATACGCGCGCCGGAATTCGCCGGGTGTGCGGACGACCCATGCGGGCTTGAGCTTCGACACGGGCAGCAGCGGCTTGCGTTGCTGGCGCAGCCGCGAGACGGCACCCACGTTCGGCAGAGGATGGGCGGCGCGCAGAAACGCGAACAGCTTTTCGGCGTCGGCGATGTCGAGACTTCGCGTGAGTTGCTCCACGCTGGACACGGCGTTGAGATTCACCAGATCGCCGTGGCGCAACCGCTCGGAGACATCGGGGAAGTTTTGTGTTTTGGCCGTATAAACAAAAGCGAGCCCGCAAACGACCAACACCGAGGCGCCCGCGAGCTTCATCGTCCACGCCGGCCTGTGCGCATTCGGACGCTGCGCGAGGAGCGGGGCCTGGAGGACCCGCGCAGACCTGGAGGTCCGCCCCACGCGAAATCCCGGCGCGCCGCCGCCACGTCCCCAGACTGCAGTTCCTCGAAGCCCCGCAACCGGTAAGCCTGAGTCCTTTCCTCGATCTCCGGCGGACCCAGTCGGCCGCCCCGGCGCTCAGCGGTAGCCCATTCCGCGAGCGCGTCACCGGGGCGCGATGCCAGCATATCGGTCCGCGCCAGCCCCAGATGCGGATCGGGCGATTCCGGCATATCGCGCGCCGCTTCCTGAAAACGCTGGCGGGCCTCATCGGGCCGGCCGCCCCGCAACGCCACGTACCCCCGTGCCAACGCCAGCTTGCCCGCCATTTCCGGGCCGCCCCCAAGCTCTATCGCGCGCTCCAGCGAAAACTCCGCCGTCTCCCAGTCCGCCGCGTCGATCGCCCGCGCGCTTGCCTTCTCATACGCCGCGCGCAACCGCGCGCGCAAGCCCTCCGCGGGCGAATACCTGCCCAGAAAGCCGAACTGCGCCTGCATATCGCCATACAAGGACCATTCGGCGTTCAGATCTCCCGCCCGGCTGGCCCTCCAGTAACGGGAACAATAGCTGGTCCCGATGAAGAGCAGCATTCCGGCGAGCACACAGCCGAGCGCGCCCGCGATGCGCCCGGCAGTCCGCAGCGGCCCTTTGAACCGGGACGGCCGCCGCGCCCGCCGCGGCTGGGACGCTTGCCCGGCCTCGACCGTGGGATTGGGCCGCCACCCGCCGCGCTTCTCTCCAGCCGCAACCGTTTCCGCGCCCTCCAGAAACGCCCTCAAATCGGCGCAAAACGCGGCGGCCGACTCGTACCGCCGCCTCGCCTCGGGCGCCAGCGCCTTGCCGATCACGGCTTTCAGCGGCGCCGGGCAGGTGGCCGGCAGCGCGCGCGGCGGCCGCCGCGACTGAATCAGCCTCTCCAGCTTGCGCGTGTTTTCGGCCTGGTAGGGCGGCGCGCCCGCTACCATTTCGTAAAGCGTCACACCCACCGCCCATAAGTCGGCTTGCTGATCGAGCAGCGACCGGCCCAGCCGCTCCGGCGAGCAATAACTGGGGCTGCCAAAATTGTGGAAAGTGGAATCGCGATCCGGCCGCAGCGTCTTGGCGATCCCGAAATCCAGCAGCCGCACCGTTTCATTCGGACCCAGATGTATGTTGGAAGGCTTGATGTCGCCATGCACCACCGATGAAACCGCGCTATCGCCCGGACGGAACGCATGAAACTTGTCGAGCTGCACGCAGATCTCCAGCGCGATGCGCGCGGCGCGATATGCGCTCATGCGCCCGTCATGCCGCAACACCTCAGCCAGATTGCGGCCTTCCACGAACTGCATGGCGACGTAGAAATAACCGTCCAGATCGCCGAATTCGTAGATTTCGATCACCCGCGGGTCGAGCGCGCGCAGCCCCTGCTGGATGGCCGCGCCGCGGCGCTCCGCCTCCAGCATCATCCGCGAAGCGGCATCGCCACCGGACTTGATCAGCTTCAGCGCCGCCTGCCGATTCTCGCGCGTGTCCCGCGCCAGGTACACATCGTGCATGCTTTTGCCAAGGCGGCCGACGATCTCGTAGGGTCCGAAACGCGTGGCGGGTTGCATCATCAACCTCTCACCACATGCAGCGCGACCGCCAGCAGGATGCCCAGCAGCATGCCGCACAACATGCCATAAAACAGGAAAGCGATGCGGCCCGCGAAGAATCCGCGGGGCGGGCCGGGCGCGGACACGGGGCGCATACGCGTGGTGGCATGCCGCGCGCGCGCCTCCCGCACAGCCGGCCGGAATTCGCTGCCGGCCACGACCAACGCCGTGATATTGTCCTTGCCGCCGGCCTCGTTGGCGGCCTCGACCAGTTCGCGGGCCACCGCGGCGGGGTCGCCCTGGTAGCGCTCCACGATGTCCCGGATGCCGGCCGACGGCAGCGCATCGCTCAGCCCATCGCTGCACAGCAGGAATGCCGCTTCCGGCTTGAAATGGCAGCGGCGGATCTCGATGAAACCGTCGTCGCCCGCCGCGTGCGGCCGCGTGCCCACGTCCCGGAAGACTTCGTTGCGCCGCGGGTGCAGCATGGCCTGTTCCTCGGTCAGTTCGCCGGCGTCTTCCCCCTCGCCCACCGGCGAATGATCCGGCGTGAGCTTGCGGATCGCGCCGTTCCAGATCAGATAAAGCCGCGAGTCGCCCACGTGCCCGATCACCAACTCGCCCGCGTCCACCACCGCCAGCGTGAGCACGCAGGCCATGCCGCGCAGATCGTCTGCATCTTGCGCGGCCGTGTAGATCCGGTTGTTGGCCGCGGCGATTGCCCGGCGCACACGCTCCTCCGCGCCGCCGCTTCCGTCGCGCAGTTCCTCGCGGATCGCCTCCACCGCTGTCTCCGCGGCCACTTCGCCGGCCGCGTGGCCGCCCACTCCATCCACCACCAGAAAAACTCCGTTCTCGTCGTCGATCCAGTAGCGGTCCTCGTTGGACGCGCGCAGCAGTCCCGTATCGGTAGCCGCGCCCGAGCGCCACTGGACCGCGGCAGCCATATCTTTTGACTTCATTTCTTCACTTCAAACGATAGCGTAATCACATCCGCCACCTGTATCCGCGCGCGATCCGGCAGGGGCTCCTCCGTTCCGCGCGCCAGCTTGCGCCCGTTCAGCCACGTGCCGTTCCGGCTATTGTCGGACACCGTGAAGCCGCCCGTGGACGGATCCCGCCGCAGCCGCAGATGCTCCCGCGACACTTCATCGTTGGTGTACAACGGCAGATCCACCGAGAGATCCTGCCCGCCCCGCCCAATGACGACTTCATTCTGCGTGACGAAATAGCTTTGCGGCCCGGAATCGTCTTCGTATTTGATCTCCGCGAAAATTTGGTCCGCGCCGCGCCGCGTCAGAGTGCGGTCGCGCGCCACGCGCGCCTCGGTCACGGACGTTTCCCGGTCGATCAGCGTGGTCTTGATACCGCGATACCCGGGTTGCGGAACGTCGTTCAGCTCCGAGTGAATCTCCACGTCGCCCGGCGGCACCACATCTTCGCTATCGGCGAAAAACTCGATCCACCAGTCGTGCCGCGCGATGCGGTAGAGCTTCTGCTTCTTGCCGCGCTTGAAGAGCGGCTGCTTGCGGTTCCACTGCGTCAAATGGGCGGCCAGCGCGCGGGCGGCGTCTTCCTTGATGAGATCCTGGATGTTGGCGAGCCTTTGGTAGTCCTCGGGATGCAGGTACACGCTGAAGATGCACGGGGCGAGCACGCTGTAGCCCATCTCGAACTGGCCCAGTTCCATGTTGCGCACAAGCTGGTCGATGATGATCTGGCCGTTGATGCGGGCTGGCGGCGGCTTCACGGTCATGGAGAAAACCAAAACCATAGACGCCCGGACGGGTGCGGAGGGTTCCACGGGCGTCGATTAACCTATTTTAAGCCACGCAACGCGCCTATTCCAGTTCGCTTCAGGACGCGGCCTTCACCGGGAGCGATCCGGCAGACGGCCAAGGCTACGCGAAGCCGGCAGGCGCAGTTGTCTGGAGCGTCGCTTACCGCCGCCATGTGCCCGAGCACTCGTAGCGGAGTTGCGCAGGCGATGACTCCGGATGGCCAGCCCCTGGCCGGAATGCTAATCTGACACTTCCCATGACGCCGTTTCGGGCACTGGGCCGCGAGGTCAACGTGATTCTCGGCAAATTGGTAGCGGCCGGCACGGGTGCCTGCTGCAGCCGCGCCATGGGCTGGCGGAATGCGGCCATCCGGGCCTCCCGGAACGCTTCGAACCCGGCGCGCCACCGATGGCGAATGTAGTCGCGGCCGCAGGCTCCAATGTCGGCTGCAGGCTGTTCCCGGCAGCGCGCAATTAGGTTACATTAGGTTGGTCGGCGTCCAAAGTTGTCATTCCGATCACTAAAGGAGTTCTCCGAATTTGAGGCCGGATATCAAGAGGCTCACCGATAACGGCGATGATCGTGGTAGCAGTTATACGCCCGATGACAATTGGAACTCTTTTCTCGAAACCATCGCTGCACTGCACGTAACGACAGTTCTGCCTGGCAAGATTCGCGGCAACCATGTTCACATGCGAAAACGTGAGATTCTGTTGGTCGTTCACGCGGACACCTGGTCGTTTCATTGGGACGAAGGAATTGGCACATCCTCGCATCACTTTGTTATAGAGGGCGGTGGTGCAGAACTGATCGAAGTGCCGCCTGGATGTTCTCACGCGGTGAGGAATGATGGTTCGGTGGCGATGACAGTTTTCGGGCTTAGCGATCGCCTTTACAGCATGGCAGACCCAGATTCTGAGAGGCGGTTGGTCGATTACAAATAGCATCAGCAAGGGTGGCTCGAAGTGGCCGGCAAATTTCCGATCTTCTGTCACATTGGCGACTACGGACCGCATCTCTATCACAATCTGGAGAGCCTCATTGCGATCAGCGATCCGTTAGTCCTGTGGACGCCCTCAGCGTCTATGCTGGAACGGTATGAGTCCCCAGTCACCGTGCGTCGGGTGCTATCCTACCTGGAATCGGGACACATCAAAATCATCGGGCGCCGACCGTGGTTAACTGATCCGAGCTTTCGAAGGCGCTCTAGCTGGGAGGGGGCTGCATGGTGCAGGGGATTTGATGACTTGATCGGCGCGATGGGGGTTAGGGACGAGAACAAAGTCCTTGATTACCGGCGCGTCATCTTTGCGCCTCCAGAGCGAGGATTCGAAAAGGCAACCGAATTGTTGGAAAAACAGCCCCATCTCCAGGCGACTATCAGCGATTCGATTGAGAAGAGGCAAATGCCTCCTGGGACGTTGATGAAGGCTCTGCACCGCAGGGAAACGCAGAATCACGCCGCCGCCGTTCAGTCGGTCTTAAGGGATGCGATTAACCATCATGACGCTGTTTGCCTGGCTGGCGCCAGGGCCCCTGTCTTACGACCAGAGGAGGGCGCTTTCATCGGATTGATGGAGGTCGCTGCCGATCCGAGCTGCGGAGGGCTCGAGGGCACGGTCCCAGCCAGAGAGAGAGACAAGGCGGCAGTTGAGCTTATCGAATCCGCCCTACGAGTAACGGAAGCACTTGAACCACTCGAACGCGCCGGACATCTTGATGACTTTCTTAAATCAGCGGGGCGCGTGGAATTGCTCGACTTCCTCGGTCAGATCCTGGACGGTTGCGCCGAAAACTCGGCTCGGCCCTTTCTGGACGCACTCCAATTGGAGATACGGGCCGGATTCTCGCCTGCGGGGATTTTACCAGGGGATCGGCTTGATCGCTTTGCTTCCGTTGCCGGCTTGGCTCTCGCGGCGATCGCGGCGATACCTGGGTTAACGGCTGTTGCCGTCGGCGGGCTTGTTGCGTCTGCGTTTCCGGTTGGGCGGGGCTTGTTGCGGAAGGCCGGTGTTCTTCGCCCAGATTATAGAGGTCCGCTCTGGCCTTTTCTCTGGCACAATGGGCGACCTCCAACGGCGCGGCAACTAAGCGCCATTCTCACAAGGCTGAGGGAACTGAAAATTGAGATCACGGCGTCTGACTGAGCTTCAGCCATGCCCTGATGGGGAGACCGAGTCGTCTTCCGCCCGGACATAGCTTCCCGTGTCGAGGTCACTCCCCATTGAGTCTGACTCTGCTCCGCCAACTCGCCACGCGGACAAGCTGGCGCAACTGCCCATCCCGCTGGTGTGGACAAGGGCACCGCGGGCCGGAATTCTTCTTTGTGGGTCGATAGTTGGCCCGCCCACCTGACTTGCCCGCCGCTTACCCAGCCCGCCAGCCCCGTAGCGCGCTGCTTCCGGATCGTCCCACTGCCGCCGTCTTCAATTGCCTGACAATTTACAGCTTGACGCGCGGACACATCTGTCCGAGAATGGAATCGTGAAGGGCGCGGAATTCGAGCGGCGAATACGGAAGCGGGCGCGGCGCATGAAGGTCGTTTGCAGCTTCGTGGCCGACAAGGGCAAAGGCAGCCATGGCCGCTTGTACTTCGGCTACGAATACACGACCCTCAGGGATCGGAAAAGATCGGCCGCGACCTGTTCGCCAAAATGTGCCGCGATCTGAAGATCGATCCGCATGACCTGTGAGGTGAAGACAATGTCCGCCTTTACGTATCCCGCAAAATTCACGGCCGGCCGCGACGGCCGCGTCCTCGTCGAGTTCATCGATCTTCCACGCGTCTCGACCGACGGCAAGAACGAGCGCGACGCGATGGAAGAAGCCATGGACGCCCTCGGATCGGATCTGTCGATCCGCTTGTCGCGGCGCGAAGAGGTCCCGGCGCCCTCGGCCGCGAAACGAGGCCAGCGCTTGGTACCGGTGCCGCTTTGGCTCGCGCCGAAACTGGCGCTCTATCTGGCGATGCGCGACCAGCAAGTCAATAACTCCGAACTGGCGCGCCGCCTGGGAATCCACGAGCGGGTGGTCCGGCGGATGCTCGATCCCCGGCACGCCACGAAGGCGGCAAGAATCCAGGCGGCTCTTGCGGCCCTGGGCAAGCAGATGACGGTAGAGGTCCGCGACGCGGCCTGAAGGCCGTTCCCGCGGGCTAATCGAGCGCTATCGGAGCGAGATGCGGCCATACCTGAGCGGGCCAAAGCCAACTTGGCACGACACAACTCTTCAGATGTGGATCGACGCGTGTTGGCCGTCGCAATAGATGGCGCGTTCTACGTCTATGCCGAACCTACTCGATCCCGTCGCCGCCTACGACCGCATTGCGCCAGCCTACGCGCGCCTGGCGGACCAGCGCAGGGCATACCTCGATGCCGTCGATCGCTTGATCGCCGCCGAAATCCCGCCCGGCAGCCGATCCATGCTGGATGTCGGCGCAGGCGATGGCGCTCGCGCCGCGCACATCGCCGAGGCTGCGGGCGTCGAGGCTCTCACTCTCCTGGAGCCGAGCGAGCGAATGCGCAGCCTATGCCCAGCGCGCGCCACCATCTGGGCCATGCGCGCCGAAGAACTCCACGACCAACAGGGGAGCTTCGATATCGTCAGTTGTCTCTGGAACGTTCTTGGTCATATCCTGCCCGCGGCCGCCCGCGTCGAAGTGCTGCGCCAGTTCGCCCGTCTGACGTCTCCCCAAGGCAAGATCTTCGTCGACGTGAGCCACCGCTATAACGCGCGTCACTACGGCGCCCTCCCGATTGCCATGCGTTTCCTCCGGGACCTTGTTTCGCCGCTCGGCTGCCACGGTGATGTCACGGTCACATGGGACGACACATCGACCACCGGACACGTCTTCACCCACCGGGAGTTCGCCGCCCTGTCGCGGGCCGCCGACCTCCGCATCGAGAAGCGGTTCGTCGTCGACTATGCTTCGGGCGAACTCCGGGGGGGGAGTTTCAACGGCCATCTCCTTTACGTACTGCGGCGTTGATCGCCCCCCGCAGCGTCACGCACACCTCCGCAATCTCCCCGTCGGTCATGCGATTGAAAAAAGGCAGCGCCAGCGTTCGCCCCGCCACCTGCTCGGTGACAGCCAAGTCACACCCGCGATCCGCATACGCCGCGTAAAGCGGTTGCCGATGCACCGGAGCAAAATACCGCCCGCAACCGATGCCCCGCTCCGCCATGTAGGCAACGATCCCGGCGCGTTGCTCCTGCGTGAAGCCCGCCGCCAGCCTGACGACAAACACAAACCAGCAGACTCGCGCTTCCGGGATTTCAAAAACAGGCAGGATCAATTCCGCAACCGCCCGAAGGTGTTCCCGGTAGCAAGCCGCCCGATTCTCGCGCCGCGCCAAAATGCTATCAATCCTGCGCATCTGCGAAAACCCCAAAGCGCTATTGATTTCGGAAAGGCGGTAGTTGTAACCGAGCAGCGTATGATCCAGCCAGCCATCCGCCGCCCGCCGGCCCTGATTGCGCAGCGCGCGAATGGTCTCCGCAAGCTGGCGGTCGCGGGTGACCAGCATGCCGCCTTCGCCCGTGGTGATGGGCTTGTTGGGATAGAACCCGAAGACTCCCAAGTCGCCGATCCCGCCGGCCTTCTTTCCGCGATATTCCGCGCCCAGCGCCTCGCAGGCGTCCTCGATCACTCGCACGCTGTGCCTGGCCGCGATTTCCAGAATGGGATCGAGATCCGCGGGACACCCGAATGTGTGGACCACGATAATGGCGCGCGTCCGGGGCGTGATGGCGCGGGCCACACCATCGGCCGTCAGGTTCAGCGTGCGTGGATCGATATCCACGAACACGGGCCTGGCCCGCACGTAAAGAACGGCGTTGGCGGCCGCAATGAAAGTGAAGGACGGCAGAATCACTTCGTCGCCTTCGCCGATGCCCAGAGCCGTCAACCCCAGGTGCAGTCCGGCCGTCCCGGAGGACAGCGCTACGCCATAAGGGACTCCCGTATAGCTGGCGACGGCGGCTTCGAACTCCTCCAACTTCGGACCGATGCTCAGCCGCGGCGTGCGCAGCACGTCCACCACGGCTTCGATATCGGCTTCGTCGATGTCGGGAGCCGAGAGCGGAATCCTCATTTCGGGGCGTCCTGTTCGAGGGCGGGCGCCCGCTTGATCAGGAGTTCCTCGCCTAGCGGCCCGGACGCCAAAACGGCCGCGATCCGTTCCGCCGCGTGCCCGTCGCCATAAGGATTCTGCATTCCCCGCAGCGAGTGCCGGAAGTCCTCGCTCATCGCCAAGGCGATGCGATCCCGAATGCAGTCCGCGTCCGCCTCGGCGTCGATCACATTGCGGGCGCGCTCCCGTCCGCGCTGCCGAATCCCCACGTCGACCGCCGGCAGCGCAAAGGATGCCGCCTCCATAATCCCGCTGCTGGAGTTGCCCACGATCAGGTCCACCGATCGCAGCAAGCTCCAATAGAGCACGGGGTCCAGATTGACGAATACCCGTCCCCGTCCCGACCGGTTGATGAAGGACTTCGCGCGCGCGATCAAGGCCCGGCTGCCCGCGTCGGCATTCGGATAGCAGAATAGAAGCTGCGCCGGGACGGATTCGAGCGCCGCAAATAGCGCGGCGGCCTCGCGCGTAGTATCGCGCGCGATAGTCGTGGGGTGATACGCAACGACAGCCGTCGGCGCTTGGATCTGCATATCGAGCCGCGCCTCCAGCTCCTCGCGGCTCAACAGCGGACTGCGCCGCAAATGGTCGAGCGACGGAGCGCCGGTGCGATGCACGCGCCACTCCTCCTCGCCCATGGCGATCACGCGCGCCCGCGCCAGATCGGTTGACGTGAAGTGGATATGGCTAAGCTTGGTGAGAGCATTGCGGATGGCATCGTCGATGGCCCCTTCGCTGATCTCTCCGCCTTCGATATGCGCCAGCGGAATGCGCAGCGCCGTGGCCACCGCCGCGGGCGCCAGCATCTCGTAGCGGTCCGCGATCAGCAGTAGCAGGTCGGGCCGCAGCGTCCCCAGGCAGTCGGCCAGGCCCAGCGTCGCCAAGCCGATCGTTTTGGCCATGCCCACGTCGCTGTCCGAACTGAGCAGGCATTCGATGCGCGCCTCGATGCGGAATCCGTCCTTCTCGATCTCCGTCGCGGTGCAGCCGAACTCCGGCGAAAGATGCGGTCCCAGCGCGATAATCTTCAGATCCACCGCCGGATTCGCCGCGAGTTCGCGCAAGGGCCAGTACAGGTGGCAGTAGTCGGCGCGCGAAGAAGTGACGACGGCGATCTTGCGGGTCACGTACAGGCGCTCCCGACGACTGCGCTCGGCCGGTACTCCGGAACCGCCTTGCATATCGTCTCTATAAGTAGCGCCACATCGCCACAGGCGAGCAGGCAGGCGATCTGTGCCATTAGGCCGTGCAGTTCGGCTGGCGCGGGACTCGGCGTCCGGATCGTGCCTCCATCGCACCTCTCCTTCTCGCCAATCAGATCTTCGTGCAGCTTCTCCCCTGGACGCAGACCAATGAACCGGATCGCGATGTCCTCTCCCGATTCCTCAACGAGCGAGCGCGCCAGATCCGCAATGCTTTCCGGTTCGCCAAGCTCCGGCAGCAGAATGTTTCCGCTGCATTTCGCGGCGCCGGCTTCCATGATCGCCTCCACCGCATCGTCGAGTAACATGAAATACCGGGTCGCCTCCGGATGCGTCACCGTAACCGGACCACCCTGCGAAATCTGCTCCTGAAAGATCGGGACCACGCTGCCGGTCGATCCGATGACGTTGCCCAGCCGGACGGCGTTCATACGGCATTGCGGCCCGCTGAGTGCGGCGACGGTCAATTCCGCCAGCCGCTTGGATGCCCCCATGATGCTGTGCGGATTCACCGCCTTATCGGTCGAGACCAGCACCAGCGCCGGTACGCCTTGCTCGATCGCCGCCTGCGCGAGCGTGTAGGTGCCCAACGCGTTGTTGCGCACCGCGGCCAGCGGGTTGAGTTCCAACAGGGGCACGTGCTTCAGTGCCGCCGCGTGATACACGATCTCAGGGCGAAAGCGGCGCATCATGCTGTTGAGCAAGCTGGCATCCGTCACGCTCCCCAGGATGGCTTCATGCGGGAGCGCTTCCAAGCAACGATGGATCCCAAACAGATTCTGCTCCGACGAATCCAGCAGCACAATGCGATCGGCTCGCCCCGCGGCGATCGCCTTAACCAGGGCCGATCCGATAAACCCGCCCGCACCCGTCACCAGAACCGTGCCCAATTTCATAGCTGCCGCAGGCCGTCTCATCGATGCAGATACAAAGGATTTCCATCCGGATCGGAAACCGGCAGCGGGTCGGTGGGAAAAACCCGCGTGCCTGAGCCGATAGCCCCCCTGACGAAACCTTCGGCGCACAGCGCCTCGTACGCATTCACCACGGTGTTGCGCGAAACGGCCAGATCCTTTGCCAGCGCGCGTGTGGACGGCAGTTTCGCGCCCGGCGGCAGACTTTGATCCACAATTCCGCGGCGTAAAACATCGCGGAGTTGGCGGTACAGAGGCTGGCGCGAGTTTGGGTCGAGATGCAAAGTGGTACCTTCCAAATGCAAAATGGCTCTTTTCATCCTCGCACTGTTTGTTGGATGCTAGGAAGGTAGTCGAAAGCCAGGAGGATTTATGTTTGCCAGCGGCAACGTCACGGTTTACATTTCGAACATGGATCGCGCGGTGCGCTTCTATACGGAGGTGTAGGGCTTGAAGCTGGCATACCGCTTCGGCGACCATTGGGCTTCGGTGGAAGTGGGCCGGGGGCTGACCATCGGTCTGCATCCGGCATCCGGGGAGACGCCCGCCGGACGAAAGGGATCGATGGCCATCGGGCTGGAACTGGCCGGCAAGTTCGTGGGGTTCGAGGATCCCGACGGCAACCAACTTTCCTTGACGGAACTCAACTGGAGCCAGGTGGACCAGGGTGAAGGCAAATACGAGCACGCGTGACGTGGGGCAGACGATCGGTTTATGTCGTCGGCCAGCGCTCTCCGCCGGGCTCAAGCGCTCCCGTTTGCCGCACCATCTCCCACGCCCGCATCACATGATCGCGCGTGGTGCCCATGTTGCCGATCGCCAGGCGCAGCGTATACTTTCCGCGCAGCACCGTGTGCGACAGGAAGAACTCGCCCGATGCGTTCACGGTTTCGAGCAACCGGCGATTCTCGTCGTCCGTGCCCTTGTACCGGAAACACACCACCGATAGCGGCGAGGGCGCGGCGCGTTCGAAACGCGGGTTGGCATCCACGGCGGCCGCCAATTCCTGCGCCCAGGCGATCTGATCGCGAATCATATCCGCCAGCTTCTCGCGCCCGAAATAGCGCATCACGAACCACAACTTCAGCGCGCGGAAACGGCGTCCCAACGGCACCCCATAGTCCATGTAGTTCACCGCGCGCCCGTCCTGCGCGGTACGCAGATATTCCGGCACCAGCGAGAATGCGCGCCGCAGTATTTCCGGCCGGCGCGTGTAGAACGCGCTCAGGTCGAACGGCGTGAAGAACCACTTGTGAGGGTTCACCACCAGGGAATCCGCGCGTTCCGCGCCGTTCAAAATGTGGCGGAACTCCGGCACGATGGCAGCCGAGCCGGCGTAGGCGGCGTCCACGTGCAGCCATAACCCATGGCGCGCCGCGATATCGGCAATGGCCGGCACCGGGTCGATGCTGGTGGTCGAGGTGGTCCCCACGGTAGCCACCACGCAGAAGGGCCGTAAGCCGGCCGCGATATCGGCCTCCACGGCTGCCGCCAGCGCTTCGGGACGCATGCGGAACTCGGCATCCACCGGAATCTTGCGCACGTATTGCTGCCCAATACCGATGGCGATGGCGCCCTTCTCGATCGAGGAATGCGCCTCTTCGGAACAATACAGGGTCAGCCCGTGCGATGCGCCCAGGGTGCGCGCCTCGGGACCGGCCAACTCACGCGCGGCCGCGATGGCGTGCATGCTGCTGGTGGAAGCCGTATCGTAGATGATGCCGAACAAGCCGGCGGGCAGTCCCATCCAGTCCCGCAGCCAGTCGAGCACCACCTGCTCCAATTCCGTGGCGGCGGGCGACGTCTTCCACAGCATGGCATTGGCGTTCAGCGAAGCTGCCAGCAGCTCCGCGATGATGCCCGGTCCCGGCGCGGTGTTCGCGAAGTACGCCATGAATCCCGGATGGTTCCAGTGCGTGATGGCCGGTACGATCAGGCTGCGGAAGTCCTCCAGCAGGCGTTCCATCGGCTCGCCCCGCTCCGGACCGGTTGCCGGCAGCGCATCCACAAGCCTGCCCGGCTCCATTTTCGGCAGCACGGGATAGTTTTCCGGATGCGAAAGGTAATCGGCAATCCAATCGACAGACTCGTGCGCAAAGCGGCGGAACTCTTCGGGAGACATTTCTTTATTGGATCATTAATTCATGGGGCCGGACTCCAGCCCGACCCTTGGCGCACGGGCCGGTGTTATACTAAGGCAACTCCGGCTTGCTGGGAGCAAGCGTTCCCCGCGCATGGGAACATCCGGAGGCTTCGCTCCAAGTTCTGAGCGCACCGGGAGCCATCCCGAAAAATCGCGGAGAGGAGATAAGCATGACAACGATCATACGGAAACAAGCGGAAAGCAGTCCCTTAAGCGCGCCATTCTCGCGGCGCAACTTCCACAAATGGGCTTCTTTGTTGGCTGCGGGCGCGGCGCTCCCCTTTTACAATGAGCGGGCACTCGCGCAGCTCTCGATGGTGCGGAACCTGCCTCCCGATGCGGTCAAGATCAACGCGAACGAGAACCCCATGGGGCCGTGCCCGGAGGCGGCGGAGGCCATCCATGCGGTGGTGCAGCGCGGCGGCAGATACCTGTACGAAGAAACGTTCGCCATGGCCACCACGCTCGCCGAACAGGAAGGCGTGAAGTTCTCCTGGGATCCGGCGTCCAGCTATATACAGGCTTTCGCCGGCTCGAGCGATCCGCTGCATCGCGCGGTGCTGGCGTTTTGCTCCAAGGACAGGCCCTTTGTGGTCGCCGACCCCGGTTATGAGGCTGGCGCGCGCGCCGCGAAATACATCGGCGCCGCGACGGTCACCGTTCCGCTGGTGAAGGGCAGCGCAGCCCACGATGTGAAGGCCCTGGCCGCCACGCACCCCAGCCCGGGAGTGATTTACGTTTGCAATCCGAACAACCCCACGGGCACAGTCACCCCCAAAGCCGACATCGAGTGGCTGGTGGCCAACAAACCCGCGGGATCCGTGGTGCTGCTGGATGAGGCGTATATTCACCTGTCCCAATCGGCGGTGATGAGTTCTTATCTGGCCGCCGCCGACAAGGACGTAATCATCCTGAGAACATTTTCCAAGCTGTACGGAATGGCCGGTTTGCGCGCGGGCGCCGCCATCGCTCGGCCGGAGCTGCTGCAGAAAATGAACGTGTACGCGGCCGGAGCCTTGCCTGTGACGGCCATGGTGGGCGCCAACGCCAGCCTCAAGGTGAAGAATCTCGTCTCGGAACGGCGCGCCACCATTGCCGCCATCCGCAACGAAACCTTCGAATTTCTGGACAAGCACGCCATCGAGTTCATTCCGTCGGAAGCCAACTGTTTCATGATGAACGTGAAGCGGCCCGGCAAGGAATTCTACGAGCAGATGGCGAAACACAAGGTCTACATTGGCCGCGTCTGGCCGGTCTGGCCCACCTGGGTACGCGTCACCGTAGGCACGCGCGAGGAAATGGCGAAGTTCCGCGAGGCGTGCGTACAGTGCTACGCGGCCTAGTGGGGCGGCCAATCTTGGCCGCAGGCCGCCTTTTTAGGCGGCCGGAGCCGGCTCAAGACCGGCTGTGGCATTGGGTTTAGGGATGCCCCGCACGACTTGGCCGGTTCTGCAGCGCAGCAGCCGCCGCTACTCGTGGCGGGCTTTCGGCGGCGACGTCTCCGGAGGGTTGATCGCGGCCCTGATTGCCCTGCCGTACGGACTGGCCCTGGCATCCATGATGGGGCTGCCTCCCACGCTGGGTATCGTCACGTCTATCGTGACCGCCCCCGTTACCGCGCTGCTCGGACGCAATCCCGTTCTGATCGGCGGCACCGCCAGCGCCACCGTCCCGTTTATCGCTCTGGCAGTCGCACACCAGGGCGTTGGCGGCGCCGCGCAAGTCTGCCTGGTCGCCTCCGTGTTTATGATGAGCTTCTGCGTGCTCCAACTGGGACAGTACATCTTGAAAGTGCCGCACGCGGTGGTGACGGGATTCTCATGCGGCATCGGGGCCATGATGGTCCTCACACAGCTATCCTCGATGCTCGGGGTCCAGGTGGCGGTCGACCGCACTTCGACCAATCTGCTCTACCAAGGCGCGGTGGTTATGGGGCACGCGGCGGGCGCCCGCCCGGGCACCGTTGCGATTAGCTTCGCGGTCCTCGCCGTCTCATTCCTGGCGGCCCGCGTCCACGCGCGCGTTCCGGGTCCCCTGCTGGGTATCCTGGCCGGCTTGGGTATTGCGACCGTTCTGGGGATCAGGCAAGGCTTGGTGGGCGCCATCGATTTCCGCGTGCCCCCGCTCGCCGGCTTCGCGTGGAAACCCGCGGATGTTTGGACGGTTGTGCCATCGGGCTTGGGGCTGGCGTTCGTCTCGTCGGTGAACATCCTGCTGACTTCCCGCGTGGTGGAGCACTTCCGCGGCCGGCACCGTCCACTGATGCGCGCAGACGCGGACCGGGAACTCGGCGCTTACGGGATTGCCAATCTTGGCGCGGCCATGTTCGGCGCGCCCATGAGCGTGGGCATCCCGGCGCGCAGCCTGGCCAGCGTCCGATGCGGCGCCACTACCCGCGTGTCGAATCTCGCGCACGCCGCCTTCCTGCTGGGGATGGTGGCGCTAGGCGGCAAGCTGATCGCGCGCGTGCCCATGGCCGCGCTGGCGGCGGTAACCGCGTGGGTCGGAATCGGCTTGCTCGAATGGAGCACCTGGCGGCGGCTGCCCCGCATGCGGCCCGTGGATGCCGCGGCATTCCTGGCGACGGCTATCGGGGTTCTAACCACGAACGCCGTGGCGGCGGTGGCCTTGGGTTGCTCGCTTTACGGACTGCATAGGTTGTGGTTTCTGCGGCCACGCCGCGCGATCCGGGAGATCCCCCCAAAACCGGTCGAGTCATTAGTGTCGCCGAACGACTCGTACGATTAACGACCCTTGGTGGGGCAGACCATCGCCGTTCGTGGTCTGTTTGGGAGGGCCTACGGCCCGCGAAATTTCATGAAAAAGGGCTCGATATAGCGGCGTGTCAGAATGGGAAAGCGGCGCAATGAGGTCGGTAAGGCAGTGGCGCAGTTGAGGCCGGTGGTCTGTTTGATCCGGAGCACGTGCGCTTTGCGCGAATCAATGGGCGTCCTGGTTTCTACCGGAACCACGATAGCCCGCGACCCTGCATAGAGTCTAACTGCTTCGCGTG
>Ga0302326_10000476_pt1 | contig 112744 bp, 81 predicted proteins | sample Palsa_T0_3_FD_202264 | JGI IMG/M metagenome (GOLD analysis project Ga0302326, IMG submission 202264) | Peat permafrost microbial communities from Stordalen Mire near Abisko, Sweden - Palsa_T0_3 | ecosystem: Environmental > Terrestrial > Soil > Palsa > Peat permafrost | place: Sweden: Abisko... | reverse complement strand
CCGCTTGCCACCCACGAGCGATCACCAGCGGGGCGCTGACGCGACGATGAAACCGCCGCCACCGGCCTCCCGCACGTCAACAAAAATGCCTGACACCTTTTCGTTGCCCGCAACGATTCCATTCGTGCTTCCTTCGTCATTCGGCATTCTTCGCCAGTCCGATCCGGCTCGCTTGGGCGACGCCGTGGTAAGCCCGGACCATTCGTCATTCCCATTTCCGCCCGCATGAGCCAAGCCACCACCAGTCTCCCAAAACTCATCATCGCGGCGAGCGGCCAGGACGCCGACATGCTCTACGCCACCGGCTTTTTCGTGCCGGACCCCTTCATCTTCCTCCAGCAGGGCGGGCGCACCACGATCGTCCTCAGCGACCTCGAGATCGATCGCGGGCGCAAGGAGGCGCGGGTGGACCGGATCGTGCCCTATTCGGGGATCTCCAGGGGCCTGAAGAAAGGCCGGGACGCCAGCTTCCTGGAACACACCGTCGCCTTCCTCCGGGAGCGCAAGGTGCGGTGCGCCGCGGTGCCCGGCTCCTTCCCGCTCGGCCTGGCCGCTGGCCTGGCGAAGGCCGGCATCCGGCTTGTGCCGCAGCCCGGTTTGTTCTGGCCGCGGCGCGAATTCAAGACCGCCGCGGAACTGCGGCTCATGCGCCAGGCCCTGGCCGTCACCGAAATCGGGATGGCACGCGGCCTGGATGTCCTGCGCGCCGCCGAGATCGGCCGGAAGAACGCCCTGCGCTGGGGCGGGGGACCGTTGACCTCCGAGATCCTCCGCGCGGAGATCGACTCGGCCATCCTGCGCGCTGGCGGCCTCCCGGCCCACACCATCGTGGCCGGCGGCGAACAGGCCTGCGACCCGCACGAGGGCGGCCACGGCCCGTTGCGCGCCCACGAACTCATTATCCTCGACCTCTTCCCCCGCACCACACGGACGGGTTATTTCGGCGACCTCACGCGGACCGTCATCCGCGGACGCGCCAGCGACGCGCAACGCTGGCTCTGGGACACCTGCCTGGCCGGCCAGAAGAAGGCCCTGCGCGCCATCCGGCCGGGCGAACCGGGAAAGCAGGTGCAAGGACGACATCCGCGCCTTCTTCACCGCGCAAGGCTACCCCACCGAACAGCGCGCCGGCCGTTGGACGGGCTTCTTCCACGGCCTCGGCCACGGGCTGGGCCTGGAGATTCACGAAGTCCCGCGCGTCGCCGCCACCACCTTCCAGCCCGGCCAGGTCGTCACCGTCGAGCCCGGGATCTACGTGCCCGGCCTGGGCGGTGTGCGGCACGAGGACGTGGTGACCATTACCGGGACCGGCAACCGGCTGCTCTCGCGGTTTCCGAAGGTGTTGGAGGTGTGAGTCTTCAAGGCTGCCGCCCGCTCCCGGCGCATTGAGGCCAATGCGCCCGGCCTGCGCTGTCGCCGGAGCGCGGCCGGACCACCTCGTCGCTGTGGCTACGTAGCCCTGCCTAGAGTAAAGCTCCCGGCGGTTGAACATCTTGCGGGGAGGGGTGTCTACCGTCTTTACATGCTCGGGAACTATCACCTGCTCACAGTTGCCGCCGTCTCCGGAGTGCTGCTCCGCCTCGTTGTGCTCCTGCGCCTCGCGGTGCCCTTGCGCCTTGCGGTGCTCATGCGTCTTGAACCGTGGCCGCGTCTTTTCGCGGTGTGGGTGCCGGCGCTGGTCCCGGTGCCCGTTTGCCGCCTTGCCGGGGCCTTTCGTCCATGAGTTTCGCTTCCGCCTTTCCCGTGCCTGGTTCCACCCTCTGGAATGCCGCGCCCACGCCCGCGCCCGCGGAATCGGCATTCCCCTCCGCCGCGAAGCCTGCTACGAAGGGGCGGACGATGCAGGATGACTTGAGCCGCAAACAAGACGACGAACTGATCGCCCGCACTCAGGCGGGCGAGGCGACGGCGTTCGATGAGCTGGTCGTCAAGTACAGTCCGCGGCTCTACGGTTTGGTTTACAACATGACCTCGAACCACGAGGACACCAACGACCTGATGCAGGACATCTGGTCAAAGGCCTACCGGTCGATCAGCGGTTTCCGCGGCAAATCCTCGTTCTATACGTGGATCCACTCGATCGGGGTAAATATGACCATCAATTTCCTCAAGAAGCGGGGCCGGCGCTTCACGCTGAGCCTCGACGACATCGATTCGAACGTCCAGAACGACAAGGAGTTCATCGAACTGACGGCGTCCAGCACGCCGGTGCGCGAGGCCGACCTGAGCGAGCTTCAGAAAAGGTTGAACGAGGCCATGCAGAAACTGTCTCACGACCATAGAGCGGTGGTTACGATGTTCGATATCCAAGGAATGCCCCACGCGGAGATCGCGAAGGTCCTTGGAATCTCCGAAGGGACTGTCCGCTCCCGGCTTTTTTACGCACATCGACAGTTGCAAAATTTTCTGACTGAGTTTCATTCGTAAACCCCGAGTCCTGTTTGTTATGACCGAAGAACAACTTTCCGCCCTGCTCCGCATCAAGCGCTTCGAACAGCCGCCCCCGCAATATTTCGACCAGCTCTTGAAGGACCTCCATCAGCGGCAGCGCACCGAGTTGCTTCGGCGTTCCCTCTGGAAGATCGCAGCCGAGCGCGTCCAGACGTTCTTCAGCGAACACAGCATGGGGCACCTCGCGTATGCGGGCGCGCTCGCTTCGGTGCTGATCGTCGGCGTGGCCTCGATCGGGTTGCTGACTTCGGGTGAGGCGATGCTGCCGGTGGCGGAAAATCGGGTCGCCGCCAATCACCCCACCGCGAATCACGTCTCCGTCAGTGTCCCGGCGGGGAATACGCATTTGGTCGATCTCCAGACGTCCAAATCGCGGTCCATCCTGGGAGATCAGCCTCCACCGACGGCTGCCCGGCTGGGGTACGGTGCGCCGCGTTACATTATCGACGCGCGGCCGGTGAGTTATGAGCCGTCGTCCACGGTCAATTTCTAGCCGCGTTTTCCGTCCTCTCTTCGTTGCGGTCGCGGCTGGCTGGCTTGCGGGTGCGACGGGGGTGGCCCAGGAGAAAGATCCCGGCACGGTCTTCGACGCTATCGAGCACGGCGTCCAGACGATCTTTGACAAATGCCGCGGCGCGGTGGTGCGCATCGAAGGCGTGGACGACCACGGCTATCTCTCCGGGACGGGCTTTTTCATCGACCCTAACGGAACGCTTTATACCTGCTACACGGTCGGCGGTGAAGCGAACGCCATCCAGGTGACTTTCGGCGGCAAATCCTATCCCGCACGGCGGCTCATTGGCGACACGCGCAGCGGCGTGGCCATCCTGAAAATCGATGCCCAGACGCCGTTCCTCTCTTTTGGCGATTCCGAAAAGCTGCATATCGCCTCGCCGGTCATTGCCATCGGGTACCCGCTCGATCTGGCGCTCAGCCCGTCCTTTGGCACCGTCGCCGGCTTCGATCTCAAATACGAGGGCCGGCTCTTCGCCACCACCCACATTCGCGCGAATATGCCCGTGCAGCGAGGCGAAGGCGGCGCTCCGTTGGTCAACGGCCGCGGCCAGGTCGTGGGCATCCTCATCAGCCGTGTCGAATCCGGGGGCGGTTCCTTTGCCCTTCCCATCGAGGCCGCGGAAAAAGTGCGCAAGGATTTCCTCCGGTTTCACGAAGTGCGTCCGGGCTGGATTGGAGTGCATGTTCGTCCGCTGGAGGAGCCGGTCAGCGGCTCGACGGCCGCCATTGAATCGGTCATCTCCGGTGCGCCCGGCGAGAAGGCGGGCTTGCAGGCCGGCGATGTGATCCTCCAGGTGGGCAGGCACAAAATCACCTCGCCCGAGGATGTCTTCAATGCGTCCTTCTTCCTTACCGCCCAGGACGAAACGGACATTCGAGTCGCTCGCGACGGCTCCGAGCGGGACTTCAACGTCACGCCGATTGACAACCCCGATCTCCAGCCAAACGCCGTGGGCTCAACGACCGAAAGCGCCAACTCGGGGCTGAAGATCGGCCATTAGGGGCGGGAGGTCGTCGGCTCTGACCAAGGCAGGGACGAAGAGCCCCAGTCGTCCTCGTGCACACGCCGCCGCGGAATTCAACGTCCCGCTCCCGGCGCGCGATTAGAGAAAGCGTTTCCAATGTTCCTCGCAAACGATTGCGACGGACGCTCCATTTTTTCGCAGTTCTAAAGCACGCTCGATTTTGGTCCCGAAATTTCCGTTTGCCCAGCCCGGCGAAACAAATGAACCGACGAGAACGTAACGGGTGATTGAGCGGGGAGCTTTCACCGTCAGCCCCCCACGCGTTAATATTGCCTTCTCGACCACGTTTCGTCTCCCATATGCGAAAACGCCCGTAACGCAGAATTCGTGGCTTTGGAAGAGAACCTCGGGAGCGGGAGTATCAAATACCAGCTGCGTGGGTCCAGCCATTCCGCTTCCCGGCAGCCGAGCATCCGAATGCACGACAGTTGGGCCAAGAAGCGACTTTAAGATCTCTGTGAGTTCGTGGCGCTCGTCCGGTGTAACAATTCCGTCCGCAAATATTGCGTCAAGGCGGGCAGTCAAATCGGGAAATGGCCAGCAGTTGTGATGTTCTGGATGACGTTGAATCCAGTTTTTTAGGTAAGCCGCTTCGATAGCGTTGATCTCGCCGTCGGCAAGCAGCCCCTCGCAAATGCCCAATAAATCACGGTACGCATCACGGCTCTGAAACAGAGTCGAAGCAGCTAAATCTCCGTGGTGTTGGCCTATGCGAATTTCGTACTTCATCTTTCGAAGAGTTCGGGCTGCTTCGTCGCTGGTTTATCGCTCGACGTGAACATCTCAAGCAACTGCGCTTCCGTGATCACCTTTACACCGAGTTGTTCGGCCTTGGCTAGTTTTGAGCCAGCACTGTCACCGGCGACCACGTAATCCGTGTTTTTACTTACTGAAGAGGTCACGTTTCCACCCCGCTGCCGGATGAGATCAGCTGCTCGGTTGCGGTCAAGCGACGGCAAAGTGCCGGTTAATACAAATGTCCTTCCTGCAAGAGGGGAAGCATCTTCGCTATTCGGATCCGCAGCGCGCACTATTTTACCCACTGGTTTAATTTGAAGGTCCTCCATCTGCCGCAGAGCTCGCTTTCCAATTTCACTTTCCGCCCATTTCACGAGCTCTTTGGCTGCTGACGGCCCGATTAGCGTTTTCGCTTGCCATTCCTGCGCCGCCGGGCGTGCGAACTTTGCATCTATCAACCGTCTTCCAATGGGATTTCCGAGTCGCTTCACCTCAGCTTGAACCAGTTTGCGAGCAGCCTTCTCTGCTGCGGAAAGCGTTTCTTCTTCCTTACCAACTTTATTCTCCTCAAATCTTTGCCTCAGATCTCCGAGTTTCGCGGTCGCACGCAGTAAATCCGAGGTTGCAAGAGTAGGTAGGTCAGAAAAAAAGCCGGCGAGATCGTGGGCGGTCTGCTCGCCGATTTCGGGAATTCCTAGAGCTTGAATCCAGCGGTGAAGCGGGGCTGATTTCGCGCGTTTCAAGGCATCGACCACCTTCGTCGCGTTCTTCTCGCCGAACGTTCGAGGCTCATCAGTCGTCCCGAGATTCAGCTTAGCAAGCTGATCAGCTTCGAGACAGAAGAGATCGAGTGGCTCGTCGACCAATTTTTGCTCGACAAGTTTCTCGGCGACGATGTCACCGAGCGACTCGATATCTAACGCCTTCCGTTGGGCAAAATATTCAAGACGGCGTGTCTTTTGGACGGGGCACCCTGCAATATTTTCGCAACGCCAAGCAACCTCTTGCTTTGCACCGCCCCGGATCTTTTCTTTTGCAATGGCCCCACGGCACTCGGGACATCTGCCGCCGACGTACGTAAATAAGTCGAATTCATGCGTTCCCGGGGGCCGCTTCGATTCTATGACGTAAAGGATTTCCGGAATCACCATCCCCGCTTTCCGGATTACCACGGTGTCACCAACGCGGATGTCCTTTCGATGAATTTCGTCTTCATTGTGCAGGGTCGCCCGACTGACCGTGCTCCCTTGAACAAAGACAGGTCGAAACTCGGCTACAGGCGTCAAAACACCGGTCCGACCAACTTGGACTTTAATGCCAACAACGACCGTCTCTACCGGCGTAATCCACGGAATCGGTTTGTGGACAATTGCGTAGCCGGGCGAGCGCGTTTTCTTCGGAATTTGTCGCCAATAGGCCAGGCTGTTCACTTTGATAACCACGCCGTCAATTTCGTACGCGAGCTTGCGCCTGAGGTCGCGCTCCTCATCGTAGCGACAAACAACCTCGTCCTCGTACTGCTTGATTACGTCTTGGATGTTCTTGCAGTGCCACCAGATTCGCTGTGTCGGCAATCCGTAACTCGCGAACGATTTTAATGTTTCCGCGTGCGTCTTAAATTCAATTCCTTCGGATGCGCCCAGGGCATAAAAAACTGCCCTTAGGGGACGCTTGTTCACGAGACGTGGATCGAGTTGCTTGAGCGTTCCGCCGGTCGCGTTCCGAGCGTTTGGGAACTCCTTCTCACCCTCAGACCGCAATTTCGCGTTCAATTTCTTAAAGTCGTCGATGGACATATAGGCCTCACCACGGACTTCGAGAAGCGGTGGGGGATTCTTCAGATTCAGTCGCAGCGGAATCGAATGAATTGTGCGGAGATTGGCTGTGATGTCATCTCCGGTCGTCCCGTCGCCTCGCGTCACACCCAGCGCGAACTCGCCATTTTTGTAGTGAACTCCGATCGAGACGCCGTCCACCTTCGGCTCCATCACATATTCTACGCTATCCGCCTCGACGCATTTTCTAATATTCGCGTCGAAGGCTATTAGCTGCGGCAATGTGTTTTGGTCCTGTTTGCGACTGCGCTGCACCCTGTCTGGTTCTTCCACCTCGTTCGGGTGCCGGGCCGCATCGATCTTTTCAAGCGACAACATTGGTTCGAGATGGGTGATTCGCGCGAAACGGCTGGACGGGTGCCCCCCGACGCGCTGGGTCGGTGAATAGAGCGTCACCAGGTCGGGGTGTGCAGCCTCGAGGTCGCGGAGTTCCTGGAAGAGCTTATCATACTCGGCGTCCGAAACCGTCGGCGCATTTTCGTCGTAATAACGGCGATCGTGCTCCTCGATCTGCTGGCGGAGCTCTGCGATGCGAGCGTGAACTTTGGACATCGGGCAGGATTGAGTGGAAGCCGATGTTTCACGATAGTGCCGGCATGGAAAGACCAAAGCGCATTCTCGGCGTCGAAGGCGGCGGCACCAAAACCGACTGGGTACTGCTCGCCGGCGATGGCTCCTTGCTGCGGCAAGGAGTCCTGCCGGCGTCCAATCTGCGGCTCATTACCGACGAGGCCCTCGCGCAGTTGCTTTCCGTGCTGCCGCCAGAGGCCACCCATGTGGGCGCATTCCTCGCCGGTTGCGCCACCGAAGAAGATCGCTCCCGGCTGCACGGGCTCGTGGAGAAGACCTGGCCCCGCGCCCAGGTCGCCGTCGGCAGTGACCGCGACTCGGGACTGGCGACCGCGTTCCGGGACGGGGACGGGATCGCCGTCATCGCCGGCACCGGCACGGCGGTGCATGGCCGCCGGGACGGACGCATCGAGAAAGCGGGTGGCTGGGGGCATCTGCTCGGCGACCGTGGAGGCGGCTACGATCTGGCGCGCAGTGGCCTGCGCCTCGTGCTCACTCATTTCGACCTGAACCAAAAGATCACGCCCCTCGCCGAGGATATCCTCCGCACGCTCGGCCTCAACCGGCTGCAAGACCTCGTGGGCTGGGCCATGCAGGCCGACAAAATGAGCGTCGCCCGACTGGCGCCGGCCATCTTTCACGCCGCCAAAATGGGCGAGCCGGAGATGCTCGCCACCGTGGAAGCGGGCGCGGATATCCTCGCGCAGTTCACCCGGGCGGTGGCCGAACGCCTCGACTTTCCCGCCGCGCCGGTGCGCCTGATCGGCGGTTTGTTCACGCACAACGAGGAATACGCTGCTCTTTACCGGTATCGGCTGAGCGTCCTGCTGCCGAAGGCCGGCGTCGAGGTGTGCGCGGAATCCGGAGCCTTGGGCGCCGCGTGGCTGGCCGACCGGGCGATCCATCCGCCGCCGCGGCGCGCGTCGATCGTCGTGACCGATGCAGAGGCCCTGGCCCTGGCCGTCACCGAGCAGAGCAATCCGCGCTCCGCCGGGCTGGAGGAGCGAACCACGGGAGAATTGGTGGACCTCTTCGTGAGCGAGGAGTCGAATGTCGCCAGGGCCCTTGCCGCGCGCCGCGTGGCATTGATTGCCGCGGTGGATCTGGTGAGCGCCGGGCTTCGGGCCGGCGGACGCCTTTTCTATGCCGGGGCCGGGACCAGCGGCCGGCTCGGCGTGCTCGACGCCAGTGAGATTCCGCCGACCTTTGGCGCTTCGCCGGAATTGGTCCAGGGGATCATCGCCGGTGGCGTCGCGGCCTTGCACCGCGCCGTGGAAGGCGCCGAGGACCAGCCCGAGGCGGGCGCCCTGGCGATTCTCGAACGCGGGGTGCGCGCGAACGATGTCGTTTGCGGGATCAGTGCGAGCGGCCGGGCGCCTTTCGTCCTCGGGGCGCTCGAGCGGGCTCGCGACCTGGGCGCGCGGACCATCCTGCTCACCTGCAATCCCGCCCGCGCGGCGAGAAAATGGGATGTGGAGATCGATCTGCCCACCGGTCCGGAGATCGTCACGGGCTCCACGCGATTGAAGGCCGGCACCGCGACCAAGGTCGTCCTCAACCTCCTTTCCACGTGCGCCATGGTGCGCCTCGGGCGGGTGCGGGGCAATGCCATGGTCGACCTGCACATCTCCAATGCCAAGCTGCGTGACCGTGGCGTGCGGCTGGTGAGCCGTGAACTTCAGATCAGCTACGACGAGGCGCGCGAACGGCTCGAAAACGCGGATTGGAACGTTCGCGCAGCGCTGGAGTAGTGCCTGTCAGGGATTTCTTGCAGGGACGCCGCGCTGCCGGCGTCCTCTCTCGCCATGCCCGTTGCGCCGCCGGCATCCGTATGCGCCGCGCCGTCTACCACGGACGCTTTGCGCCATCCTCAAACTGCATGACACGCTTGTCGTGCGCGGGCCATTGTGAATGACGTGTGAATTACTCCAGTTCCTGCCGTTTTTTTTCGTCCACATTTAACACTCTGGCTAATTTCCACCACGTAGTCCCACGCAATTCCTGAGGAACAACGCGCAGGCCGGGAGCAATTTACTCTGGAACGTTTCTTTTTATGGTCCCTCACGGCGGGTTGGCATGGCCGGTGCTAAACACTGCGCGTTCGCGAATGCGGACGGGGAAAAAATCCAAATAGGGGAGCAGCTCGACTGGAGGGCATAGTCTGAACGGACCGGGGGGAACCGTTCAGGCAGGGCCAGTCGAGCTGCAATCCCCGGGTTGGGGAAGTGCTCAGTTCTGAGTGCTCAACAGCGGCCGGATTCACGGATGACGGCGCCGCTTCGCCGCGGATCCAAAGAACTCAGTGGCTGCTTCACGTTCGAGATGCGGACCGCGAATGGAAGCCTCCTGAGCACTTTCCCTCTACAACTCCTTCTCCAGCCGTTCGCTCAGCCACTGCTTGATCATGCTCTGGTAATTCAGATAGCGCGAGCGGGCGATGCGCTTGATGCGCGCGAGCAGACGTGGATCGAAACGCAGGGTGATTGTCGTGGACTCGCGCGTGTCGGTCTTGAGCAGGGACGCGTTCATCAGCCGGACGTCGATGCGCGCGTCCGCCCAATAAGCCGCCTCATCTTCTTCCGTGTCGAAATGCGGGATCTCAGCCCAACTGGTGATGACTTTCATGGGGTGCAACGGCTCGGATCAGTAGCTGGCCTCCGCGTTCTTGCGGTCGTAAAAGGCGATTTCCTCCGGGGTCATGTCCCGCGAGAGGATGGCCCGATAGCGCTTCCCGTCGGTCCAGAAGACGGTGAAGATCGCGCGGTCGGCCACGGATTTACCCAGATTGAAGTAGCGCGCCTTTCCGTCGTCCGCGGCGCCCTCGGGCAGGAGGCGCAGGCTGAATGGATCCTCGAAGGTCTCCTCGATTTCCTTGGGCGGAATCTTCCGGAGATCGAAGGGGGAATCGAGCCAGTCAAATTCCATTTTGGAATCCGGATACGGCTTGCTGTTCAAGGGGGATCATGAAGCACGCTGGATGAGTTCGATTTCGTAGCCCTCGGGGGCATCGATGAAGGCGATGACGCTCCCCGAGCCAGTCGGCGTGGGCCCATCGGAAAGTGGGTAGCCTTTGGCGGCGGCCTGCTTCGCAAAGCCGTCGAGGTCTTCCACTTCGAAGGCCAGGTGCGTGATGTCGTAGCCCACCTTGACCTCGCCACTGCCGTCGAACTTGCAAATCTCGATCTCTTCTTCACTCCCGGGCGCCTTGAAGAAGACCAGTTGGGAGCCGCGCGGCGAGGTATGGCGGCGCGTCAATTCGAGGCCGAGGACATCGCGGTAGAAGGACACGGTCTTCTCGAGGTCGCTCACGCGATAGCGGGTATGGAGGAGCTTTTTAACCATGCAAAATTTTCAGTTTTCGGTTTCCGGCTTTCGGATTTAGCCTCGGGATTGGCTGGATGACGATTGCTTTTCAATCCGAAATCCGAATTCTGCAATCTGAAATCCATGATCTCACTCGGTATCGACAGCGGTACGCAAAGCACCAAAACCATCGCGCTCGATCTGGATTCCGGCAAAATCCTGGCCACGGCGGCGCAAAGTTATGGCCTGATCGAGGGCCTGCCGCCCGGCCATCTCGAACAGGAACCGCAGCAGTGGCTCGATGCCGTCGATGCCACCGTGCGGGCCGTCCTGGAAAAGGTCGGAAAAAAGAGGGACGCGGTCAAAGCCATCGGCGTGAGCGGCCAGCAGCACGGCTTTGTGCCGCTCGACAAGAAGAGCAAGGTCATCCGCCCGGCCAAACTCTGGTGCGACACCTCCACGGCGGAGCAATGCGCGCAATTCGACGAGGAATTTGGCGGTGCGAATGAACTGATCAAGCTTGCCGGAAATGCCATTCTGCCCGGCTATACCGCGCCGAAAATCCTCTGGCTCAAACAGAATGAACCGCGCAATTACAAGGCGCTCGCGACGGTCCTCCTCCCGCACGACTACATCAACTTTCATCTGACCGGCGAGCGCGGCATGGAGTACGGCGACGCTTCCGGCACCGGTCTGCTCGATGTGCGCGAGAAAAAGTGGTGCGAGCCCCTGGTCGAATTCATCGACGCGGATTTACTTCAGGCGCTGCCGCCCCTGGCCAGTTCGCGCCGCGCTTTCGGCCTCCTGCGGGAAAACCTGCGCCAGGCCTGGGGGCTTTCCAAAGGTGAAGTGACCGTCAGCGCCGGTGGCGGGGACAACATGATGGGCGCCATCGGGACCGGCAATGTCCAGCCGGGTGTCGTCACGGTCAGCCTTGGCACCTCGGGGACAGTCTACGCCTTCGCCGACAAGCCGGTCATCGATCCGCAGGGAGAAATCGCCGCCTTTTGCGACAGCACCGACCGTTGGCTGCCGCTGGCCTGCACCATGAATGTCACCGTCGCCACCGAGCAAGTCTGCCGGATGTTTGGCTGGTCGCACCAGGAGTTGGATAAGAATGTGAGGGCGGCGCCCGCGGGCAGCGGCGGCCTGCTCTTCCTCCCCTATCTCAACGGCGAGCGCACTCCCAATCTGCCCAACGGCTCCGGCGTCCTTCACGGCATGAAGACCGACACCATGACTCCAGCCCATCTCGCGCGGGCCACCATGGAGGGCGTCACGCTGGGCCTCGGTTACGGTCTGAATCGCTTTCGTGAACAGGGCATCCAGCCCACCGAAATCCGGCTCACCGGCGGCGGCAGCCAGAGCGCCGTGTGGCGCCAGATCGCCGCGGACATTTTTGGCGTGCCGACGATCTGCCTCGCCTCGGCCGAAGGCGCCGCGCTCGGGGCGGCGCTTCAGGCCGCCTACGCCAGCCACGCCGCCACCGGCACTCCGACAACCTTTCGCAGCCTCGCGGAGAAATTCGTCAAGCTTGACGAGCAGACGCGCGCCAAACCGGAGGCCGATTACAAGGAGCTGTATGCGGAGCTGCTCACCCGCCAGGGCGATCTGACGCGCCGGCTCCACGCGGCGGATTATTTGTAATGAAACTCGTCCTCGCCGCGACCGGTGCGAGTGGCGCGATCTATTTGCAGCGGCTGCTCGATCAACTCGACCCGATCGCGCACGAAATCCATCTCGTCTTCAGCAATTACGCGAAACAGGTCATCCACGAGGAACTGGGTGGGGAATTACTCGTCGCCGCAGGCGTCCACCAGCATGGCGACAAAAGCATGAACGTGCCGTTCGTCAGCGGTTCCGCGCGCTTCGATGCCATGGTCGTGGTCCCGTGCTCGATGGGCACGCTCGGGCGCATCGCCGCAGGCACCAGCGAGACCACCATCCTGCGCGCCGCGGACGTTTTTCTCAAGGAACGCCGCCGGCTCATCCTGGTGCCCCGCGAGACGCCGTGGAATCTTATCCACGCCCGCAATGTCGTGACCGTCATGGAAGCCGGCGCGATCGTCCTCCCGGCTTCGCCCGGCTTCTATTCCAGGCCGCAATCCATCGAGGAACTCGCCGACACCATCGTCACGCGCATTCTGGATCAACTCGGATTGCCCGCACCGAGGGCATTCCGCTGGGCGGAGAACCCCGAGTGAAGCACGCCACCAAGGCCAAACTGATCGGCATCGTGGGCGGGTGGGTGGTGAAAATCCTATGCGCCACGTTGCGCTTTCGCGTCCACGACCCCGCCGGCTTCTTGAAACTGCCCGCGACCGTGAGGATGACCGGCATCTTCTGGCACAACCGGCTCTTTATCATTCCCTGGTTTTTCACCCGCTACATGCGCCCGCGGATCTCCGCGGCGCTCACCAGCGCGAGCAAGGATGGAGAGATTCTCGCCGCGTTTCTCGCCCGCTTCGGCATTGGCGCCGTGCGCGGTTCGAGTTCGCGGCGCGGCGTCGCGGCCGCGCTCGAAATGAAACGGGCCGCCGAAGCTGGCTACGATATCGCCATCACTCCGGACGGCCCGCGCGGCCCCCGCTACCGGCTCAATCCCGGCGTCGTGGCCCTGGCGCAAGCGGCGGGGATCCACGTCCTGCCCATCAGCGTGTTCTATTCGCGCTACTGGGAGCTGAAGAGCTGGGATGCTTTCCAGATTCCCCAGCCGTTCGCCGTCGTGGAGGTCACCCTGCTGCCGTTGGAAAAAATTCCCGAAACCGGCAGCGACGAGGCCTTTGAAGCGCAGCGCCTGCGTCTTGAGCAAATCATGCGGGACGCCCATCATCTCGACCATGACGCTCATTGACGGGAAAGCCATCGCGCAAAAGACGCACACGGAAACGAAAGCCGCCGTCGCGGCTCTGCAAGCGCGCGGGGTCACGCCCGGCCTCGCCGTGGTGCTCGTGGGCGAGGATCCCGCTTCGCGCGCCTATGTCCGCTCGAAAGACAAGATGTGCCAGGAACTCGGCATGCATTCCGTGAAACACGAGCTGCCCGCCTCGACCAGCCAGGCCGCTCTCGTTTCTCTCGTCGAAAGCCTCAACGCCGATTCCGCCATCCACGGCATCCTCGTGCAGTCACCGCCGCCACCGCACATCGATGAGCGTGTCATCATCGAAAGCATCGACCCGCGCAAGGACGTGGACGGCTTTCACCCCCTGAACGTGGCGAAACTCGCGCTCGGCGACGCCGGCGGCTTCGTCCCGTGCACGCCGCTGGGCTGCCAGCGCTTGCTCGTCGAAAGCGGGATCGAGATCTCTGGCGCCAGCGTGGTCATCCTCGGTCGCTCGATGATCGTCGGCAAACCGCTTGCGCTGCTCCTGATGAACAAAGGCCCCGGTGGCGACGCCACCGTTACCGTCGCCCATTCGCGCACCAAGGACCTCGCCGCCGTCTGCCGCGGCGCCGACATCCTCGTCGCCGCGATCGGCCGCCCGGAATTTGTCCGCGCGGACTTTGTCAAAGACGGCGCGGTCGTCATCGACGTTGGCATCAACCGCGTGGACGATCGCGACTCGCCAAAAGGCTACCGGATCGTCGGCGACGTGGCCTTCGCTGAAGTCGCCCCGAAATGCCGCGCCATCACCCCCGTTCCCGGCGGTGTCGGCCCCATGACCATCGCCATGCTCATGGCCAATACGATTGCCGCGGCCCAGCGCGCCGCGGCACGATGAGGCGCGAAAGCCAACCGGCGCGCCCCGGAGCATCCTTCAGATGTCCTCTGGAAGGCGTGTCTATCTCGCCGAATATGTCTTCTTCGGCGCCGGTGTGGGTGTCCCGTATTCCTTGGTCGACTTCCAAATCAGCCGCCAGGGCTGGTGTTTCACGGTGTCGCTGGCTTGCTCGAGGTTCACGCCGATGACGCTGAATTGCTGGCCGAGTTGCGTCATCCTTCGGTTCAAGTTTTCCGAAAGCTCGCGCAGGTTGCGCAGCGTGGCGGCGGCGTCGTTGTTCGCGGTCAGTTCCGCGGTGAATTTCTCGGTGTTCTTGAAGGTCTTCGAGAGCGAGCCCTCCGGGCCGGTGAGTTCGGCGAGTTGGTTGAGGGATTGGACGAGCTTGCCCTGGTCACTGGTCAGCGCCTCGATATTCTGCAGCGACTGGCGCAGCGGGCCCTGGTAGCCGCTGAGTTCATTGAGATTCATGCCGAGCTGCTTGAACTCGGTAAAGGCTTCGGGCAGGTCCGCGCCCTGGGCGGTCAGCTTGGTGAGGTTATCCGAGGTTTTCTGCAAGCTGTCCAGGGTCCCGTTGAGCTTGGCCAGAACCGGGTCGAGCCTTTCCATGACCATCGGGGCAAGACCGGAAAGGCTGGGGGCGAGTTCGCCGATGAACGATGCGTCGTTTTGCGCCAGCCCGCTGGCTTCATCGCCGTTGGAAAAATCGATCACCGAGTCTCCCAGCATCGTCGGCTGGGTGATTTGCGCTTTGACATGCTTGAAAATGCGGGCCGTGGACTTGACCTGCACTTCGATCTTCGTCTCGAGCTTGGGATCAGGCCGTTCGCTATCAGGCACCGGTGAAAATAGCGCGCGCACCTGGCCGATCTTGCGACCGGCCAGCAGCACCGGTGAGCCGGGCTTGATGCTAGCGGCATCCTGGAAATAGATCCAGTAGGTGTGCTGCGGGATGAAAACTCCCGGTGCGCCGAGAAAAAGCAGAATTGCGACAAGGGCGGAGAGCGAAATGACCACGAGCAGGCCGGTGCGCACTTCATTGCGAAGGATGTTCATGAGAGTTCCTCCGGGAGGTGGTCGAGGAGCGGGCCGTGGGTGTCGCCGGAAACGAACTGGGCGACCACCGGATCGGGATGATGCTCGAAGACCGCGGGGGCGCCTTCGGCAATGATGCGTCCCTGGTAGAGCATGGCCATGCGGGTCGCGATCCGGAAGGCGCTCTCCATCTCGTGCGTGACGATGATGGAGGTCGCGCCGATCTTCTCGCTGAGGCTGATAATGAGCTGATCGATGAGCGTGCTCGTCACGGGATCGAGTCCCGCGCTGGGCTCGTCGTAGAGGATGAGTTCCGGGTCCATGATGATCCCCCGGGCCAGGGCGATCCGTTTGCGCATGCCGCCGCTGAGTTCGGCCGGCATTTTGTCACGCGCCTCCGTCATGCCCACCAGCTCGAGTTTGTGCATGACGATTTCATCGATCTCCTTTTCCGACTTATCGGAGAGTTCTTCGAGCGGAAGCGCGAGGTTGTCGCGGACATTGAGGGAACTGATGAGGGCGCTGTTTTGGTAGACCATCCCGATCCTCTGGCGAATTTTGTTGAGCCGGCGGCGGCCCATCCGGGTGACCTCGAGCCCCTTGAATCGCAGCGAGCCCCCGTTCGGCTTGAGGATGCCCAGGATCAGGCGCAGCAGGGTGCTTTTCCCACCACCCGATTGGCCGAGGACAATCAAGCGCTCTCGCTCACTCAAGCGCAGGTCGACACCGCGGAGGATCTCTTCGCGCTCAAAGCTCAGGCGCACGTCTTCCAATTCGAGGAGGGGCGAAGCCGTGGCAGTCATCAGTTAAAAAGGGCGACAAGCACGATGTTAAAGAGGGTATCGAAACCGATGACCGTGGCGATCGCCGTGACCACGCTGGAAGTCGTGGCACTTCCAACGCCGGCCGCACCGCCGCGCACTGTCAGGCCCCGGTAACAGGCGATGAGGCCGATGATCATGCCAAAAAGGAAGCTCTTGAGGACGCCGGCGATGATGTCGCGGACGAGCAGGTTTTCGAGGGCGATTTGGACGTAGAGCTGAAAGGGGATGTCGAACGCCCAGCGCGAGATGATCGCGGCGCCGGCCATCGCCGCGAAATTCGAAATCACGGAGAGACATGGCATGAGGCAAAACACCGCGAGCACCCGCGGGCTGACCAGCAGGCGCAAGGGGCCCAGCCCCATGGCCTCGATGGCTTCGACTTCTTCGCCCACCACCATCGTGCCGAGCTCGGCGGTAAAGGCAGCGCCGACACGCGCCGCGACCATGATTCCCGTCATCAGCGGACCAAGTTCACGGGTAAAGCCGATGGCCACCGACGCGGGCACGAGGTTTTCCTGGCCGTAGGGACGCAGCACATAGCCGGTGAGCAGGGCCATCGTGGCGCCGAGAAAAAGGGAAACCAACCCCACCAGCGGCGCCGAGCCGACGCCGGCGCGATCCGTCTGGTCGAAAAAAATGGCGGTTCGAAAGGGCAGCCGCCTCCGCAGCATGTGATCGCCCATTTCCTCCACCGTGTGGATGAGCAGCCAGGCAATGCTGCTTACCTGCTGGAGGGCCGAGCGAACGGCCGGGAAAAGGTAGAACATGTTTACGGAGCGTCAGTACGGGATTGGCTGGTGTCTATTGAATCGCTGGAAGCGGGGCTTCAGGCTGTGGGGAAAGATGCGGACCTGCGACCGCTCGATTGGCGGCTTTTGGCCACGATTGAACGTGCGTTTGCCGGAAGACGTCCTATAAAACCCTTTGGGATCTGCGGTGGCATGGCCGTTGCTGAACGCGCCAGACCACTTCCACCGAAGCCTCCAGCAAAAACGTATTTACCCCAACTCCGCATGAAAAAAATCGAAGCCATCATCAAGCCGTTCAAACTCGAAGAAGTCAAAGACGCCCTGGCCGAATTGGGTGTGGAAGGCATGACCGTCACGGAGGTGAAAGGTTTCGGGCGGCAAAAGGGCCACACCGAAATCTATCGTGGCTCGGAATACACGGTGGACTTCCTGCCCAAGGTGAAGCTGGAGATTGTGGTTGCCGACGATATCACCGAAAAGGCCGTCGCCACGATCGTCGCCGCCGCCAAAACCGGCAAGATCGGGGACGGGAAGGTCTTCACTTTCGACGTGGAGAGCGCCGTGCGCATCCGCACGGAGGAAACCGGCGATAAGGCCGTCTGAGCGGGCGGGGGGGAGGGAAAGTGCTCAGTGCTCAGTCTGGGCACACGCCCGCGGTATTTCACTGAGAATCAGGAACTAAGAACCAAGCACTTCAACAACGACGGCCGTCGTGTTGTCCCTTCCGGCGTTCGCGACTGCGGTGGTCACCAGTCTCTCGGCCGGATTCCGCTTGGCGCCCTCCGGGTCGGGGTGGCGCAACAAGTCGGCGAGATGGCTGTCGAAAAGCCCATCGACGACCCCATCGGTGCAGAGCAGGAAGATGTCCCCGGGTTCGCAGTTGACCGCGCCGACTTGCGGGTCGACGAACTGGTTGCCGGCGCCGAGGGCCCGCTGGAGGACATTGCGGCGCGGGTGCGTGCGCGCTTCGCGCTCGTTGAGTTCGCCCTTGCGGAAAAGCCAGCCGACATAGGTGTCGTCGTGGGTGATTTGCCGCAGGCTGCCATCGCGCGCGGAAAAGTAGTAAATGCGGCTGTCGCCGATGTGGCCAAAGAACATCCAGCCCGGTGTAAACCAGCCGAGGCTCAGTGTCGCGCCCATCCCGGAGCACTCCTCGTAGCTGCCGCCGAGGTAGGTGAGCGCGCGATGCACCTGTTCGAAAAGTTCCGCGAGCACGTCGGCAAAGCCGGAGTCAAGGCCGACTGCCGTCTGCTTGTAGGAGCGTGGCAGAAGGTGCGCGATTTTCTCGACCGTGATCCGGCTGGCATACTCCCCGGCCATAGCGCCGCCCATGCCATCGCTCACCGCGAAAACGAAGTCGTTGTGCGCGCCGGAGTCCTCGCCCACCTTGCCGAGGTAGCGCACCTCGTGCGCGTCGAATTGCAACGCGACAAAGGAGTCTTCGTTGTTCTTGCGCACCTTGCCCCGGTCCGTCACGGCGGACCAGCGGAGCCGGTGCGGGAGCGCGCGTTTATGGAGGGGATCCATCGGGCGATTTTTCCGGGTCGGAGAGGATCGTGGCAAACTCGAAGTCGATGACGCAAAAACGGCCATCGGATTGACGGTAGGTAATGTTTCGCATTTCCGCGTCATCATGACGAACATCATAGCGGTGTAGTTCGGAGTAGATCTCCCGCATGCGCTCCTCGTCGAGGTGCTCGACGCGGGTGCCACAATTGGTGGTCACGATGCGGAGTTGGTCGGGATGCGCTTCGAGCAGGGTGGGCACAAAAGGACACCCGCGCATCGCCAAATGGCGCAAGACGCGCACTTCATTGGCGAATCTTTCCTCGGCATTCGGCCCACGAAAGGTTTTATGCACCCGGCCATCGTAGCCGATGCGCACCGTCGCGCGGAGGGTGTCTTTGACTTGTAACATTCAGAGAAGAAGATGCCGCCGTTCAGAGAACGAGCAAGTCCGGACGTTTCGGCTCTGGCGCCCATTTTCGGAGCGGTCGCAGCGTAAACCAGTGCCCGGGTATTCTTCAGTCTTGCCCATCTGGCATCGCTTTTGCTAAACCGTCGCCGCGCCAAAAAATAGGGCTTTCAGGGCCTAAACCACCACGCAGCGGTTAAAATCGGCGCACCCCGCTCAAAAAACACCACCTACAACAAACGACTAATGGCGAAGTATCTATTGGAATACATCTGGCTCGACGGTTACGAGCCTGTCCCAAACCTCCGCGGCAAGACCCTTGTCAAGGATTTCGGCAGCTTTCCAAAACTGGAACAGTTGCCAAAATGGGGATTCGACGGCAGTTCCACGCGGCAGGCCGAAGGCCACAATTCGGATTGTGTCCTCAAACCGGTGGCCGTCTATCCCGACTCCACGAAGAGAAACGGCGCGCTCGTCCTGAACGAAGTCATGCATGCCGACGGCACGCCGCATTCGACCAATGCGCGCGCAACCATCCTCGATGATTCCGGCACCTGGTTCGGCTTCGAGCAGGAATACTTCCTCTGGAAGGACGGACGGCCGCTCGGCTTTCCCAAGGACGGCTTTCCGCCGCCGCAGGGCAAGTATTACACCGGGGTCGGCTACGACAGTGTCGGTGACATTGCCCGCGAAATCGTGGACAAGCACCTCGACCTCTGCATCGATGCCGGCATCAACCACGAAGGCATCAACGCGGAAGTGGCCAAGGGCCAGTGGGAATTCCAGATCTTCGGCAAGGGCTCCAAGAAAGCCGCCGACGAAATGTGGATGGCCCGCTACATCCTCAACCGCCTCTGCGAAAAATACGGCGTGGACATCAACTATCACTGCAAACCGCTCGGTGTCGACCTCGATTGGAATGGCTCGGGCATGCACTGCAACTTCTCGACCGACTACTTGCGCGACGTCGGCGGCAAGGAATACTTCGAGGCCTTGATGGCTGCGTTCGACAAGTACAAGAACGAACACATTGCCGTCTATGGCCCGGACAACCACCTGCGCCTCACCGGCCTGCACGAGACCCAGTCCATCGACAAGTTCAACTGGGGCGTGGCCAATCGCGGGGCTTCCGTTCGCGTTCCGAACAGCTTCATTCCCAACGGCTACAAAGGCTATCTCGAAGATCGCCGTCCAAATTCGCAGGGCGACCCGTACAAGATTGCCAGCCGCATCCTGCAGACCATCGCCACCGTCCCGAAGAAGTAGCCGCGCTTCGCTTGACGCTATGACCTTTAATTGGAACTCCGCGAAGTTCCAAAGGCCGATCATGAGCGCCGCCCTGCCAAGAGCGGGGCGGCGTTTCATCTTTCCACCCCGGAGCCACCATTCTCAAAACCATTCGCACCCACGCTGAATCACACACTATGAAACTCGCCACTCGTAACTCCCGCTCCGTCCGCCCGAAGCGGTCTTCCTCCCGGACCAAGACTGTCAAAATGCCTGAATTCACTGTCGCTCCGCTGGGCGCGGCACCCGACCCCGACGAGGAGGTCAAAGCGATCGCCAAGGCGGAAAAGAAAAGGCTCAAGAAGCTCCTCAAAAAGCAACGCAAGGAGCAGCTCAAATCCCTCAAGGCGACCGCCAGCGCCTTTCCGATGATCGACCTGATCGAGGAGCGCATCAAGAGCAGCATTCCGAAGGAAATTGTCGAGCGCATTGACGCTGCCAAGAGCAAGAAGCACATCATCGGGATGAACTACCCGTACGAGAAAGTCATGAAGACCTCCGATTACGAGGCCGAGGTGAAAATGCTCCAGATCGAGCTGGTGAAAATGCAGACCTGGATACAGAAGGCCGGCGAACGGATGGTTCTCGTCTTCGAGGGACGCGATGCCGCCGGCAAGGGCGGCACGATCCTGCGCTTCAACGAAAACCTCAATCCGCGCGGGGCGCGCATCGTTGCTCTCACCAAGCCCAGCGAACCCGAGCGCGGGCAATGGTACTTCCAGCGCTATATCGAACGGCTCCCCACCAAGGGTGAGATCGTTTTCTTTGACCGCTCCTGGTACAACCGCACGGGGGTCGAACACGTCATGGGTTTTTGCGCGCCGCAGGACTACCTGGAATTCATGCGCCAGGCGCCGGAGTTCGAGCGCATGATGGTGCGCAGCGGCATCCGGCTCTTCAAATTCTGGTTTTCCGTCAGCCGCGCCGAGCAGTTGCGCCGCTTCCTGGGCCGGGCCAAGGATCCGCTCAAGCAATGGAAGCTCAGCCCGATGGATGTCGAATCGCTGACCCGCTGGGAGGAATACACGAAGGCCAAGGAAGCCATGCTTTTCCACACCGATACCGCCGATGCGCCCTGGACTATTGTGCGCAGCGACGACAAAAAGCGCGCCCGCCTCAACGCTATGCGCCACGTGCTGACGGAAGTCCCGTACGCGGGGAAGGACACCACCGTAGTGCATCCGCCAGACCCGAAAATCCTCGGCTGTGCCAAGGCCATCTACGAGTTCGGCGAAGTCGCGCACAAGCCCGCTGAGGCGCATTGAGCCGGCGGGCCGGCGGTCATTCCACCCGGAGTGCTTTGACGGGGTCAAGTCGCGCCGCGGCCCACGCCGGCATGAGGGCCGCCAGCGAGCAGATCAGGAATGCGCCCACGCAGATCAGGATCAGGTCGTGCGGCACGATTTGCGCCGGAATACCGTCGAACTCGTAAATGCCGGCCGGAAAGACTTCGATGTGCAGCGTGGCCGAAAGCCAGTCGCGAAATGGATTTCGGTAGTAGATTGCCGTGAGGCCGAGCGCCAGGCCCACGGCCGTGCCCAGCAGACCGACGCACATCCCTTGGGCGAGAAAAATCCAGACAATCTGCGCCGTCCGCGCTCCCAGCGCTTTCATGATCCCGATCTCACGCGTCTTTTGCACCGTCACGGTGATCAATGTATTCATGATCCCGAATGCGGCCACAATGACGATGCAGAAGAGAATGACGAACATGACGTTGCGCTCCATGCGAATGGCATCGAAACGCTGATGGTTTTCGTCGTACCACGAAGTGGAAAAGGCCTGGCCGCCGAGGGCCTCGTCCAGGAGCTTCTGAGTGGTTTTGACGGTGTACGGGTTGACGGTATTGACCGACAGGCCCTGCACGCCGTCCTTGAGACCATAGAGTTCCTGGGCATTGTCGAGCGGCACGAGCAGGAACGTGGAATCGAAAGTATAGGTGCCCGAATTGATCAATCCCACGACCTTCATCGGCGCTGGGATGACGATGTCCTGCTTGAGATCGGCGAGCGTCTTCGGTTTCGCGCTGGGATCATCGGATTCACGGCGGATTTCTGCGATGACGCCCTGGATATTCCCCGGCGCATAAATAGTCACTTCGTCGCCGAGGCGCACGCCGAGTTCCGCGGCGAGTTCTTTGCCAATGACCACGCTGTCCAGGGGCAGGTTGACCGTGTTCGCGTGTGGAATGATAAATTTCTTCAAATCGATGAGTTTCTGTTCCTCGTCGACATCGATTCCCCGGACCTCGGCTGGTTTCACGCGGCCGTCGTATTCCACCAGCACGGGACCCTCCACGTAGGGAGCGGCAGCCACCACCCCGGGGATCTTCTCGATCAAAGGCTGCAATTCCCGCCAGTTGCGCATGACCTCGCCATTGGTGACGCGCAAATGGGGCTCGAAGCCCAGGATGGCCTGCTGGAGCTTCACATCGAAGCCTCTCATGACCGAAATCACCACGATCAGCACCGCGATCCCGAGCGTGACGCCAAGCACCGAAATCACCGTAATGACGGACACGAAGGTCCGCTTGGGGCGCAGGTAGCGCAGGGCGAGGAAGAGGCTGAACGGGGCTTGCACGGGCGGCCGCCATGGAAGCGGCTTCCGCCCTCGCGACCAAGCGAAATGTCGTCCTGGCCGGCTCCTCGCTGGCGGGGTGGCCGGTCGGCGAAGATTTATCCGAAAAATAATTCGTTGACAACATGTTGATAAATGGTTTTCTAGACCACCATGAAACAGTCATTTGCGCTTCTCTCCGCCTTCCTCCTTTTGCAGATGCAAATCTGGGCCTTTTCGCCCAATTATCCGAATAACTCCCAAAGTGTCACCGGTACCTACGCCGGAACGCTCATCGGCAAGGTGACGTTTGACTCGTCTGGCGGGGTGGCTGAAGGCGCGAATGCCGCGGGCGTCTGGGTCATCGGTGAGCCGACGGCGGGCCTCGGGACCGGGGTGTTCGCCTTCTTCGGCAGTGGTAGTGCCTACTTGGGCACGGCGATTGCCATCACCACGCCGGTAAACGGTGGTTCCGGTGGCACGGTGCAGATCGGGACAATGCTGGGCGTTTTTGATGGCCAGGCGAATGTCACGGAAACCTTCACCGAAACCAACCCCCTCACCGGCCTGACGACGCCAGAGACGGAGACGTTCGTGGAAGGGCTCTGCGCGATCAATTTCACGGCCACGATCACGTCGGTCCAGAATACCTCGCCCGGGGGCCAGAGTGGAACACTGATCAATGGAACCGGCCAGGCGACCTATACGAATCCCAATGCGACTGATCCAGTCACCGGGTTGCCAGTCACTCCTCCGCCGGTCATCGGCACTTCGACGGTGATTGTCACCGGATATGAGCAATCGACCACCGTGACGAATACGGTGAGTCTTTCGACTTTGACCAATACCGGTGGCAGTCAGGGTGCTGGTAGCGGTTCCTGACGATCGGCCCCGTTTTTTTCCAAGGTCCTGCTGCCTTGCCTATGCCGCGATTGACCCAGCGCTCAGTCGCGGCATTTTCTTTGCTCGAACTCATGACGGTCATCACCGTCATCCTCATCCTCGCGGCGATGATCGCCGGTGTTTTTGCGGACATGCGGGGTCGGGCGGACGTCGCCGCCTGCGCGACGAATCTGAAGAGTCTCTACGCGGCGGCGGCGGCCTACGTCCAGCAGAACGGACAATGGCCGCAGATCTCCACAAGCACCCTGGCAACTCCCAACGACACCCAGTACGCCCAGGCGTGGATCACCGCGTTCCAGCCCTACGGCCTCGGCCCAAGAAATTGGGTCTGCCCAACCGTTCAGCGACAATTGGGCAACCCCGATCTTACCCAGCCCGCGAATATCCGGGTCGACTACTTTTCCACTCCCTTCGATGGCCGCCCAGGCACTCCGTACCTGTGGCCCCATCAGCCGTGGTTCATGGAGCGCGGCGCGGTGCATCCCGGTGGCAATCTCCTCATCTGGAGCAATGGCCAGATCGTGAACCTCACGCAGGCGATCCAGTTCCAACAGTAGCAGCTAGATTTTCGCAATCGGGACCGCGGCTGGCGCAGCCGGCTTGACTTCGGCGGGCTTGCCAGCGCTCTTCGGCTTGACCTTCCAGAAGCTCCCCGCAAATTTTTGCCAATCCGCGAGGATCTCCTTTGCGCGGGCGCTCTCGGTGGCTTCGAGGTGCCGGTAGATGAGTTGCTGGACGAGCCCCGTGTCCTCATCGCTCAACCGCTCGATTATCACCAGGCCGGGATTGTAGAGTTCGGAGAATCGCTCCTCCCGATCGAGGATGAAAGCCAGGCCGCCGGTCATGCCGGCGCCAAAGTTCTTTCCCGTACACCCCAGCACCACCACGGTGCCGCCGGTCATGTACTCGCAGCAGTGGTCGCCCACGCCTTCGATCACCGCGGTCGCCCCGGAGTTGCGAACGCCGAAACGTTCTCCCGCCCGGCCATTGGCCAGCAGCACGCCTCCGGTGGCGCCGTAGAGACAGGTATTTCCGATGATGGAATTGTCGCCGGCCGCAAATTTGTGGTCCGGCACCGGCTTCACCACGATCTCACCGCCGCTCATGCCTTTGCCCACGTAGTCGTTGGCTTCGCCCTCGAGAATGAGCCGGATTCCCGGCGCCAGGAAGGTGCCGAAACTCTGGCCCGCGCTGCCCTCGAGCTTGAGTTCGAGCGTGCCCTCGGGCAATCCCTCCTTGCCGTATTGATAGCCGATCTCGCCGGAGACCTTGGTCCCGACGCTGCGGTTGACGTTCGTCACTCGATAGCTCAGCGAAATGGGCTGCTGTTCGGTGATCGCATCCTTGGCGTCCTGGAGAATGATGTCGTCGAGCGGGCGCTCGTGCGGGGCGTCGTTGCGGCTGCGCGTGCAGTAGCGCGGCGCGTCTTCGTTGTCGGCCATGTTCACGAGCAGCTTTTTGAGGTCGAGCGTGTTGGCCTTGGGATGATTGGGCACGTTGCGCTGCCGGAGCAGCTCAGGGCGCCCGATGAGGTCGGTGAGCTTCCGCACCCCGAGGCCGGCGAGAATCTCCCGCACTTCCCCGGCCACCGCATTGAAGAAATTCACCACCATTTCCGGCGTGCCCTTGAACTTGGCGCGCAGCTTCTCATCCTGCGTGGCGACGCCCACCGGACAGGTATTGAGGTGGCACTGGCGGACGTACACGCAGCCGGTGGCGATGAGCGCGGCCGTCCCGAAATTAAACTCCTCGGCGCCGAGGATGGCCGCCATCACGATGTCGATGCCCGTGCGCATGCCCCCGTCGGTGCGCAAAACGATGCGCGAGCGGAGATTGTTCGCGACCAGCGTTTGCTGCGTCTCGGCGACACCGAGTTCCCAAGGCGTGCCCGCGTGCTTGATCGAGGAGAGCGACGCGGCGCCGGTGCCGCCATCGTGGCCGCTCACGAGGACGATGTCGGCATGCGCCTTGGCCACACCGGCCGCCACCGTGCCGACGCCCGCTTCGCTGACCAGCTTTACGCATACCTTGGCGCGCGGATTCACTTCCTTGAGGTCGTGGATGAGCTGCGCGAGATCTTCGATGCTGTAAATGTCGTGATGTGGCGGCGGCGAAATGAGCATTACGCCGGGCACGGTGTGCCGGAGTTTGGCGATGACCGTGCTCACCTTGTGGCCGGGCAATTGCCCGCCTTCCCCGGGCTTGGCACCCTGGGCCATCTTGATTTCGATTTCCTTGGCACTGGCCAGGTAGGCCGCGGTGACGCCAAAACGGCCCGAGGCGATTTGCTTGATGGCCGAGTTGGCGAGGTCGCCGTTCGCGCGCCTTTTGAAGCGCTCGGGATCTTCACCGCCCTCGCCACTGTTTGATTTCCCGCCGATGCGATTCATCGCGATGGCCAGCGTTTCGTGGGCTTCCGGGCTGAGTGCGCCGAGCGACATGCCGGCGGTGGTGAATCGCACCCGGATGTCCTCGACCGGTTCCACTTCATCGATTGGGATCGCTCCGTTTTTGGGCACGAGTTCGAACATGTCCTTGAATGAAATCGGCTGCTGCGCTTTGACCGCCGCGACATACTTTTTGTATTCCTCGGCGTTTCCGGACTTCACAAATGAATGGAACGCCTGGATGACCGGCGGCGTGACGGCGTGGTTTTCACCGTTGCGCCGGAAGCGGTAGAAGCCCGGATCATCGAGTTTCACCGGTTCGGCCGGCACCGCGGCGAAGGCCTTTTCGTGGCGGGCCAGCGACTCGCGGGCGATTTCCACGTAGCCGATTCCACCCACTTGGGAAGGCGTCCTCCAAAAGCACTGCTCGATCACTTTCGGGCCAATCCCGATGGCCTCGAAGATCTGCGCCCCGCAATAGCTCGAAAGCACGCTGATGCCCATCTTGGACATGATTTTAAGCAGCCCGCTCTCCAGCGCAGTGCGCAGATTTTGCAACGCCTTGGAGTAGGTCAAGGCTTCCGCATCCTTGAGGGCCGCCTGGGCCTTCGCAAGTTTCTCCTCGTCGGCGCCTGCCTTGGTCACGCCTTGCTGGGCGGCGACCTTGATTTGACCGATGATCTCCCGTGCCGAATCGAAGGCGAGGTACGGGCAGATGGCGCTCGCGCCGTAGCCAATGAGGCAGGCCAATTGATGCACGTCGCGCGCTTCGCCCGTTTCGCAAACGATCGAGGCCTTCATGCGCTTGCCGGCGCGAATCAAGTGATGGTGCACCGCCCCAGTGGCCAGGAGCATCGGCACGGGCACACTGGTGTGATCGACCGTCCGATCGCTCAGGATGAGGATTCGCGCGCCGGCGAGCACCGCGGCCTCTGCTTCGTGGCAGATTCGCGCGACCGCCTTTTCCAGGCCGTGTTCACCGTCGCTCAACGGCCAGGTGGCGTTGATCGTCTGCGCCGGATGGTGCTTCTCGGCAAGGTTGCGCAGCACGGCCAGTTCCTCTTCGAGTAGGATCGGGGATTCCGCCTGGATCAGCCGTGCGTGTTCGGGCGTCTCCGCAAGCAGGTTGCGGCGCCATCCCAGATTCACGTTGAGCGACATCACGAGCTTCTCACGGATCGGGTCGATCGGCGGATTGGTCACCTGCGCAAAGAGCTGCTTGAAATAGGTGTAGAGCAGGCGGGGCTGGAGTGAGAGCACGGCCAGGGGCGTGTCATCGCCCATCGAGCCGACCGCTTCGGCGCCATCGCGAATCATCGGTTTGAGGACGATGTCGAGTTCCTCCGCCGAGTAGCTGAAGGTGATCTGGCGCTGCGCAAGCGTCAGGATGTCCAGCGGTTCGGCCGGCTCCTTCGCCGGTCCCGCCGCCAGGTCCTGCAGCCGAATGATGTTCTCCTTGAGCCACGTGCCATAGGGCTTCCGGGCGGCCAGCGCGGCCTTGATCTCCGCGTCCCGCATGAGTTTGCCCGCCGCCGTGTCGATGGCGATCATCTCGCCGGGCGCGAGACGGCCCTTTTCGACGATGTGCGCGTCGTCGAAGACGATCGTTCCGACTTCCGACCCGATGCTGAAGATGCCGTCGTCGGTGAGCTTGTAGCGCGCGGGACGCAGCCCATTGCGATCGAGACAGGCGCCAATGGTAATGCCGTCGGTGAAGCAGAGTGCCGCCGGGCCGTCCCACGGTTCGTTGAAGCAGCGGTGATACTCGTAAAAGGCGAGAAGCGCCGGAGACACTTTCTTCTCGCTGCGCCACGCGGGTGGAATGAGCATGGTCATCGCGTGCAGAATCGAGCGACCGGACATCACGATCGCCTCGAGGGCGTTGTCCAGTTCGGCAGAATCGCTGCCGCCCGCCTGAATGATCGGCTTGAGCAGTTCGATATCCGCGCCCCAGAAATCTGCCTCGAGTTCCGCTTCCCGCGCGCGCATCCAGTTCACATTGCCGCGGCGCGTATTGATTTCGCCATTGTGGGCCAGCATCCGGAACGGGTGTCCGAGCGGCCAGGTCGGAAACGTATTGGTCGAATATCGCTGATGATAAATCGCCAGCGCCGTTTCGTAGCGCGGGTCCTGCAAATCCTTGTAGAATTTTTGCAACGATGGCGAGACGAGCAGGCCCTTGTAGATGATCAGCCGGTGCGAGAAGGAGGGAATATAAAAGTGCTTGATCCCGTCCGCCTCGGCGCGCTTTTCGATCTCATTGCGGGCGAGGAAAAGCCGGCGTTCGTAATCCTCGTCGGTGACGCCGTGCGGCCGTCCAACGAAGACCTGCTCGATGCGCGGCAGCGTGGAGGCGGCGGTGTCGCCGAGCATGTGGATGTTGGTCGGCACCTCGCGCCAGCCGAAATGGAAGAGGCCGCGCTTCTCAATGATTTCCTCGGTAATGGCCTTGGCGCGCGCCTGGGCGTAGGCGTTATCGTGCGGCAGAAAGACCATGCCCACCCCGAGATCGGACTCCTGGAAAAGCCGATGCCCGAGCTTCTGGACCTCTGGTGTGAAAATCTTGTAAGGAATTTGGGTGGAGACGCCGGCTCCGTCACCCGTTTTCGCGTCGGCATCGAGCGCCCCGCGGTGGGCCAGGTTGCAGAGCGATTGCAGGGCGTACTTGAGCACCTGGTTCGACCGTTTGCCGCTGACCTGCGCAATGAAGCCGACACCGCAGGAATCATGTTCAAAATCCGCCGAGTAAAGCGACTGGCGGCCCGATGTTTGGTCCAGAGTGACTTGGTTCAGCATAAAGATATTCCCAAAGTTAATTCCCGGACGACGAAACTAGGAGCTGAGACGCGTAATTCAAGACAAAAGCTGCGGCATTTTTGCAAATTTCTGTCGCCATTGGCCCGCGGGTGTGTCTAACTTTCGCCCTTTTCCCCTTATCCCTCACCTCAAATCATTGGCATGAAAGAACTTGACGAACAGGAGCGGTATATCGTCCGGCATCTCATTCGCGACCCCCGTGAGTCGGACAACGGCATCGGCGAAGCGACCGGCGTGAATGTTCGGACGGTAGGGCGCAAACGGCAGCGACTCGAAGAAGCGGGGATCCTGTCCTATTTTACCCATCTCGATCTGTCCCCGCGGGGCACCGGCCAGTTCGGCGCGCGGCACCTCTACATCATCCGGTTTCGCATCGGCATTACCTACAAACAGCTTCTCGAAGACATCCAGCGCGAGCCCTTTGTTCGGTCGATTTTCACCGAGATCATTTTCGAAAGCCAGATCGCGGAGATCGACGGCAAACTCGCCATGCTGCTCTACATCGATGGCGCGGACGAAACCAACATCGTGCAGACGGTCCAGGAGCAACTCATTCCCAGTTTGCTGCGCAATCACGGCGAAAACTCCATCGAGTCGGTAAACACCATCCGCGTGCTCGCTCCGGTGCGCACCATGCGCAACTACATCCAGCCGGTGAACATGCACGCTGGCTACATTAAAAAGGAGTGGCCCGACGAAGCCATCTACGTCGGACAGGCGCCGGCTTGACGGGTTACTCCAGGATGCCGGCCTCCAGCCAGCGATGATCGCCGGCGAGGACGCTCTGCGCGATGCGGTACCCCGCATGGTCGGTGTGCTGGTGCAGCGCTTCGAATAAGCGCTCCACCTTGAGCCGGGTATTGCGGGCGAAAAAGTCCGCCAGTTCCAGCGCCTCGCGCGTGTCGAGCGAATGCGCCCGGCTGCACGCCGCCGCGATCGCGAATAGCTCCGTGCCAATGTCCACGAAGCGCCCAAGGAGCATCTGTTCGCGCTCCAGCTTCGGCCCGTGCAAGGCCATGGCGTGAAAAAGCGCCCGCGCCAGACGATGGGTCGCTCGCGCCGTCCAGCGCACATGCCCGGCGAGGCGCGGGCTCAGATCGGAGAAGAGCAACGCGGCATCGCGCACTGATCCGAGCCACTGAAACGGGTACCACCGCCCATAGCGCCACGCGGCGTTTCCCGCCGCCGCGGCGCGCGCCTTCCAGGGCCGGCGCGTGTCCAGCATCGGGGCGCCGATCTTCAAATGTGGATCGAGCGCCTCGCGTGCGATGAAGAGCCGCATGATCTCGCTTGAGCCCTCGAAGATCATATTGATGCGCGAATCGCGCATCAACCGTTCGATCGGCACCGGCTCTTCTCCGCGGGCCGCCAGCGACTGCGCTGTCTCGTACCCGCGCCCGCCGCGAATTTGCATCGTTTCGTTCACGTGTTCCCAGCACCGCTCGGTCGCCCACAGCTTGCACATCGCGGCTTCGAGCCGCACGTCCGCGTGCTTGTCGCCATCCACCAGGCTTGCCGCGTAGAGCGTCATCGCTTCCATGGCAAAAGTCTCCGCGGCGATGCGCGATATTTTTTCGGCGATGGCGGCATGCTTGCCGATGACCGAGCCCCATTGCACGCGCTCTTTGGCCCAGGTGCGCGCGATTTCCAGGCACCGTTTCGACAACCCGACGCACGCGGCCGGCAGCGTGAGGCGGCCGGTGTTCAGCGTGGTCAGCGCCACGCGCAGGCCTTTGCCTTCGGCCAGCAGGATGTGCTCGCGGGGCACTTTCACGTTGGTGAAGCGGATGACGCCGTTGTAGAGCGCGCGCAAGCCCATGAAGTGGCAGCGCCGCACCACCTCGACTCCCGGCGTGTTCATGTCCACCACGAACGCCGTGATCTGGCTGCGGCCGTTTTTGTCCGGCGTGCGCGCCATGACCACGATGACCCCGGCCTTCACGCCATTCGTGCACCAGAGCTTCTCGCCGTTGATGATGAAGTGCCTGCCGTCGTCACTCAGCTCCGCGCGAGTTTCCATTTTTGCAGGATCACTGCCGACGTTCGTTTCGGTGAGGGCAAAGGCGGACACTTCGCCCTTTGCCACGCGCGGCAGCCAATGGCGTTTCTGTTCTTCGCTGCCGAAAAGGATCAGTGGCTGGGGAACGCCGATGGATTGGTGCGCGGAGAGTAGGGCCGTGAGATTGCCGCAATAGCTCCCCAGCAGCATCGCGGCCCGGCAATAGTTCGTCTGCGAGAGGCCCAGTCCGCCGTACTCGACGGGAATCTTGATCCCAAAAGCGCCCAGCTTCGCCAGGCCGGCAAACACGCGGTCCGGGATTTCGCCGGTGCGGTCGATCTCGTCGGGGTCCACCTCCGCCTTCAAGAAATCGCCGAGCCGTTGCAGGAAAGCATCGCCCTGGTCCCGATCCTCCGCCCGCTGCCGCGGGAACGGGTCAAGCGCATAGAAATCGAAGCGCCCCATGAAAAGATCGCTCACAAACCCGTTCCGCGTCTCCGCCCGCGCCGCTTCGGTCAGCTCGAGCGCCGCGCGCTGCTCGGGCGACATTTTCGACGTGTCGATGATCGTCGTGGGATCCTTGGTGGAAGTGGGTTCAGCTTTCATAGGTTGGAGGTTACTCGTCATAAAATCGTTTCCCGCCCTTTGCCATCTCGCGGAGCAGCGCGCAGGGTGCGTACTGCGGGCCGGCGCTTTCCGCCAGCCGCGTCAAATCGCCGGTCACATTGCTCACGCCGGTGCTGTCGGCGTGGCGCAAGGGACCGCCCCGAAACGGCGCAAAGCCGGTGCCCATGACCATCGCCAGATCGACCTCGCCAGGTGTCCCGACAATTCCTTCCTCGAGGCAACGCGCGGCTTCGTTGACCATGAGCAGCACCAGCCGCTTCTCGATTTCTTCCCGCCCTGGTGGATTTGGCATTCGCGGTGGACGCAGTTCTCCCGCTTCGTCGTTTGGCCCAGCCTCGGAACTTTTGCGGTAGATGAAAAATCCCCGCCCGGTCTTGCACCCGAGCATTCCGGCGCTTTGCAGCGCGGGCAGCACCTCGGGCACGCGCAGGCGCGAGGGAAATGCCGCGGCGAGCGTGGCCGCCACGTCGAGCGCCACGTCGACACCGACCTCATCGGTGAGCCGCAGCGGCCCCATGGGCATGCCGAAATTGAGCATCGCGCTGTCGATCTCCGACGCGTTCATCCCCTGCCAGAAGAGCGCCGCCGCCTCGATCATGTAGGGCAGCAAAATGCGGTTCACGAGGAAACCGGGACTGTCTTTCACGAGAACCGGGAGTTTGCCAATTTGCTGCGCCAGACGGATGGCGCGCTGCGCGACTTCGGGGGTCGTCTCCCGCCCGGTGATCACTTCGACGAGCTGCATCTTGTGCACCGGATTGAAGAAGTGCAGACCGACAACCCTTCCCGGATGCCGCGTGACCGATGCCAGTTCGCTGATTGACAGGGCCGAGGTGTTGGTGGCGAGGATGGCGTCTTCGCGCACCTGGTCATCGAGTTTCCGGAAGAGAGCTTTCTTGATCTCCATCTTTTCGACGGCCGCCTCGATGACGAGATCGACGCCCGCCAGCGGAACTTCCGCCGGCGCCGGCGAAATGCGATCCATCCCCGCGCGGACGTCGTGCTCCGTGAAGGTGCGCGAGCGGATCCCGCCGGCATACAGCCCGGCGATCCTCGCCATACCCCCCGCAACGCGCGCCGCATCCACGTCGCGCATGATCACCGGCAAGCCCCGCGCACTCAACCATTGCGTGATGCCGGAACCCATGACTCCCGCGCCGATGACGGCCACGCGCGTTAGCGGGCGCACTTCTTTTGGCGCATTCGGCACGGCGAACTTGCGCGCTTTCTCCTGGAGGAAAAAGAGGTTTAACAATTGGCCGGTGGTGTCGCCGGCGATCAGCTCCGCGATCGCTTCCCGTTCGCGCACGAGCGAATCTTTTTCATCCCAGGAGGACGAACCCTTCAGGATCACTTCCAGCGCCTTCTCGATCGCCGGAAAGTGTCCGTGCGTCTTGCGACGCACATCGTGCCTCGCGCTGGGGGCGATGACCGCATCCACCACCATGTTCACCGGGGCGGAATGCGCCAGGCCATGCGGATGTTTGCCCCGCTTCAGCCAGCGCCGCGCAGCCTGGAGCAGGTACTCGCGGGGCGCCACTTCATCGATCATGCCGGCGCGCAAGGCCTGCCGTGCCGGCAGCACTTTCCCGCCGAGAATCACATCGAGCGCCTTGGGCACGCTGACCAGCCGCGGCAGCCGGGTGCAACCGCCCCATGCGGGAATGATCCCGAGCTTGGTTTCCGGAAGCCCCAGCTTCGTGGCCGGATCATTTGAGGCCACGCGCCAATCGCAGGCGAGGCAAACTTCGTAGCCTCCGCCGAGCGCGGCGCCGTGGACGGCGGCGACCGTTGGGAACTTCAGCGCCGCCAGCTTGTTGAACACGTCCTGGCCGCGCTGGATGAAATTCTTCAACTCCTCCACGTTCATCTTGCGAATCGAATGCAGATCCGCGCCGGCCATGAAGATGCCACGCTTGGCGCTGGTGAGAATCAGGCCGCGCGCGCCGCTGTCGGGCCGGGCGAGAGCGTCGAGGTGCGCTTCGAGTTCGGCGAGCGTTTCGAAATCGAAGATGTTGGCGGCGGAATCCGGGCGGTCGAACCGGAGCAGGACCACGCCGTCCTCGAGACTTTCGCATTGGATGTTGGTCATGGCTGAATCCTTTCCACCCAAATGGCGCCGCCTTGTCCGCCGCCCACGCAGAGCGAGACCAGCGCGCGCTTCGCCCCGCGGCGGGCCAGTTCCTTGAGGCTGGTCAGGATGAGCCGCGCGCCGGTCGCGCCGACCGGGTGCCCGAGGGCGATGGCGCCGCCGTTCACATTCAGTTTCTCCGGCGGGATTTCGGGCCGCAAGCGCCGCAACACCGCCAGCACCTGCGCGGCGAAGGCTTCGTTGATCTCCACGAGATCGGCGTCGGCCAGGGTCAGCTTGCTCCATCTGCCCAGGCGCTCGATCGCCGCCACCGGACCAAGTCCCATGCGCGCTGGATCGCAGCCCGCGTAGGCGTAGGCAGTCACCGCGCCCAACGGATGGAATCCCAAGTCCCGGGCCCGCGATTCCGCCATCACCAGCAACGCCACCGCGCCGTCGGTAATCTGCGAAGAATTGCCGGCGGTCACTGTTCCGTACTTTTCAAAAACCGGGCGGAGGTTTCCGAGCACGGCCATCGATTGCCCGGCGCGCGGCCCGTTGTCCCGCAGCAGCGCTTTGCCGTCGACATACACCGGGCAGATTTCCTCGGCCAGGCGCGCCTCCGCCGCCAGCGCGCGCTGGTGGGATTGCAGCGCAAAGGCATCCTGCTGCTCGCGCGTAATCCCATCCTCCCGCGCCAGCAATTCCGCGGTCTCGCCCATGTTCAAGCCCGACACCGGATCGGTGAGTCCGAGGCGCAGCCCCGCGACCGGGGCAAAATCCGCCATGCGAAAGTGCGTGAGGGCCGCCAGCTTTTGCGCCGTCGATTTCGACCGGGCGAGATCGGCGAATTTGCGCGCCGTGGCGTCCTGAAAGAGCAGCGGCACGTGCGACATGCTTTCGGTCCCTCCCACCACATAGATCGAGCCACGCCCGGCGGCCATGCGCTCGCAGGCCGTGGTAAATGCTTCAAAGCCCGACGCGCAATTGCGATGCACGGTCGCCGCGGGGACCGATTCCGGGATGCCCGCCCGCAAGGAAATCACCCGCGCGACGTTGGCGGCCTCGGCGGGCTGGGAAACACAGCCGAAGATCACTTCATCGATCAGTCCTGGATCCAGGCCCGTCCGGGTGAGCAACGCGTTGACCGCAATCCGGCCCAATTCGTCTGCCGGGAAAGTCGAAAGGTCCGTCCCCGTCTTGCAGAAGGGCGTTCGTACCCCGTCGACGATGACCATGCGTTCATTCATAGCTGCGGTTGGTTTCTGGTTTCTGGTTTGCCCCCGTTGCACCACGGGCGTCTCGGGAACTCGGCTCTGGTTTGCCCCTTCCGCGGCTGCGGGACCATGGGCGTCTCGCAAAGCCTCGGCTTCCGCAGCGGCACTGTTACGGAGCACTGAGCACTAAGAACTAAGCATTCCGGCATGGGATGTTGGATGTTGGATGTTTGCGGCAAAGCCGCCGCGGGCTCTTTTTCATGACCTGCTCAATTCTCCCTGGTGCTCGCCATTTACGGCCTGGCGCGCTCCGTTTCCGTTGCTCGTCGGGCGGTGATCAACGATGCGCAGTTCCTTGAGCTGGGTGCCCGTGCCTTGCAGCGTTTTCATCTCGTCCGACGTGTGAAAATCAATGCGATTGGGGTGTAATTCGAGTTCACTGGCAAAGCGGTCATTGAGCATTTCCCGCAGGCGCGCGTCGCTGCACTCGTCGGACTTGGTGACGTGGAGGACCAGTTCGTCGAGTTCGAGGGGGTCGTCGTGTTGCTTGCGCAATTCGAGCTGCCAGGTGCCCACATGCTCGGCGTTGTCGAGCACGTGCTCGAGGCGGTTGAAATCCACCAGGGTCCCCTTGAGCTTGCCGAAGTGCATCTCGCGGATTTCCGAGTTGCGCGAAATCTCACCGACCAGGCGCGGCACGATCGCCCCGCAAAACGGACACCGCTCGTGGAAGAGTCCGCCGTCAATGCAATCACCGGTTCGGTAGCGCACCACGACCGAGCCGCGCGCCGCGAGCGGTGTGAAGACGATTTCGCCAGGTTCGCCCTCGCCGCGCAGGTCGCCCGTTTTCGGATCGACGATCTCGATGAGGGCAAGATCCGGATGAACGTGGTACCCGGCCGAGCCGGCATCCTCGTCGAAGGGACATTCAGCCCAGGCCAGCTTGGCTTCCGTGAAACCGTACGTCCGCAGGACGTCGATCTGCGGCGCCCCGAGCTGTGCCGCCAGCGCGCGCAGCTTGCGCCGCATGCCCGTGGGCGCTTTCTCGCCGCCCAGCACGATCTTGCGCAGGTTCGGCAGGGCCATCCCGTCGTTCACCGCGCCCTGGAGAACGTGATACAGGAACGTCGGCATTCCGATGAGCACGTCGGGTTTGATCTTCCGGATGAGCCGCAGGTTGCCGTCGGTGCCAAACGTCTTTCCACCGCCGGTGCTGAGGACGAACGTCCCAAACTCCGCGCCGCCGTAGTGGGCGATCCAAAACGCCAGGTGCGGCGCGAAGGGAAAAAGATTGAGCATGCGCATCTCGCGTTCCGCCCCACAGAGCGCATAAACGCGGCCGCCACCCAGCTTCAGGTTTTCAATATCCCGCGCGGTATAGATGAATGGCACCGGTTCGGAGCTGCGGCCGGTGGTGCTCGTGAGCAGCAGCGGGCGAAATTCCCGCTCGAATCCTTCGGTGACCGCCGATTTCCCGCGCCACAACGCCCGGAGGATCGTGCCCAGCCGGCGGCTGAGGACGGCACGATCCGGTGCGAGGACAAAGTCCCGCACCGGATCGCTGCCGTCACTGCCGGGGAGGAAATCGCTTTTGGTGGTGAAGGGGATGCGCCGCAAATCATCCAGTCCGCGCAGCATTTCGGGGGTCAGTCGTTCCTTGGCGAAGAGCCTCGTGTAATGCGCGGAGAACGGCAGTACGGTGTCGTGCAAATAGCGGCGCAGGCGGGCGAGTTGCCAGCTACGCAGCGAGTGGAGACGGGATGGCCAGGGGTTTGGCAGTTTCATAAGGAATGGCTTTCGCGAGCCGCAGCAGATCGGTGAGTTGCGCTTCCGCGGTGGCCCGGCCGAGGGCGACATACTTCTGCGGACGGGTAAAATCGTGCCACGAGGCGTCGCAAGCGAGCGGCCGCAGGACCAGATCGGCTTCGCGCGCGGAGGCCTCCGCCACCCGCGTCTGCGCGCCGTTGATCGCGCACATCATCGTATCGAGAATGTTGCCGTGCGCCCCGTAGTCGAAGTGCTTGTGCAGGAAGCGGCCGAAGCCGGACGGCAGTTGCTCGCGACCGTTCAGTTCCCGCTGGCAGTCCAGCCAGTGACGAATCTTTTCGGGCGTGGGAATGACGTTCACGGCGATGATTCGCTCGATGCCCATTTCCATGAGCACGTCCACCGGCAACGGATCGGCGATGCCGCCGTCGATGTAAGTCTCGCCATCGAGCGTCACCGGCACGCACACGCCCGGAATGGCGATGCTGGCCTCGACCGCGTGCGCGACATCGCCCGTCGAGAACACCACCCGTTCGAGTGTGTCCAGGCGCGTGGTCACGACACGCAAGGGCCGGATGAGATCCGAAAAATGGGCCTCGCCGATCGTGCGGCGCAACCGCGCGGCGACGCGCCGCGTGCGAATGAAACCCCGCCGGGGCGGCACGACCGGATCGACCAGGCGGAGCAGCCCCCAGCGGCCTTCGACTTCGCGGGCCGTCTTTTCCAGCATCCCGCCATCGAACCCGTAGGTCCAGATGCTGCCCACATAAGCGCCCATGCTGGCCCCGGCGACGCAATCGATCTCAATCCCGTTTTCCTCGAGTACTTGAATGACCCCGATATGCGCCAGCCCCTTTGCACCGCCGGAGGAAAGCGCCAGCCCGATGCGGCAGCGCGCGATCTCGCGCGCCAGCCGGTTGATGTGCAGATCGAAGCGGTGATCCGGCCACGTCGGATCGGTGCGCAGCGGAAAACCGCGGACGACCGAGTGCACCGGATGGCCCAGTTGGTTGAGCAACTCGTGAAAGTCCGGCGCGGCGATGGATTCTTCGGCGTAGAGGATCGCCTTCAAATGCCCGCAGACGCCGCGCGTGCGATCGCACACCTCGTGCCGCAGAAGCTGGAAGTCGTAGAAGTTTTGGGTGCTCGGCTGGAGCAGCACGAAAGCGAGATCGGATTCGATCAGGCTTTGGATCGTCGCCGGCGCGGGCAGTTCCGGGTGCAATTGGAGCAGGACGAAGTCGTAATGCCGCGCGCAGTGGCTGATGAGGGCGGCAATCGCGGCCACCCGCCGCGGTTCGGCGTCAATCGTCAAGTGCAACCGGTCGGCCTCTCCATCGCGGGTGTGGAGGTGGCCGCTGAAGAAGAACTCCGTCCCCGGCGCCGCGTCCTGAGCCGGCAGGATGGGCATGGCCAGTCCGTCGGCCGGCCCCAGTCGAACGATCAACACGCGCTGATTGGTAATGCGGCGCAGCGCCGCTCCCAAACGGTCGATGACCACCTCCGCGTCGACTCGCGGAGAGAGCGGCAGAATAGAGACGACCCGACGCACCACATCCGCGGGCCCCAGCCGGCCACCCCGCAAGGCCCGGGGCCATTCCAGGACCCCTTCCGAAAAGCGGCCTGCCGCGCAGGGATCGGCGGCAAAGACCCCACGCAATTCGCTCGCCGGGATGCGGAGCAGCACGGCATGTGTGGCGACCATGATCGTGTGGCGGTGCGGCTCACGATTGAGCATCGCCCGGTCGCCGAGTAAATCTCCCGGACCAGCCACCGTTTCCACCAATTCGCCGCCCGCGCCCATGCGCCGCACTTCGCAGCGCCCGCTGAGGATCAGAAAAATGGCGTCACAGGGCGAACCCTCACGGTAGACGACCGTGCCCTTTGGGTACTCCGCCACCGCGGAATCGGCGATGAGACGGTCCAGCGTTCCGGGAGGGAGGAGCGCAAGGAGCGGATGCGGCTTGAGGGTATCGGTATCGACTAATCCGCCGCTTCCGGCGTCAGACGGAGGTTTCGGAAGTGCCTCAGCGGCTTCCCGGCCCCCCGGTGGCGTCGGCTTAGATTTTCTAATCTTAAGCCAGCCAAACATTATGTTAACTATAAAGCATCTAGGATGCCCACAAGCAGATCGCGCCCCAACCACCAGTCGGCTGCTGTCCAGGCGTTTTCGGGTTGATCGCGTTCTTTGTCCTCTGGTTCATCCATTGCTTGGACGCACCAACCGCGGAAATGACTCAACAAAAGAAGAACCGATTTGCGCCCTCCGGGAAAGCATCCCTTGGCAGTCCCTTGAGCCCTATCCGACGGTGTTCACAAGCTGTCCCTTTGCAAATGCCGTAATACTCTCAACTGTAACTACTTGCACACGAAGGACCGCCTCCACGCTATTGAAGGCGACGTGAGGCGTAAAGACGACATTGCTCCGGGAGAGGACGGCATCGCCGAGCATCAGTTCCTCGAGTTCACGCAGCCGGTCGGCGTCGCGGGCGTCGTGCGCCAGGGCGTCGGAGCGCAGGTGCTGGACGATATCCGCGGCGATGATGTGTGAGACAGGCTGTCGCATAACTCGCTCATCCTGCAGGACATCCAGTCCCGCTCCGCCCACCTGGCCGGAGTCTAGCGCTTCCCGCAAGGCGTGCGTATCGATGAGCGATCCCCGGGCCGTATTGACCACGAACACGCCCGGCCGGCATTTGGCCAGCGTCTCCTGGTTCAGGATGTGGTAGGTCTCCGCGGTCAGCGGCGCGTGCAGGGAAACTATGTCCGAGGCCGGCAGCAACTCATCGAGCGTCACATACTTGAAATCCAGGGACCGTTCCAGTCCATCCGGATGATCGATGTCGTAGGCCAGGACGGACATTTGAAAGGCGTGCGCCAGTTCGGCCACGCGTTGCCCGATGCGGCCCATGCCGATGATCCCGAGGGTCTTTCCGGCGAGATCGAAACCGCGCGTCGCCGCGTAGGAGAACTTGCCGCCCTTCGGCGCGAGCATTACCTCTCGCAACCGGCGCGAAAGTGCCAGGATGAGCGCGAAGGTATGCTCGGCGACTGTCGTAAAGCCGTAGTCGGCCACGTTGGCCACGGCGATCCGACGTTCGCGGCAGGCTGGCAGATCGAGATGATCGACCGCCGTCGAGCGCGTCGCGATGAGACGCAACTGCGGATGCGCCGCCAGAAAATCCGCATTGATTCGGGTATTGATGAAAATCGAAAGAACTTCCGCGTCTTCGGCCACATCGTCGAGATAAGAGACGAAGCGGAGATCGTGCTCCTCGAGGCGCTCAGAATAGAACTCCTGCTCGGCGGATTCGGTTTCGACGAAGTAAATGATCACGGCGGGACGATGAAATGGACCGGTGCAAGGAACCACACCTCGCTTCCCCGAAGCGATGCCGAAATTGCGCGTCCGACTCGCTCCGAGCGTTTCCGGGACGTGCGCCCTGCGAAACGCTTCGAATACCGGGCCGCGCCGGGCGCCCTGATTTCTTGCTCGCCTCCCATGGCAAAACGCCTTTATCCAATGAGTTGCAGCCAGCCATGCAATCACCCGAAGCGCAGCTCGAAATTCTCAAACGAGGCGCGGCTCAAATTATCAACGAAGCCGAACTCCTCGCCAAGTTGCGCCTCGACCGTCCGCTGAACATCAAGCTTGGCGTCGATCCGACCGCGCCCGACATTCATCTTGGCTTTACCGTGGCACTCACGAAGCTGCGCCAGTTCCAGGATCTCGGCCACCAGGCCATCCTGATCATCGGCGATTTTACGGCGATGATTGGCGATCCCTCCGGCCGCTCGAAAACGCGTCCGCAGCTTACGCACGATCAGGTCATGAGCAACGCCCGCAGCTTCCAGCAGCAGGCTTTCAAGATCCTCGATCCCGGCCATATGCGCACCGTTTTCAACGGCCAGTGGTTTGAAATGATGACGTTTGAGGAAGTGATGCGGCTCAATGGGCGTGTGACCTTGCAGCAGATGCTCCAGCGCGAGGATTTCAAGAACCGCATTGATCGCGGTGATGCCGTCCACTTGCACGAAATCCAATACCCGATCATGCAAGGCTGGGATTCAGTGATCGTGAAGGCCGACGTCGAGATCGGCGGCACCGACCAACTCTTCAACATCCTCGTGGGACGCGACCTTCAGCGCGAGGAAGGACAGCCGCAGCAAATCGTCTTCCTCATGCCCTTGCTGGAGGGACTCGACGGCGTGCAAAAGATGTCGAAGAGCCTGGGCAACTATGTCGGCGTCAGCGAGCCGCCCGCGGAGATGTTCGGCAAATTGATGAGCATCACCGATACGCTCATGGCCCGGTATTACCTGCTGCTCCTGGGCGAAGACCTGCCGGCGATCCATCCCATTGAGGCCAAGAAGCAACTCGCGCGGCGGATCGTGGAGCGGTACCACGGACTGGACGCCGCCAACTCGGCGCTCGATGATTTTAATACCAAATTCAGCAAGCGGGATGTGGAGCATGCGGAGTGGCCCATCGTGGATTTCGCCGGCATCAATCAAGATATCGTGTCACTCGTCGTCGCCGGGTACGAACTCGGTTACCAGATCACGAAGTCGCGAGGCGACGCACGACGTCTCGTCGAGCAAGGCAGCGTTCAGCTTCACGAGGAAAAACTCACCGATCCCAAGGTGTCGCCGGCCCTTCACTCCGGAGACGTCCTCAAGCTCGATAAGAAACGGGCCGTGCGCGTCGCCTAACCAGACTCCCTTTATGGGACCTGGCGCCGAAGGTGTTCCGGGAACTGCAAAGGCAGCGTCCCCGGCTAAAGGTTGACGCGTAGTCCAATCCGAAAAAATCGGTGCTCCACCAAGCTTTTTAGGTAATTTCCAAAACATGCCTCAAAATCCCGATGTCCGATGGTGCCAGCGCTTGCACAGCTTTCGAAAAGCATTCGGAAAACTATCCGAGGCGGCAGACCTGGCCAAACAGCGCAAACTTTCGGACCTGGAGCAACAAGGGCTGATTCAGGCCTTTGAATTCACCCACGAACTCGCTTGGAATACGCTCAAGGATTTCCTGGAATCCCGCGGCGCAGTCAATCTTTACGGTTCCAAAGACGCCACCAAGCAGGCCTTTGCCAGGGGGCTCATCGAGAATGGCAAAGCTTGGATGGAAATGGTCACGAGCCGCAACCGAACAAGTCACACGTACAATGAGAAAACGGCCGCAGTGATCGCTGAGGCGATCACTTCTACGTACGTCGCCGAGTTTGAAAAATTCCTCAAGCGATTCACTGAAATGGAGGCCAACGAGCCATGAGTCCGGGGCACGGTCTTCCCGAACAAACGATCGCGCAAATCGTGGGAGCGCTGGCGCGCTTCCCGGAAGTGCGCAGGGCCGTGCTTTTCGGCTCTAGGGCCAAGGGCACCCAGCGCCCCGGCTCGGATATCGACCTGGCATTGGTGGGGACCGGCCTGGATTGGCGCAAGCTCGGGCAGATCGACGACGCGCTCGACGACCTGATGCTTCCCTACATCTTCAGCCTAATCGAATTTGGCGAGGGCACGGATCCCGACGTGGCCGCAAGCATCCAGCGGGTGGGCCAGACTCTTTACGAGAAAGGCACTGTCGTGGCCCGGGGATAGGCCCATGAACGAAGCCGAGACCGGAGCCGAGCACATCGATCCTGTTTTGCGGGCGGCGGCCTGGGGTGTGGTCGAGGGAAGCCGCATTCGGCGCGAGTCTCAGATTATTCCGGGCCGCACTGAGGGGTGGGGTCGGCGTGGCAAGCCTCTGCGTGATTCGTGGGTCAAAAACCTCGGCGACGGTTCACGTGGGATCCATCACGTCTTCTTCCGCGACCGCTTGGCGTGTACCGCCCGTTCAGCCGCGGCGATGCCCTTTCGCGCCCACGTACAAAGCAACTCCTGATCGTCCAGCGCGGCGGCGGGCGGGAGGTAGTAATCCATGACCACTTTCTGGTCGCGGATTTCGTAGCGGAACGGTTTCAATCCGAGCGCTGCAAATTCCGGTCGGCTGACGTCGTCGACTTTCAGGTAAAAGGCGTCGTCCCCCACAATCGCGAAGAAGCGTTCGTCCGCATAGAATCCCCAGCCGCCAAACATGGACCTTACGCGGATTTCGCCCAGCGGCTGCAACATCTCGACCAGGTACTCGACAAATTCACTCTTGCGTGGCATGAGGGGACGGGGCCGGCGCGGCCGGCGGGTGACGCCGCTGCGCTTTCGATCGTACCTCGGAAATGAGCGCCGCGTAGGTTTCCGCAGGGCGATCGCCGTCGGGGCTCTCCACGCAACGTTCGAGGCTGCTGGGAAAATCGATCGAATACAGGCCAAAGCGCGGCGTGTAGGTGCCCCATTCGTAATTGTCGAAGAGCGACCAGTGCAGGTAACCGGCGAGCGGTACCCCGTCGGCGCAGATTTTCGCCACCTCGTGGACGTGCAGCCGCAAAAACTGGCTGCGCGTCATTCGATCGCGCCGGCTGCGGCGCCGTGTTTGCGGACCGGGCCGGCGGCGCAACGCCATGCCATTCTCCGCGATCAGGACAGAGCGGCCAAAATCTTCGGCGTAGTATTTGCAAAAGAAATGCAGCCCGCGCGGAAGCACCCGCCAATCCCACCACTTGCTCGTCACCGTGGCCAGCATCCAGGAGCGAAAGGAGCGGTTCTTGAACTCATGATCCCACAGTCTTGGGAGGCGGAAAGCGTGCGCGGCAAACGGATCGTAATAGTCGAGGCCGATGTAATCGAGGAAACGGGTGCGGGGCTGGGCGTAAAGGGTCTCGAACAATGGCGCAAAATTCTCCGGATCAAATCCGCGAAAGCCAATCCAATTGCTGATCCGCTTGAAAGCGGCGCCAAAATAATAGGCCAGATCCTTGTGCAAAGGGATGCGTGCGGCGGCAAATGCCTCCGCAAATTCATGGGCGCGCTGGCAAATGTGTTTCCCAGCGTCTTCGCGGGCCACGCCGCGTTCACGCACGCAGATCAGATCGAGCAGCAATTTGTCCGACCAATAGACGTCGCTGCAATAATTGTTGAAGGCGACATGGGGCGCGCCCCAGCCGCGTGCGGCATAGAGATCGTGCAGCACTCCATAGGCCAGCACGTGAGCGCGCAGCAACTGGTTGTAGGCCTTCACCATGGGTTGCATGCCGGACCGGTGCTTCGCCGGGAACTGCCGGCCGAGATAGGAATTGAGTACGAGCATGTTGGGCTCATTGATCGTGATGAACCAGCGGATCGGCCGGGGAAGCCGCTCATTGACGTGGGTGACCGCCACGCGCACGTACTCCGCAAACAGCGTCGCAATTCGATCCTCGAGCCAGGGATCGCTCCCCAGCCACGCCGGATGCACGAAATGATGGAGCGTCACCACCGGTTCGAGACCGGCGCTTTGGCAGGCGGCGATCATCGTGGCGTAATGATCGAGGGCGCCAAAGTCGATCGGCGGCGGAACCGTGCCGGCCTCGCCGCGCGCGGGCTGGATGCGGCTCCATTCCAGGCCAAGGCGGAAGGCATTCAGACCCAGTTCACGGCAGCGCGCAAAATCCGACTCGAATCGGCTCCAGAAATCCGCGGCGCTTCCGGCCACCGCGACGTCCCGACGCTTTTCCGCCGCGGCCCAGTTGGTCAAGGGCTGGCCGGGGCCGTTGTAGCCGCCCTCGGCTTGATAAGCCGATGTCGCCACGCCCCAGAGGAACTCATCCATTGGTCGGCGTTCGCGCAGCCGCGAGCGCAATCGCCTCGCGCTGTGCGGGAGCCAGAGCGAGGGGAGGCAGGTCGTCGTCCAGCAGTGTCTGGACAACCGTGCGGGCCGCTCTGGGCCGGCCCATGGCTTGCGCGGCCTGCCGCATCGCCGCCAGGCGGGCAGGATCGTCGAGCAACCGGTCGATCTTGAAAGGAAGTGTGGTCAGTTCGTTGCAGCGCAGGCCGGCCCCATCCTCCAGCAAATGATCCGCGTTGCGCTCCTCCTGCCCGGGGATGGGCGAAAAGACGGCCATCGGCAGCCCGCAGGCCAGCGCTTCGCTCGTCGTGAGTCCGCCGGGTTTGCCGATGAAAAGATCGCTGATGTGCATGAGTTCATGCATGCGGTCCGAGTAGCCGAGGACCCGAAAACGTCCCCGCTGTCCTCGCACCGCCTGGCTGACGCGGGTCTGGACCTCCTCGCTGCGGCCACACACCACGATTGTTTGGACGTCGTGCCGCAGTTTCTTGAGCCGCTTGACGACCAGTTCCGTAGGTCCCACTCCCAACGCGCCGGCCGAGAGGAGCAGCGTCGTCTTTTCCGGTCGCAAACCGTACGAAATCCGTACCCGGTCACGTTCTACGGGTGCGGCAAAGATGGGATCGATCGGGATGCCGGAGACGGTAATGCGCTCTCCCGGCAGGCCCAGCGCCTCGAGATGGGCTTTCGTCTCGTCGAGCGCCACGAAGTAGCGATGGAACGTCCGCGAAAGCCACATCGCATGGCAATCGAAGTCCGTCACCACGATGGAGTGATGCGTGCGCAACCGGCCCTTCTCCTGGAGATGAGAGATGATTCCGGCGGGCATGAAATGCGTGCAGACGGTGAGGTGCGGGTCAAATTCCTCGATAAACCGAATGAGCTTGTGCGTGTTGAGCCGGTCGAGTTGGGTGCGCGCCATTTCGCCTTTCCAGGGCTCGTCGCTCGCCTTGTAAACCCAGCCGAGCACGTCCGGCGCCGAACGCACCAGCTTCATATAGAGCGTGGAATAGAAATCGCGGAACAGCTTGTTCGTGAACTTCAGCGCATCCTCATGGATGACTTCACCGACCCGCAAATCGCGCGCAAATTCTTTTTCCAGCGCCTGCGCCGCGCGCACATGGCCGGTGCCGGCGCTGGCGGAAATGATGAGGACGCGCTTTTTCATGCGAGGGGCATCGTGCCAGCGATTCGCGGCTCGCGCCAGCTTCGCGCGTCACGGGTGTTCGATTCTTTATCGACGATTGCCAACCCTCCGGCGTCCGCCTAGCGTAGCCGCCCCATGCTCGACATCCGTCTTCTCCGCGAACAGCCCGACTTCGTGAAGCAGCGCCTGGTGGCGCGCGACGCGCGCCTGGTTTCCGCCGTCGACGAAGTTCTCGCCTGCGACCAGAAGCGGCGCGCGACGGAGACCCGGCTCCAGCAACTCCAGGCGGACCGCAAACGGACCAGCAAGGAAATCGGAGCCAAGAAAGCGAACGGAGAGGATACCTCGGCGGTCGAGGCCCAGGTGCGGGCGCTGGCAGAGGAGATGACGCGACTCGAAGACGAGGCGAAGCAACTCGACGCCGCGCAACGCGCTCTGCTGCTCAGCATTCCAAATCTCCCGCACGAGCATTGCCCGGTGGGCGTCTCGGCGGAAGACAACCCCGTCGTTCGCACCTGGGGCGAAAAACCCGGCTTCGCCTTCGCGCCAAAGAGCCACATCGATCTGGGCGAAAGCCTTGGGCTTTTCGACCTGGAACGAGCGGCCAAGATCAGCGGCAGCGCTTTCGCGCTCTATACGGGCCCCGGCGCGCGGCTCGAACGCGCGTTGATCAATTTCCTGCTGGACCTGCACACGGGGCAGCACGGTTACACCGAAGTCAGCCCGCCGTTTCTCGTAAAATCGGAAGCGCTGGTTGGCACGACACAGCTCCCAAAGTTTGAGGAACAGCAGTACCGCTGCGAACGAGACGATCTCTACCTCGTACCCACGGCCGAGGTCCCGGTGACCAATCTGCACCGCGAAGAAATCCTGCGCCTCGACCAATTGCCGATTCGTTACGCCGCCTACACACCTTGCTTCCGCCGCGAAGCTGGCGCCGCGGGCCTGGGCACGCGCGGGCTCATTCGCATGCACCAATTCGACAAGGTCGAACTGGTTAAAATCACCACGCCCGAAACGTCTTTTGCGGAACTGGAATCGCTCACCGCCGATGCGGAGAAGGTGCTGCAACTGCTCGGCCTGCACTACCGCGTCATCGAACTCTGCACCGGGGACCTCGGTTTCGGCTCGGCGAAGACCTACGACATTGAGGTCTGGGCGCCGGGACAGAATGCCTATCTGGAGGTGTCCAGTTGCTCGAATTTTGTCGATTACCAGGCCCGCCGGATGGCGCTGCGCTTCAAGACGGCTGATGGCAAAAACCAGTTCGCCCACACGCTGAACGGATCGGGCACGGCGTTGCCGCGCCTTTATGTGGCGCTGCTGGAGACGCATCAGCAGTCCGACGGTTCGGTCGCCATTCCCGAGGACCTGCGCCACCATTTCGGCACGGACCGCATTGGCTGATGAACGCGGGTTTCACGCCGGATGAACGTTGTCTCATTGGCGTTTCCGGCGGACGCGACTCCGTGGCGCTGCTTCACCAGCTTCGCGCGGCGGGATTTCGTGGCCTGGTGGTCTGTCACCTCGATCACGCGTCGCGCGCCGGGAGCGCCGCGGATGCGGCATTTGTCGAGCGACTGGCCACGGATTGGCATCTCGAATCCGCCATCGAGCGCGTTGACGTTGCCGCGCGGGCCCGCAAGCACAAGCGATCCCTGGAGACCGCGGCACGCGAAGCACGCTACGCCTTCTTTGCGCAGATCGCCCGGGAGCGAAAATGTCCGCGGCTTTTCCTCGCGCATCACGCCGACGATCAGGTCGAGACATTTCTCTTCAACTTGTTTCGCGGGGCGTCGTCGAGCGGCCTCGCGGGAATGACCGCTCTCAGTTCACGGTCGGTCGATGGCCTGGAACTGCAAATTTCGCGTCCGTTGCTCCAGACCTGGCGTGAGGAAATCGATGCATATATCGCGAAACATCACCTCTCGTTCCGCGAGGACGATTCCAACGCCGACCGGCGCTTTACGCGCAACCGTCTGCGCCACGAGATCATCCCCGCGTTGGAAGAGGCTTTTGGCCGGGACATCCGGCGCGCTATCTGGCGCGCTGCGGAAATCCTCCGGGCGGAAGACGAATTTCTCACCGCCTCATTGGGGCCGGAAAATAGCCCCGTCGAGTTCCGGGTCCCGCAACTTCAAGCCGAGCCCATGGCCCTGCAGCGCCGGCGCCTGCACGCGTGGCTGAAGGCCCGCGGCGTGCCCAATGTCGGTTTTGCGGAAGTCGAAGCCGTGCGCGGGCTGCTCGGTACTCGCGCCGCCAAGACAAACCTGCCCGGTGGCTGGCACGCCCGGCGCCGCGCGGGAAAGCTTTTTCTGGAATCCCCGCGCTAACAGGCTTTCCGATTGATCGCCGCCGTTGCTCTCCTCCACACTGCCTTCATGTTTGCCGACCTGACTGATGGTTCCTCGATTGCCATTGAGGCCATTGCTATTCCAGTCCTATTGGTGGTCGGATTCATGGTCGGGCGTTTCCTCAAGCGCCGCGCCGGTGTGCCACTCGACCTGCTTTATCGTCTTTTTTGCATTACCTTTGCGGTCTGGCTGCCTTTGGAAATTCTCCATCGGGAATTTCCCTATCGCGTCGCCACGATGCACGCGCTACGCGCCGCCAATGTGGTGCTCGCCACCTTCTTCATCCTGGCGCTCGTGCGCCGCTACTACTGGGAGCTTTGGTTCGAGAAGCATCAAAAGACGAAGGCGCCGAAGTTCCTCAGTCAGATCACTGGTTTGGTTCTGTTCATCGTCGCCGTCTTTATCGTCATCGGCGGAGTCTACGGCTATTCGATCCAGGGCGTGGTTTTTGGTTCGACCGTGGTGGTCGGCATCGTGGGCTTCGCGATGCAGGACTTGCTCGGCAACATCATCGCCGGTGTCGCCCTGGAAATCGGCAAACCGTTCAAGACGGGCGACTGGTTGAAGATCGACAACCAGCACGCCGAGGTCATCGAAGTGAACTGGCGTTCGACCCGGCTGCGGACCAACGATGACATTTATCTCGACATCCCCAACAAGGCGATCGTCGGAAGCACAATTACCAATCTTACCTATCCGACACGCCAGCATGCCATCCGGCTGATCGTGGGCTTCGACTCGGCCACGCCCCCCAATTTCATCAAGGATGTCATGGCCCGGGCCGCCGCCACGGTGCCGGGCGTGCTGGCCACGCCGGCGCCCAGGGTCTTTCTCAAGGACTTTGCCGACTCTGCGGTCATCTACGAGATCAAATTCTTCCTCGAGGATGAGTCGATCTTCAATGACATCGTGGACGCCATTCGCACCAATGTTTGGTACACGGCGCAACGGCACGGCATTCGCATTCCTTTTCCCATTCGGACTTTGCAAATCGAAAGGACCGCGCCCAAGGGCCACGACGCCATGGCCATTGCCCGCGCGTCCTTGCGCAAACAGCCCTTCCTCCAGTTGCTCGACGAAGCGCAATTGGAAAAGCTTCTCCACCACGCAAAGTTCCTGCGCTTCGGCCGGCGGGAGCGGGTCATCGTGCAGGGCGCCGCGGGCGAATCGATGTTCATCCTGCTTAGTGGCGAGGCGGGCGTGCACGTGCAGGCCAATGGCGCCGACACGGTCGTCGCCACTCTGCGAGCCGGCGATTACTGCGGAGAAATGTCGTTGCTCACCGGCGCTCTGCGCAGTGCGACCGTGATTGCCAGTACCGACTGCGAGATGTGGGAGATCGGCAAGGAAGTGCTCGCGGAGATCCTTCAAAAAAACGAAACGCTGGTGGAAAAACTCAGCGAACTGCTCGCCCAACGCCGCCTGGAAACCGAAGGAATTCTCGCTTCGAGCGCCGAGGGCGCCCAACTCGCCACCCGGCAAAAGGAATACACCGAAGGGTTTCTCAAGAAGCTTTACTCCTTCTTCGAGTTGTAAATCTACCGGGCGACGCTCACCGCCAGGCGGTGACCTTTGAATTTAATGCCGTTGAGCTTCTTCAGCACCAGGTTGGCGCACTCATCGGACACATCCACAAAGGTTTGCTCCTCCAGGATATCGATGCGCCCGACCACGTCTTTGGAAAGGCGCGTGACCCCGGCGATCACGCCCACAAAATCACCCGGCGCGATCTGTTGCGCGTGACCGAGGTTGAAGGCCAGGCGGATCATGCCGGGTTCGTGGGAGGCGGCGGAGGGTTCCTGCCGGGCTGGGCGCGGCGCTTTTGGCGGACGCGGCGCCGGCGCGGGAGATTCCCTTCGGGCTGCGCTGAGGCGTGGTTCATACTTCGGATACTCGCGCGCCTCTTCGCGCGGATACGAACGGCGGGGTTGCTCCTCGACGATCGGCTGCGGTGTGGGCTTGTCGGCCCCGAGGAGGTGCATGAGCGCGCTGGCGATGTCCGTGGCCGAGTATCCCGGGTCGAGCAATTGATCGATGACGGCGTCCTGCCGCTTGTACTCGCCCTTTTCGAGCGTCTCGCGCAAGGCGTCGAGGAATTCGCTGGTGCGCTTTTGCTCCACTTCTTCCGCGCTCGGCACGCGTTCGCGGCGGACCTTGCCCTTGGTAAAGCGAATGATCTGCTGCATCTTCCAAATCTCGCGGCCGGCGACAAAGGTGATGGCCCGGCCAGTCCGGCCGGCGCGTCCGGTGCGTCCGATGCGGTGGACGTAATCTTCGGCATCCTGCGGAAGGTCATAGTTGAAGACGACCTCGATGTCGTCCACGTCCAGGCCGCGCGCCGCCACGTCCGTGGCGACGAGGAATTCGAAACCCCGCTTGCGAAATTTGGCCATTACACGTTCCCGCATCGCCTGGGAAATGTCGCCGTGAAGCTTGTCGGAGCTGTAACCGCGCGCCTTCAGGTGGTCCGCCAGCTCATCGACCATCATCTTTGTGCCGCAAAAAATGATGGCATACTTGATGTCCTGCAAATCGATGAGGCGGCAAAGGACCTCCAGCTTCGAGCGGCGGTCCACCTCGTAGTAGATTTGTTCGATGGCCGGGACGATCATTTCGTGCGCCTCGATGCGCACGTTCACGGGATTTTGCGTGTACTTCTTGACGAGCTGGTGAATGGCCGGAGGGATCGTGGCGGAAAAGAAAACCGTCTGCCGCTCGGCCGGCGCCTGTTTCAGAATCGTCTCGATGTCGTCGCGGAACCCCATGTCGAGCATGCGATCGGCTTCATCGAGAATGACCATGACGATCTGGTCGAGGCGCAGGGTCTTGCGCTCAAGGTGGTCCATCACGCGGCCCGGTGTGCCGATAATGATCTGCGCGCCTTCGCGCAAGCCGCGGAGCTGGCGATCGTAGCTCTGCCCGCCATAGATCGGCAGCTCGCGCACCCCGCGCTTGAACAGGGCCAGCTTCGCCACTTCCTCCGCGACCTGCATGGCGAGCTCTCGCGTCGGGCACAGCACGAGCACCTGCGGTGCACGGAGGTCCGCCTTCACGCGCTCAATCGCCGGGATGGCAAAGGCCGCGGTCTTGCCGGAGCCCGTCTGAGAGAGCCCCACGACGTCCTCCCCGGCCATGAGCTTCGGAATCGTCTCGGACTGAATGGGCGAGGCTTCCTCAAATCCCAGCTTCGCGACGGCCTTGAGCAACTCCGGCGAAAGGCCGAGATCGGTGAAGGGTTTTTTCTGCATCGGGGCTTGTACCCGCCGTTCTGGTGGGACGCGAACGGAATCGCCGGATTATTTTGGGGCGCTGATGCACCAGAGGTGCGCGTGCGTACGGATGAAAAGCTGGCCGTCGGAAACGGCGAGCGAGGCATTGGTCATCCCGTCATCCAGGGCGTTGTCCGCCAGTAGTTCCATTTTCGGGTCCGCGCGAAAGACCAGCGTGTCGGAACTCTTCGTCACCAGATAGAGGCGGTCACCGGAGCGCACGAAGGAAGACCAGGATGACGCTTTCTGAGGGGGCAACGGCGGGCGGACATTTAACAGCCGCTCTCCCGTCTGCGGATCGATGCACTGGACAAAGCCAGGATCGCTGCCGAGGTAGATTTTTCCATCCACCACCACACCGGAACCAATGCGCTGTGGATTGCGCTTCTCCTGCCACAGCCGATTCGTGGCCGTCACGTCACCCGATCCCCCAGCCTTGATGCCGATGGCAAACCCGTTGAATCCACCGAGACCGACGATCACATGATCGACGAGGATCGGCTGGGCATAAGTCAGCGGATTGAGGCCGTTGCAGTGCCAGATTTCCTGTCCGGTGGATGGGTCGAGACCGAAGACTGCGCCAGGCAGATCGGCGAGGAGTTGATCGCGCCCGTCGATTTTTGCCAGCACGGGAGTGCTCCAGGTGCCCGTCCAACTCTGGCCGGAACCTGGCCCCTCGGATGTCGCGGGCGCCGGAACCTCAAAACGCCAGACTTCCTTGCCCGTGCGTTTGTTTACCGCGACAAGGAAACTGCGCGGACCGGGGCCAAAATTGAGAAAACACAGATCGCCCGCGAGCACCGGGGAACTGCCGTAGCCCCAGATGTGGTCCTGCTTTCCGAGATCCAGGTGCCACAGTTCCTGGCCGGCGAGATCCCACGCGTACAAACCTGCCGAACCAAACCAGGCGATGACTCGCTCGCCGTCGGTTACCGGCGACGAAGAGCAGGGTGGATTTGTTTGGTGTGACTGTTCGGGCTCGCTCCAGGTCGGGCCTTGCTGCCAGAGGAGCCTCCCGTCGTTGCGGTCGAGACACATCACGGTTCGCCGTTCACCGACCGCTTGCGTGAGAAGGATGCGATTGCCCCAAATAATGGGTGTCGAGTTGCCGGGCCCGGGCAGTTCGATTTTCCACTGCACGTTTTCCGTCGCACTCCACTTGAGCGGAAGATCGGTTTCACTCGTCACGCCATCACCCTGCGGCCCGCGCCACGTGGGCCAATTCGCCGCGAAACCAGTCGCCGCCATGAGGAGCATCGGGAGGAAGAGTCGGAGGGGAGACATGACTGCACGCTAGCGCACCACGCCCCGGGTTCCAAGCCCGCTCATCGAGGGGCAAACCCCACCATCAATCGGGACGCTCTTCACGCACGAGTGTGCCCCGGTAAAACACCGCCACGTTGCCAACCTGCATCACCAGCGTGCTGCCCGTGCGTTCAGCGATTTGCGGGGCGAGCGCCTTTTTCTCTTCCTTGTGGTCGGAGAATCTCATTTTCACCAACCCATGCTGCGTGAGGGCCTCATCGAGGCCGCGGAGAAACGCCTCGCTCATTCCACCATGCCCGAGCTTCACGATCGGTTCGAGCCTCTGCGCGCGCGCCTTCAAGTCGCGCTTCTCCGCATTGGTCAAAGTTGGCGGCATCCGTTCCACTTCGTCGCGCGCGGCCGTGACCGGTCGGCGCGGCGCGGCAAATTACTTGAGGTAGGGCTCTTCACGGATGAGGCCCTTCGAAAGCAGTTTTTGCAATTTCGGGCGAATGACCACGGTGCAGTACGGATTGCGGTTGGCGTTGTTGTTGAAATAGTCCTGGTGATAATTCTCGGCCTTGTAGAAGGCCTTCAAGGGAACGATCTGCGTGACGATCGGCTCGCTGAAATCCTTCTGCGCCGCGGCCTTGGATTTTTCCGCCGCGGCCTTTTCCGCCGCGTTTTCGTAGAGGATGATCGAGCGATACTGGGTCCCGAAATCGTTGCCCTGGCGGTTCAACGTCGTGGGATCGTGTGCCGCCCAGAAAACGTGCAGCAAAGTATCGAACGAGACCTGCGCGGGATCAAACTCGAGCTGGACGACCTCCGCATGCCCGGTGTCGCCCGTGCACACCTGTTCGTAGGAGGGATGCGGCACATCGCCGCCCGCGAAGCCCGACGCCACCGATTTCACTCCCTTGAGTCGTTGAAAAACCGCCTCCATGCACCAGAAACAACCTCCGCCAAAGGTCACTCGTTCCGTGGTCGCGGGCTTGTCGGATGCGGCTTGCTCTTTCATGTCTTTCTTATCGGCGGCAAAGGTGCTCGCGGCGCCAACGGCGAGCACGAGCAGGTAAATGGGAAGCGATTTCACAATCGGAATGCTACCCGGTCCGCGTCCCGGTGCAACCCTGCCAATGCGGGTCCGTCATGATCCTTCAGAGCGGCTCGGTCAGCTCCACCTTGGGAAAATATGTGCGGTAACGCACCGCGTCGCGTGTCAATAACCGATAGCCCTCCACCTCCGCGTGGGCGCCGATGTAGAAATCCGGCAGCGGGGAGGTGCGAACGCCGCCGCGCCTGCGGTATTCGCGGTGCGCCGCAGCGGCAATCGTCGAAGCAGCAAATGGCAACGGTTCCCTGAGAATACCCGCGCCGGCGAGCCATTGCTCCAGCCGCGACCAATCGAACTCGAATGCTGGAGCAAGCTCCGCGCAAATAATCGGATTCACCCCCAGCGCGCCGGCCGCCCTTGCGTCGCACAATCGCGAGGAAGACCACTCGAGCCACTGCGGATCGGCCGTGAGCACGTCCAGCAGCACATTGGCATCCACAAGCGTCATGTCGGCACGTCAATCCTCACCCCGCGTCTCTTGCATCCGTTCCTCTGTCGTCAATCGACCCTTCGCCAAACCAATGCTGGAAGTGAGCCATGCTTGGAATTTCGGCAGGTCAGAATTTCCGGCCTCCGCCGGCAGCACGATTTCCACGCGCGTGCCATCCGGCACGTGTAGCGGCAATTTAATCGTGTCGTTCTCGACAACGGCGGTAATGCTCATAACGCGTAAGATGCCGCGGCGCGCGCAAAGCGTCAACGCCACTCGACTCTGGATGTCTGTTTTGGATTTACGTCAGGATTCCGCGGAAGATGTCGATTCTTCGCGATGAAGTTTGCAGCGTCGTCGATCTCGGTAAGATTCGCGTCGCGGAGCTTTCCGAAACCAATAGGATCAAGCCAGCAGTTCCTTCACGACCTTCCCGTGCACATCGGTGAGGCGGAAGTCGCGGCCCTGAAGACGGTAAATGAGCCGCTCGTGGTCGAACCCGAGCAGGTGCAGGATCGTGGCCTGGAGGTCGTAGACATCCACGGGATTCTCCACCACATGAAAGCCCATTTCGTCGGTCGCCCCGAAGGTAAATCCAGCCTTCACGCCGCCGCCGGCCATCCACATCGTAAAGGCTTGCGGATGATGGTCCCGCCCCAGGGCGCGACCCAGCGCGGGATTCGTCTCGACCATGGGCGTGCGGCCAAATTCGCCGCCCCAAATGACCAGGGTGTCGTCGAGCAAGCCGCGCTGCTTGAGATCCTTGACCAGCGCCGCGCACGCCCGGTCCGTCGTCCCGCAATTTTTCTTCGAGTTGCCGGAGACGTCGCTGTGCGCGTCCCACCCTTCGTGGAAGATGTTTACGAAACGCACGCCGCGCTCGATCATCCGTCGTGCGAGCAGGCAAGCCCGGGCGAAGGAAGGTTTGGCCGGGTCGCAGCCATAAAGCGCCAGCGTTTCGGCGCTCTCGCGCTGGAGATCCATGAGCTCGGGCGCGGAGGTCTGAAGCCGGAAAGCCATCTCGTAATTGGCGAGGCGTGTGGCGATCTCCGGATCGCCATCGCTGGCCGCCCGCTGACGGTTGAAGGCGCCGACGAGATCGAGCGTATCGCGCTGAAGCTTCGCGTCGATCCCCGCGGGGTTGGTGACATCGAGGATCGGGTCGCCCTGCGTGCGCAGCCGCACGCCGGAGTAGAGGGTGGGCAGGAACCCGCTCGAATACAGCGCCGCGCCGCCGCTCAGGCCCGCGCCGGTGCTCATCACGGCGAAGGCCGGCAATTCCTGCGTTTCCGCACCCAGGCCGTAGAGAGTCCACGAACCGAGGCTGGGCCGGCCCGGCTGCTGAAAGCCGGTCTGGAAGAGAAGCTGCGCGGGCGCGTGGTTGAACTGACCGGTGTGCACGGACTTGATCAGACAAATGTCGTCGACGATCTCCGCCAGATGCGGCAGCACCTCGGAAAGCTCCGCTCCGCACTGCCCATGGCGTGCAAACTTGAATTGCGGCCCGAGCACGGCGGCATCCGAGCGGATGAACGCGTAGCGCTGGCCGCCGATGACTGACGGCGGCAGCGGCTTACCCTCGAGTTTCGCCAGTTCCGGCTTGTAGTCGAAGAGATCGAGCTGGCTTGGCGCACCCGCCATGAAGAGGTGAATGACTCGCTTCGCCTTTCCGGGGAAATGGGACGCCTTTGGCGCCAGCGAATTGGCGGCGGACACGGCGCGCGCCGTGGAGCCGAACGCTTCGGTGAGCAGGCCGGCCAGGGCGATTTTGCCGAGACCGACACCGCATTCATGAAGGAAATGGCGGCGGGTGACGTGCTGACAGTATTGCTGGATCGGGTTCATGGTTCAGCTCCGGGTGATGGCTTCGTCGAAATTCCACAAGGCGCGGGCCAGTGCGGTCCAGGCGGCGCGTTCGTTCACGTCGCCGGCGCCATCGCCCGCCAGGGCCCTGGCGTTGATGTCGCCTTTGATAAAGCGCTCCTTTTGCGCATTGAAAAAACCGGCCAGCAGCGACACTTCATTATCCGTCGGCGGGCGCGTGAAGCAGTGGCGAAAGATCATGCGGACCCGGTCTTCCACGGAGCCCTCTTGGGCCGCCATCCTGGCGCCGAGCGCGCGCGCGGTTTCGAGGAAGACCACGTCGTTGAGCAAGGCCAGCGCTTGCAGCGGCGTATTCGAGACATCGCGCCGGGCCAGGCAGGCTTCGCCGGTCGGCGCGTCAAAGTTTGCGTACAAGGCGAACGGCGCGGTGCGCTTCATAAAAGTGTAGATGCTCCGCCGATAGCGATCCTCGCCGGTATCCGCGTTCCATTTCGGGCTGCCGTAGGCTGCCTCGGTCACGCCGTCGGCCTGCACCGGATGGACGCTGGGACCGCCCATTTTTTCCGAGAGCAGTCCGCTGCCGCGCAGCGCCGCGTCGCGGACCATCTCCGCTTCGAGGCGAAAGCGCGGACCGCGCGCGAGCAGTTTGTTTTCCGGGTCGCGGGCCAGCAACTCCGGCGTCACGCGCGACGATTGCCGGTAGGTCGCGCTCATGACGATGAGCTTGTGCATCTGCTTGACTGACCAGCCGCGCTGCATGAACTCGACCGCCATCCAGTCCAGCAATTCGGGATGCGCCGGCGGATCGCCTTGGAACCCAAAATCGCCCAAGGTGCGCACGATGCCGCGTCCGAAGAACGCCGCCCAGTCGCGGTTCATGATCACGCGGGCGGTCAACGGATTGTCCCGCGAAACGAGCCAGCGCGCGAAGCCCAGCCGGTTGTGTGGGGCATCCACAGGGAGTGGCCCCGCGAGCGCCAGCACCCCGGGCTCGACGGGCTCCGTCGGCTGCAGGAATTCACCGCGATTGTGGACAAACGTCGGCCGCGGATTTTCCGGCGGACGTTCCTGCATTACCAGCGTGGTCGGGTACTCCGCTGGCTTGCGCAGATCGTCAATCTCCTTGCGTGCGGCGGCGAGTTCGGGAGCGCTGAGCAGGAATTGCTCGCGCAATTTCGCGCGTTGCTCCGCGGTCCATTCGGCATCGGGGACGAAGAGCAACTGCCGGATTTCGTCGGGCATCTGACGCGCTTCCGCCGCGGGATCAGTCGTGACGGAGATGCGAAACTTTCCGAGCCCGGCGGCGAAGTAGCGCTCGAAGAGCATCTTGATCGTAAACTCGCCGGCTTCCGCCAGTGGCGTCGCCAGAGCGAAGACCGCTTCGTGGTTGCGGCCCTGCCCGCCATCGATGCTCCAGCCCGTCTGCAAATTGTCGTCGATGGCCATTTCCGCGCCAAATTTTTCCTTGGCGAAGCTGTGCGAAGCGTGCGCCCAGGTCTGCTTCGTGCCGCCGACCAGCAAGTCGATGTTGCTGAGCATAAAATCGCCCGGCGCGCCTTCATAGAAAATGCGCCCTGGCCCATGTTTCGGCAGGCGTTCGTCGGCCAGCACTTCGAGGCGGACGGCAGTAATGCCGCGCAATTCACTGCGGAACTTCAGTTCGTAAGTGTCGCTCTTCGACATATCGCCGCTGACGAAGACCGAATTGTCACGCTCGATGGTGAGCAGCGGGAGATTGGCTTTCGCCTCCAGCGGTCGCAGCGGGACCCAATGCACCGACCGGGCACGCTCACTGGCCAGCCATTTGGCAAAGGCCTGTTCGATCGCCTCGCGGCGCTTCTCGGCAATCGGGCGCGGCGGTTCGTTGTTGGCGACGCTTAGGCGCACCCGTCCGATGGTGTGTTGTTCTCCGTAGCGCTGTTCCAACCGCACCACCAGCGTGGTCCCATCGGGAAATCCGACAGGCTGCTCGAAATGAAACGTGGCGGTGTGCGGGGCATTGAGCGTTGCACCCTGCCGGTGGACGGCCCAGCCGGTTTCGGCCCGGCCATCGATGGCCTTCTCCACTTCGAAGCCGGGCTGCGAGACGTCCGCTTCCGCGCGCACCAGCCTGACCAGCCGCGCCTGTTCCGGCGCGCCCTTCGGCGCGGCGCTGACGACGATTTCGTTCAGGACAAAATTGCCGTGCGCGACGCGGCCCGGTCCGTTTTTGGGCAATGCTGGATCGGTCAGCGCTTCCAGACGCAACTGGCTGATGGGTGTGGGGCCGGCCTCGAGGATGAACGTGTAATCATCCTTTTCCGGGCTGGGCGCGGCGAAAAGCGCGGAGCTGTCGTCCAGAATTTTTGGTTGCTGCCCGCTCGTCGTTTCCACTCGCGTCGGACGCAGCGGCGTCCAGTGCTTGTCCTCCACCGGCCATTGCTCGGGCAGCGCGGCGATAAGCTTCGCGAGCTTGTCCTTCCGGGCCGCTTCCCGGGCCGCGGCGTCCGGTGGTGGCAAATCCATCTCCGGCTCATCGGCATTGTTGAGCGAAGCCATGACCTCGTAATACTCGCGCTGGGTGATGGGATCGTATTTGTGCGTGTGACACTGGGCGCAGCCGACGGTCAAGCCGAGCCAGGTGGTGCCCGCCGTGCTCACGCGATCGACCGTGGCCAGGTAGCGGAATTCAAGCGGGTCGATGCCGCCCTCCTCGTTGAGCATGGTGTTGCGATTGAATCCCGTGGCGATGCGCTGCTCGCGCGTGGCGTTGGGCAGCAGATCGCCGGCGATTTGCTCGACCGTGAATTCGTCGAAGGGCAGGCCGTCGTTGAGCGCCTTGATCACCCAATCCCGGTACGGCCAGATGCTGCGCGGACGGTCCTTCTCGTAGCCATTGGTGTCGGCGTAGCGGGCGAGGTCGAGCCAGCGGCGCGCCCAGCGTTCCCCGTAATGCGGCGAGGCCAGCAGATCGTCGACGAGCCTTTCATAGGCGTCCGGCGATGGGTCATTGGCGAAGGCATCCGCTTCCTCCGGCGTCGGTGGCAGGCCGATAAGGTCGAGGTAGACCCGCCGGCAAAGCGTGTATTTATCGGCCTCCGGGGAGGGGGTCAGTCCGGCGGCCTCGAGGCGCGCGAGGACGAAGCGATCGATCGCGTTGTGCGGCCAATGGGCCTGCTGCACCGCGGGCAGGGGCGCCTGCGCCGGTTTCTTGAACGCCCAGTGGAGATCGTACGGCGCTCCTTGTTCGATCCATTTATCGAGGATCGCGATCTGCCGGGCCGTGATTTGCTTGCCGCTTTTGGGCGGCGGCATCTGGTCGTCCTTGTCGGTGGAATGAATGCGCGCCGACAGGTCGCTCTGGTCGAGTTTGCCCGGCACGATGGCGCGCACTCCGTCCTTCTCCGCCAGCGCGCCTTCGCGGGTGTCGATCCGCCGGTCACCCTTGCGGTTCTTCGGGTCGAAGCCGTGGCATTTGAAGCAGTTTTCCGACAGGATCGGCCGCACATCCCGGTTGAAGTCGATCTTCTCCGGCAGGGCCGCCTCTTCCGCCAGCAGGCAAGCTGTGGCGAGAAATGGCAGGAGACGGAGCAGGGAACGCGGGATTTTCACGGGCCGGGGAAACTACCGTAGAACACCCGCGCACCCAAGCCGCGTTGGTTACGTCTTGGCGTAACCGGGGACAGTTCGTCGCGGATATGTTGCTTCGGTGGATGCTGCGCTCCGAGCGGCACGGCCACAAATGCACGCCGGGGGCGTCTTTCTCCGCGGCTATCGAGTATTGGAAATTGGGCGCTGCCGCACAAGGTCTTGCCATCGCGCTCGGAGCGCGCGATCCACCCAGGGCAATTGTCTTCGCTCGAGAAGGCCAGCAAGTTAGCGCGTAGGAGCGGGTCTACGAGGCCTTGTCGCGGACGTTGACCCAGACGTGGACGTGCGGGGCGCCGCGGAAGTACCAGACCATTTCCGGCCCTTCGAGTTGCCACACGTCCCAAACGCCGTCATTGCCAATCTCCGGGTTTTTGTAGAAGGCCATGTGCAGTTTGTCGAAGCCCGCGTTCTCGATGTCTTTCAGCGCCTCGTCGGAGTCCTCTTTGCGGAAAGGCGCCAGCAGATCGCCCATGACCATGCGAACGTGTGTCTTCTGATCGGCCGAAAGGTCGCCGACAGCAATCCCGGGCAGGCCGGCATCGGTGCCTCTCAGCTTGACCGTCTCCGCGCCTTGTTCCATGCGGCCGCTCCCGAGCAGCGCGATTTCGCGCTGCTTGCCGTCGAGCATTTGAAAAACCTCGTTGGCGCGCTTCGCCTGGTACCAATAGGCATTTCCAGGGTGGCCCGCCGGTTCGTTGAAGCCCTGCGCGGCGTGTCCGTAGAATATGGGGCCGCCGAAAGCCGCGCCTTCCGTCGAGTCGCCGTCGCAGCGCCGCGTGCAATGCCGGCCCGTGATCACGAACTCAAATTTGCCCGTGCCCGGTTCGCCGAAAAGGGCGATCGAAGAATCCCCAAAGCCCGCCTTGCCGCTGTCGTGAATCACCTGCTGATAGACCGTCTCGGCGTATTCCGGAGAGTGCAACCCGAAGAAGATCTCCTTGACCATCTGGTTCTGGTCGACCGTGAGAAAGCTGCCGATATGCGGGTCGGTGATGTGCCAGTTGTTGTCCACGTCGGTCCGCAACGGATTGTCCCACGGGAAGCACAGCGCTTTGCGCTGCTCCTCATTGAAGGATTGGTAAAGCGTGGCGACGAGCGTCTCGGATTTCGCTTTCGTCTTCTCTGCGGCGCGCCCGATGATCGGCACGGCGCACAGGCTGGTGGCGGCGGCGGCGCCGATGGAGGACTTGAGGAAACCACGACGCGAAATGGCGTCACAATCCGGGCAGGGACGGTAGTTCATGGGGTGGGGCAGGGGGACTGGTTGATAGTTGATTGTTGATCGCCGTCACTGGTTAAATGCGGATCGGCGAGCTAGCGGAGCCATCGTGCGGGGCCAACGTTTTGGCGGAAAAACGAGCATTGGCGGAAAGTCGGCTATCAATCATCAACTATCAACCGTCAACTTCGCGCCAACCCGATGTCCACTTCCCCGCCAAGCGAATGGCTGCGCCACCTCCGTCCGGAGGCCATTCGCCAGCTTTTCGAGCATGTGCCCGGCACGCTCTTCTTTGCCAAAAACGCCGCGGGCGAGATCATGCTGGGCAACCGCGCCTTCGTGGAACGGTGCGGCTATCCGAGCCTGGAAAAGCTCGCCGGACGGACCGACGCCGAGATTTTTCCGCCGCACATGGCGGCGAAATACCGGGAGGACGATTTGGAAGTCATGCGCACGGGGCGGCCCATGCTTCAGATCGTGGAACTGTTTCCCAGCCGCCACGGCGAGCCGGAATGGTTCATCACGGACAAACTGCCGCTGTTCGATGACACCGGCAAAGTCGCGGGCGTGTGCGGCCTCGTGCGCAGCTACGAAGGTTCGCGCCGTGCGCTCCAGCCCTATCTCGATCTCGCGCCGGTGGCGGACTACATCAAGGCACACAGCGGCGAGCCGATCTCCGTGCGAGAGCTCGCCCGCATGGCCGGGCTTTCGATGCGGCAACTCGAACGGAAATTCTTCGATACCTTCCGCACCTCGCCGAAGCATTACCTCATGCGGTTGCGCGTCCTGCTGGCCTGCGACGAACTCCTCGAAACCCGCCAGTCGATCACCGAGATCGCCCTAGCCGCCGGTTTCTGCGATCACAGCGCCTTCGCCCGTCATTTTCGGAAGCACATGGGCCTCTCCCCGCGCGAGTACCGGGAGAAGTATCGCGGGCAGGTGACGCGCGCCAACCAGTCTTGAGGTCAATGACAAGGGTCCCGGCGCAGAGCCGATTGAAAGGTCATCGGCTTACGTGAAGACAATAGCGGCGCCGGTTTTGGTGGAGTGCGCCGCCGCCACATACAGCCGCAGGCACGAAAAGGACTCTACTCCGTAACGCTTCCAAAGGACGTCACCGCTCCCTTGCGCCTGGGTCGCGGCGTGGACCTCGTCGCTTTCCGGATCCAAATCGAGCGGAAGCTTCAGCGCATCGGCCACGCGCTTGCATTCTTTCAAAAGCTGAGGCGAGGACCCGACCATTCCTCCGGCAACAGGATAATGTTCTCCCGGAAACAAGACGCATGGAAAGTCTTGCGGCAGGTAGTATCCCTCGGCGTCGCTGTGGATGATGAGATGGTCATAGGCCCCGAATGGCTTCAGGGGATTGGGACCGGGAAAGTCGGCGCCGTAATGCACGAGCATCGGGTCTTGCGCCGAATTCGTGTCTCCGGGTTCCGGCAATTTGCCTGACGCATCCAGATGCGCGGCAATTCGGCGGAGGTAGTGCAACCCGGAGTACCCGAACATTGACGTCGACCAAACCCGCACCTTTTCGGGTTCCGAATGCTGCGGCAGGTGCACCGACGCGAGATACTTGTTAAGGGTGGCAAATTCCTGGCGGCAATGCGCGGCCCCCTCCTCGTCGTTCTCGATAAGGTCGGCGAGGATCCCGACTTCAATGGAAAGTCCCATAGGGTTCCGAGTGTGAGCCACTGCTCAGCATTTGCTCAAGCCCGAACGCATGACCTGGATTTGAGGTCCTGGCGAGGGTCGGTCTCTCTTAATCAATTCACCCACTTTGAATGTCGCGGCTGCGTATTGGATCGATGGAACGTCATTGGCGTTGTACTCCGACGTCACTTCAGCGTCTGCAGAAAGGCCTGCACATCCGCCAACTCCTGCGGCTTGAGAATCAGTCCCATCGGCGGCATCGGCGAGGTGCCGAGGTACTCGTAACCCTTGGCCAGCACCTTGTTCGGTTCGAGCAGCGATTCCTTAATGTAAGCCGGCGTGGCCCGCGCGGCGATGCCGTCGAGCGGCGGCCCGACGGTCCCGCCCTGAGCGTGGAGTGAATGGCAGATCACGCAAGCAGCCGTCGGATGCTTGAGAAAGATTTGCTCGCCGCGTTTCGGATCGCCCGCCACGACCGCTTCTTCATCCTTCGGTATCAACTCAGCGAGCTTCACGTCGTCCCAATAGCCGTCGCCCTTGGCCACGTGCAGCAGGTTGATGCTCGCGGTCGTCCTCTGACCGCTTTCGAAGGTCGTCTCGACTTCCACCCAGTCGCTTTCGCGCGTGATTTTCTCGGTCTCCTCGTGCCCGAGGTGCTCGTTCAGGCTCACCTTGCCGTGAATGGCGTGCGCCTTCACCCAGCCGCTCAGCTTGTAGAGCGTATTGGGCTTGATGGTGACATCCGCGTGCAAGCTTGTGTCCGCATCGGCGCGCGTGATCACCCGCACCGCCTGCTGTCCGCCATGGACCATCCCATTGCCGCTCACCACCTTCCATTCCGCCTTCTCGTTGCCGGGCTTCGTGCCGTAATCGCGCCGCGTCCAGCCTTCGGGGAGCCCATCCGCCGCCAGTTTCTCGAATCCCGGATTTGGCAAGAGATTCGGCCCTTCCTGGAATGCTTCGACGTTGTGCTTTCGCGCCAGCATCTTCGCCGCTTCGGCCAGCCACTCGTCGGGCTTTATGGTGGGATCAGCGGCCAGACTCTTCACCACGGTCTGGATCTCCGGGGTGGTGGGAAAATCACCGAGCTTCACCAGCGCGGCGAGCCGCGTATTGGCATCGGGATCGCCGAGCACGCCGGTGCCAAAGAAGAGCGCGCTGGCCTGGGCGTCGCTACCCAGCGAACGAATGGCGTTTCGGCGGAGTCCAGAATCCCTGGCCGCCAGCGCCGCTTTTTGCGTCGCCTCGTCGAGAGTGCCCAGGCCCTGGAGCGTCCAGAGCGCGTGTACCGCCGCGATCCTGCCGTCATTGGCCGCCACCATCTTCTTGAGCCCTTCGGCGACTTCGGTCTTTTTTCCTTCCACGAGCAGGCGCTGCGCGGTGAGGCGCCAGTATGGCGTGTCGCTGCCCAGGGCGTTCACCAGTTCAGTCGTCGAAGCGCCGGCGAGCGACGGTTTCTCCGGTTTCGCACGGTCCCACACCACGCGATAGATGCGCCCGCGCGAATGATCGCGCAGATCGTTTTTGTGCGCGGCGCCCGGCCCGGTCTCGCCCTTGAATCCGCCGCGCGCCACGCTCGGCGTGGGATTGTGCTGGATGATGAAATTCTGCCAGTCGGCAAACCACACCGCGCCATCCGGCCCGACTTCCGCGCAGACCGGCGACATCCATTCGTCGGTGCTGGCCACGAGATTGAGTCCGTCCTTCGCGACATATCCCGCGCCGTCCGGTTGCACATCCATCAGCGTGATCACTTTCATCGTCGGCTCGCACACCATGGCCTTGCCCTGGAGGCGCGGCGGCAGGTTCGCGGAGTAAATGAACGAACTGCCGCAAGCCGCGGTGTAGCCGCCGAAGACATCGACCTGCCGGAAGTTCGGCGTGATTGAATGGACCTTGTCCTCGGTATTGATCTTCTTCGCACTCATTCCGTGCATGTTCCCGGGAAAGGCCGTCGCCGGGATGCCGCCAAAGAGAATCGGCGCAGAGTTGGCCGTGCCGCCAAACTGGTCCCCGTAGGCATTGGCGCTCTGCCCCCAGGTGTTGTTCGTGAATTGGTGCAGGAACTCGAGCGCGCTGCCATCCGGCTTGAACCGATAGGTGCCCATGGTGAACTTCACTTTTCGCCCGTGCACGAGGCCGTCGAAGCCGTCGTAGCCCACGCTGCCGTAGAGCCAGTTGTCGTAGCCGTAGTGCAGATTGCCGGCCTGTCCGTGGGTGTCGCCGATGCCCCAGCCGGTGAAGATCTCCTCGCGAATGTCCGCGTGATCATCGCCCTTGCTCGACTTCAGAAACAGGAACCGCGGCGGCTGCGCCACGATGATTCCGCCATTGGCAAAGACAAAGCTCGTGGGAATATTCAGATGGTCGGCGAAGACCGTGAATTTGTCGGCGACGCCGTCGCCCTTGGTGTCTTCGCAAATCTTGATGTCATCGTTGCCCACGCCATCGGGGTTGTAACCGTGCGGATAATCGCGTGTCTCGGCGACCCATAGCCGCCCGCGTTCGTCCCAGGCAAAGGCGATCGGCTTCATGATGTCCGGTTCGCTCGCAAAGAGCTTCAGCTTCGTATCCGCCGGCACCTGAGTGCGTTCGATGCTGCCTTTCACGCTGAAGGGATGCTGAAAGGTAATCGGCTGCGCGCGCTTTTCGTAATTGGCTACTTGCGGGTGTGGTTCGCGCTGCTCCGGCTCGCGCTGCGCGAGAAAGGCCTCCCAATCTTTGCGCCGCGCGTCGCCCACTGCGGCCAGGACTTTTTCCCGGACGCCGGCGATGAATTCCGGCGCGCCCCATCGGTTCTCATCACCGCTGAATTCCACTGTCACAATGCGGTTTGGATCGACGCCGGGCGCGATGGCGCCGTCTTCGATGACGGCATCGAAGAGGGCCAGCCGATCGGGTGTCACCGTTTTCCAATCATCCGTGTATTCAAACCAGATGGCATCGCGTCCCAATTCGCGCATCAATGGATGGAGGTGTTGCCGGCTACCGGCTGCTTCGTTGCCGAGAAAAAGGATGCGAATCGGGCCGCTTCGTTCGTCAGCGTGCACCCCGGCATGAAGCAACAAAAATGCGCCGAGAAACAGAGGTAGAAGACGACTTTTCATGGAGATATGAGGGCTGGGGAAGAACACGTGAATCCAGTTGTTGATAGCGCCCAATAAAGCATTTCGAGGCGGGGCTGGCTTGGTTCTTTCCGCCAAAAATTCGGTGCGAATGCGACATCCCTTCTTTTCAGGCTCCTCGGCGGGTAGAGTCATCCTCGCCTGCTCTCCAATTTATTCCGCACAACGCGACCCATCCCTACTTTTTAGAAGACGCCCTAAGTGATGTGATCGTAGGTTGCGTGTGGGCCGATCCACCACCAAAGCAGGCCATCGGGGTGTTCTCTGGCGAGTGCCCGATAGTGCAGACCTACCCGAGCTGACCAGAAGTGACCAATCTTTTTCAATCTGATGGACGGGTGCCGCGAATCCTCGTTGAGAAGCTGAAAGTTCTTGTCGGCCAGTTCGCGGATTGCCTGCGGTAACTGGCGGTAGTGAAACCAGAATTCCGGCGACGCGAAATGCTTCAAAGCGGCGTGCAGCGTCCGGCTTCGTAGTCGTCGATGGCACGCTTTCCGGCGGCATCAAAACGGCCGGCGAGAATATCCGCCTCGATCTGGCGATCCCACTGGGCTGCCGTGTACTCCTCGAACCATTTTGCGAAGCTAGCCAATTCTTCAGGAGGCAGCTTGGTGACCGCAGCTTCAAGTTCTTGGATGCTCATGGGAATAGAATACCGATAATCCATGGGGTCCCTCAACAGATTTTACGCAACCGGATGAATTGCCGAAGGAATTCAACGCCCCGTCCATCCATCAATCCCCCCTCGCCAACCGCCCATGAACCGCGCATGCTTCCCGCATGAAATCGTTTCTCCCTACTTTGCTCGCCATTGTTTCATCCGCCCTCCTCGCCCACGCCGGGCCGGTTTCCATTGCCGACGGCAAGACTTTTGACGGATGGGAGGGCGACACCGCAAAGACCTGGCGCATCGAGGACGGCTCCTACGTGGGCGGCTCGCTCAACGAAAAAGTGCCGCACAACGAATTCCTCGCGACGAAGAAAAGCTACGCCAATTTCGAGCTGCGCCTGAAATTCAAGCTTATCGGCACCGAAGGCTTCATCAATGGCGGCGTCCAGTTCCGCAGCATTCGCATGCCCAAGGACTCGCCCAATCCTTGGGAAATGATCGGTTACCAGGCGGATATGGGTGATGGCTATTACGGTTCGCTCTACGATGAATCGCGCCGCAAGAAAACACTGGCCACGCCCGACAAGGCGCTCATGGACAAGGCGCTGAAAAAGGATGACTGGAATGACTACCGCATCCGCTGCGAAGGCCGGCACATCCAGCTTTGGATCAATGATGTGCAGACTGTCGATTACACCGAGCCGGATGAAAGCATCGGGCAGACCGGCCTCATCGGCCTGCAAATTCACGGCGGCGGCAAGGCCGAGGCGTGGTACAAGGACATCGTCATCGACGAACTGCCGTGAAGCCCACCTGGCTGTTCCTGCTGATCGCCGCGACCGCGGCGTGGGCGGAGCCGCCACCGGTGGTGCGCGATGCTCAGGCCCCGGCCGTCCGCGAACTCGTCGACCTGGCGACGCTGGACGCCGGGTTTCGTTTCGATCTGCGCTACGCCACGCCGAATAATTTCGTCCACGCCACGCTCTATCCCGTGGCCAAAGCCTACATGCAGCGGGAGGCCGCGAAGGCACTCGTTGACGTGCAGCACGAACTCGCCGGACAAGGCCTTGGCCTGAAAATTTTCGACGCGTATCGCCCGCTTTCCGTGCAGCAGCGCATGTGGGACCTGATCCACGACGAGCGCTACGTTTCCAATCCGGCGCTCAACGCCGGCCGCCACACGCGCGGCACGGCCGTCGATCTCACGCTCGTGGACCGTGACGGCCACGACCTGGCCATGCCCACGCCGTTTGACGATTTCACCGAGCGCGCCCACCGCGACGCCGCCGGTATTCCCGAGGAAGCCGCGCGGAATTCCAAGCTCCTCGAAACGGTCATGCTCAAGCACGGTTTCCTGCCCTATCCGTTTGAGTGGTGGCACTTCGATTTTCACGACTGGAAGAGCCATCCGGCGCTCGATGTGCCTCTCGATGCTTTGCCTTAGCTGTAACTATTCGTTCGGCAGCGGGATTCTGGGGAGCGTGCGCTCCCCAATCAATTCTGCATCGCCACGGCTTAGGATTTCAACGTTAGAACCGCGATCCCCAGCAGGATCAGGCCGCCGCCGCAGGCGGTGCGGGTGGTGAAGGGTTCGCGCAGGAGCAGAAATGAAAGCACCAGTGTGACGACGATGCTGCCTTTGTCGACGAGGGCGACAAACGAAACGGTGCCAGTCTTCATGGCGCGATAATAGAAAATCCACGAGAGCGAGGTGGTCAGGCCGCTGAGGGCGAGGAGCGCCAGATCGCGCGGGCGGGCGGCGGCCAGCGCCGCGCCGGGACGGCCGGCGGTCCAGATAAAGGCGCTGACGCTAATCAGCAAGAAGACGACCGCCGTGCGCACGACGAGGCTCACATCGGGGCCGAGCGTTTTCATGCCGCTTTTGGCGAGAATGGAAGTCAGGCCGGCGAAGATTGCGGCGAGAAGGGCTTGGATTTTCCAGGATTCCATAAGAGGGCGCGTCTTGGTGGTTATTTCTTGTCTTGATCGCGCTTGCGCTTGCGCGCGAGGAGGCGCTCGGTGGTGGAAATGGATTCGGCCGAGTCGCTTGGCGGCGTTTTGGGAGCGACCGTTGGGGGTGCGGACGGGGGCTTTGGCGCGCCTGGCGGCGCGGGTTTGATGGGCAGCTTCGGTGGCGCATCCGGCGCGGCGGTGAGCGTGGCCTCGACCCGCCGTTTGCGCCCAAGGAGCGCGCCCATGGTGGCCGTGGATTCGTCCGTCTTTTTGCCGAACGTAAACCAGCCGCGGATCACGCTCCAGTCGAGCTGGACCCGGCGCACGGCGACATCGATCGGCAGCAGACATGCGAGCACGATGAGGAACCAATCGAAGACCGGCCGCGTACTTTCGTGCGGCTGCCGTAGCGGGTGATAGATGTCGGTGTTCTGGCCGTCGAGGATGCGGCCGCCGGTGCGCGCGGCGATTTGCTGGAGCAGCAGGGGATTGCTCCGGAACGTCAGGTATTCGGGGGAGTAGGGGACGGCGAATCCGCCGAAGAGCTGGTCGGGTTGGTCCTTGGCGGGGCGTCCGGTGGCGGCGACGGCAATCTGGTAGCGGCCCTTGCCGGACAGCGGGAACTGCCCCTGGTAGCGTCGGGAACCAGTCTGCCGCAAGGGCACATCCAGGGAGTCGCCGCGTGGCCCGGTGACCCGCGCGGCGACCTCAAGAAACGCTTCGTCCTTCGCGAAATCCTCGACCGAGATCACGCCGTTATTGCCGGCCGCAAAAGTGTTCAGCCGTAAATCATTGGTCTGCTCGACGCGCGAGACTTCCTGGGCGAGTTGCTTCACGAAAGCGCGGTACTTGTCCCAGTCGAGCCAGTCCTGCGCCCACGCGGCGCCGAGATCGCTGGTCCACGCGGCGGTGCTGCCGAGCCCGAAACGCCAGGTGGCCAGCAGCGGATCGAGTTGGTCCGGCGCTTCCTTCTCCGGCGGCACGCGCAGGATGGTGCTGGCGCGTGGCTTAACCGTGGTCAGGACGTAACCACGCAGCGGCGGCATTTGATCGATGCCCTTGAGCACCGGCGACGGAAACTCGATCTGCGGGGTGAAAATCCGATTTTGCAGCATCGAGCGCTTCAGGGTCTTGGCTTCCTTGATGAAAATGCTCGGGAGTTCGGCGGGATCCTGTGGAAAATAATAGCGCCCACCGGTCTGCTGCGAGATCGCTTGCATGATCGAAATATCCGTGCCGCCGTGGGGATTGATCGCGACCATGGAAACGCTCACCTTGGATGCGACGAACTGCTGCACCAGCGCCGGCGTCGGCGGTGAAGGATCGCCGTCGCTGATGACGATGAGGTGCTTGAGCGCGGCGTCGCTCTTTTGCAGGCCAGTGAGGGCAAGCTGCATCGGACTGTTGAAATCCGGCATGTCACCGGGCGAGGCGGCGTTGATGAGCGGGACGAGCTTTTCGTACTCCGCGGCCGGTGTGAGTTCGAAGACCCAGTTGTAGCCGCTTTTCGGCCCGTTCCAGTCGTAGTCGATGAGCCCCACTTCGTCCTGGGCGCCGAGCACGCGGATGGCTTCCTTGGCGATGCGCTTGGCCCAGGTGTTGCCCTCGGCGAATTCGCACGTGTGCAGGATGATCGCCAGTGCGCCCTTGGGCAGAATCTTCTTTTGCTTCACGTCCATGTCCACGGGCAGCGCCTCCTCGATCGGCGTGCGATGATAGCCGCCGGGACCGAACGTCTGCGGGCCGCCGAGCATGATAAAACCGGCCCCCTGGTTATGGACGGCGTCGTGCAGGGCCTGGAGCTGCGGGGCGTCGAAGGCATCAGCCGGCGCATCGGCGAGAATGATCAGGTCGTAGGGCAGCAACGCCGTGGCCTCGCGCGGCACCTCGTAAGCCATGCGAACCTGGACGATGCGTTCGCTGGCCTTGAGCGCGGCCACGAGCGGCTCCCAGTCGCGCGTGTCGCTCTTGGAATCGGTGAGCAGCAGCACCTGGCCTTCGCCGCGCAAGAACAAGTCGCCGATGGCGATGTTGTTCTCGGACCAGCCGTCCTCGCCGGGCGGGACTTCGATGGTGGCGACGTATTCGTAATAGCCGGGTTCGCGGAGATAGAGCGGCAGCGTGAAGCGGTTCTTACCGGCCGTATAATCGACCTCCTTTTCGAAGATCTTCTTCCCGTTCTCCGTGAGCCGCAAAGTCCCATGGCCGGGCGCGAGCGAATTAAGGAGCACGGTGGCTTCGTAGGTTTCGCCGGCCTTGACCACACGCGGCAGATCCAGCCGCTCGAGCCACACCTCCTTTTCGTAGGCGTAGCTTACGGGCAATACATCCACGGCAATGCCCCGCGCTTTCAATTCATCGACCTTGGCCAGCGCGCTGCCTTCGGTCTCGTTCCCGTCGGTGATGATCACGATGCGGCCCTGGTTTTCCTCCGGCAACATCGCGGCGGCGAGGCTCAGCGCCTGGCCGATGTCGGTGCCATCTTTCGCCACCCGCGAATTGATCGCCTCGAACGGGAAATTGGCGCGGGGCGGCAATTCCACCGCCGCGTCCCGGCCGAAGACGACCAGCCCGGCTTCGTCCTTGGGTGGTTTTGCGGTCGCGGTTTGCATGATCCAGCCAAGCGACTGGTCCCGCACCTTTGCGCCCATGGAATCGGAGATATCGAGCGCATAAATCACCGAGAGGACGTCGCTGCGGCGCACCGCGCGCGGTTCCGCGAGCAGCAGAATGAAAGCGGCGATCATCGCCAGCCGCGTGAACAGCGCGACGAGCGCCCGCCAGCGTGAGAGTCCGGCGCCGCCCGCATGGTGCATCCACCACACCCAGGGCATCACGACGGCGAAGCCAAAGGCCGGCCGATACGAAAAGCGCAAGAGCCCGCGCCATTCCACGAACACAGCGCCCGCGCCAAACAGCACGAGGAAGATCAGCAGCGGTAGCAGCGCGACGAAAGTCACGGGGCGCCGTGCTCTGGGGAAGAGGACGCGCAGCGGGTTCATAGCTGCAACGAGACGATGCGCCGGTTTTTGGTGTCCGCGATGCGCACGCGCATGCGCGAGTCGATGGTCAGCCCCCACGGCGTGGCGAACTCGCCCTCGCCGCTGCCAGTCTGTCCGAAACGCCCGAGTAATTTGCCGTCGGGGCTCACCTTGGTGAGCCGTCCCCCGCCGTATTCAATGATATAAAGAGCGCCGTCCTGCCCGGTGGCGATGTCGTATGGCAGGTCGAAATCGAGCGGAGGTTGTCCGGGTAAGCCGAGGACGCCGAGGTACTGGCCCGCGTCGGTGAAGATGAGGACGCGATTGTTCACCGCATCGGTGACGTAAATCTTTCCCGCGAGCCAGGTCAGTCCCGAGGGTCGCTGGAACTGGCCGGGCCCGGTGCCGAAACTGCCGAAACTCGCCAGCCACCGGCCCTCGCGCGTGAACTTCTGCACGCGATCATGGCCGCCGTACTCGCAGATGTAGAGGTTCTCGTCGGGATCTTTGCAAATGCCCACGGGATAGATGAACTGGCCGTTCTCATTACCCTGCTGGCCGATGTTCTTGAGCCAGTCGCCATCGCCATCGAACCACACCACGCGATGATAGTGCGTGTCGCACACGACCACTCGTCCGTCGCGCAGCACGACGAGACCCTCCGGCTTGCCGATCTTTACGTCGAGCATGTGCCATTGGCGCTTGAGTCCGCCGTCGGCGCCGTAGATCAGCACGCGCCCGGCGGTGTCGAGCACGGCGATGTCGTCGTTGAGACCTGTGGCAAGGCTGCGCGGCGTCGGCAACGCCGCGCCCTCCGGCGGCAGCGGCCAGGCGCGCCAGTCGCGCGTGGTCAGCGCGGACGCCGCCGGTCCGCGATGGCAACCCGCGAGAAGAAAAACCAGTGCGAAGCAGAGCAGCGCCGTAAGTTGGACGAGCGCGCCCCGGCGGATTTCATCGCGTGCCGGGCGATGAAAAAAAGTGCGGGTTGCATTGCTCGGAACGTGCCGCAATTCGGCTTCCGCGCAGGAACCGAGAAAGCGCGAAGTTTCGACACGCAGCGGGCCGGCGGTCACGGGCGCCAGCGCCAGTTGCTCGGGACGCAGGCAGCGCGGCGCATCGATCTGGAGACGGAGCCACCGGCGCGCTTCTTCGGGCGTGAGCCAGTTGCCCGGCCCCAGATAGCCCATCAATTCTTCGTCGGGTGGTGATGTATAGAGTGTGTCCACCGGGCCGGCGTGCAGAATCTGGCCGGCGCGCAGGCAGAGAGCCTGCCGGGCTTCGCCCAGGGCGATCTCCGGTGTGTGCGTCGAGAAGACCAGCGAGGCGCCGGTCGCGGTGAGATGGTCGCGGATGACCCGCCAGTATTTGCCGGTGCGCGCCGGATCGACATGCGCGAGCGGTTCATCCATGACCAGGACGTCCGCGCGCATGGCCAGCGCGCGCGCCACGGCCAGCCGTGATTGCTCGCCCTCGGAAAGCTCGTGCGGCCGGCCCTCGCTCCGATCGGCAAGATCAAACGCGGCCAGCAAGGCGTCGGCCCTCGTGCCCGCCGGGCCTGCGATGACCCTGTCGCCGTCAGGCTTTTGCCCGCGAATCACGCGGATGGCATGAAGCGGCTTCGCCGCGATCAGAGGGGAAAAACCACGAAATACACTAAATACACGAAAGAGGAGGACCCGCGAATCACACGAATCACGCGAATGAAGAGTCGAGCCATCCGTATCACTATCCCTCAAGAGCTGCGCGTGCTGCGAAGGTTTTGTTTGCGTGATTCGTGTGATTCGCGGGCCGTTTTCCGGAGCTTTCGGACCGCCGCCGATTTCTAGGTGCTGGCGCGCGGTGCAGTGCGGCCACAGTCCGCCATTTTGCGGGACCCAGGCCACGCGCGGCGCGCCGCGAATGGCGCCGCGATCCGGTCGCTCGAAGCCGGCCAGGAGGTTCAGCAACGATGTTTTCCCGGCGCCCGACCAGCCGATCACCGCCGTCACCCCGGAGGGAATCACCGCCGAAACATCGCGCAGTCGAGCCGGGTCGAGCGAAATGGCGTCGAGTTGCCAGAGGGGTTCAGCGGCCATGACCGCGTGCATAGAGGCGCAACGCGGTGCCGGTCAACAGTAGAACCACCACCGGTGTCGCAATGGCGGCGATCATCATGGCCGAGAGGACCGCCGTCTGGCCGTAATGGGCGAGATTGTGCAGGCGAACGAAGACCGGTGTGAAGCCCGTGGGTGCCAGGATCGAGGACGCGGTGAAATCGAAATACGCCCAGCAAAAGAGGATCCCGCAGGCGATGGCGCGCGGCTCGGTTTCGAGTTCCCAGATGAGCCGCGGGCTCGGGATCTGCCGGGCGATGTGCAAGGCCGGTGTGGGCCGCAACCACAAGGCGCCGAGCAGGAGCGCGAGCGGGAGCAGGAGAATCGTCAGCGCCAGCGCGAGCGGAATGGGCGTGTCGTAGGCGCCGCGCAGCACGGGCGTCTGGAACAGCGCGAGAACGATCAGGGCAACGGTCAGTGCGCCGAACAAGCCGGGGGCCGACAGGAGCAGCGCCAGGCCATGAAATTTTCGTCCAATCACCGCCAGGGCTGACGCCGCCGCGGCCGCAGTGAGCGCAAAAAGCACGCTCGCACCCAATTCGTGGCCGAGGACGAAGTTTTCCAGCAGTCGGGGCACACCGGCGGCCGCCTGCCCGGCAACAATGGCGAGCGGCGCGACAGTAACGAGCATGGCCGATGCGCCGAGATACAGCCACGGCACGATGCGGATGACGGTGCGAGGTAGGGCGTATCGGCCCCAACGCGCCGGGAGCGGGGGGCCGATCTTCCCGCGAGGCGCACGCGAGGACGACTGAGGCCGGTCGTCCCTACCTTCAGAGGCCGCCCAGGACGCCGGCGGCGCGGGGTCCCTACCGCGCCGGCTGCCGAAGACCACCGCCGCAAGCACCGCGAGTTGGACACCGAACGGCCACGCCGCCAGACGCAGGGTCTCCCCGAGGGCCAGCCCGCCGATCTGCGCGTCAAAAACGGCCATCGTCCAGGTCTTCACGCTCCACAACGACGCCAGTTCGAAGTCCGCGAAGGCGACGAGAAAGACGAGTCCGCCGGCGACCCACGGGCCATGTCCCGCGGCCCGCAGATGAAACCCTGCTCGCGACCACCGAGACGCGGCCGCGACCAGCCGGTAGGCGTGCCGTGACTCCGCCGAAAGCGGCGGCGGCAGCAGCACCCGGAGCACCACCGCAACGGGAAAAAGCTTGAGCGCGAGCACCCCGACGTAGAGCGCTTCGTGTCCCCAGGTGGAGACGATGAGGGCGATGGCGAACCGCACCATCCCGTAGCTCACGAGCAGTGACGGTGTGAAAAATGGCGCGACCAGAAGCATCCAGGCCAGCACCCGCGACCGTCCCCGCCGCGAAGCCACCCATCGGCTCATTGGTCCGGAGCCCAGCACGGCCGGCAGCGCGATGAGCAGCGCGCGCCCCAGCGCCAGGGCCGTCTGCGCGCCAATACCCATGGGCCCCGAGCCGTTCGGCGACAAGCTCCAGGCCAGAAGTATCGAGTGGGTCATGGCGTGTACCACGTCTTCAGCCACGCCAGACATTCGGCCCGTGCCGGCCCGAGCGCCGTCAGGTCCACCCCTTTGTCGGCCCAGGGTTTCAACTCGCGAACGTCCGCTTGCAGCTGATCCTGTGGGACCGGTCCGAGTGGGATTTGCCGCGACTTGGAGTTGGCCAGCGCCAGTTCCGTCTCTTCGCTGAGCAGAAAATCCACGAGCTTCCTGGCGGCGCCGGAGTGCCGGCTACCTCGAATGATGGCCACGGTATTGGGAATGCAGATCGTCTTGCCGTCGTCCAGTTCCACCGGTTGCATGGCCACCGGACGCCCATCGTCCTTCGCCTCGAAGTAGTCATCCGTGTCCACGAATCCCGCATAGCAGGCGCCTTCCGCGACGGCGTCCTTCACCGCGGCATTGCCATCCAATTCCTTCACGCGGTCGGTCCGCCATTGGCGATGCCAGGCCCGGAGTTTGTCGCCGCCCCATTCGTGCCAGAGCACGACGTAATGGGTGAGCGTCGTCCCGTAGAGTGGTTTGGCGAGGGCGATGCGCGACAGGTCCGTACCGGGCAGCAGCATGGTGAGATTCGGCGGCGTGGAGCCGATTTTCTGCGTGTTATAGATGATGACGCGCATCCTTGCGGCAAAACCTGTCCAACTGCCATCGGGCGCCTTGAAGGCCGCCGGAATGCGCGCATAGCCGGAGCCCTGGTACGGCTGGAGAATACCGCGGTCCTGCAAATCGGTCGTCCCCAGCAATTCATTGTTCCAAAAGACATCGCAGCGCGGCGCGTCCTTTTCGCGGATGAGCAGCTCGGTGAGGCCGAGCGACTTGGTCGCCTCGGTATCGTAGCGAATTGCCACCGGAATGCCGCTGCGCTTCTCGAAATCGTGCAGAATGCTGTCCGCGTAGATGGCGTCGTGCGCGCAATAGACGACCAGCGCGCCGCCATGCGCCCGGTGCCACCACCAACTGACGCCGAGCAGGAGCAAGGCGGCGAGCGCGATGAGCGCGACATTCTTCCTCATTTCGTTCCCGGCAAAGTGTCGAAGTACTTCTTGATCGCGTCGTGATAGCCGGGCGGCACCTGCTCGGCCTGCAACGCCTCACTCACGCCCTGCTTCACCCCGCGCACGGCATCGCGAAACTGCTCCGCCCGCTCGCCGCTTTCGCCGACTTCGCTCGTCTTCCATTGCAGGAGCATTTTCCCTTCACTCAGCGCGGAGGTGGATTTCTCCGATTTGAACGCCGATGTGGTCGCGTCATTTTCCGGCCGCTTCGCACCGTTGCCGAGGCCCGGCCCCATCCCCGCGGCGCCCTGGCCATCCTGCTGACCCGCCTGCTCGGCGAGTTGAGCCATCTTTTGCTGGTAGAGGGCCTCGTAATCGTCCTGGTTTTGCGCGTCCTTCGCCTCCGCGCCATCCAGCTTGCCGGCGCCGGCCAGCTTTTTGGCCATTTGCAGATTCTTGAGCGCTTCCTCGAGCGTTTTGCCGTCCTTCATCGATTGCGAGAGCTGATCGAGCTCCTTTTCGGTGAGCTTCAGGGATTCCATGGCATCCTTGGTCGCGTCCTGAGCGAGTTCGTTGAGCTTGGCCGAGTCGAGCTGCGCGAGTGTGCGGTTGAGCGCGTCGTCCACCTGCGGCGAGTGGACCAGGTCCTTCATCGCTTCGGTAAACTGGCTGAGCCGCTGCGCGAGCTGTTCCTGCTTCGCCCGTTTGTCCGCGGAATCCGGCATTGCGGCGATCTGGGCGAGTTGCTTGTGGAGATCATCCAGTTCGCGCTTGATCCCCGAGAGATCGCCCTTCTGCAATTGCTCGCGCCATTCGTTGCGTTGCCTGGCGTCCATCTGGCCGAAGCTTTGCGCCGATTTATCGAGCGCCTCCTTGAGTTGATCATTGTTCACCTTGCGCCAGAGATCGCCGAGATCGCGTTGCTCGTCGGCGAGCTGCTTCAGCGTTCCCTCTTTCTCCCGCGGCTTCGCCTCCTTGAAAGTCTTGTCGAGCCTGGCGAGCGCCTGTTGGATCTGCGCGGCCTGCTGCCGCGACTCCGTCTCGAGCGTCTCCGCGCGCAACGTCGTCAGCTTGCGGTTTTCCTCGAGCTTTCGCTGCTGCTCGGTGATCTTCTTCTTCTGCTCGACTTTCTTGAAGGGATCGAGCTGCGGCGCCCACCGCCACGCCGCGGCCACGCACAGCCCCGCGAGGAGGATCTGCCCGGTTCCCGAAATCCAGCGGAAGGGAATGACCCTGGCCACGTCGATTTTCGGAGCACGCTCCTCGGCTTCCTGTTGCACCACGGGAAGGAATGCGCCCGCCCCGTCCGCGTCCCGCACTGCGGAAAGAAAAAGCTCCTTGGTCCCCGCGCGCGCATCGAGCAGCCGGGCGACGCGCTGCTCCGCGGGCCGGCGGATGAGCAGGAGTGCCACGACCAGGGCCGCACCGCCCAGTGCCGCGAGGGCGACATTGGAAAAGCGATCGGACAAAAGCCCGAGCAATCGCGAAGCCGCCAGGTAGGCAAGGAAGAGACCCGCGCCGGCCAGCAAGCCCAGCCGCAGCCAGTGCACAAACGAAACCAGCATCAGCCTTCCGGCTGCACGGCTGAGCAATCGCTGGGTCTGCATAACGGCACTGCTACGCTGGTCGAGCCTGCGCGGCAACGCGATTTGACGAAGAGGGCGTCTAAACCACTTCCCAAATCCAAATCCCGCGCCCCCTATTTGCTCTTGTTCAGCAGCTCGCGGATGTCATCGATCGTCAGCGGCTTGAGCGTGGACACCTTGTCAATCTCGCCGTCCGAATAGGTCACCGTATCTCCGTCGCGCCAATTGGCGAGATCCTTGGGGTTGACGGCCTGGTGAACCTTTTTGCTCTCTTTGCCAAGGTACGGCCGGTGGCCGTCGGCCAGCTCCCGCGACGGAGCCGGCTTATGGGCGTCCCACGATTCCTTGGACGCGGCGGTCTTCGTGTCGTACGCCTTGTTCCCATTTGGGACGAGAAACTTGCCCTTCGAGTTTGCCTCCGAGGTCGCGTACTTCCGCTGCGCCGCCTTGTCCGGTTTGGCATCGTGAAAGTCGCGTGTCGCGTACTTGTCGACCCGATATTGCTGCGACGCGCCATACTCGTTGGTCGACTCATTCTTCGTCCCGTAGCTGTGCAAGGCCGCCGCGGTGTAGCGATTCGGGTCGAAGCCGCGACCGTAATCCGGGTAAAGAATCGACGCTCCGCGCTCGGAATTCACCTCGCCATTCTCGACCGCCACCATCCGCAGATGTTCCGTCGTCCGGGAATTCTCCTTCTGCATCATGTGTTGCTCCCTTTCGACCATGCGGGCCTCTTTCTGTTGCGGCGTCGCGCACCCCGCCAGGGCGAGGACGACGACGGCAGCGGATGGCAGGAGGTGGCGCACAGCCGAGTTATGGCACAAACTGTCGCGGACGTAAAGCGCGGTGCCGCGATCTTGAAAACCCGCTCGGCCCTCATTCGCTCGGCGCCTCCCATTGCAGCGGCGCTACCCCCCGCCATGCAGCTTTGCCAGTTGCGCGCGGGCCTGCTCGACTTCGCCCGGTACTTTTCCGACTGCAAGGTAGCTTTCGAGCGTTTCCATCGCGCCTTGGTGGTCGCCGCGCTGCAGCTGGAGCGTGCTCAGGTGCGACGCGATCTCGAAGAGCTCCGGATGCTGTTCGTGGGCCGCGCGCAGACGGGCGAGCGCGCTGTCGGCCTGGCCGGCGGCCGCTTCGGATTGCGCCCAGTCGCCCTGCAAGCGGGCCAGTTCGAGCGAATATTCTTTCGGCGACTCCGACTGCGCGGCGAGTCGTTCCAGCAGCTTCGCGCCGCGGGCAAAGTCGTGCGCCGCGGCCGCCAGTCTGCGCAGCCGGATGCCGAAGCCCGGTTCCATGATCGACGGGTGGGATTCGGCCAGGGCGAGCGCGTTCGCCGGGTGGCCGGCCTTCTCGAAGTAGGCGAAGAGCGCTCGCCGCACTTCGTTCTCGCGCGCGGGCGTCAAAGCGAAGCCGGCCAGTTCTTCGTCCGCGTGATCCAGGCGGCCCGCGGCGGCGAGCCAGTCGATAATCTCGCTCCAGCCTCGATTCGCGGGCACTCCGAAAGCGGTTTGCAGGGTCTTTCGGGCGCCGGCGAAATCGCGGAGCGAAGTTTGCAGGCGCGCGGATTCGAGCAGCACCGCCCAATTGCGGGCGAATCGGTCGGTGTGTTCCGCCTGCGCATAAAGACTCCGTGCGCGTCCGGTGTCGCCGAGATCCGCAAAGCCCGCGGCAACCCGGCCGAGGCTGTCCTCGTTGAGCGTCGCGCGCAGGGCGAGCATCTCGAGTTGGGCACGCGCCGCGTCCGTGCGCCCGAGCTGTTTCAGCGTCCGGGAGAGGTTGACGAAGTTTTGCTCGTCCAGCGGATTCACGCGGGTAATCCGCTCCTGCACCCGCGCCAGTGCCTCCCAGTCGCCGGCCTTTTGCAGGGCCTCCCCTGCGTTTCCGAGCCAGGTATCATTCGCGTCATCGCGAGACAGCAACTGATCGAGGGTGCTGTGCGCGCCGTCTTTGCTGGCGCTTTCGAGCTCGGAGGCGAGCAGCGTCACACCGGCCGGAATCGGTCCGGTGCCGTCCGCCCACAGCGTTTGCACTTCGTCCTGGAATTCCTTGCGCACGTTCAACCGGGCCGCCTGGACAGCGGCAAAATCGAGATAACTTCCGAGCAATCCGGGGTTTTCGCCCAGCGCCCCAAAGCGCCGCAACCGGCGCAGTTCCCGGAGCGCGATGGCCGGGCCGTCCGCCGGAGCGAGCAACTCCACGAGTTTGCATTGCAGCGCAAAACTCAGCCGCGCATCCGCGGTGCGCGCCAGCGCCCCTTGCACGGCGGTGCGCGCGTGGGCGGGGTCGTTGCGGGCGGCAAAGGTGGCCGCCAGGTTCAGCGCCGGGGTGATGTGTTGCGGCGGCAGGATGCGGTCGAGGGTCGAGAGTGCGGCCTCGGGCTGATTGTCCTTGCACTGGAGCACCGCGAGGCGGGCGTCGAAATCGGGACCTTCGCCGGCTTGGAAAAGCGCCAGCGCTTCGGCGAGACGATTCTGGTTCTCGTAGATTGTCGAAAGCGCGAGGCGCCCCGCCAGGTTGCCGGGTTCCATGAGGAGCAGGCGCTGGTAGGTCGAGATGGCCTCGTCCGCATGCCCGGCGCGCTCGTGTAACTGGGCGAGGCGCAGGAGGAGCCGCGTGTCGCCCGGGGTGCTGTCCGCCGCGCTCGCCAGGGCCGCCCGCGCGCCATCGAGATCGGATTTCCGTTCCAGGGCGTCTGCAAATTGCAGCAGGAATTCCCGGCGCGCGCCGTCGGGCAATCGGCTGCCGCCATCGTTCAGCATGGTGCGCAACGCGGCTTCCGCGGTGTCGTCGTCGCCGGCGTTGCGGCAGGCGCCGAGCAGGCTGCGCAGGGCTTCGGTGTCGCCCGGCTCATTCTCCCAAATCTGGCGGTAAATCTCGATGGCGCGAGCCTGGGCTCCCATGCCGGCGAGGGCGTTGGCCAGCGGGGTGAGCCCCTCCGCGGGTGAGAGCCTCTCGAAAAGCTCGAGCCACTTCGGCAGTTCGTCGGGCGGCGCCGTGGCCGCCCGCAACTCGCAGAGAAGCAGCCGGATCTCGTGCGCCAGGCTGGCCGCATGCTCGCCTTGCAACTGGACCAACGCATTGTCCGCGAGGGCTTCCTCCCAATAATAGGCCGCCAGATCCTCCAGCTTGAGCGCCTGGAGTTGCGCGCCGGTTTCGAGCACAAAACGCAACTGGCGCGTGCCGGAAGCGGCATCCTCGAAATCCGCGCCCGCCAGTGCCCGCATCGCGACCAACCGCTTAAGATCGGCGCGGGCGGCCGGCTCGTCGCCACTGAGCCCGTGCAAGACGGCGCCCGCGAGCGCGCCGTACAAGGGCTGCTGCCGGCCATCGAGCCCGGCGAGATACGATTTCACAAAACCGGCGCGCTCCGGTTCGGGGAGCAGGAGATAGTATTCACGCAGGGCGGCGCAGATCGGCGTGTCGGGCGATTCCGCGTCGGAGGAAATGGTGGATTGCAGGATCTCGCGGGCTTGCTGGAATTCGCCCAGCAGCAAATGCCATTGGGCGAGATCCTGCCCGCACGTGGCGCGTTGCGAACTTGAGCCGTCGAAGACGCGTTGGCCCAGTTGAATGGCCTCGCGGTAGCGGTTGCGCCCGGCGAACAGCATGGCGCCCTGCCAGGGGCGCAGGTGCGTGCCTTCCGCGAAAAGCGCTTCGACCAGACCGGCGTCCGGTTTTCCATCCGAGGCATCGAGCGCCTGGCCCAGGGCCACGAGCACGTAGTCGCGCTCACTCAGTGTGCGACGCTTGTCCTTCAGCCAGGCGCCGAGCCGCTCATATTGCTGCGACTGGAGCGCCAGCCAGATAAACGCCTGGGCCATGCGCGGGTCGCGCGGTTGCTCGTTCATCATCGCTTCCAGGCGGTCCAGCGTGGCCGCTCCGTCCCCGGCGTAAAAGAGCGCCCAAAGCGCTTCGCCCGGCGCGTTCGGCTTCTGGCGCCAGCGTTCCAGCCACGCGCTACGGGCCGCGGCGTCGCCGCTCGCGGCGACGATCTGCGCGAGCTGCCGGATGGCATTCAGCCGGATGTCCCGGTCATTCCTCGTGTCGCCCAGGCTCTTGTCCGTTTCGTCCACCCAAAAGCTCCGCAAGGCCCGCATCGCATCGGGTGTCGGCCGGCCGTTGCGCTGGCCCACCGTGGCCAGGTATGCCGTCTGGAGGCGGCCCGCCTCGGTCGGTTTCATCGCCGGGAAGCGCGGCGGCTCGCCGGGCTTTTCCGGCGCGGTCTGCTGCAGGATCTGTTCGAGACAGCCGCGGGCCTCCTCGGTGCTCCCCGCACCGAGATCGAGTGACGCCAGGTTCGAGAGCGCATGCGTGTTGGTCGGATCCACCGCGCGAAGTTTGCGCAGCAGCGCGATCGCCCGCGCGGATGTGCCCCACGACATTTGGAAATCGACCGCGTGCCCGAGGGCCGTGGCGTCGCGCGGAAATTTCGTGACGATGCGCTCCCACGTTTGCTCCGCCCCGTCGATGGCAAAAGCCCGCTCCTGCAATTGCGCCAGCTTTTGCCACCCCTCCGGCGTCTCTTGCGGCGTCATGCGGAGGAGGTGCTCCTGGAGATTCACCGCGGCATCGAGCTTGTGCAGGTCCTCGGCTTCCCGGATCAGGTCCGGCAGAGCGTCGGCCTGGTTCGGCGCGGCGTACGAAGCGTCGGCCAGCACCTCGAAGGCCGCCTTCGCCTGGCCGGAAGCCTTCAGAATTCGACCGAGGCACACTTCGGTGAAGTAGTCGTCCGCGTGCAGCCGGCGCCGTTTTTCGAACTGCGCGTGCAGCCAGTCGAGCAATCCGTTCTTGGCGCAGTGCGTGAGCAGATCGTTGAAAATGGTGAAGCGTTCGCGCGCGTCCGTCTCCGCTTCGATCGCCTGGAGTTGGAACTCCGCGGATGCTTTCGGCTGGTTGAGCCGCTCGAGGGCGTGCAGCAGCGGCGTGAGGGTTTCGCGCCGGCGCGAAACCGGACTGAGCGCATAGATCTGGTTCCACGTGGCCACAGCTTCCGTCCAGCGCTCGGCCCGCTGCTGCGTGAGCGCCAGGTCCGTGAGCGAATCCGCGCTGCCGGGATTTTCCGTGGCCAGCCGTTCGAAGATTTCGAGGGCTGCCGGGATGTGCCCGGCCTGCAATTCCAGCTGACCCGCCCGCCGTTCGTAATTCGCCCGATTCGCCGGGTCGATGCGGGTGAGTTCATGCAGGCTTTCCAGGGCGCCCGGCGAAGGTCCGGCGGCGGTCTGGAGTTTCACCAGGAGTTCGTAGGCGGCGACCGAATGGGCATTGAGCGCCAGTGCTTTCTGGACGGAGGCAGCGGCCGCCCGCGAGTCCCGGCTCCACGTCTGCCAGCGTGCCAGGCGCAGCCACGCCGCTTCAGTATTTTGCTCCTGGGCGGCGCTGTCCAGCGACAGGATATAGCGGTTCAGCGCCGGATTGGTTTCGTTTGCTGCCGACTCCGAAGCCGGGCTGGAGAAGTCCAGCGTGGGTCGGCCCTCCCGCGGTATCGCGGCGCCGGCAGGTCCTGGCCCTGTCGAAGGACCGCCGGCGGCGCGAATACTCGCAAAGAGCTTCTGGTCCGCTTCGTCCCGCTCGGCGTCGGTCGCACTGCACCGCAGGGCATTTTCAAATTCTCGCTGGGCTGGCGCAAGAGTACCGCGCACCACGTTCAGATCGCCCAGCGCGAAGTGATATTCGCGATTATCCGGTTCCAGATCTGCCGCCGCTTGCAATTCTCTCGCGGCATTCTCGAGGTCGTTCTGCGCACGGAGAATTTGCGCGATGTGAAAGTGCGCGGCGGCCTGCCGCGCCGGCGGATCGGAAGGACGGACCATGCGCTCGAGGACGTTGCGGGCTTCGTGATCGCGACGCTCGGTGAAATAGAAGTTCGCCAGCGCCGCCAGCGCGTCCTCATCCCGGTTTGCGGTATCGGCGACGAGCCTTTCTTCCACGAAATCGGTGAGCCGGTTTTGCTGGTAGAACTCGAGCACTTTGGCCCGCACGGATTCATCATTCGGCCGCGCCGCGAGGAGCGCGTCGATGCGCTGCCTGGCGGCCTGCGTCGCGTCGCGTTGCACGTCCAGCTTCGCTCGCTCGAAGACAAAGTCGACGTTTGCGGGTTGCTCCTTCAGCAATTGGTCGTAGACACCGATCGCCTCTTCGGGGCGGTCCATCTGCACGAGCAGCCGCGCATATTTGGTGCGATATTCGGCATTCCTGGGCACGAACTGGGTCAACTTCTCCAGCCAGGCGCGCTGTTGGTCGAGGTCGCCGGTACGTTCGTACAGTTCGATGAGCTGAAGGTACCCCCCAAGGTCGCGGGGATTCTCCGCCGCGTACTTCTTCCATCGGTCCTCCAGTTCGGCCGTGCGATGATAGCGCTGGTGCAGGCGAATCAGCTGCGACTCGAGGTCCTGGCGAAGCCAGTTCGTCGGCCCGGTCAGGGCCAGCGCCTTTTCCAGCGCCGCGATGGCCGCATCGGGCCGCCCGACGCCCTGCTCGATGCGGGCCATTTGCTGAAGCACCAGCGGCCGTTCCGTGGCCGGCGAATGCGCCTCGATGAACGTCCAATGCTCGAGGGCCCGGTCGGGCAGTTCATTGTGCTCGTAAGCGACCGCGAGCTTTCGCCGCAGCGCGAGATCCGTCGGACTGAGCGCCACAGCTTTCTCCCAGGCCTCGGCTGCCTTCGCCGTCTCACCCGCATCCACCCAGGCGGAGCCGAGCTGCAGGAGCGTTTCGGGCAGGCGCGGATCGTCCTTGCCGAGGAGGGCCACCGCCTGCTCGAGCCAGTGGGCGGCGTCGCGTGGATGAGTGCGTTCCTTTTCCAGTTGGGCCAGCGCCAGCGCTGGCAGCGCGCTCGCCCCGTCGAGCCTGGCCGCCCGTTCGTACGCGGCCAGCGCCTCGTCCGGTTTGCCCGCGCGGCGCAACAAGTGCCCGAGGATCATTTGCGCGGCGAAGGAGTCGCTGGCCTTGTACTCGTCCAGTAACTGTCCCGTCTGGCCTTGATCCGCGTAAATCTTCCACAACCGATCCAGCGCCGTGCCTTCGACTGGATTAGCGGCGAGCATCTGCTTGTAGCGTTCGACGATTTTTGGCGATGCCGGCGCCTCGCCCCGCGCCACCGGCGCAACAAGGAGCAGTGCAAAGAGAAGTGGCAGACGCCGCATCGCGCACACGTTACCGAGCGTCGCCGATGCGGCAAGTGCGGGTAGGGGGAGAAAAGTAACCACAGATTTCAGGCTGCTGGTCACCGAAGGCGCACAGCAGGACCTGCCGGATGACGAACTGGCCGAGGTCTGCGGCCATGGCACGAGGAATGAACCGTGACCTTCCTCACGATGCCTGCTGCGCGCACCATTGCCGCCACATGGCTCGATAGGCGGCTTCAATGTTCCGCGCAAAACGCGGCCCATCCATCAGCACCGACGCTTCCATGCGCGGGCGCAACCTTCGGCGCAATTCGCCGAGCCGTGGCAGATTGCCGGCCAGGTCTGCCGCAATTTTCACGTAATTCTCCTCCGAGAACGCCACCAATTCCGGCAGGCCAAGATTGTTCAGGATGCTCAGGCCCGCCCGCGAAACCGCGCGCTCGCCCGCCAGGCTCACCACCGGCACCCCCATCCAGAGCGCCTCGAGACTCGTGGTGTGCCCGCCGTAGGGAAACGGATCCAGCACGATGTCCACGCCGTGATAGAGCTCCAGGTAGTCTTTGCGCGGACGCGGCGTCACGAACTCCACCCGATCCCCTTCGATCCCTTCGCGCGCCAGAACCTCCAATGTCTGCTGGCAGTGGCTGCCAGCGACACTGCGCACCAGCAGCCTCGAGTCCTTCACTTCCGCGAGCACTCGCGCCCAGAGGCGCAGCACGGCGTCGTTGACCTTGGCGAAATTGGCCAGACTCCCAAACGTTACCCACCGATTTTCCTTCGCCGGCAATCCATTGATCGCCACGTCGATCCCGCGTGGGTCATAGCACCAGAAGCTGTCGAGGAGGAAGACCCGCTCCGCGGGTCCCTTCGACAAGCTCAGGGCGGGCTCCGAATGGGAAATGGAAGATGGAAGATCGGACGGAAGCGCGGAGCCGACCTCCGAACTCCGATCTCCCATCTCCGAGGCGCCAGCCTCTAAATAGCGGTCGCTGATGCGGTATCCAATGCTTTCTACGCCCGTGCTCTCCGGATAACCGGCAAAGCTCACCTGCACCGGCGCCGGCTTGTGGGCAAACACCGGCAGCCGATTACCGGCGGTGTGCTGGCTCAGGTCGACGAGAATGTCCACCCTATCCTGGCGGACGATCTCCGCCAGTGCCTTGTCGCCCACCCCCACGGTCCTGCGCCACCCATCTGCTCCCTGGCGAAATGCTTCCGTCAATTCGTCCGGCTTCTCGACCCCCGAATAGCCCAGAATCTCGAAGCTCTCATGATCGTGGCCGCGGAACAAGGGCAGGATGTTCCAGCCGACCACGTGGTCCCGGAAATCGTGCGAAACATAGCCCACGCGCAGCCGCCGTTCCGGGTCGCGTTCATTCGCGTGGGGCTCGATGAATCGTGCCAGCGGTTCGCTGAATCGCTCATTCCAGAGCTGCTGCTCCCGGGCGAGCACCCCGCTTTCCGGGCCCGGATGGAAATGCAGCGCGAGGATGATATTGCTGCGGATTTCGGACACGTCCGGCCGCAGGAGCATGGCCTGCCGATACGCCGCGATGGCTTCATCCAAACGACCCTGTTCCTTGAGTGCGTTGCCCAGATTATTTTGCGCCTCGGAGTAGCCGGGCTTGATCTCCAGCGCCCTCCGATACACGGCGACAGCTTCGTCCAGCCGGCCGCATTCCCGGAGCGCGATCCCGAGATTGTAGTAAGCCTCGGCAGAATCGGGTCGGAGTTCGAGCGCCCGTCTAAGGACCGCGATGGCCTCGTCGCCCCGGCCGGTCTCCGCCAGGGCCTCACCCAGATTGGTCCGCGCCTCCGCGTACTCGGGCTTGATTTCGAGCGCCCGCCGATACGCGCTCACGGCGTCATCAAGCCGGCCCTTCAATCCGAGGGCGATCCCCAGATTGTTGCAAACCTCTGCGGCGTCCGGCTTGATTTCGAGCGCCCGAAGATACGTCGCCACCGCTTCGTCCAGTCGGCCACAATCCCGAAGTGCATTGCCCAGATTGTAGGCCGCGTCCACATGGTCGGGTTTCAGCTCCAGCGCCCGCCGGTAGGCGCTGATCGCTTCGTCAAACCGCCCCTGTCCGGCGAGAGCGGCGCCCAGATTCGAATGCGCCCCGGCGCTGTTCGGCTGGAGAGTGATGGCTTGGCGAATCCATTCCACGGCGAGGCCGTGGCGGCCAAGCTGGCAGGTCACCGCGCCGAGGGCATTGAGTGCTTCGAAACAATTCGGTTGCACCGCGAGGATTTGCCGGTACAGCCCCTCGGCTTCCGACAACCGCCCAGCGCGATGGTGCTGGAGGGCGAGCTCGAAGGCTTGGGGGACAGTTGCTCTGGTCACGGTGATTTCTCCGCACACCATAGCTGCCACATGGCGCGATAGGCCGCTTCGATGTTGCGGGCGTAGCGCGGCGCATCCATGAGCACCGAAGCCTTCATCCGTTCCCGGAGCGTCGCCCGCAATTCCGCCAGGCGCGGTAGATCCCCCGCCAAATCCACCACCAAGTTTACATATTCCTCCTCGCGCCTGGCCACCAGTTCCGGCAGCCCGAGGTTCATCAAGTGGCTTAGTCCCGCGCGCGCGACCGGCAAGGCGCCCACCAAGGCCGGCACCGGCACCCCCATCCAGAAGGCATCCAGGCTGGTGGTGTGCCCGTTGTAGGGAAAGGTCTCCAGGCCGATGTCGATGCGCTGATACAATTCCAGATATTCACGTCGCGGCCTCGGTGAGACAAACTCCACCCGCGACCCCTCCACGCCGAGTTGCCGCAACATGGCTAGGGTCCGTTCGCGATGGCTGCCGGCCGGGCTCAGGAGCAGCAGCCGCGAACCTTCGACCCGCTCGAGGATTCGCGCCCAGAGCGCCAGCAACCGGTCGTTGACTTTGCAGAAATTGTTCAGGCAACCGAAGGTGACCTGTCCCTTTTCCCGAGCCGGCAACTCATTGACGGCCACCTCGATCCCGCACGGGTCATAACACCAGAAGCTGTCGAGGAGGAAGACCCGCTCCGCGGGTCGGAGTTCGGGTCTCGTAGATCGGAGATCGGCTTCGCTCCACTTTCCCGATTTCCCATCTCTGATCTGCGATCTTCGTGCGAAGCGCTCCTCTCCAATCTCCGAGGCGCCAGCCTCCAAAAATTTGTCGCTTATACGGTATTCAATCGCCTCTAATCCCGTGCTCCCGGGATAGCCCGCATAACTGGCCTGCACCGGCGCCGGCCGTCGGGCAAATACCAGCAGCCGGTTCTCCGCGCTGTGTAGCGATAAGTCCACCAGAATATCCACGCCGTCCTCGCGGATCAGCTCCGCTACCTGCTCATCCCCCAGGCCGAGGGTGCTCCGCCACTGGCCTGCCAGCGACCGGAAGCGCCCCGTCACTTCATCGGGACACCGCACCCCCGAATAGCAATATACCTCAAACTGTGCGCGATCGTGGTGCTCGAACAATGGCATCACGTAGCGCCCCACCACGTGATCCCTCAAATCCGGCGAGACATACCCGATGCGTAGACGGCGATTGGGATTGGGATCATTGGAGTGAGGCTTGATGAACTGCTTCAACGTCGCCGCGTGCTGCTGGCTCCAGACCCGCTCCTCCTCGCCGAGGGTTTCTGCTTCGTAGCCGGGATGGTACTGCAACGTGAAAACCAGATTGCTGTGCGCTTTGGAAAAGTCGGGCTGGAGGGCGATGGCCTGACGATAGGCGGCGATGGCCTCGTCCAGTTGTCCTTGGTCCTTCAGCGCAATACCGAGATTATTGCGGGCTTCGGGTAACTTGGAATCGAGGGTGATGGCCTGACGGCAGGCGGCAACGGCTTCGTCGAGTTGCCCCTGGTCTCTCAAGGCATTGCCGAGGTTGGAGTGGGCTTTGGGCAAGTTGGGATCTAGGGTGATGGCCTGACGGCAGGCAGCGATGGCTTCATTGAGCTGCCCCTTGTCCTTCAGGGCATTGCCGAGGTTGCTGTGGGCATTGGGGTAGTTCGGCTTGAGGTTAATCGCCTGACGATAGGCAGCGATCGCTGCGTCCAGTTGACCTTGGTCCATCAGGGCATTGCCGAGGTTGGAGTGAGCTTCGGAAAAGTCAGGTTTGAGGGCGATAGCCTGACGGTAGGCGTCGACGGCTTCGTCCAGTTGTCCATTTTTCCTCAGGGCATTCCCGAGATTGCTGTAGGCTTCAGAAAAGTCGGGTCTGAGGGCGATGGCCCGGCTGTAAACCGCGATGGCTTCCTGCAGTTGTCCCTGGACCTGCAGGGCATTGCCAAGGTTGCTGTGGGCTTCGGGAAAGTTCGGCTGGAGGGCGATAGCCTGGCTGTAAGAGGCGATGGCCTTGTCCAATTGTTGCTGGTCTCTCAGGGCATTGCCGAGATTGCTATAGGCTTCGGAAAAGTTGGGTCTGAGGGCGATGGCCCGGCCGTAGGCAGCGATGGCTTCCTCCAGTTGCCCCTCGTCTTGCAGGGCATCGCCAAGGTTGCTGTGGGCTTCAGCGAAGTTGGGTCGGAGCGCAATCGCCCGACGAAAGGCGGCAACGGCTTCGTCCAGTTTCCCTTGGTCCACTAGGGCATTGCCAAGGTTGGCGTGGACTTCGGGCAAGTTGCGATCGAGGGCGATGGCCCGGTGGTAGGCGGCAATGGCCTCGTCCAGTTGCCCTTGTTCCCTCAGGGCATTGCCGAGATTGTTGTAAGCTTCGGGATAGTCGGGCCGAAGGGCGATGGCCTGGCGGTAGACAGCGATGGCTTCCTCTCCTCGCCCCTTGCCTTGCAGGGCATTGCCGAGGTTGTTGTGAGCTTCGGGATAGTCGGGCCGAAAAGCGATGGCCTGGCGGTAAGAGGCGATAGCCTCGTCCGGCCTTCCCTTCTCCTGCAGGGCATTGCCGAGATTGCTATGAACCTCGGGTAAGTCGGGCTTGAGCGCGATGGCCTGACGATAGGCGGCAATGGCCTCGTCCAGTTGCCCCAACGCCCGGTACGCTTCTCCAACGTTGCAATAGAAGGCCGGGACGCCGGGCGCCAGTGCGATGGCTCGACCGATGAGCTCCACGGCGACATCGTTCCGTCCGACCTGATGTGCGATCGCACCGAGAAAATGCAACGCCTCGGCGTGGTTGGGCTGCACCGCGAGGATCTGCCGGTAGAGAGCCTCCGCCTCCGCCAGCCGCCCGGCTTGGTGGTGCTGGCGGGCGAGTTCAAAGGCTTGTTGGACGCTGACTGCGGGCATGGTGGGATGGGAGATCAGAACACCATATCCGCCCGGACCGCAACGTAAGCCCGCGGCGTATGGCGCTGACCATTCTTCAGCCACGCTTCTGGCACCATTGCCGCCACATCGCGTGATAGGCGGCTTCGATGTTGCGGGCGTAGCGCGGCGCATCCATCAGCACCGAAGCCTTCATCCGTTCCCGCAGCGTCGCCCGTAATTCCGCCAGTCGCGGCAGATCCCCTGCCAGTTCCACCACCCGGTTCACATATTCCTCCTCGCTCCTGGCCACCAGTTCCGGCAGCCCGAGGTTCATCAAGTGGCTCAGACCCGCGCGCCCGACCGGCAACGCGCCCACCAAGGCAGGCACCGGCACCCCCATCCAAAATGCATCCAGGCTGGTGGTGTGCCCGTTATAGGGAAAGGTCTCCAGGACTATGTCGATGCGGTGGTACCATTCCAGGTATTCGCACCGCGGTCTCGGCGCGACAAACTCCACCCGCGACCCCTCCACCCCGAGTTGCCGCAACATGGCCAGGGTCGGTTCGCGATGGCTGCCGGCCGGGCTCAGGAGCAGCAGCCGCGAACCTTCGACCCGCCCGAGGACCCGCGCCCAAAGCGCCAGGACCCGGTCGTTGACTTTGCAGAAATTGTTCAGGCAACCGAAGGTGACCTGTCCCTTTTCCCGAGCCGGCAACTCATTGACGGCCACCTCCATCCCGCGCGGGTCATAACACCAGAAGCTGTCGAGGAGAAAGACCCGCTCGGAAGGAGAAAAGGCAGATGCAGGGTGCAGGATGCAAGATGCAGGATGGAAGTTGCGCTCCGAATCATCCTGCAACCTGCAACCTGCAACCTGCATCTCCTGCGGAATATCCTGCGACGTGCGTCCTGCATCGATTCCGCTTTCCGATTCCAGCCACCGGTCGCTAATGCGATATTCAATCGCCTCCAGTCCGGTGCTCCCGGGATAGCCTCCATAACTGACCTGCACTGGCGCCGGCCGTCGGGCAAACACCAGCAGCCGGTTGCCTGCCATGTGCTGCGACAAATCCACCAGAATGTCCACGCCGTCCTTGCGGATCAGCTCCGCCACCTGCTGATCTCCCAGTCCGACGGTGCTCCGCCACCGGTTGGCCAGTGACAGGAATCGCGCCGTCCTTTCGTCGGGACGCCGCACTCCCGAATAGCAAATTAGCTCAAATTGCGCGCGATCGTGGTACTCGAACAAAGGCATCATGTAGCGCACCAGCACGTGATCCCTCAAATCCGGCGACACGTACCCGATGCGCAACCGGCGTGTGGGATTGGGATCGTTGGCGTGAGGTTCAATGAACTGCTTCAATGCCGCCGCGTGCTGCTGGCTCCAGAGCCGCTGTTCCTCGCCGATAGTCTCTGCGTCATGGCCGGGATGGTAGTGCAGAGTGAAAATGAGACCGCTGTGGGCTTGGGAAGAGTCGGCTTTGAGGGCGAGGGCCTGACGACAGGCAGCAATAGCTTCGTCAAGTTGCCCCTGATCCATCAGAGCACTGGCAAGATTTCTGTGGGCTTCGGAAAAGTCGGTTTTGAGGGCGATGGTCTGGCGGTGGACAGCGATGGCTTCCTCCAGTTGTCCCTTGCCTTGCAGCGCGGCGCCCAGATTGCTGTGGGCTTCAGGATAGTTGGGTTTGAGGGCAATCGCCTGGCGATAGGCGGCGATGGCTTCGTCGAGTTGTCCCTGGTCCGTCAGGGCATTGCCGAGATTGCTGTAAGCTTCCGGATAGTGAGGCCGAAGAGCGATGGCCTGGCGGTAGCTCGTGATGGCTTCGTCCAGGAGTGCTTTCCCATAAAGGGCAATGCCGAGGTTGTAATAGGCATCGGGAAAGTTCGGCTGGAGAGCGATGGCTTGACGGTAGGCGGCAATGGCCTCGTCCAATTGCCCTTTGTCATGCAGGGTATTGCCAAGATTGTTGTAGGCATCGGGAAAGTTGGGCTGGAGGGTGATGGCCTGACGGTAGGCGGCGATGGCCTCGCCCCATTGCCTTTTGTCATGCAGGGCATTGCCCAGATTGTTGCAAGCTTTGGGGTGGTTGGGCCGGAGAGCGATGGTTTGCCGGTACGAGGCGATCGCCTCCTCCAGTTGCCCCTTGTCCCGCAGGGCATTGCCAAGGTTGTAATGCACTCCGGGCAAGTCGGGATCGAGGGTGATGGCCCGGCGATAGGCGGCCACGGCTTCCTCCCATTGCCCTTGTTCCATCAGGGCATTGCCGAGGTTGCCGTAAGCTTCGGGGTAGTCGGGCCGAAGAGCGATCGCTTGACGGCAGGAGGCGATGGCTTCGTCGAGTTGCCCCTTTTCCCGCAGGGCATTGCCGAGGTTGGAGTGAGCATCGGGATAGTTGACTCTGAGAGTGATCGCCTGACGATACGCAGCGATGGCTTCGTCGATATGTCCTAGCGCTCGATACGCTTCCCCAAGGTTCGAATGAAACGCCGGGACACCCGGCGCGGCGGTGATGGCTTTCGTGATCAAGTCTACCGCGGCGGCATGCCGTCCGAATTGATGAGCGACGACCCCCAGCAGGTGCAGTGCATCGGCATGACCCGGTTCCGCCGCCAGAATCTGCCGGTAGAGCGCCTCCGCCTCTGCCAGCCGCCCGGCTTGGTGGTGCTGGTGCGCGAGTTGGAAGGCTTGGGGGACAGACAACGCGGGCATAGTGGAAATTCGCGATCCGAACAAGACACCGTGGGCGCCGGCAACGCAATCTCATCAGCTTTCGTTGCCAGGGACCTTCAGGCGGGTTGCCCCGCGCACCATCGCCGCCACATCGCGCGATAGGCCGCTTCGATTTGGCGCGCGTAGCGCGGCGCATCCATGAGCACCGAAGCCTTCATCCGTTCCCGGAGCGTCGCCCGCAATTCCGCCAGGCGCGGTAGATCTCCCGCCAGATCCACCACCAGGTTTACATATTCCTCCTCGCTCCCGGCCACCAGTTCCGGCAGCCCGAGGTTCATCAAGTGGCTCAGTCCCGCACGCGCGACCGGCAACTCGCCCACCAAGGCCGGCACTGGTACCCCCATCCAGAACGCATCCAGGCTGGTGGTGTGGCCGTTGTAGGGAAAGGTTTCCAGGCCGATGTCGATGCGCTGATACCATTCCAGATATTCGCACCACGGTCTCCACGCGACAAACTCCACCCGCGATCCGTCGACCCCGAGTTCTCGCAACGCAGCCAGTGTCGCTTTGCGATGGCTGCCGGCCGGACTGAGGAGCAGGAGTCTCGAACCTTCGACGCTCCCAAGGATCGGTGCCCAGAGCGCCAGAACCCGCTCGTTGACTTTGCAGAAATTGTTCAGGCAGCCGAAGGTGACCGCCTTGTTCTCCAAGGCCGGCAGCGCACCGATCGGCAGATCCGCCCCGCGCGGGTCAAAACACCAGTAGCTGTCGAGGAGGAAGACCCGCTCCGCGGGTCCCTTCGACAAGGTCAGGGCGGGCTCCGAATGGGAGATGGAAGATAGGAGATCGGACGGACGCGTGGAGCCGATCTCCGAACTCCGATCTCCCATCTCCGAGGCGCCAGCTTCTAAATAGCGGTCGCTAATACGATATTCAATCGCCTCCAATCCTGTGCTCCCGGGATAGCCCGCATAACTCACTTGCACCGGCGCCGGCTGGCGGGCAAACACCAGCAGACGGTTCTCGGCGCTGTGTAGCGATAAGTCGACCAGAATATCCACGCCGTCCTCGCGGATCAGCTCCGCTACCTGCTCATCGCTAAGGCCGAGAGTGCTCCGCCACTGGCCGGCCAGCGACCGGAAGCGCCCCGTCATTTCGTCGGGACGCCGCACCCCCGAATAGCACCATAGCTCTAACTGTGCGCGATCGTGGTGCTCGAACAACGGCATCACGTAGCGTCCCACCACGTGGTCCCTAAAATCTGGCGATACATAACCGACCCGCAGGCGGCGCCTGGGATTGGGATCGTTGGAGTGAGGCTTGATGAACTGCTTCAACGGCGCCGCGTGCTGCTGGCTCCAGACCCGCTCCTCCTCGCCGATGGTTCCAGCTTCAAAGCGGGGATGGTACTGCAATGTGAAAACCAGATTGCTGTGCGCTTTGGAAAAGTCGGGCTGGAGGGCGATGGCCTGACGGTAGGCGGCAATGGCTTCGTCCAATTTCCCTTGGTTCCTCAGGGCATTGCCGAGATTGCTGTAAGCTTCAGGATAGTTGGGCCGGAGAGCGATGGCGTGACGGTACGCGGCGATGGCCTCGCCCAGTTGGCCATTTTCCCTCAGCGCATTGCCGAGGTTGTAGTGGGCTTCGGAATAGTTCGGCTGGAGGGCGATGGCCTGGCGGTAGGCGGCAACGGCTTCGTCCTGTTGTCCCTTCTCTATCAGTGCATTGCCGAGATTGCTGTAAGCTTCGGGATAGCTCGGCTGGAGAGTGATAGCTTGACGAAAGGCGGCGATGGCTTCGTCGAGTTGGCGCGTTTTCCTCAGGGCAATGCCAAGATTGCTGTGAGCTTCGGGAAAGTTGGCTTTCAGGGTGATCGCCTGACGAATCAATCCCACGGCGACATCGTTCTTTCCAGCCTGATGCGCCACGACTCCCAGCAAGTGCAGCGCATCGGCATGATTCGGCTGGACCGCCAGAATCTGCCGGTAGAGGGCCTCGGCTTCTGCCAGCCGCCCAGCTTGGTGGTGCTGGAGGGCAAGATCGAAGGCTTGTTGGGTGGTCACGGTTTTGTCCTCCGCGAATGAACCAGCAGTTGGAGGTGCTCGCGCACTTCTGCAATCACCGGCTCCCAATCCCTGGGCGACGGTTGCCGAAATATCCGCATCGTCGGATACCAGGGACTGTCCGAGCGCCCTACCAGCCAGCGCCAGTCATGGGCAAACGGCAGCAGCGTCCAGACCGGTTTTCCCATCGCTCCGGCCAGATGCGCCACGGCGGTATCCACCGCGATGACTAGGTCAAGATTGGCGATGAGTGCGGCGGTGTCGGCAAAGTCTTTCAATTTCTCCACCGAGTCAATCAACTCCATGCCCGCCGGTGGGGTCCTGGCCTCGGCGGCAGCACCGCCTTTTTGCAGGGAGAGGAATCGCACGCCGGGGACTTCGCCCAGCGGAGCGAGGCTGGCCAGTTTGAGGGAACGGTTGCGATCGTTCGTGTGGGTTGGGCTGCCGGCCCAGACGAGTCCCACCTTTAGGGAAGGGCCAAGCCCGGTAAGATGCTCGTGCCAGATGGCCGCCTCCGCGGCCTCGGCGTGCAGATAGGGGACGCTCTGCGGGATAGTGTTCAGGTCGGTGGCGAAAACGCGGGGCAGGCTCAGCAAGGGACCGTGGACATCAAAGGCTGGCAGCGTCTGGCCTCTGGCCAGAACCAGAAGATCGGGCGCCATCCTTTGGAACAGCCGCTCGAGTTCCGGCTGGCATTCGAGGATGATGTTCCCACCGCCTTGGGCAACCCGCGGCAGATAGCGAATGAATTGGATGGCATCGCCAAAACCCTGTTCGGCATGGAGCAAAAGGGTGCGTCCTCCCAGTGGACCACCATCCCACTGGGGTGGAGTAAAGTTTCGTTGGAGAGAGGCCGCTTCTTTAAATTTCCATCGCCATTCGTATTCTTCCCAGCCTGGCAGAAAATACCCTCGCACCAGCAGCACAAAAGCAAGGTTGACGTGGGCTTCGGGATAGTTGGCCTTGAGGGCAATGGCCTGTTGGTACGCGGCGATGGCCTCGTCCAGTTGTCCCTTGTCTTGCAGGGCGTTTCCGAGATTGTTATAGGCTTGTGGATAGTTGGGTTTGAGGGCGAGTGCCTGACGGCAAGCGGCGATCGCTTCGTCGAGTTGGCCCGTTTCCCTCAGGGTATTGCCGAGGTTGCTGTGCGCTTCGGAATAGTTGGGTTTGAGGGCGAGTGCCTGGCGGTAGGCGGCGATCGCTTCGTCCAGTAGGCCCTTCTCCCTCAGGGCATTGCCGAGGTTGCTGTAGGCTTTGGGATAGCCGGGCTGGTGGGTGATGGCCTGGAAATAAGCGGCGATGGCTTCATCCGGTTGACCTTTTGAGTGCAGGGCTACTCCGAGATTGTTATAGGCGCTGGCATGGTCGGGTTTGAGAGCGATGGCCCGACGACAGGCGGCGATGGCCGCGTCCGCTTGTCCCTTGTCATTCAGAGCGTCGCCAAGGTTGCTGTGGGCTTCCGGCAAGTCGGGCTGGAGGCCAATGGCCTGACCATAGGCGGCGATGGCCGCGTCCAGTTGTCCCTTTTCCCGCAGGGCACTGCCGAGATTGTTATGGGCTTCAGCATACTCGGGTTTGAGGGCAATGGCCTGACGGTAGGCGGCGATGGCCTCGTCTAGTTGGCCTTTTGCTTGCAGGGTTATGCCGAGATTGTACTGGGCTACCGCAAAGTTGGGATTGAGGGCAATGGCCTGACGATGCGCGGCGATGGCATCATCCAGTTCTCCTTTCTCATACAGAGCGATGCCGAGGTTGTAGTAGGTGTCGGGAAGGTTCGGTTGAAGGACGGCGGCCTGACGATGGGCGGCGATGGCCTCGTCCAATTGCCCCAGCGCACGATACACTTCCCCAAGGTTGGTATAAAAGGCCGCAACGCCCCCCGCAACAGCGATGGCCTTCTTGATCAAGTCCACCGCGACCGCATGCCGTCCGAATTGATGAGCGACGACTCCCAGCAGGTGCAGCGCATCGGCGTGGTTCGGCTGGACCGCCAGAATCTGCCGGTAGAGGGCGTCCGCCTCCGCCAGCCGCTCGGCTTGGTGGTGCTGGAGAGCGAGTTCGAAGGCTTGGGCGACAGAAACCGCGGGCATGGTCGAGATTCGAGGGAACACCGGCAGGCTCGGCAACGCAATCGCGTGCTGAACCACGGTCAAAATTGTTTTGCCGGTTTTTGAGCGCACCATTGCCGCCACATGGCGCGATAGGCCGTTTCGATGTTGTGGGCGTAACGCGGCGCATCCATGAGCACAGAGGCCTCCATGCGGGAGCGCAAAGTCCGCCGTAATTCCGCCAGGCGCGACAGATCCTCCGTCAGTTTCACCACCAGGTTCACATATTCCTCCTCGCTCCCGGCCACCAGTTCCGGCAGCCCGAGGTTCATCAAGTGGCTCAGTCCCGCGCGCCCGACCGGCAATTCGCCCACCATCCCGGGCACCGGCACCCCCATCCAAAACGCATCGAGGCTGGTGGTGTGGCCGTTGTAGGGAAAGGTTTCCAGGCCGACGTCGACGCGGTGGTACAGTTCCAGGTATTCGTGCCACGGTTTCGGCGCGACAAACTCCACCCGTGACCCGTCGAGTCCGAGTTGCCGCAACCGGGCCAGGGTCCGTTCGCGATGGCTCCCGGCTGGGCTCAGGAGCAGCAGCCGCGAACCTTCCACCCGCTCGAGGATCCGGGCCCAGAGCGCCAACACCCGGTCGTTGACTTTGCAGAAATTGTTTAAGCAGCCGAAGGTCACCGTCTTGCTCTCCGTGGCCGGCAGCGCACCGACCGGCAGATCCGCCCCGCGCGGATCAAAGCACCAGAAGCTGTCGAGGAGGAAGACCCGCTCCGCGGGTCGGAGATGGGAGATGGAAGATGGGAGATCGGACGGACGCGCGGCGCCGATCTCCGAACTTTGAATCGGAGCCTGCCCTGAGCCGGCTGAAGGGATCTCCGAGGCGCCAGCCTCCAAATAGCGATCGCTAATACGATATTCAATTGCTTCCAGCTCCGTGCTCCCGGGATAGGCCGCATAACTGACCTGCACCGGTGCGGGTTGACGGGCAAACGTTCGCAGCCGGTTGCCTGCCGTGTGCAACGACAAATCCACCAGTATGTCCACGCCGTCCTTGCGGATCAGCTCCGCCAGTTGCTGATCCCCAAGACCGACTGTGCTTCGCCACAGGCCGGCCAGCGACCGGAAGCATTCTGTCACGTGATCGGGGCGCCGCACGCCCGAATAGCAGCAAAGCTCAAACTGCGTGCGATCGTGGTGTTCGAACAATGGCATCAGATAGCGCCCCACCACGTGATTCCGCAAATCCCGCGACACGTACCCGATGCGCAGACGGCGGTGGGGATTGGGATCGTTGGAATGAGGCTCAATGAACCCCTTCGACGGCGCCGCGTGCTGCTGGTTCCAGTCCCGCTGCTCCTTGCCGATGGTCTCAGCATCATGGCCGGGATGGTTGTAGATAGTGAGAATAAGATTGCTGTGGGCATCGGGATAGTTGGGTTTGACGGTGATAGCCCGACGAAACGCGGCGATAGCCTCGTCCAGTTGTCCTTGGTCTTTCAGCACCATACCGAGATTGTTTTGGGCTTCCGGTAAGTTGGGATCGAGGGCGATGGCTTGATGGTAAAAAGCTTTAGCCTCGTCCAGTCGCCCTTGGTCCCGCAGGGCATTGCCGAGGTTGTTATGGGTTTCGGGAGAATTGGGTTGGAAGATGATCGCCTGACGGTAGGCAGCAATGGCCTCGTCCAGTTGCCTCTGGTCCCTCAGGGCATTGCCAAGATTGCTGTGGGCTTCGGGATAGTTGGGCCGCAGGGCAATAGCCTGACGATACGCGGCGACGGCTTCGTCCAGTCGGCCTTTCTCACACAGGGCATTGCCAAGGTTGTAATGGGCTTCTGGCAAGCTGGGATCGAGGGTGATGGCTTGGTGGTAAGAGGCCACAGCCTCGTCCAGTTGCCCCTGGTCCCCCAGAGCATTGCCGAGGTTGCTGTGAGCCTCGGGCAAGTTAGGTTGGAGAATGACGGCCCGACGGTAGGCGGCAATAGCCTCTTCCAGGTCCCCCCGGTCCCTCAGGGCATTGCCGAGATTGCTGTGGGCTTCGGGATAGTTTGGCTGGAGTGCAATGGCTCGACGATATGCGGCGATAGCTTCCTCCACCCGGCCTTTTCCACAAAGGGCATTGCCGAGATTGTTGCAGGCTTCGGGAATGTTGGGCTGGAGGGCAAGGGCCCGGCGAATCAACTCCACAGCGACGTCATTTTGTCCGACCTGATGCGCTACCACTCCCAACAGGTGCAGCGCATCGGCATGATTCGGTTGGACCGCCAGGATCTGCCGGTAGAGGGCCTCGGCCTCCGCCAACCGCCCAGCTTGGTGGTGCTGGAGGGCAAGTTCGAAAGCTTGCTGGGTGGTCACGGACTTGCCCTCCGCGAATGCACCAGCAGTTGGAGGTGCTCGCGCACCCCGGCCATCACGGAATCCCAATCGCCTATCGCGGGTTGCCGGAATAAGCGCATCGTCGGATACCACGGACTGTCAGGGCGGTCGAGTAACCAGCGCCAATCCGGGGCAAAGGGCAGCAGCGTCCAGACCGGCTTGCCCATCGCCCCCGCCAGATGCACCACGGCCGTATCGACCGCGATGACCAGATCGAGATTGGCGAGGAGCGCGGCGGTGTCGGCAAAGTCTTTCAATTCCTCCGCCACATCGACCAATTTCATGCCCAGCGGCGGAGTCTCGGTCTCGGCAGCGGTGTCGCCTTTCTGCAGGGAGAGGAATTGCACGCCGGGGACTTCGGCCAGCGGAGCGAGGTTGGCCGGTTTGAGAGACCGGTTGCGATCGTTCTTGTGGGCCGGATTGCCGGCCCAGACGAGTCCCACCTTGAGGTCCGGGCCGGACCGGTAAATAAAAGTGCCGAGCCCGGAGAGGCGCTCGCGCCAGATGGCGGCTTCCGCGGCATCGGCGTACAGATAGGGCACGGTCTGCGGGATATTGCCCAGGTCGGCGGAGAAAACACGGGGCAGGCTCAGCAGCGGACAATGGACATCAAAGGCTGGCAGGGTCTGGCCTCTGGCCAAAACCAGGAACCCAGGAGCCATCCTTTGAAACAGCCGCTGGAGTTCGGGCGGGCATTCGAGGATAAGATCCCCTCCGCCTTGGGCCACCCGCGGCAGATAGCGGATGAATTGGATGGCATCGCCAAAACCCTGTTCGGCATAGAGCAAGAGAGTGCGTCCTTCCAGCGGACCACCATCCCATCGGGGTTGAGTGAGGTTTCGCTGGCGGGAGGCGGCATCTTTGAGCTTCCATCGCCATTCGTATTCTTCCCAGCCTCGGAGAAAATCCCCCTGCACCAGCAGCGCATGAGCAAGGCTGTAGTGGGCATCGGGTAAGTTGGGTTTGAGGGCGATGGCCTGACGACAGGCGGCGCTGGCCTCCTCCAGTTGACTCTTTTCCCTGAGGGCATTGCCGAGGTTGCAGTGCGCTTCAGCATACTGGGGTTTGACGGCGATGGCCTGGCGGTAAGAGACAATAGCCTCTTCCAGTTCGCCCTCGTCCCTCAGGGCATTGCCGAGGTTGCTATAAGCTTCGGAATAGTTGGGCCGGAGAGCGATGGCCCGACGGTACGAGGCGATAGCCTCCCCCATTTTCCCTCTGTCCCGGAGGGCATTACCAAGGTTGTAATGGGCTCCGGCCAAGTTGGGATCGAAGGCGCCAGCCTGGCGGTAGGCCGTGATGGCTTCGTCCAGTTTCCCCTGGTCCCTCAAGGCATTACCGAGATTGCTGTAAGCTTCGGAATAGTCGGGCCTGAGCGCGATGGCCTGATGGTACGAGGCGATTGCCTCCTCCATTTGCCCTTGATTCCTCAGCGCGTTGCCGAGGTTGCTGTAAGCTTCAGGATAGTTGGGTTGGAGAGCGATAGCCTGACGAAAGGCCGCGATGGCTTCGTCGAGTCGACTCTTTTCACTCAAGGCATTGCCAAGGTTGTTGCAGGCGTCGGGATAGTTTGGTTTGAGGGCGATGGCCTGACGAATCAACTCCACGGCGACATCGTTCTGTCCGGCCTGATGCGCCACGACCCCCAGCAGGTGCAACGCATCGGCATGCCGCGGATCCACCGCCAGAATCTGCCGATACAATGCCTCCGCTTCCGCCAGCCGCCCGGCTTGGTGGTGCTGGAGAGCAAGTTCAAGGACTTGGGGGACCGTCATCGGGGACATTGGGTGAATTTCCAACCGGAAACTGACACCGCGGGCAGCACCGACGCAATTTCAATACGGCCAGCCGCGCTTCCGTTCTCATCCGTCCGACCTTCAGTCGCGCCGCGCGCTGAGTCATCTTCCATTCGGACCTCTTTTGTCAGTAGCCTGCCCTGAGCCTGTCGAATGGGTCATTCCCATCCCCGCGCACCATCGCCGCCACATCGCGCGATAGGCGGCTTCGATGTTACGCGCGTAGCGCGGGGCATCCATCAGGGGCGAAGCCTCCATCCGCCGGCGGAGGGTCAAACGCAAGTGGTCCAGGCGGGGAAGGTCGTTGGCCAGTTCCAGGGCGATCCGCACATACTCCTCTTCCGAATTGGCCACCAGTTCCGGCAAACCGATATTGGAGAGAATACTCAAACCACCGCGGCCCACCGCCGTCTTTCCCGCCAGACTTACCACCGGGACCCCCATCCAGAGGGCATCGCAGGTGGTGGTCCTGCCTCCGTAGGGAAACGGGTCCAACGCGATGTCGATTTGCCCATACAGTTCCTGGTATTCAGACAGCGGCACCCGGCTCACGAAATGCAGTCGCTGGGGATCGATCCCCAATCGCTGCAACACGCCGGCGGTTCGCTGACGATGATTCCCTTCCGCGGCATGCAGCAGCAATTGCGCAGCCGGTACTGCCTGGAGGAGGCGGGCCCACGTCTGGAGCGTCGGTTCGCTGACTTTACAGAAGTTGTTCAGGCAGCCGAAGGTGAGGTGGCCCGCCTTCAGGGCCGGCACGAGGGCGACAGGCGGCGTCTCCATCGGCTGATAACACCAATAGCTTTGCGCCAGGCGGTAGGTTTGTTCGGTATAGACTGACTCATCGACCTCCGGCGGATCGAGAAAGGGATCGCTGAGGCGGTAATCCATGGTGTGCAACCCCGAGCTTCCCGCGTAGGCCAGGTAGGTGACCTGCACCGGAGCCGGTTTGCGGGCGAAGACCAGCAACCGGTTGTGGGCGGTGTGCAAAGCCAGGTCCACGAGAATATCAATCCGGTGTTGCCGAATTAGTTCGGCGGCTTGCGGATCGGTGAGTCCCACAAGGCTGTGCCAGTGGTCGGCGTGGGCGCGTAGTTGCCCGGTCAGGTCATCGGGGACGGGCACCTGGGCATAGCAAAAATCTCGAAGTTTTGGTGGTCATGCTGTGCTAATAGGGGCACAAGAAACCGTCCGACGGCGTGCTCACGAAAATCGGGTGAGACATAACCGATGCGCAGACGGCGGCTGGGTGTGGGATCGTTGAGATGAGGCTGGATGAACTGCCGCCATGGCTCCGCGTGCTGCCGGTTCCAGCGGTCGAGTTCTCCGGCAATGGCCCGGGCATCAAAGCCGGGGTGGTAGTGCAAGGCCAGCACCAGGTTGCTGCCGGCTTCGGGATAGTTGGGTTTGAGAGCGATGGCCCGACGATAGGCGGCGATGCCTTCGTCGAGTTGACCTTTGTCTTTCAGGGCCATACCCATATTGCTGTAGGCTTCACCGTAGTTAGGTTGAAGGACGATGGCCTGACGATACTCGGTAAGGGCTTCGTCGAGCTGGTCCTTTTCAAACAGGGCATTGCCGAGATTGTTGTGGGCAACGGGATAGTTGGGCCCGAGGACGATGGCCTGGCGATAGGCGGCGATCGCTTCGTCGAACCGGCCCTTCTCAAGGAGCGCATTCCCGAGATTGTAGTGGGCTTCGGCGTAATCAGGCTTCAGCGCGATGGCCTGGCAATAGGCGGTGAGTGCTTCGTCGAGTCGGCCCCGGTTTTTCAGCGCTGCACCGAGGTTGGAGTAGGCTTCGGGATAGTTGGGCTTGAGGCTGATGGCTCGACGATGGGCAACGATGGCCTCGTCGAGGTGACCTTTGTCACGCAGTGCATTGCCGAGGTTGCTGTGGGCTTCGGGATAGTGCGGCTTGAGCGCGGTGGCCTCACGATACTCGGCGATGGCTTGGTCGAGCTGGCCCTTGGCAAGCAAGGCATTGCCGAGATTATTGTGGGCTTCGGGAAAGTTGGGTTGGATGACAATGGCCCGGCGAAACGCCGCGATGGCTTCATCCAACTGGCCCTTGTCTCGCAAGGCGAGGCCGAGGTTATAAGAAGCTTCGGCATAGTCGGGCTGCAGGGCAATTGCCTGATGGTAGGCGGTGATGGCCTCGTCCAGTTGTCCGCGGTCTTTCAGGGCCACGCCGAGATTGTTGTGGGCTTGGGGATAATTGAATTTGAGGGCGAGAGCGTGACGGTACGCGGCGATGGCCTCGTCCAGTTGTCCCTTTTCTTGCAGGGCAGCGCCGAGGTTGTTGCAGGCTTTGGGTAAGTTGGGTCTCAGCGCAATCGCCTGGCGATAGGCAGCAACGGCTTCATCCAGTTGCCCGTTGTCCCTCAGGCTATTGCCGAGGTTGCTGTAAGCCTCGGGATGGTTGGGCCGCAGAGCGATGGCCTGACGGCAGGCCGCGATCGCTTCGTCCAGTTGCCCCAACGCCCGATACGCTTCCCCGAGGTTGGAATGAATCTCCGGGGCATCGGGTAGCAGCGCGAGGGCCTGGCGAATCAAACCCACCGCGACATCGTTCTTTCCGGCCTGATGCGCCACGACCCCCAGCAAGTGCAGCGCATCGGCATGGTTCGGTTGCACTGCGAGGATTTGCCGGTAGAGCGCCTCCGCCTCTGCCAGCCGTCCGGCTTGGTGATGCTGGAGGGCAAGTTCGAAAGCTTGCTCGGTGGTCACGGTTTTGCCCTCCACGAATGGACCAGCAGTTGGAGCTGCTCGCGCACCTCGGCCATCACGGAATCCCAATCACCGGTCGCGGGTTGCCGGAATAAGCGCATCGTCGGATACCACGGGCTGTCGGAGCGCTCCAGCAGCCAGCGCCAGTCCGGGGCAAAGGGCAGCAGCGTCCAGACCGGCTTGCCCATCGCCCCGGCCAGATGCACCACGGCGGTATCCACCGCGATGACCAGATCGAGGTTGGCGAGGAGCGCGGCGGTGTCGGCAAAGTCTTTCAATTCCTCCGCCACATCGACCAATTTTATCCCCGCCGGCGGAGTCCTGGCTTCGGCGGCGGCGTCGCCTTTCTGCAGGGAGATAAATCGCATGCCGGAAACTTCGGCTAGCGGAGCGAGGCTGGCCAGTTTGAAGGAGCGGCGGCGGTCATTCTTGTGGGCCGGGTGGCCGGCCCAGGCGAGTCCCACCTTGAGGTCCGGACTGGACGGGCGGATTGAAGAGCCGAACCCGGAGAGGCGCCCGCTCCAAATGGCCATCCCTGCGGCATCGGCGTGCAGATAGGGCACGGTCTGCGGGATATTGCCCAGGTCGGTGGAGAAAAAGCGGGGCAGGCTCAACAGCGGACAATGGACATCAAAGGCGGGCAGCGTCTGGCCTCTGGCCAGGATCGGGAAATCGGGAGCCATGGTTTCGAACAGCCGCTGGAGTTCCGGCTGACATTCGATGACAATCTTCCCACCGGCCTGCCCCACCCCCGGCAGATAGCGGATGAATTGAATGGCGTCGCCAAAACCTTGTTCCGCATGGAGCAAAAGGGTGCGTCCGTCCAGCGAGCTACCGTCCCACTGCGGTTGGTTGAAGTTTCGCTGGAGAGACATCGCGTCTTTGAGTTTCCATCGCCATTCGTATTCTTCCCAGCCTCGGAGAAAATCCCCTTGTAGCAACAGCGTAAGTGCCAGGTTATTGTGGGCTCCAGAACAACTGGGACCGAGGACGATGGCCTGGCGATAGGCGATGACCGCTTCGTCGAACTGGCCCTTGTCAAAGAGCGCATTCCCGAGATTGTAGTGGGCTTCGGCGTAATTAGGCTTCAGGGCGATGGCCTGGCGATAGGCGGTGATGGCCTCACCCAGTTGACCCCTGTCCACTAGGGCAGCGCCGAGGTTACTGTGCGCTTCGGAAAAGTCGGGTTGAAGGGCGATGGCCTCGCGGAACGCGGCGATGGCCTCGTTGAGTTGACCCTTGTCCCTCAGGGCATTGCCAAGGTTGTTTTGGGCTTCGGAATAGTCGGATTTGAGGGTGATGGCGTGGCGATACTCAGCGATGGCTTCGTCCAGTTGTCCTTGGTCCCTCAAGGCATTACCGAGATTGCTGTGGGCTTCGGGATAGTTGGGACGCAGAGCGATGGCCTGATGGTAGGCGGCGATAGCCTCCTCGAGTTGCCCTTGGTCGCCCAGGGCATTGCCAAGGTTGTTGTGGGCTTCAGGATAGTCGGATTTGAGCGCGATGGCGTGGCGATACTCAGCGATGGCTTCGTCTGGTTGTCCTTGGTCCCTCAAGGCATTACCGAGATTACTGTAAGCTTCGGGATAGTTGGGACGCAGAGCGATGGCCTGACGGTAAGCGGCGATAGCCTCCTCAAGTTGCCCTTGGTCCCCCAGGGCATTGCCAAGGTTGTTGTGGGCTTCGGGATAGTTGGATTTGAGGGTGATGGCCTGACGATAGGCGGAGATGGCCTGGTCCAGTTGTCCATGGTCTCTTAGGGTATTACCGAGATTGCTGTAAGCTTCCGGATAGTTGGGCTTGAGCGCGATGGCCTGACGGTACGAGGCGATAGCCTCCTCCATCTGCCCTTGATTCCTCAGCGCGTTGCCCAGGTTGCTGTAAGCTTCCGAAAGCTCGGGTTGGAGAGCGATGGCCCGGCGATACTCAGCGATGGCCTCGTCCAGTTGTCCTTGGTCCCTCAGGGCGTTGCCGAGGTTGGAGTGGGCTTCGGATAGTTAGGTTTGAGAGCGATCGCCTGATTATAGGCGGCGATGGCCTCGTCCAGTTGTCCCTGGTCTTTTAGGGCAGCGCCGAGATTGCTGTGGGCCTCAGCAGAGTTGGTTTTGAGCGCGATGGCCTGACGGTACGCGGCGATGGCCTCATTCAGTTGTCCTTGGTCTTTTAGGGCATTGCCGAGGCTGATGTAAGCTTCGGGATAGCTGAGTTGGAAGGCGATGGCCTGACGACAAGCGGCGATGGCCTCGTCCAATTGTCCCAGCGCTCGATACGCTTCCCCAAGATTGGAATGAAAGGCCGGGAAGCCAGGCGCCAGCGCGATGGCCTGACGGATCAGTTTCACGGCGGTATCGCTCTGTCCGACCTGATGCGCCACGACCCCCAGCAAGTGCAGCGCATCGGCATGGCGCGGATCCACGGCCAGAATTTGTCGGTAAATGGCCTCCGCCTCCGCCAGCCGCCCAGCCTGGTGATGCTGGAGGGCGAGTTCAAAGGCTTGGGGGATTGTGACCGGGGACATTCGGTAAGTTTCTAACCAAAAACGGACACCGCTGGGAGCACAAACGCAATCCCAACACCCCCGGTGGCGCTTCCGCTCCCGCCTGTTCGATCCTCAGTCGCCCGACAAACTCGGATCGCGCGATTCGAACACGCCCCAGTCTCACTTGCCACCCGCTCGATTACCGAATCCCCATCGCTGGGCGCCGACTGCCGGAACCGCCGCTTCGTCGAATAACAAGGCGCGTGCTCAGTTCCAGATTCATCCGCCCATCGGGCCCAAACGCCAGCAAATCCAGACAGAGTTCGCCACAAATGCGATGCGCCGCCCCGTATGCACGGAGACGATCAAGTCCACTCCCTCAATCACTATCGTCGTGTCGACGAAAGGCTTCACACCAATACATCCCCAGTTAAACAAACATCAAACGGCTGCCCCGAAACAGCACGCGGTGAACAAGTTATCGGAACCATTGTGAATATCGGTAAAACTACCGACGGAATTGTCTGTAGCAGGAACCTCAATCGAGCTTTCCAAAGCCAACGCCCCTGATTGTAACAATTCTGTGACGCGGCAAAAAATGTCTAAAACCTTCTTGACGACGCGGGCCTGCCTCAGATTCCATGCCTCGCGTTCACCCCGAATAGTATGGAGGCACACCAGAGAAACGCGTTCCGGATTTCGCGCGATGCCGCGCGAAATTGGTGTCGTTGTCGCTTGGCGGGGCCTCGCCAACGCATTTCGTCGGGCGGGGCGTGAACGGTCCATTTCCGTTGATCTCACCTTCGCGTCCTCTCGAAGGGTCCCGCATCCATCGCTTATGAAATACGAGTCTCATCTTTCGCAAGCTTTTCCACCGAAGCGCAGCACGCGGACGCGAAACGCGTCGAGGCCGCTTAGCGCAAGAACCGCCATCTTTTGGGCGTTTTGCCTGGTTCTGTGTTTCGCGGCAGGCCAACGGGCCGCGGCCCAAGCCTACGGACCGCCGATGATCTCCTACAACGGACAGACGTATGTATTTCAGGGCAACTATGATCCCAATCCCGGAGACGCTATAGGACCTGCCGACAATTACAGCGCGCCCGACGGAACCTGGCTGGAGATTGACCAATCCTACGAGGTCTTGGAAATGGGAGGTCCTCAAGTTGCGGGGAGTGACTCGAACACATTTGATCCCTACTCGGGAGTGTTCAGTAATCCAGCCCTCTTGGCACTCGCTTCCAATGGGCAACCCTACGTGCCCACAGCGCCCTGCATCACGGTGCGCTCAACTTATCAGATCAGCGGCATGTGGAACGGCGGCAATTGGCTCTCCCCAGATTTCAGCCTCAATTCGAACGGGACAAATTACGCAGATTTTGCGAATCCCCCCGAGAGCATGATTTTCCAGATCGATTCGTCACCGTACTACATTTATACTAGCGGGTACTTGCTGATTGATGAAAGCAGCGGCACCTGGCCCCCGTCAAATGTGATGCCAAACCCGCCGCCTCAAACCATCTACGTTTTGGATTCCGGAGAGTCGAACTGGGCGACGTACAGCTTGCAAGGTGTCAATACTTCCGGTGGCGCGAACTGGTATTCGGAGCAAGACAACTATACGAATGTAACCGGGGCCGGACAACAGGTCACCCTTCAGAGATATTATAACAACAGTACCTACAGCGGCGCGATATCCGGCGATACGGATTTGGGGAACTACTTTTCTGGGTCCTTCGATCCCGTCGCCCAGCAGTTCTCGAATATCAGCCCCCCGGACATTCAAGTTACCCTCTCGAGCGTGGGAAACGGAAACCGGCAGGGGCCACTTTATATTTCCTGGGATGACACCCTATTGGCCTACGGTTCCACGGATAATAGCGGAAACGATTATTACGGGGACAGTACCGGTCAATGGTGGGTCATCATCAACAATGGTTTATACACCTACGGATCCAGCCCCACCTACGGAGGGATCTCCGGCTCTTATAATACCGCTACCTCTGCGTTCAGCGTTCCGGACCCGGACTTTTTTGCGCTGGACAGCAACGGCAATGCCATCGGACTTCCGACTGGGCTTATCGTGATCGCCGGATCCGCTGGAATTGCCAATTCCATCTATCTCAGCAACAATCAGCAGACGATGCCAGCCAATGCAAATTACATCTGGCAGCGACCTGACGGTTCGTGGGCATCTGAGTATGTGGGGCTGCCGTCAAGTTACTGGTTTCTGATCGGTGATGCCTCCAATCCGACAAACTACGATTCCCAGGTTTACGTCACGGCCGATACATCGTCTCAGAACCAGTTTATCAACGCCGTCTCCGGCTGGCCGCTTTCGAATGCCTATCCAAGCCAGCTCTATGTTAACGGGGTGAGCTGCGCGCTGCAATGGGGCAGCAATCAGATCGGTGGGCCCGGTCAGATGAATGGATTTGCCCCGTACACCTCTGCGGACGGCACCATCTCCCTCACCTTGAGCTGGTCGTTTGACTATAGCCAGTTTTCCTGGACGTGGACCATGAATTCCGGCCAGTGGAACGGCGACTACGGCGCTTTCGACGGTGTCAGCAACTTCTCCAATGTTCCCTTCGGCTTGACCATCAGCCTGAACCCCCTCAAAGTGCGCCATCGGTTGGCCCAGCGACCGTCGCCTGGAATGGCTCCCAGTTGAGCTTTAATGGAGCGGCCGCCGGCGCCCTCGGCCTGGATGTCTACGACGGCACCTTCCAGGGCAACCCCATCCAGTTGACCATCGATCCCAGCGGTAATGTGGCCGTTTATCTGGGCTACGGCAACAGTCTGTCTTCCAGCGCTTCTTACACCGGCACCTACAACCCTGTATCTCAGCTTTTCGACTTCGGAAGCGCGACCGTCGGAAGAGTCGTCTCCCTCAATAGCTCCAACACCGTCTTGGGAACGAGCCGGAGCACCGGAAACCTCGATATCCCCGGCAACATCCTTTCCTTGGGAAGCTGGCAGAATGGGGCGGGGGAATCCGTCAATGGGTTCATCCTGGCCTTCACTCCCTCGCCTGGGAGCGGCGCGGCCGCGCTGCTGCAATTCGGCTCCACCGTGGCCCTGACCGATTGGCTTTGGAGCCGATCCGTGACCGATGGCTCGGCGTCGCAGCAGACCGCCATGGAGTTGGACCCGACCAACCGGTTATTGGTCTATTCACCGGGCACCAACCCGACGGCGACCATCACCTTGGACCCCGCCAACGGCGCCTCCTTCCAGGTCCCCGTGCGATTCCAGGCCGCGGGCGACGTCTCCATGGGAAACTTCCAGAGCGGCCCGCAACCCGGTCAATAAAACCTCGGACCCGATGGACCACACGACCACAGAATCGCCCGCGAGGTGCTAGCCAGAGGCCGCCTCAACCGCCTTATGACGCGCACCTCCAGTCCAATCACTGGCGTTCCACTGCCCCGGCGCCAGGACAACTTGCCCGCTAGCTTCCATGGGAAGAGTTCTTCCGTTTTCCTGCTCCTCCTTCTTGTTCTTCAATTGGCATTCACCCAGCGCTCTGACGCCCAGTCCTCCCCATCGTATGGCCCTCCGGCAATCGCCCTCGCCGGAAGCTTTTATGCCTACAGCAATACTGGCACGGATCCGACCTCCGGTCTTGCCTGTGATTTCTACAATGGGCCAAATGGAGCGCAAATTGCCGTAGATCGAAACGATAACGTCACTGTCCTCGCCGGGGCTTTTCTCAGCTACACGGCCACCTACGATCCCAGCGGCACCGCATTCTATGACAGCACTACAGGGCAGTTGTCTACCAGTTTCGCCGCGGTCAGCGCTGACGGCTCCAACTTCCTGGGTCTCCCCGTCGGCATCACAGTGAGGAGCAATTATGCGATTGGGAGCATGTCCATGTACGACACTTCCGGTAATCTTTCGTGGAGTTTCCCCGCTTATTCCTACGCGTTTACCACTGGTGGTAACACCATCTACGTCGCCAAATTTATGAATCTGGCAGCTCCGTTTCTTTTTCAGGTGGACGCGTCGCCGATGTACAGCTACAGCGCTGGAAACGCGTCCAGCGAGGTCGTTCTCGATCAAACCAGCGGGACATGGCAGCCCCCCTCGAACTTGTTTTCCACACCACCGCCCACGGTTTACACCCTCGTTTCAGGCGACGCTTCCTCAACCGCCTATAGTTTGGGCCCGATCACATATCTTCCTGGCCCGACCTTCTACGAGCAGCAGCTCACCTATTACGACTCTAACGGGAACTACGGTGTCAGTCTTCAGCTCTACTATAACTTCAGTGGCGCTCCTACCGGTGCGATTGTCGGCGATGCTGACGGATCGGTGTATTTTACAGGATCTTACGATCCTGTCGCCCTTCAGTTTTCCAATATCTCCGATCCGACCGTTCAGGTGAGCCTTTCGCCGATCTCGCCGAGCGGAGGCACTGGCGGCGGCGGTGGAACCCCACCGCCGGCACGGCAGGGACCGCTTTATATTTCCTGGGATGGCACTCTCTTGACCTACCAGTCCACGGACAGCAGCGGAAATGATTATTATACAGGCACTCCTAATTCCGTAACCGTCACCATTAACAACGGCTCTTCTGTCTCCGGGTATAATCCGTCTTACGCCTACGGCAATGGCAATATCTCCGGTACCTACAATACGGCCACTTCGACCTTCACGGTTCCTGACAGCAATTTTTTTGCGCTGGATATCGCCGGGAATCCGATCGGGCTGCCCTTTGGCCTCACCATGCTCTTTCCGTCGACCGGAATCGGCCAATCCGTCACCCTCAGCAACAACCAGTCGACCTTGCAGGCCTAGCCCACCTACGTTTATCAGCGGCCCGATGGCTCCTCGGGTGTCAAGTACCTCGGACTGCCCGCAAACTATTGGTTCCTCATTGCCGATGCCTCCGGCAATTACGATTCGCAAATTTACGTCACCACTGACACCTCCACGGAGGATGCGGTCATCAGCGCGGTGTCGGGCTGGCCGCCTTCGAATGCCTTTCCGGCTCAGATTTACGTGAATGGGACCTCGTGCGCCCTCAATTGGGCCGTGAACACCGTTGGCGGACCGGGGCAGACCAACGGCTCCGCGCCTTATCAGTCCTCGGACGGCAGCATTTCCATCACCCTGAGTTGGAACTGGAACACCGGGAACGGGCAGGTCTCTTGGACGTGGTCGGATGGAACGGGCGACACCGGCGCATGGGACGGCGTCTCCACCTTTTCCAACGTTCCATCCGGCATGCTGATCAGCCTCAACCCTCCTCCGGCCAATCCGTCCTACGGACCGTACGCCCTGGCTTGGAATGGCACGTCGCTGGCCTTCAATGGGGGCGCCTCCCAGTTGCTGAACGCGGATGTCTACAGCGGAACCTACAATGGCAATCCCATCTGGGTGGCAATCGATTCGGCGGGCAACGCGACAGTTTACGTCGGCGGCCTTTCCAGCCCGTCATTTACCGGCACCTACAATTCGTCTTCGCAACTCTTTGACTTCGGAAATGCGAATATTGGAACCCTCGCCGCCGTCAACAGTTCCAACAACATTCTCGGCACCAGTTCCGGCAGTGGAAACCTCGCCATCCCAGGTAACATGCTCTCTTTGGGAAGCTGGCAGAATTCCGCCGGCAATTCCGTCAATGGCTTTCTTCTCGCCTTCACGCCGTCGGCAGGCAGCGGCGGGGCCGCGCTGCTGCAATTCGGTTCCACCGTCGCGACTACCGACTGGCTTTGGACCCGGTCGGCCATCGATGCCTCGACCGCCCAACAGACCGCCATGGAACTGGATCCGGCCAATCGGCTCTTGTTCTACGCCCCAGGTGGCGATACGGCGGCGAAAATCGTCCTCGACCCCGCCGTGGGCGCTTCATTCCAGGTCCCGGTCCGGGTCAATGCCGCCGGCGATATCGACATGCAGGGTTTCACGACCGGCCCGCAGCCCGGCCCATAGTTTCCGAGTAGCATGGACCGCAGAACCTCGAAATCCTTCCTTTCCCGTTGGCGTCGTTCGCTTTGGCTGCGCGTCGTCGGCTGGCTGTCCTGCCTGCTGCTCGTCAACTCCCTCACCTTCGGGACCGGTCTGGTCCCTCCCGACAAGCCGGCTTATTTCCCGGAATGGTGGTTCCAACGAGGCGTCATCCAGCCGCTCAACCCGAACAATCCCAATCCATCGTGGTTGAATGGCGATTTTCCCGCCCCGGACGATTTTGCCGGCGCCAATATCGGCCAGCTCAAGCAAATGGCCACCCAGGCGGCCGCGGAAATGAACGCCTATTTGCCGGGCGGTGCGGGAACGACCGTCAACAACCTCATCGCCCAATGGAGCGCCGCGCCCACCTCTGGCGTCACTCGGGACGACTTCGCCGCGCTCAATCTCGGCCAGCTCAAAGCCGTGGCCAAGCCCTTCTACGACCAGTTGATCGCCGCCCAGTACACCAACGCCTACCCTTGGGCCGGCGGCCAGGCCGACGATTACTCCGTCGCCAACCTCGGCCAGCTCAAGGATCTCTTCGGCTTCGACCTCACCCTGGACAGCGACGGCGCCGGCGTTCCAGACTGGTACCAGCGGGTCATCGATTCCAATCCGACGAATCCGAATCTTTTCCTTTCGGGCCTGAGCCCCTACGTCAATCCGCCGATTCTCTACCCGAGCGTCGGTTCGCACGGCGGCGGCGGGGGAAGCAACGCCGTGACAACTCCGCCGGTCTTGGATCCGCGCAGCCCCGGGAATCCAGGTTCGGCGAACTCAAATTCGAGCTTCAACGCGCCCACCCTATCGTACGTCGTTCACTGGAATCCAGACACCCAGCAGTTTGATCCGACGTCAATTGATCTGTCCATGACCAACAATGCGACGCAGCAGCAGTACGTCCTGGAAAAATCCATCGACCAGGGGGGCTGGTATCAAATCGGCGTTTTCCAAGGGCTTACCGACGGGATGACCGACACCGGTTTGCTGCCACCGCATACCTACTATTACCGGTTGCGGCCCGCCAGTGGTGGGAGCAACCAGGCAGCCGTGAGCAATGTGGAGGTTTATGCGCCATCGCTGGGCACAACCCTGTGCGAGTACCGCGCCTACGAATCCGGTTACAAAATCGGATACTGGGATTTTACGAACCCCACCCCGCCTGAATGTTATCTTGACGCGAATTATTCCTACCGATCGACATATTATGTGACGGATAGTACGGGCTACTCGAACACCAACACGCAGGTAAATTCGACATCGTCTTATGATACCGACAACTATCTTCAGACAACCACTGTGTACTATGGTGACAACATTAACTCTTCTCACACTGATGGCGATACAACCATTACCTATGACGAAACGGATTGGGGAAACTACTCAGGCTCGTTCGACGTGCGCTATTACATTAGCGCCCCTCCTCTAGTGGGAAACGCCAGTGCAAAAGGGGGAAGCGACACGAGCAGCTCTCAAACCGTGGCCGGCCGCCCTGATTTGGATCAATCAAACGCCAATAGCTCGACGTTCTATGATGAGTACGCTGCTACCGCGGCGCCCGACGGGACCGTGAATAATCCGACTGTCGCCCTGTCC
>Ga0302326_10000474_pt1 | contig 113015 bp, 113 predicted proteins | sample Palsa_T0_3_FD_202264 | JGI IMG/M metagenome (GOLD analysis project Ga0302326, IMG submission 202264) | Peat permafrost microbial communities from Stordalen Mire near Abisko, Sweden - Palsa_T0_3 | ecosystem: Environmental > Terrestrial > Soil > Palsa > Peat permafrost | place: Sweden: Abisko... | reverse complement strand
AACGCGGCCTGCTGGCCGGCCACCTGACCGCCGGCGCCGCCTTCGGCGGCGAGGGTGAGGCGGTCACCACCGCCGGCGCGCTGCACCACGGACTGCAGGCGCTCGGCTGGGACGCCGCGGTGTGCGGTCCCGGCCCGGGCATCATCGGCTCGAGCTCCACGCTCGGGCACGGGGGCATGGTCGCGCTGGACTCCGCCCACGTGGCGCTCGCGCTCGGCTGCCCCACGCTGCTGGTGGCGCGCATGTCCTGCGGCGAGGAGCGCAGCCGCCACCGCGGCATCTCCCACCACTCGCTCACCGTGCTCGACCTGCTGCTCGAGCCGGTGACGGTGGCGTTGCCCGCCGGCATGCGCTCGCCGGTGGGCACCGACCTGCGCGCCGGCCTCGAGTCGGTGTTCGGCGGCGCGATGCCCAGCCGCCCCGAGGGCGAGCGCCCGGCGGCGACGCTCCAGCTCGAGCGCCACACCCCGGAGCGTCCGGCGCGGATCGCGCGCCACGACTGGCGGCGCGCGAAGGTGGACCTGCCGGCGTACGCGGCGAGCGGTCTGCCCGCCGAGACGATGGGCCGCGGGCTGGCGGAGGATCCGCTGTTCTTCGGCGCGGCGCTCGCCGGTGGCAGCGTGCTCGCCGAGCTCGCGTTGGCGTCCGCGGCGGCCGACGGGCGGTGAGCGCCGTGCTCGCATCCATCGGGTCGAGATGAGCGGCGCGTTCGAGCCGATCGGCGGGGAGACCGTCTATCACGGGCGTCTGGTGGACGTGCGCATCGAGCGCTTTCGCCACGACGACGGCGAGGAGGTCACCCGCGAAGTCATCCGTCACAGCGGTGCGGTGGCGGTGGTCGCCTACGACGACGAGCACGTGTGGCTGGTGCGCCAGCCGCGCGAGGTGGTGGGTGAGCAGGCTCTCTTGGAGATCCCCGCGGGACGCCTCGACGTGAGCGGCGAGGAGCCGTTGGCGGCCGCCAGGCGCGAGCTCGCCGAGGAGATCTCCCTCGGTGCGCGCACGTGGGAGCCGATCGTCAGCTACCACGCGAGCCCCGGCATCCTCGACGAGCGCGTGCACCTGTTCTGCGCCAGCGACCTGCATCCGGCGCAGGCGGACAGCGACGAGGAGGAGCGCATCGAGATCGTGCCGTGGCCGCTGGCCGAGCTCGACGGCGCGATCGACGAGTGCCGGGACGCGAAGACGCTGATCGGCCTGCTGTGGCTGTCCCGCCGGCTGCGACCCTGACGCACCGCGCCGGCCGAGCGTGTGCCCGCTCCTGGGCGGGCGGTTGCAGCGCCCAGGAGCGCAACCGTCCTCAGCGAAGCTGGAAGCATGGCGATCACCGCCAGCGCTCCCGCGCCCGCTGCTCGGGCGAGCGCATCCTCCCCCCAGGGGGAGCCCCTGCTCCTGGACTTCCTCGCGTACCTGGAGCTGGAGCGCGGGCTATCGCGCAACACGCTCGAGGCGTACCGCTCGGACCTGCTGCAGTTCGGCGAGTTCCTACACCGCCGCGGCGTGCCGGCCGCGCGCGCGACCCACGGCGAGTTGGCCGCTTTCCTGTCGGAGCTGGCCGACGGGAGGCCCGGCGGCCAGGATGGGCGCGGACAGCAGGCGCGCGCGCCGGTCGCGGCGAGCACGCTCGCGCGCAAGGTGGCGTGCCTGCGCTCGTTCTACCGCTACCTGCGTCGTGAGGGGACGATCTCGCACGATCCCACCGCCGAGCTGCGCGGCCCGCGCAAGCCGCAGCGCCTGCCGCGGGTGCTCTCCCGCGGGGAGGTCGCCCGGCTGCTCGCCCAGCCGGCGGGCTCGCAGCCGTTGGCGCTGCGTGACCGCGCGCTGCTGGAGGTGATGTACGCGTGCGGCCTGCGGGCGTCGGAGCTGGTGGGCCTGGAGCTCTCGGACGTGGATCTCGAGGAGGGGTTGCTGTGCGCCCGGGGCAAGGGCTCGAAGGAGCGGATCGTGCCGATCGGCCGCCAGGCGGTGGCGGCGCTGCACGCGTACTGCCGCACCGCGCGCCCGGCGTTGATCGGTCCCCACGCCTCGCACACGGCCCACCGGCAGGCGCGGGTGTTCCTGAACAGCAGGGGCTCGGGGCTGACGCGCCAGGGCCTGTACAAGATCGTCCAGGGCCACGCGCGCAGCGCGGGTCTGCACGAGCGGATGAGCCCGCACACGCTGCGCCACAGCTTCGCCACGCATCTGCTGGCGGGCGGCTGCGACCTGCGCTCGCTCCAGGAGATGCTCGGCCACGCCGACCTGGCCACCACCCAGGTGTACACCCATCTGTCGGCCGATCGCCTGAAGGAGGCCTACTTCAGCGCGCACCCGCGCGCGAGCATGAACACCCCCGGTACAGCCGCACCGGGCGCTCTGGTCGAGCCTCCCGGTGGTGGAGAAGGGCGCGCCGACGCCGAGGAGTACCCGCGCGCGAGGATCACGCGCTAGAGCCCGGACGATGGGCGTAGCCATGGAGGTCCCACCCGCCAGGAGGGCGCTCGTGCTGGTGATCGACGCGTGCGGCGTGGGGGCGTTGCCGGACGCGGCGGCGTACGGCGACGAGGGCGCGAACACGCTGGCGCACCTGGCGCGGGAGCTCGGCGGTCTGGAGCTGCCGGCGCTGCAGGCGCTGGGACTCGGCTCGATCGTGCCTGTGGACGGCCTGGAGCCGAGCCCCGACCCGGCGATCCACGGTCGTCTGCACGCGCTGGGGCCGGGCAAGGACTCGATCAGCGGCCACTGGGAGCTGATGGGCGTGGTGCAGGAGCGCCCGCTGCCCACATACCCGGAGGGCTTCCCGCCACAGGTGCTGGCGCTGCTGCGCCAGGCGACCGGGCACGAGCTGATCTGCAACCGGCCGCACAACGGCATCGCGGCGATCGAGGAGTTCGGCGCCGAGCACCTGCGCACGGGCGCGCTCATCCTGTACACCTCGCAGGACTCGGTGGCGCAGCTGGCGGCCCACGTCGATCGTGTGTCCGAGGGAGAGCTCTACCGCGCGTGCATCGAGGCACGGGCCGTGATGGACGGCGAGCACGCCGTTGGCCGGGTGATAGCGCGCCCGTTCACGGGCGCGGCGGGCGCGTTCGTGCGTACGGACGGGCGGCGCGACTTCGCGCTGGCCCCGCCGGGGAACAGCTACCTGCTGGAGCTGCGGAAGGCGGGCGTGGAGGTGCACGCCGTCGGCAAGATCGACGACCTGTTCGCGGGCGTGGGGGTGAGCGCGGCGCACCCGGGCGCCACCAACGCCGTGGCGCTCGGGTCGGTCGATCGACTGCTCGCGGAGCTGGGGAGCGGGTTGGTGCTGGCGAACCTGATCGAGACCGACCAGGTGTACGGTCACCGCAAGGACGCCGAGGGCTTCGCGCGGGCGCTCGTCGAGATCGACACGCGCGTGGGGACCATGCTGGAGCGCCTGCGCGAGCAGGACCTGTTGATCGTGACGGCCGACCACGGGGTGGACCTGTCCCACCCGGGCACCGACCACACGCGCGAGTACGTGCCGCTGCTGGCGGTGAGCGGCCGCATGCTCGCGCGCCGGAGAGCCGGCGCGGGCCTGCGGGGCGCCCGCCACGACGGCCCGCTGGCGGACGTGGGCGCGACGGCGCTGCGCTGGCTCACCGGGCGCGACGCGGAGGGCCTGCCGGGCCGGGCGTTCCTGGCCTGACCACGGCACGACGCTCCAGGGCCTTCGCCATCGGGACGCTGCCGCGCGGGCGACGCTCATAAGCTGGACAGCGATGCCCGAGCTGCCCGAGGTGGAGACGATCAGACGCCAGCTGGCTCCGCTGGTCGAGGGTCGGCGCCTGCTCGGCATCGAGATCCTCGACCCGCGCTGGTCGCGCCCGCTGGCGCCGGCGGAGCTCGAGCGGGCGCTGGAGGGCAGGCGCATCGAGCGTCTGGGCCGGCGCGGCAAGTACCTGGTGTGGAGCTTCGAGGGTGACGTGCACCTGGCGCAGCACCTGCGGATGACCGGTGCGGTGCTCGCGGATCCGGACCCCGAGCCGGCCCACACCCGCGTGCGCATGAGGCTGGGCGCGCGCACCAAGCCAGGCGCGCGCACCAGGTCAAGCGGGCGTGCCGGCGGCGGCGGGGCGGGGCGGGGAGTGCGGCTGGTGATCGACGACCCGCGGCGCTTCGGCACGGGGGAGCTCCTGCTGGGCACCGAGGCGCTCGAGGCATTCCTGGCATCGCGCCTGGGCCTCGAGCCGTTCGACGAGGGCTTCACGGTCGAGCACCTGCGCGAGCTGGCGCGCGGGCGCACGGCCCCGATCAAGGCGTTCCTGCTGGACCAGCGCAAGATCGCCGGCGTGGGCAACATCTACGCCGACGAGGCGCTGTTCCGCGCGGGAGTGCACCCGCGGCGGGCGGCCGGGCGTCTGACCCGGATGCAGTTCGCGCGCGTGCGCGAGGGCGTGATCGCGGCGCTGAGCGCGGGCATCGACGCCCGCGGCGCGAGCATCGACGACTTCCGCCACGTGGACGGCGTCCGCGGGTCCTTCCAGGATCAGTTCCTCGTGCACCTGCGCGAGGGCGAGCCGTGCGGCGTGTGCGGCAGTCCGGTCGTGAAGATGGTGATCGCCGGGCGCGGCACCTACGTGTGCGAGACCTGCCAGCCGCGCCCGCGGGGCGTGCGGCCTCCGCGCTCACCCACGGCCACCGCGGCGTCCCGGGCGCTCGCCGGCTAGCGAATCGGCAACGGGGCGCGCGAGCGAGCCGCTCAGGCGGCCGGCTGCAGCAGCTCGTCCAGGCGCCCGCTCTCGGCGGCGGCCTGGACCTCGTTGAAGCCGCCCAGCAGGTGGCCGTCGACGATCACCTGGGGGAAGGTCATCATGCCGGTCCTCTGCGCCAGCTCGACCCGTCCGGCGGGGTCCTTCGAGAGGTTGATCTCGGCGAACTCCACGCCGCGGGCCTTCAGCAGCCCCTTGACACGGACACAGAAGGAGCAGGGATCGGTCGTGTAAACGGTTACCTGACTCATTACTTCATTTAGTATAGCGGGAGTTGCCGTGGTGGGCGTCGCGTGCATCCATCACCATGGTGGTGGTGACCAGCCGAGCGGTGAAGACGGAGGCGGTGGTGCTGCGCTCGATGCGCTACGGCGAGGCCGACCGCATCCTGCACCTGTACACGCCCCATCGCGGGCGCGTGGGGGCGATCGCCAAGGGCGTGCGCCGCGCCCGCAGTCGCTTCGGCGGACGGCTGGAGCCGTTCTTCCGCCTGCAGATCGAGCTGCACGAGGGGCGCGGTGAGCTGCTGACGGTGACGGGGGCGCACACCGTGGACGCGCATGCGCGCCTGCGCTCGAGCGCGCGGGCGCTGGACGCGGCGGCGCGGGCGTGCGACGCGGTGGGGCGGCTGTTCGAGACCTCCGAGCCGCACCCGGGCGTGTTCAACCTGCTGTGCCGCCAGCTGGCGCTGCTGGACGAGCGGGCCGGCGAGGTGGCGGGCTCCGCGAGCGCGCGCGCGGGAGCGCTGGCGTTTCGCCTGAAGCTGCTGGTGGCGGCGGGACTGGCACCGCAGCTCGGGGCGTGCGCGAACTGCGGCGAGCACGATCACCTCGTCGGCTTCTCGGGCGCGGCGGGGGGTGTGGTGTGCGGGGCGTGCGAGGCGGGATCGTTTCCCCTGCAGGAGGAGGCGCACCGCTTCATGACGCAGGCGCTAGGCAACGCGCTCACGGAGATTCCCGAAGCGGGCGTGCCGGCGCTCGGCCAGGTCGAGCGTGCGATCGCGGCGACGCTCGAGCACCACGCGCACGTGCGCCTGATGCCCGCCGCCGGCGGGCGCGCGAGCTGATCCGGGTATCGTGGGGCGCCGTGGACGAGGGTCTTCCGATCGCGTATCAGGTGCTCGAGAAGGGCGTGGCGGTGCTGGCGTCCGATGGCGAGCAGGTGGGCGCGGTGCACCACGTGGTGTCCGCGCCCGAGAAGGACATCTTCCACGGGCTGGTGATCTCCACCCCCGGGCACGGGCTGCGCTTCGTGGAGGCGGCGGACGTGGCTTCGCTGCACGAGTTCGGCGTGGATCTGCGGATCGACTCGGCGGCCGCCCAGGGATTGCCCCAGCCGGGTGGCGGGGCCCCGGTGTTCGACGAGGACCCCGGTGAGATGAAGGGCTGGCACCACTGGGTGCACAAGGCGAGCCTGCGCGGCGACTGGAAACGCGAGTAGCGGCCGGTGGCGCTGGCCGCGGCCGGTGGCACAATCGGATGATGGGCATCGCCAGCGAAGAGGACACCGTTGCGGGCGGCTTCGCACGGCGCGTGGCCGAGCAGGAGGAGCGTCTGCTCTCGCCGCTGGCGGCGCGCTCCTACCCGGCGCTGCGGGCGCGCGAGGAGCAGGACTGCTCGCTGCGCACGCCCTTCCAGCGCGACCGCGACCGGATCGTCCACTGCAAGGCGTTTCGCCGCCTGACGCACAAGACGCAGGTGTTCGTGGCGCCGCGGGGCGATCACTACCGCACGCGCCTGACCCACACGCTCGAGGTGACCAGCATCTCGCGCACAGTGGCGCGGGCGCTGCGCCTGAACGAGGACCTGGTGGAGGCGATCGGGCTGGGTCACGACCTGGGTCACCCACCCTTCGGCCACATCGGCGAGGAGGTGCTGGACGGCTGCCTGAAAGAGCGCTTCGGACGCGACTTCCGCCACTACGAGCATTCGCTGCGGGTGGTGGAGGAGCTGGAGCGCGACGGGGCGGGGCTCAACCTCTCAGAGCAGGTGCGCGACGGGATCGCGCGCCACTCCAGCCGCGCGCCGCTGCCGTACACGCTGGAGGGGAGGATCGTGCGGGTGATCGACCGCGTGGCGTACATCAACCACGACATCGACGACGCGATACGGGCCGGGCTGCTGCGCGAGCAGGAGCTGCCCGGCGAGCCGATCGCGGTGCTCGGCGCTGGCGGCTCCGCGCGGATCGACGCGCTCGTGCACGACATGGTCGAGCATTCGCAGCCGGCGGGCGACATCGTCCAGGGCCCGCTGGCGGGCCCGGCGATGGCCGAGCTGCGCGAGTTCATGTTCGAGCGCGTGTACATGGGCCCGGCGGTGCGGGCGGAGCACGCGAAGATCGCGGAGGTTGTGCGCCGGCTGTTCGAGCACTACGTCGAGCACCCGGAGCTGCTGCCGGGCGGCGATGGGGAGCACGAGCTGGCCGAGCGCGTGACCGACTACCTGGCGGGGATGACCGACAGGTACTGCATCAGGGCCTACACCGAGCTGCAGGTGCCGCAGGCGTTCGCCCGCTAGCGTTCGGCCGTGGCGCTTTACACGAAGGACTCCAAGGACCGCGTGCGCGACGCGGTCGATTTCGTCGAGCTGGTGTCGGCGCGCACGGAGCTGCGCCGCGCCGGCCCCGCTCGCTACGAGGGTCTGTGCCCGTTTCACGACGAGCGCACGCCGTCCTTCGGGATCGACCCGGCGCAGAAGGTGTACTACTGCTTCGGCTGCCAGGCGGCGGGGGACGTGTTCACGTTCGTGCAGGAGACCGAGGGCGTGGACTTCAAGGGCGCGCTCGAGCTGCTGGGCGAACGCTACGGGGTGGAGCTCCAGCGCGAGGCGGAGGATCCGAAGGAGGAGGAGCGGCGCCGGCGCAGGGAGCGGCTGCTGGAGCTGCTGAGCCGCACGGCGGCCTACTACGAGCGCTACCTGTGGGAGTCCGAGGAGGCGGCGCGCGCCCGCGAGTACCTGCTGGGCAGGGGCCTCGGCGAGCGGGCATTGAGGGAGTTCCGGGTGGGGTATGCGCCGAGCGCGTGGGACCGGGTGCTGACTGCCTCGCGCAGGGGCGGGTTCTCCGAGCGGGAGCTGTATGAGACGGGCCTCGCCCAGCGCTCGAAGGAGAACGGCCGCCCGTACGACCGCTTCCGCTCGCGGATCATGTTCCCGCTGGCGGACGTGCGCGGGAGGGTGCTGGGCTTCGGTGCGCGGGCGATGCGCGAGGAACAGCGCCCGAAGTACCTGAACACGTCCGATAACGACATCTACCACAAGGGGTCCCAGCTCTACGGCGCTGATCTGGCCCGCGCGCACGCGACGAAGGCGGGCGAGGTGATCCTGTGCGAGGGCTACACGGATGTGATCGCGATGCACGAGGGGGGGATCCGCAACACGGTGGGGCTGATGGGCACGGCGCTGACGGCCGAGCAGGTGGGCGAGCTGGCGCGGATGGCGCAGACGGTGCTGCTGGCGCTCGACGCGGACAGCGCGGGGCAGGAGGCGATGCTGAAGGCGTTCCGCCTCGCGACCAAGCGCAAGCTGGAGCTGCGCGTGGTGACGCTGCCGGCGGGCTCGGACCCGGCGGAGGTGATCCAGCGCGACGGCGCGGAGGCGATGCAGGCGTTGGTGAAGGGCTCGATCTCGTTCGTGCGCTTTCGCGCGGAGCGCGTGCTCGCGAGCGGCGACCCGTCGAACTCCGAAGAGCAGGACCGCATGATCGAGGAGCTGCGGCCGGTGTTCGCGGAGCTGCCGCCGAGCGCCCTGCGGATGGAGCTGACGCAGATCGTGGACAGCCGCATGGCGCTGCGTGACGGGCTGGCGGAGCAGTTGCTGGCGGCGCCGGCGCGGGCGCCCGAGCGGGGAGTGCGGCGCAGGCAGGGCCCGCCGGGCCGCGGTGCGGAAGGCGACGGCGAGCCGGCGGCGCGTGCTCGCCAGCCGCGCGCGAGCGAGATGACGCGCCGCGAGGAGACGGAGCGTGCGTTCCTCGCGTTGTGCATTGCCTCGCCGGATGAGGGCGCGCTGGCGCTCGCGGGCCTGGACATCGACGAGCACTTCTCGAGCGGTTTGCTGCGCCGCGCGGCGCAGCATCTGTGCGCTGGTGATCTGCGCGCGCCGATGAGCGAGGTGGGTGGTGTTGAGGAGCGCCTCGACGACGACCCGCAGCTGAAGGGGCTGCTGGCGGAGCTGGTGGTGGAAGCTGGGCGCGAGCAGCCCGACGGCGCGATGCTCGAGGTCCAGCGCCTGCAGCTCGAGCTCGCGCGCGTGGATCGCCAGATCCAGCGCGCGCGGGGACAGGATGGCGGTGACGTCAGCGCGCTCGCGCGGCACAAGGCGGAGGTCAAACGCGACTTCGACCGTGCCTACGGGCAGGTTCTGGAGCAGACGGGGGATAGGGAGGGCTGAGGGGGTCAGGGTCCGACGGACCGGGCGGGGCCGGCGTCGTGTATGCCGCGAGCTCGCGGTGCGCTTGCTGTGGTTGAGAAGTCACAGAGTTGGCACAGACGTCTTCGTTACGAACATATGTTCGTGCGATAGTCCGGTGCATGGATCGCGCTTTCTTGGAGCAGCTGTTCGCGGAGGGTCTTTCGCTGGCGGAGATCGGCCGGCGGGTCGGGCGCCATGAAGCGACGGTCAGTTACTGGGCCAAGAAATACGGTCTCGAGGCGGTGAACCGAGCCAGATACGAGGCCAAGGGCGGCCTGTCGCGTGAGGAGCTGACCGCGCTGGTCGACGCCGGCAAGTCGATCGCGGAGATCGCCGAGGCGCTCGGGCGAAGCAAGGCGACCGTGCGGCACTGGCTGACTCGCTACGCACTCAAGACACGCGGGACGTTGGGACGTCGCGTGCGCGTCGAGGCGGCGAATGCCCGAGACGCTGGCCTCGAGGTCACGACGCTCGAGTGCAAGCATCATGGTGAGACTGCTTTCATCCTCGACCGGCGCGGCTACTACCGATGCAAGCAATGCCGCTCCGCCTCGGTGTCTCGACGCCGCAGGAGGGTCAAGGAGCTGCTCGTCGCAGAGGCTGGGGGTGCCTGCTGCGTCTGCGGCTACAGCCGCAATGCGAGGGCTCTGCACTTCCACCACCTGGATCCTTCGTTGAAGCGAATGGAAATAAACGCGGGGGGCGCCGCCGTGGCCATTGGCCGACTGCGCGATGAGGCACGCAAGTGCGTGCTGCTTTGCGCGAACTGCCACGCAGAGGTGGAGGCCGGACTGGTTTCGCTCGCGCCCGACGGCTCTGTCCGCGTAGAATGACCCCGCACTCCGGCTCCAGTCCGGGGTAGCCCGATCCGGGGTAGCTCAACTGGCAGATGCGCTCGACTGTTAATCGAGAGGTTGTGGGTTCGAGTCCCACCCCCGGAGTGCCCGCTGTGACAACGGCTCTACGCCGTTGCGGAGCGGGCCAGTACGGAGCATGGAGGCGACGGCCTCGGTCAGCGTGGCGCTGATGGAGAGGGCTCTCGAAGGGACGAAACGTCTTGGTTGGTTTCGGAGGCTGGACGACGGGCCGCGTCCATCGGATGCCGATCCCAGCCGCGAACACGACATATACGAGGGTGAGCTCTCGTACCCTGACGCGCCGGTCGTAGACGACGCGCTACGACCTTATGCCGGTGCGATCACCTTGACGTGGGCGCGGGTGAGGGCATCGGCCATACGGTGGTCATAAGTCGCCACGCCCGCAAGCTCACGGTCGAGGCTGAGCGCGCTTGCAATGTGGATGGCGTCGAGCGCGCCGACGTGGATCGGCTCCACATTTCGCGCGGCGGTCACGATGTCGTCGCTCAGCTCGATGATTGCGGCCGAGGCGATGACGCCTTGCAGGATCAGGCTTCCGTCAATGACTGCCTCGGGGCGCTCATCGCGAGCCCGTGCCACAGCACGTGGAAGCTCGACTTCGGTGACGACACTCGTGGCGAGGTTCGTCCATTGCACGAGTTCCGCCTCGATCGCGGTTGACTCGGCCTCGCGCACCAAGAGCTTCAGCAGGGCGGACGTATCGACGTAGAGGATGCCCGCTTGTTGCGAGGGCGGCTCAGTGCTCGCCATGCTCGTCGTCGGCGGTCTCGCCGCGTACTGCGAGCAGCGCACGGGTACCGGCGTCTGTGACCGGCCCGGTCAGCGGGCCACGCTGCTCCAGCACGTCTGAGAGCCGTCGTGTGGCCGGTCTCAGACGCCCGGCTCGAACCGACGGAGCATTCGCCGTCGGCTGAGATTGGCCCGAATCGACTCCTGTACGCTGCGGCTTAGCCATTCCTACAGGCTAGCGATCGCCGCTGCTGGTGTCGTAACTTGGGCGCTCAGTCGGCCAGGCGGTAGTCCTGGCGCAAGGTTGTCGTAGTGTGCGAGTCGGACCCCCGGAGTTGTTTTTGCGACAACCGCGGCTCTAGCCCGTCGCGGAGTATCGAGGCGACGGCCTCGGTCAGCCGCGGCGCTGATCTAGGGTCGGTGGTTCGCCTTGTCGTAGACCACACGAAGATCGAAGGTGTCGCAATGGGCTGTTTTTTGACCGACGCTGATGTCGTCTCTCCGGAAGCCAAGGAAGCGTTCGCCGGACTATTTGAGCCTTATTTGAACCGCGGCCCGCGAAGGGGCTGGTGGCGATTATTGTCCCGTCTTGGTCACCGCTCGCGGAGGTGCTGAGCGCTGCTCGCTGAAGCCGTCCCGACCTTCCCGAGTGCCTACTGGCGGCGCCGGCGTCAGGTTCGGTATGCGTCGCTTCGATGCCGAACGCTGGTGACCTTGACGGTCCTAGCAGCGTCGTCGATGAGGTAGATGATCCGGTATGCGCCCCGACGCGCTGACCATGCCGGTGCGAGCGGTGCGTTCAGAGGCTTGCCCACTCGCTTTGGATTCTCAAGCAGCGCGTGAGTGATGAAGGCGTAGGCGGCAGCGGCAACCTTCGGCGGAAGCGACTCTGTCAGTGCCCGGACTGCTGGACCGGCGATTTCGAGCCTGTAGGGCTCTTGATTCACTTAGCCGACGGCAAGCGGCCCGCGGAGCGCATCGCTTGACGCAGGCCGTCTGCATCCATGCTGTCGCCGGCCTTGAGAGCTGCGGCGCCCTCGATGTGGTCGCGTAGTAGGTCCGTGTCGCCGAGCACGGCGATCGTCTCGCGCATCGAGTCGAAGTCGTCTGCGCCGAGGAGAACTGCAACGCGTTGACCACTGCGGGTGATCTCGAAGCGCTCGTGGGTCGTCGTTGCTTCCTCCACGAGTCTGGAGAACTGAGCTCGTGCGTCCGCTACAGGGAGAGTAGTCATGTACAGAATTCTAGCGCGTTGGGCGCGAGCTCGAGATTGCAGCGCTCGCGGAACGCGTGCTGCACCACCGTCCCAAACTCCCGCAGCTCCCTTGCCTGGCGGTGGTGGAGCTCATCGAGCGTGTCAGCAGCCCCGTCTCGTTCTCGGCGAGTAGTCCGGTCAGCAGCTCGACCCAACCACCGGGCCCCCGGAGCTCGCTGTCAGGCCAGTTCGTGGCACGGGCGGGGCGGGCTGAGGTGCGCGTCGCCGGCGTGCCATTGGCGCCTCAAGCCGCCATCGCCGTGCGCCGATGCATGGCGTGGAATGTCCTCGCTCGACCACGCGACAGCCGCCCGCAGCGCGCCGGCGAGCGTGGTCGCGCCGAACGTGTGGATCCGCAAGGCGCGCCGGACGGGAACCTTCGCCGTGCTCGCATACGTGAACGCGGCGGCGTGGGTGGCGATCAGCGTGGATGTGGCGAGCAAGTCGCAGTTCACCAGCCACCTGGGCAGCTTCGTCGTGATGCTCGTGTTCCTGCTCGGGGTGGCCGCGCTCAGCGTGATCACGGGGCTCCGGCTTGCGAGCTGCGGGCTGTGGATGTCGCAGGAGAAGGTCGTAGTCGTCGGGCCGCTGCGGACGTGGACGCTTGGCGTGGGGGAGGTCGAAGGCTTCGAGCCGGGTGTCAGAGGCGCCCGCAACGGGACCCCGTGCCCGGTGCTCAAGCGCACGCACGGGCGGCCGATTTGCGTGTGGGCGCTCGGACGCGAGGGCCTGATCTCGAGCTACGACCGCTTTCTGGACGAGTTGCGGCCGCTGTGCGAGGAACTCAACGAGCTGCTGCACACGCTCGACGCCGTGCCCGACACCCCAGTCGAGTAGGACGCCCACGCCGCTGCGCCCCAGTCGGCCGCGCGCCTTTGGAGCGCCGCCGCGGGCCGCCGTTGAGATGCGCGCTCAGCCTGCCAGGCGCTCGAGCAGACGTGCCGCCGCTGCTCCTGAGTCGTGGCCCGCCGCCCACGTGGCCAACTCCCGCGCGTGCGCTCGTATGTCCGGCTCGGTGAGCGCCCGTTCGACCGCCAAGCGCAGCACCCGCGGGCTGACGAATCGCCGCGGCACGCGCACTCCGGCGCCCGCCCAATCCACGCGGGCGGCGTTCTCGTTCATGTCGCCCACCGCCGGGCACGCCACCACCGCGCATCCGCTCGCCAGTGCCCGCACCAGCGTGCCGTGGCCGGCGTGACACACGACCACGTCGCACGCGGGCATGGTGCGCGAGTAGGACACCCAGTCGACCACGGTCGCGTTTGCCGGCACCGGCAGCGCGCGGGGAGGCAGCCGGCGGTTGTACGTGGCGAGCACGCGCACCGGTGCGCCCGCCAGGCCGCGGAGGGCCGCACGGAGGAGGGTGTGCTGGGCGTCCTGGGCGGTGGACGGGGCGATCAGCACGAGCGGCGCGTCCCGCCGCAGCTCCCCGCCCGCCCGCCCGCCCGGCTCGCGCCCGCCTCCCGGCAGCGGCACGTCGCGTGCGGGCGGCTCCCACATGAGCGGGCCGACCACGTGGGTGTTGCCATCCCAGCCATGCGCCGCGCGCGGGTACTCGAGCTGGGGGAAGCTCGCCACCAGCGCCAGCTCGCGGCTGATGCCGCCGTGCACGTGGTCCTGCGGGGCCAGGCCGAGCCGCGCCCGCGTGGCGTTCAGCTCCACCCGCCCTCGCTCGAGCCCGCGAGCCACCGCCCGATGGGCCTGGCGCCACAGCGCGCGCCCGGTCGCGGTGCGGGGCAGCCGCGCGCCGAGCGAGTAGATGGGGAACTCCGGCGGGCTGTGGGGATGGACGTGGGGGATGAGGGTCGCGCGGCGCACCCCCTCGATCTCCGCGGCGAGCGCCGGCGCGAGCGTGAGGATGTCCGCGACCACCACCTCTGGCTGGAGCTCGCGCACCAGCGGCAGCGTGTCCTCGGTGGCGTGGACCACCGCCTCGTAGAAGTCCAGCGGCTCCGGCCCGGAGGGGAACACCTGGTACTCGGGGGCCGCCGCGAAGCGCAGTCCCTCCGCCTCCACGTCCTGTTGCCAGCGCGTCCAGGTCTGCAGCGTGACCTCGTGTCCGCGTCCCGCCAGGGCGCGCCCGAGGGCGATCATCGGAAATGCGTGTCCGGGGTCGCCGAACGCACCCAGCAGGATGCGCCTGGGGTGGTCGGGTGCCCGATCGCGGGGGTCAGCGTCCACGACCACCGTGCCTGCGCCCAGCCGCCACGCCGCGTGGCTAGGCCGCCAGCTCGGCCACCAGACGCAGCTGCTCCAGGCGCTCGTCCGCCGTGAACGCGGTCGGGGTCACCCCGAGGGTGCCCACGCCCGCGTCGCGGTACACCGCCAGGCGCTCGCGGACGTGGTCCTTGGGGCCGCACAGCGACACCGTGTCGATCAGCTCGTCGGGGATCGCCGCCATCGCCTCCTCGCGCTTGCCTTCCAGATACAGATCCTGGACCTGCTTGGCTGCGTCGTGAAAGCCATAACGCTGCACCACTTGGTTATAAAAGTTCTTCTCGCGAGAGCCCATGCCGCCCACATACAGAGCTATGAACGGCCGCATCGCATCCCGCGCGCCCTGCAGGTCGTCCGTCACGAACACGTTCACCGTCGGCGCGATGTCGAAGTCATCGAGCGATTTGCCGGAACGGTCAGCGCCTTCCTGCAGCAGCGGGCGCAGCTCCGACACGTGCTCCGGGGAGAACAGCGTGGGGATCCAGCCGTCCGCGATCTCGCCCGCCAGCGCAGTGTTCTTCGGGCCGATCGCCGCCAGGTAGACGGGGATGCGCTCCTGCACCGGGGAGATGGTGAGCTTCAGCGCCTTGCCAGGGCCGTCCGGCAGCGGCAGCTCGAGCGTCTCGCCGTGGAACTCCACGCGCTCGCGCGCCAGCGCCATGCGCACCACCGCCACGTACTCGCGCGTGCGCTGGAGCTGCTTGGCGAAGCGCTGGCCGTGCCAGCCCTCGGCCACCTGCGGCCCCGAGGAGCCGATGCCCAGGAGCATGCGCCCGCCGGAGAGCTGATCGATGGTCGCCGCCGTCATCGCCGTCATCGCCGGCGAGCGCCCGGGCATCTGGAAGATCCCCGCGCCCAGGCGGATCTTCGTCGTCTGCCCCGCGAGCCAGCCGAGGACGGTGGCCGTGTCCGAGCCGTACGCCTCCGCCGCCCACACCGAGTCATAGCCCAGTCGCTCGGCCTCCTGGACGATGTTGAGCTGGTCGGCGGAGCTGAGGCCGAGGCCCCAGTAGCCGATGTGCACGCCGAGCTTCATGTGCAAGTTTCCTTTCAGCAGGAGGGAATCCGTTGCGCGCTTGGAAGGCCTCGCATACCCTTGGCCGCGCACCGCCGGACTTTGGCCACACAGCCAGTCCCGCGGCAGCACAGCCTATGCGAAACCGCCGCCGCCAGAGCTCGAGCCCCGTCGAGCGCCTGCGCACCGCCATCGACTGCCTGCCCGTGGCCACGCGCGAAGCCATGCTCGCCGGCGTTCGCGCCAACGAGCGCGTGATCGTCGGCGCCTACGTGGACGGAATGGGCGGCGTCTGTCCGATGCTCGCCGCCCACCGCGCCGGCGCCCGCACCGACTTCCTGTCCTTCGCCCGCTCCTGGGACCGTTTCGGGCGAGCCCGAGACAAGCCGCGCGCGGCCACCGAGCGCGAGGTGGGCATCCTCATCGCCCAGCTCGAAGACAGCCTCCAGGACAGCCACGGTCTGGCGTTCGACGTGGCCATCGCCGAGCACCGCCAGCTCGTCAGCCGCTCGCGGCGCGTCGCCGGTCGTGCGCGCCGCGCGCTGCCCGACACCGCCGACCCGCGCGGCGAGATCGTCGCGCGGCGCCTGCGCGGGCCGGCCTCGGAACGAGCGCTGCCGTCGCTGCTGGTCTCGCGCTAGCGCTGCCGCCGTTCGAGCGCTAGGGTCCGGTCGATCCGGCGGTGTCGCCCGGGCGGATGAACATGATCTCGGGAACCAGGCACGCGGGGGAGACCTTCAGCAGGTAGCGCACCGACTCTGCCACGTCCTCCGGGCGGATCATCTCCTCCGCCGGCACCTGTCCCTTGACGAAGTCCGTCATCGGGGTGTCCACGAACGCCGGGCACAGGGCCGTCGAGCGGATGCCGCTGGTGGCCAGCTCACGGTTCATGGAGTCGTTCCAGCCGACCACCGCGTGCTTGGTCGCCGAGTACACGGACAGCCACGCCTCGCCGTGCTTGCCCGCGATGGAGGCCGTGTTCACCACGATCGCCCGTTTGTGGAGCGCGCCCGCCTCCTTCAGCATCGACACGCATTCGCGGTAGAACAGCACGATCGAGCGCAGGTTGATGTCCATCTGCATGTCCAGGCGCTTGGTGTCGATCTCCCCCACCGGGGCGCCGATGCCCACGCCCGCGTTGTTCACCAGCACGTCCAGACGCTCGTAGCGCTCGCGGTGGGCGTCCACCACCTTCTTGATGTCCTCCTCCGAGGCCACGTTCGCCGCCACCGCCTGCACGTCGAAGCCTTCGTCCGCCAAGCCATTGGCCGCGTCCTCGAGCTTCTCGGGGCGACGCGCCGCCACCGTCATGGCGTAGCCCTCCTGGCCGAGCACTCGCGCGATAGCCAGGCCGATGCCGCTCGATGCTCCCGTGATGATCGCCGCCCGCTCTACCGACATCCCTCTGGTCCTCTCATTCGTTCTGTCCTCTCCGCTCGATGCTCCCGGTGGGAGACGCCGGCCGACCGCCGGACGGCGCGCGGGAGCATCGCACACCTCGGTGCCGGCGCGGCACGCTGTGCGGGCGTCCGGCGCGTGAGGATGCGCCCAGACCGGTCGGTCGTGCTTTGGGTGGGCCGCGCCAGCGGGTTCGTCGACGTCAAGGCGTGAACCGCAAGCGCGAGCGCTGGTAGCGTCTGGCGAGCGCTCCACGGTGGATGCGTGGCGGGCCCGTAGCTCAGTTGGTTAGAGCTGCCGACTCATAATCGGTAGGTCCCTGGTTCGAGTCCAGGCGGGCCCATGCGGAATCGCACACTTTGCAGGGGTGATCTGACCCGGTTTGGTTTGTGGCGAAATCTCGACGGGTGGTGATGGGCCGTGGCTGATGCGTGAGTAGCGCGAGAGGTTGACGAAGCACGAGGTCTACGGTAAGGTTTACATTACGGTTGACCGATAGGAGTATGTGATGGAGCGGACCATTGGAGTCGATAAGGCGCGGGCGAAGCTCGGCCAGATAGCGGAGGAGATCGCAGCCGATGACGAGGCTGTTGTCCTCACCCGCCGGGGCGAGGCTGTCGCGGTGCTCATCAGCCCGTCGGAGTACGACTCGCTAGTTGAGAGCAGGCGAAGACTGGCCAGGGAGGATCTACACGCACGGTTGGCCCAGGTCCGCAAGAGTGTCGCGGCTGCTGGGCTCGATGTGTCGGTCGTCGACGAGGCGATTACGGCAGCGCGGTCAGCTGAGTGACACCGAGGGTCGTCCTCGACTCCAACGTCATTGTCTCCGGTCTGGGCTGGTCTGGGCCTCCTGCGAGAATCCTCGACGCGTCACTCGGCGGACAACTGCTGCTCGTGACCAGCCCGCCGCTCCTTGCCGAGCTTCGCAGGGTACTCGGGTATCCGAAGCTCGCGAAGGTGCTCGATGGAGCAGAGCAACTCGCAGACCTTGTTGAAGCAGGCGGCTTGGTGGTTCCCCCGACTCGCGTGATCGCGGCCGTCAGCGACGAGAGCGACAACCGCGTCTTGGAGGCCGCTGTAGAGGGGGCGGCCGACTACATCATCTCCGGCGACGACCACCTGCTTGGACTTGGCTCCTTCAAACGCATCCCTATCCTGACGCCTGGCCAGTTCATCGAGGCTGCCCTCGATTGATGGGGCGACGATCGGGCGCGCGCCACCGAAGGTGGATGCGCGGGCGCCTGGCGGCGAACGCTGCTGACGGCGACGGTGGGACGAGGACGAGGGCGAAATGGCAGCCCTGCCACTATCGGCCTCAAGCGCCCATAATTTGGGGCCGTCATGCTCGCTGGCGCGGAAGCCGGGCGTTAGGCGAATCCTCAATGTTCATGCGTGGTTGAGGCAGTTAGGTCATGCCCCTGGCATCGAGTCATAATCGGTAGGTCCCTGGTTCGAGTCCAGGCGGGCCCACTGGCCAGACCTTTTCACGGGTCGTGGCTCCGTTTCGCGGGGTTGCCGCGTTGGGATTGCGGGCGCGGCGCGCTGCGCGGGGAAAGCCGGAGCGCGGATACAGCATGCCGAACCCCCGTGCTCCCCGAGGCCCGGCGGGTTGTAGCCAACCCGCCATATGGTGTTTACTACGTGCATGGGGGATGTGAGGGAGGGGAAGGTCCCGCTGCCCGCCGAGTCGGCGAGCGGCGATTGTCGGGCAGTGAGCCGCGTGCTCGTCGCAGCGACTGCGCTCCGGCGTCGTGCGCGGATCGGCGCTGTGGCGGCGCTTGCGGCGACCGCCGTCCTGCTCGTCGCGACCGCGACCGCGTCCGCCTTCAGCGCCCACGGGAGCGTGGAACAGGTCTACGTCACCGGCTTGGCCCCGAACGCTCAGATGTCCTTGCTCCGGTCGAATGGCGAAACGGTGTCCACGCAGACCGCTGACGCGCTCGGGGGTCTGCTGTTCCGGAAGGTCGCGCCGGGAAAACGCTACCGGGTCCGGCTGACCTCCTCAGGCGAAGAATCGGGGCCGCTCACCGTCCACACGCAGGCCGCGGCGCCATGGGATCACGGCATCTACAAACAGTCGATCGCGGACAGCGGATACCAGTACCTGACGACGCGTGACGGCACCCAGCTCGCGATCGACGTCCACCCGCCCACCTTCCCCCCGACGAAGCACAAAGGTGCGTATCCGACGCTGATCGAATACTCCGGATATGGCTACGCGAACCCCGCGGGCCCGGAAAGCGGCCTTGCCCCGGTGGCCAACGAGCTGGGTTTCGCAGTGGTCGACGTGAACATCCGCGGTACCGGCTGCTCGGGCGGCGCCTTCGACTATTTCGAACCGCTTGAGAATCTCGATGCGTACGACGTGATCCAGACGATCGCCCACCAGCCGTGGGTGCTCCGGCACAAAGTGGGAATGTTCGGCGTCTCCTATGGCGGGATCAGCCAGCTTTTCGCCGCCCAGCTGCGACCGCCGGCGCTCGAGGCGATCGCGCCGCTCTCGGTGGTCGACGCAACGGCGACGACCCTCTACTCCGGTGGCATCCTGAACACGGGCTTCGCCGTGCCCTGGGCCGAAGGGCGCCAGTTCGACGCCGAAGCCGCCGGGCCGTCCAGCGGCGAGCACTGGGCATACGAACAGATCCAGAACGGCGATCAGACTTGCGCGGCCAACCAGGATCTGCACGAAGAGGCTTCAAACCTGCTGACCGAAATCAAGGAAAACGCGACCTACAACCCGCCGGTGGCCGACCCGCTGGACCCGGTGACGTTCGTGCACAACATCGACGTTCCGACGTTCATGGCATGCCAGTGGGAGGACGAGCAGACCGGCGGGCACTGCGCCGACCTGGCGGAGCACTTCACCGGCACCGAACACAAGTGGTTCACGTTCACCAACGGCGCCCACATCGACTCGCTGGATCCGTATACGTTCGACCGCTTGGACGACTTCTTGGAGCTGTACGTCGCCCACCAGCCGCCAATGGACAACCGGGGGATCCTGGATACGGCGGCTCCGATCGTCTATCAGGCCGCGCTAGGACTCCCGTCCGGAGACCACGTCACGCTGCCGCCGGACCCGATCCAGGAAAAGACGAAATACGCAGAAGCGCTGTCGGCCTTTGAGGCGCTACCGGAGGTTCGCGTGCTGTTCGACAACGGCGCGGGAACCGCACCGAGCGGCGGCACGACCGCTGCGGGCAATCCCTATCCCGGGTTCGAACAGTCGTTCTCGGCGTTCCCGATTCCCGGCACGGTCGCTCGTTCCTGGTACCTCGGGGCCGAAGGCGCACTCACTGAAGAACCGGCAGCGTCCAATGGCACCGACTCCTACACGTCGGATGCGGGCGCCACGCCGCTGACGGATTACACGGGCAGCGCGGGCCCGGGTGGGCTGTGGGGCAACGCTTCCCAGTGGGAATGGAACTGGGTGCAGCCGCCGGCGGGCTCCGCCGTCTCCTACGTGTCCGCGCCACTGACCAGCGACACCACCGTGATCGGCGGGGGCGCGGTCAACCTCTGGGTGGAGTCGAGCACTCCCGACGTCGATCTCCAGGCGACCATCAGCGAGGTGCGCCCGGACGGCAACGAGACCTTCGTCCAGAACGGCTGGATCCGGGCCAGCGAGCGCAAGCTCGCCACCACCTCGGAAAACATGTTCGAGGAGACCCCCACGCCGGTCACACCGATCCCGACCTTCCTTGCGTCCGACCTGCAGCCGATGCCGGCCGGCGAATTCGTCCCGGTCACGATTCCGCTGTACTTCGAGGGGCACGCGTACCGCGCAGGCTCGCGCATCAGGGTGACGATCTCTGCACCCAACGGCACGCAGCCCGTGTGGTCGTTCGACCAGACGCAGCCGGAAGGTGGCACCGCCAACGTGTCAATCGCGTACGGGCCCGGTATGCCCGCCAACCTCACGCTCCCGGTCGTGCCGGGCGTCAGCGTGCCCACCGGACTGCCGCCCTGCCCCAGCCTGCGCAACGAGCCCTGCCGCCCTTACCAGCCGTTTGTGAACAACGGTTCCTGACGGCGCCTGCGCCGCGAGCGCGAGGGCCTCGACCTGCGGTGTGATTCCGGTGCCTGGAGCATCGACCTCCAGCAGGGTGCGAACGTGCTGAACGCCGTCGACGCGCTGCACGGTGGCGTGATCGCGACCGTCCTCGACGTCGCTGCCTACATCTCCGTTCTGCCTCACCTGGCGACAGACGAGGAGGCCATCACGGTCGCCTTCGCCGCCCAGTACGTCGCCGGCGCCGAGCGGGAGGAGCTGCTGCGTGCGCGCGGCTCCTTCACGCGTCGCACGCGGCGACTAGCATTCGCGGGCGCCGAGTTGCATTGCGAGAGCGGGCTGCTCGCGCGCGCCGCGGTGACCAAGGCGATTCGGAGCTCATCCTGACTGCGACGACGAACAAGGATTCCCACCCCCCGGTGACGCTCGGCGAGGAAGGGCCGAAGGGGCAGCCGAGCGCCCCGCTGGCGCTGTCGTGGAGCGGCGGCAAGGACTCGGCACTCGCGCTGCGTGCGCTCGATCAGGAAGGGCGCAGGCCCGACGCGTTGATCACGACCGTGACAGACGCCTATGACCGGATCAGCATGCATGGCGTTCGGCGTGAGCTGCTGGCGCAGCAAGCCGACGCCCTGGGCCTGCCGCTCGTCGAGGTCCCGATCCCGGTCGGGTGCGACAACGAGGAGTACGAGGCCCGCATGGCGGAGTCGTTCGCGTCGCCTCGCTTGACTTGCGTCCAGGCGGTTGCCTTCGGCGACCTGTTTCTCCAGGACGTGCGCGCCTACCGCGAGGAGCGTCTGTCAGCGAGCGGCAGGCACGGCCTGTTTCCGCTCTGGGGACGCGACACCGGGGAGCTCGCCCGGGAGTTCATCGCAGCCGGCTTTGAGGCGAGGATCGTGTGCCTCGACCCGCGAGCCCTCGACGCCTCCTTCGCCGGCCGAGCGTATGACGGCGACCTGCTCGCCGCGTTGCCCGCGGACGTCGACCCGTGCGGCGAGAGGGGCGAGTTCCACACCTTCGTCCACGCCGGTCCCGTCTTCGACGCGCCGATCCCCTGCGAGACAGGGCAGGTCGTGGAGCGCGATGGCTTCGTCTTCTGCGACCTCCTGCCGTCGCGGCACGCCACGGGTCGATGACGGAAGTGCGGCTGAGTCCATGGCATAGTTGTGGCATAATAAGGGCATGGCCAGGTCGAGGGTGAGCACCACCGTGGATGAGGAGCTTCTGACGAGTGCACGCCGTGCCCTCGCGCCACTGCCGGACGCTGCGGTGTTGGACCAAGCGCTCGCCGCGCTCTTGGATCGTCACCGTTCCGCTGAGATCGACGCCGCGTATGAGGTCTATGATGCGCACCCGCTCGAGGAGCCGGACGCATGGGGTGACCTCGCGTCGTTCCGGGCAGCGGCGTCGAGCGCGTGAGCGGTGAGGATCTCCCGGCGAGGGGAGAGGTGTGGTGGTGCGAGCTGCCTGACATCGGCCGGCGGCCCGTCGTCGTGCTCTCGCGTGATGCGGCCATCCCACGGCTGAAACGGACGCTCGTAGCACCCTGCACGACGAGCGTGCGCGGCCTCGCGAGCGAGGTCGTCCTGGAGCCGGGCGACGATCCGGTGCCGCGGCGCTGCGCCGTGAATCTCGACTCTGTGGAGAGCGTGTCCGTAGCCGTATTGGTCGAGCGCGTCGGACGGCTGAGCGGCGACCGAATGCGACAGGTGTGCGCAGCGATATCGGTGGCCGTGGAATGCTCTGGCTAGGCTAGGCCGAAACGCGCTGACCCTGTCTGGTACATGGTGAGGTACCGGTGGTGCAAGAAGCCGCCGAGGACGGCGCTCACCGCACCACGCACCCCGAGCCGCTGACCGACGCGGGGAACGCCTGCGCGAGCGCCTGCGCGATCAGCCGGCTGCGCGCTGCGTAGCCGGGCGAGGTGTAGTGGATGCCGTCGTCGATGAACCATGCGCTCTTGGCCAGCGCGGCCCAGTCGAACACGCGCATGTCCGGGTACTCGCTGCACGCCTGCACCAGCGCTTGGTTCCATTCGCGCATGTTCCGCTCGGCGTACGGTCCGGTGCTCAGCAGGGACTTGACGTTCACCCACATCACCGGCTGGTCGCCGATCAGCGACATCATCTTCTGGATTCGCGCGAGCGGACCCACGCTCGAGCCCACGGACACGTCGGCGGCGTCGTTGGTGCCGAGCGCGAGCACCCAACAGCCGTGGTAGCCCGCCCGCAACCAGCGCTGCGCCACTTCATAGCCGTTGGGCTGGCCTTCGAAGGTTTCGACGATCGAGCGGGCGCCGGAGATCTCGTAGTGCTGGACGGTGGCGCCCACGCGGGCGTACTGGGCTTCGATGCGCTGCTCGGGATCGGGCAGGTAGTCCTTCGAGACGAGGCCCTCGGAGGTCGAGTCGCCGATGTGGATGACCGAGGCGCAGGCCGTGCGCTCGCCCGCGCCGGTGCCCGCCCGCGCGCTGAACGATCGCGAGACGGGCGACGCTTGGACGCTCGCGGCGAGCCGGCCACTGGCGGAGGCGGTGGCTTCGCGGGCGGGGCTCCACAGGGTCAACGCCACGATGGCGGTGACGAGTACGCAGAGCGCTCCGCCGACGGCCGCCAGGTCCCGCGGTCGGACGGCCTGCGGCCGCCAGCCGGCGGCGCTGAGGCGAGCCCACAGCCGTTCCACGGCGCCGTGGCGAACGGGCTGCTCCAGGAACCGCCATGACGCCGCCGCCACGCACACGATCGCGAGGACCTGCAGCAGGGCGCGCGCGAGGTCGCTGCCATGGGCGCCGGCCGGGGTGGTGAGCGCGATGATGGGCGTGCTCCACAGGTAGATGCCGTACGAGCGGGTGCCGATCCAGCGCAGGGGAGTGAAGCCGAGCGCGCGCCCCAGCCGGCAGGCGGGATGCACGAGCACTCCCACCACGCACGTGGTTGCCAGCGACAGCAGCAGGAATCCGCCGCGGTAGAGAAACGGGGAGTACTCGTTCGTGCGCCAGATCAACACGCCGATTGCGATCAGCCCCACGCCCCCGAGGCAGTCGAGTGCGAGCCTCGCGTTGGCGGCGATGTCCGTGCGCAGTCGCGCGCTCGGCCACACCATCGCCAGGGCGGCTCCCACGAGCAGCTCGAACGCGCGGGTATCGGTGCCGAAGTAGACCCTCGAGGGATCGAGGCTCGGGCGATACAGCAGGGCCATCTCCGCGGCCGACGCGGCCGCGATGATCAGCGTGACGATCGCCAGCCGCGGGCGCAGCCCCGACGGCGAGGATCCGTCGCTCACGACGCGCACGCCGAGGAGCAGCAGCAGCGGCCAGATGAGGTAGAACTGCTCCTCCACGCCGAGCGACCACAGATGGCTCATCGGCGACAGCGGACCGAAGCGCGCGAAGTAGGACACGTGCTGGAAGACGAGCTGCCAGTTGCCCACGTACAGGGCGGAGGCGGCGATCGCCCGTCCGAACTGCGGCGGCTGGGCCGGCCCGGCGACGGCCACCCACGTGGCGACGACGGCGAGCATCAGGAACAGGGCCGGCAGCAGGCGTCGCGCGCGCGCCAGCCAGAAGCGCGTGAGCCGCAGCGAGCCGCGCTGCAGCTGCGCGAGCAGGATGTCCGTGATCAGGTAGCCGCTGAGGGTGAAGAACACGCCCACGCCGAGCAGTCCGCCCTGCGCCCACACGAGTTCGAGGTGGTAGGCGACGACCGCCGCCACCGCGATCGCGCGCAACCCGTCCAGGCCCGGCATGTAGCGCTGGCTGGGCCCGAGGGGTTCCGGCATGGCGAACCCGATCGTAGAGGAGGAGCGTCACTCCTGTGGCGGCCGACCGCGCGGCTCAGCTCTCGCCTGACAGGCGCGCTCGCATCTCCGGGACGACCATGTCGAGGTACTCGTCGGGGTGGTGGGCGATGTAGTCGGCGATGAAGGGGCACACCGGCACGACGGTCAGTCCCCGGGCGCGGGCGTCCTCGAGCGCCCCCCGGGCGAGCTGGCCGCCGAGGCCGACGCCCTCGTGCTCGGGGTGGATCTCGGTGTGAAAGAAGGTGATCTGCCCGTCGTCGAGCCGGTACCGGGCGAAGCCCGCCAGCTCCCCGTCCGCGCGGATCTCGTAGCGCGCCTCGTCGGGGTTGTCGCGTACCTCGACGGCCATCGCGTCAGGTCTTTGGCCGGCTCGCGCCGAGCACCGGCGCCAGCCAGTGGGAGACGGTCGTCGGTCGGTCCGGGTCGGTCATGGCCCGGATCTCGTCGAGGCGCTGCTGGTCGCGGAGCGTGACGCGCTCGTGCTGGCGCAGGTGTTCATCCCAGGAGCCGACCACGAACTGCTCGAGAATCCGCCCCGGATCGGCCGCGTCGCGCCACACGCGCCAATTTATAGCCCCCGTGCGGCGTCGCGCGTGGCGCCCGGCGTGGAGCGCGTCGACGAGCGCCTGCTCGAGCCCGGGCCGCGGCCGGTACTCGACCGTCACCAGCACCGGCCCGTCCGTCGTCTGTGCATCCACGAGCCGCGGGTCCGGCCAGTCGCCGGACGGGAGCAGTTCGCTCGGTGAGATCGCGCTGAACGGCAGCCACAGGCCTGCGACCGCCGCGAGCGTGAGCCCGCCAGCGGCGACGAGCAGCGCCCGCGTCAACCCGCTGTTCTGCGCGAGCACCCCGAAGAGGGCGCTGCCGAGTGCTCCTGCGCCCTGGAAGATCACCAGGTAGTAGGACATGCCGCGGGCCTTGGCCCAACCGGGGAGGGTCGACTGATACTGGGAGTTGAGTGTCGAGAGCACGAGGATCCACGCGACCCCGCCGATCACCAGCGCGAGCGCCACCAGCGCGCTCACCGTGACGTAGGCCAGCGCGAGCGTCACCGCCGCGAACACGAGCGTGCTCGTCCCCATCAGGGTCCCCGCGGTAACGCGCCCGCGCAGCCGCGGCAGCGCCACCGCGCCGGCGATCGCGCCGACGCCGACGCCACCCAGCAGCAGGCCGTAGCCGCCGGCGCCGAGGTGAAGCCGCGTGTGCGCGACCAGTGGCAGCAGCGCCCAGATGGAGTTGGCGAACAACATGAACAGCCCGGCGCGCAGCAGGATCACGCGCAGCGCCGGGCTGCCCGCGATATAGCGCCCTCCCGCGCGTACCGCCTCGCTCACCTGCTCGGGCGCGGCCGCGCCGGCCGGACGCGCGCCGCCGCCCCAGCGGGCGACCGCGCCGATCACCGGCACGAAGCTCACCGCGTTGACGAGGAACAGCACCGAGGCGCTGCTCGCCGCGTACAGCGCCCCGCCGATCGCGGGTCCCACCGCGCGGCTGAGGTTCATGTTCACGGCGCCCAGCGCGATCGCCTGCGTGCGGTCCTCGGGCGCGACGAGCTCGGGCTGCAGCGTCTGCCACGTCGGTGATGTGAGCGTCTGCCCGGCGCCGACGGCGAAGATCAGCCCGAGCAGCACCCACGGGGTGACGAGCCCGGCGAGTGCCAGCACGGCCAGCACGGTGGCGGCGAGCAGCATGAACGACTGCGCCGCGATCAGCAGCCGGCGGCGATCGACGAGGTCGCCGATCGCGCCCGCGGGCACGGCGAACAGAACCACCGGGAGCCCCGCCGCGGTTTGAATCAGCGCCACCAGCGTCACCGATGTGGTGAGCGTCAGCATCAGCTGCTGGGCGCCGACAGTCTGCATCCAACCACCGACGTTGCTCACGAACTGCGCCGAGGACATCCGCGCGAAGTCCGCCGAGCGAAACGGCGCCCAGGCGGACGAGCGGGTCGCCGGCTGGCTCACGTGGGGGAGACCCGGTCCGCGACGAGCAGTGCGAGCAGGCCGCTCGTGCGCTGGGGGCTCTTGCTGGTTCTCATCGGACCGAGCTCTCGGCCAGAGTGTCGCAGAGCGCGTTCTCCGGCGGACGCTAGGATGCCTGCACCCGTCAGCATTCGAGGTGAGTATCGCGGTCGCCGCTCCAGCCGTTTCCCGCTCCACAGGCAAGCACGGGGTCGGGGTCGTTTTCAGTGGCTTGATGCTGGTGCTGCTGCTGGCGGCGCTGGACTCGACGATCGTCGCCACCGCGCTGCCCACGATCGTCGGCGACCTCGGGGGCCTCGAGCGGCTGTCGTGGGTGACGAGCGCCTACCTGCTCGCGCAGACGGCGGTCACGCCGCTGTACGGCAAGCTCGGCGACCAGCTCGGGCGCAAGCGCGTCCTGCAGAGCGCGATCGTGCTCTTCCTGGTGGGCTCGGGCCTGTGCGGGCTCGCCGGATCGATGACCGAGCTGATCGCGTTCCGCGCCGTCCAGGGCCTCGGCGCGGGCGGGCTGATCGTGCTCGTGCAGTCGACCGTCGGCGACATCGTGTCCCCGCGCGAGCGCGGTCGCTACCAGGGGCTGTTCGGGGCGGTGTTCGGTCTGGCGAGCGTGGCCGGCCCTCTGCTCGGGGGCCTGATCGTCGAGCACCTGTCGTGGCGGTGGATCTTCTACGTCAACCTGCCGATCGGCCTCGTCGCCCTGACGGTCATCACCCTGACGCTGCCGGCCGTGAGCGTGCGCACGCGCCCGGCGATCGACTATCTCGGCGCCGGGCTGCTGGCCAGCTCGCTGAGCGCGATCGTGCTCGTGGCCAGCCTCGGCGGCACCACCTGGCCGTGGGGTTCCGGGCGGAGCGTGATCGTGGGCGCCCTCGGCGTGGCGCTGTTCGGCGTGTTCCTGCTCGTCGAGCGCCGTGCGCGCGAGCCGGTCCTGCCGATCGCCGTGTTGCGCGACGAGGTCTTCCGCATCGCCGGCCTGCTCTCGCTGATCGTCGGCTTCGCGCTGTTCGGATCGGTGACGTTCCTGCCCCTGTTCTTCCAGACCGTGTTCGCGGCCAGCCCCACCGGGGCGGGCCTGCGCCTGATCCCGCTGCTCGGCGGCCTCGTGATCACCTCGATCGCCTCGGGTCGTCTGATCTCACGGACCGGCCACTACAAGCTGTTCCCGATCGCCGGCACCGCCACCATGACGGTCGGCATGCTGCTGCTGTCTCGTCTGGGCCTCCACACGAGTCCGGCGGCGGCCGACGTCTACCTGCTCGTGCTCGGCCTGGGCTTGGGGATGGTGATGCAGGTGCTGGTCCTCGCCGTGCAGAACGCGGTCGACTACGCGGTCCTCGGGGCGGCGACCTCGGGCGTCACGCTGGCGCGCGGCATCGGCGGGTCGCTCGGCGCGGCGGTGTTCGGGACGATCTTCACCACCCGCTTGCGCGCGGAGCTGCAAAATGCGATCAGCGGTCCACTCGGAGCCCAGGTCGCGAAGGGTGCGCGGCTGACCGGCACGCAGGTGGCGAGCCTGCCGCCGGCCGCCAGGCACGCGTATGAGAGCGCCTACGTGAACGCCCTGCAGCCGGTGTTCCTCGTCGCCGCCGGTGTCAGCGCCGTGGGGTTCGTGTTGAGCCTGCTGCTGCGCGAGCGGCCGCTGCGGGCGACCGCGTCGACGAGCGCGGGTCTCGACGATGCGCTCGCGGCGCCGAAGAACCCGAGCTCGCTGGCGGAGGTCGATCGTGCGCTCGGGGTGCTCGTCAGCCGCGAGCGGCGGCGGGCGTTCAACGAGCGGGTCGCCGCCCGCGCGCACGTCGACCTCAGTTCAGGTGCGGTGTGGGCGCTCGTGCGCTTCGGCAGCTACGGGATCGACGGCACGCGCGGGATGGCCCGCGAGCAGGAGATCGACGAGCAGCGGGTCGCGGCCGTGGAGCTCGAGCTGCGCGAGCGTGGCTTCGTCGTGGCAGGCGAGGGCGAGGGCGAGGCGACGCTCACGCCGGCGGGCGTGTCGATGGCCGACCAGTTGCTGAGCGCTCGCCGCGACGAGCTCTCCACGATGCTGGACGATCACGATGCGCAGCGCGTCCCCGAGGTGCAGCGGCTGCTCGAGCAGCTCTGCGTGGAGCTCGCCGGCCAGCGCCCATGAGGCTCACGGCGGCCCGCCCTGGCGTTCGCTGCGCAGCGACTCGAAGATGAACTGGTCCAGGCGCCGCTCGTCGGCGCGGGTGATCCGCTTGAAGACGATCGCGCAGCGACCCTGGGGGTCGGTCCTGACGACGCTGCCGGTGCCCGTGACGGGGGGATCGCCGGGGGCGAGCGTCAGCTCGAAGTCGAACGGTTCGCCTTTCTGCAGGTCGGCCAGCCCGGCCACGAGCAGGCCCCCGGCGCTGATGTCGATCGTGAAGGTGTGGGCGGGCGTGCGGTTGGCCCCGATGTAGGCCACCACCGGGCGTTCGACGCGCACGCGCACGTTCTGGCGACGTCCGGCTCCTCCGGTGTCGGGGGCGGAGGTGGCACCCGCGAGCGACTCCAGGTGCTCGCGCTTGCGAGAGCGGGCACCGGCCACCTGGAGCATCACGAGCTGGCGCCACACGAACACCGCCCCCGCCCACGCCACGAGGTAGCACACCATGCCGGCCACGAGGGCGCGCAGGCCGGCGGCGGCGAGCGTGCTGGTGGGCAGCGACAGGTAGCCGCCGAGCAGGAAACCCAGGAGCCCGCCCCAGCCCTTGGCGCGCGCCACGTGCAGCGCGGCGCGCGGGTGTGCGGCTACGCTCGGCCCCGCGGGAGCCGCGTCCGCGTCCCCGACCTCACCCTTGGAGTCCGCGTCCGACGCCTGTGCCTTCGCCTCCTTCGTCGCGGCCATTTGCATGGAATGTTCGCGTTCCCACAGGACAACACCGCCGCGACGGGCGAGCGCTTCCGGCTAGGCGGCGGCCGGCACGGACCGCGCGCCGGCGCGCGCGCCGAGGTGCCTGCGCAGGAAGTGCAGCTGGTCGGCGACCGCGCGCTCGAAGGCGTCTCCGGTGCACACGTCGAAGTGGCCGAGCGGGTAGGTGCGCACCTCCGCGCGGCCGGTGGCGCGGAAGGCGGCCTCGTGGGCGGCCTCGGCGGGAGCGATGGCGTCGCGGTCGCCGGTCTGGACGAGGATCGGGCACGGCAGGCGCTCGGCCTGCAGGCCGGGGCGGTACGTGCCCACGCTCAACGCGATCCGCGCCGCCACTTCGTTGCGCCAGCTCGGCCCGGCGATCGCGCGAAAGCCCGGCTCGGCGTCCGGCGTGCTCATCGCCGCCACCGTGCCCGGTGCGCCCACCACTGCCACCATCACCGGCTCGCGCCCGCGCAGGGCGCCCAGCAGGTCGCGCACCCCCAGCGCCGTCAAGCGGGCGAGCTGGCCAGCTCCGGCCTGGCGCAGCAGCGTCCTCATCGCGGCCAGCCCGTCCATCGCGGGCAGCATCGAGATGACGCCCGCCACGCGTCCGTCGGCGATTGCCGCGCGGACGACGTGGCCGCCCGCGAACGAGTAGCCCCACAGCACGATCCGCTCTGGATCCACGCCCGGCAGCGAGCGGGCGTACGCGATCGCCGCCGCGTAGTCCTCGAGCTGGCGGGGGATGGACAGCAGCTGGCGCGGCTCGCCGTCGCTGCTCCCGAAGTGGCGGTAGTCGAACGCGAGCGCGTCGAGGCCGGCCGCGGCGAAGCGCTCCGCGAACGGGGTCAGCCCGGAGTCGACGGTGCCGCTGAAACCGTGCCCGAGGACCACGCACGGACGCCTGCCGTCCACCGCCAGCTCGTCGCCCGCACCGGGGAGGTGGACACCCCTGCAGGTGACCCCGCCGCTCGAGAACTCGACCGCGCTCACGCGACCACGCGGGCTGCCAGCGAGCGCCCGGTGGGCGCGCCGGCGCGCGCCCGGGCCTGCCCGTTGGGGATCGAGCGGGTCTTCAGCTCGCGCTCGAAGGCGTACCAGTCGAGCTGCATGGTGTGTCGCGGCTTGGCCACGAAGTGGCCCGTGTGGAACGCTTCGTCGCGAGGGATCTCCTCGCGCATCTGCTCGTCGCTCGGGGGCGCCCAGTCGCCGCTCAGCCAGCGTGCGGCCAGCTTCGACTGCAGCTCGGCGAACGGGAAGATCGTGGGTATCGCCTGGCCGAGGCCGATGAACGCGAGATCGTCGATCCCGGGCTTGAACATGCGCTTGTACAGCGGCAGCGCGTTTTCGGGCGCGGACACGAGCTCGGGGTCCAGGAACGGGAAGCTGATGTTGTAGCCGGTCGCGTAGATGATCGCGTCGAGTGTCTCCACGCTGCCGTCGGCGAAGCGCACGCGATCGCCCATCAGCTCCTGCGCGTCGCCCTTGGCCACCGCGTCGCCGGCCCCCAGGCGCCCGAGCAGCTCGCTGGAGACGGTGGGGTGGGCGTCGAGGAAGCGGTGGTTGGGCGTGGGCAGGCCGAAGTCCTCCATGCGGCCGTTGATCACGCGCTGGAGCACGCGGCCCATGCGCCGCTGCAGGCCGGCCGACACGAGCGGGTTGGGCTTGACGACCTGGTCGGTGGGTTTGCCGAACAGGTACTTGGGCACGACGTACGCGCCCGAGCGGGTCGACAGGAAGACCGTGTCCGAGATGGTCTTGCGGGCGAGCTCGGAGACGATGTCCACGGCGCTGTTGCCGATGCCCACCACCAGCACGCGCTTGCCGTAGAGATCGAGCGGCGTGCGCGGGTCGATGTAGTCGTGCGAGTGGATCTGCGGTCCGTCGAACGTGCCCGGGTAGTCCGGGAGCCGTGGGCTCCAGTGGTGCCCGTTGCACACCAGCAGGGCGTCGAAGCGCTCTCCGCCGCCGTCTTCTTCCTCGCCGTCTCCCTCCGCTGCGAGCGTGACCCGCCAGCCGCCCTCGGGCACCCGCTCGGCGCGCTGCACGCGCGAGTCGAAGCGGATGTGCTCGCGTAGCCCGAACGCGTCGGCGTAGTCGCTCAGGTACTCGAAGATGTGCGTGTGGTGGGGGTAGTCGGGGTAGCGCTCGGACATCGGGAAGTCGCGGAAGGAGATGGACGGCTTGGAGATGTCGATGTGCAGCGAGCGGTAGGCCGAGGAGAAGCCGTTGGGGTTCTGGAAGTACCAGTTGCCGCCCACGTCGTCGGAGGCCTCGAAGCAGGTGTGCGGCACACCGAAGTCCGCCAGCGCCTTGCAGGCGGTCAGCCCGCTGACGCCCGCGCCGATGATGCCCACCGTGGGAAGCTCGCCCATCGGGTTTGATCTTAGAGAGCCGCTCGCCGGGGCGATGCCCGCGCGGCGCGATCGCTAGGGCGAGCGGGCGGCCGGCGGACGGGCGCTCGCGAAGCGGGCGTAACCTGGCGGGCGTGCGATCGGAGAGCCCCGGGACATCCGCTGCGCTCGCGCAGCGCGCGCGGGCCTGGCGGACGGCTGGGCAAGCGGCCGTGTGCGATGTGCTCCTGCCGTGGGCGCACGGCACGGTGGTGCTGGCGACGCGCTATCCGAGCTACTACGACTACAACGTGGTGCGGGTCGAGGACGAGCCGCCGCTGAGCGCGGGCGAGCTGGCCGCGTACGCCGACGAGGCGCTCGCGGCAGTGAGCCATCGGCGGCTGGATTTCGACGTGCCCGCCGCCGGGGAAGCCGCGCGCGCGGAGCTCGTCGCGCTCGGCTGGCGAGCGACCCGCCTGCTGTGGATGCGTCACGAGCCCGCCGCGGCGGGCTCGGCGGGCGGCCAGGCACGGGACGCGCCGGCGATACGGCTCGAGGAGGTGCCCTACGACGCGGTCCTCGAGCTGCGCCTGACCTGGCACGCGGAGGAGTTCGGCGCGACCACCGCGGACGAGCTCGAGCACTACCGGACGGCGGACAGGGAGGTGGCGATCAGCCGCGGGGCACGGGTGTTCGCCGTGCGCGAGGGAGACAGGCCGGTCGCGTTCGCGCAGCTCGAGCGGCTGGGTTCGGCGGCGGAGGTCTCACAGGTGTACGTCCATCCCGACCATCGCGGCCGGGGCCTGGGAACGGCGCTCACGCAGGCGGCGATCGCCGCGGCGGGGGACGTGGGCGATCTGTGGATCACCGCCGACGACGAGGATCGCGCCAAGGATCTCTACGCGCGGCTCGGCTTCCGCCCGGCGTGGACCTCGATGGAGTTCCTGCTGGTGTCCTGAAAGGCGCGCAGGCAGCGCTCGCTGCAGAAGTAGTGGCGCGCGCCGTGCCGCTCGCCGTCCGCGAGCTGCAGCGCTTTGGCGCGATCGACCTCCATGCCGCACACCGGGTCGCGGGCGCCGCGACGCCGCGTGAGCGCGAACAGCGCCGCGAACACGACCAGCGCGAGCACGTTGGCGATGAGGTTGTAGCCGAGCTGGATTTCTCCGAAGACCTCCGCGCGCGTCGGGCGCGCGGACGGGATCAGCCCGGCGCCGGCGAACAGCACGTCGATGAGCGCGGCGGCGAGCACGATCGTGACGAACATCAGGGCGGTGATGCGCAGCGCGAAGGCGCGGCCGTAGTACTTGCGGTAGATGAGGACGATGGGCACGACGATGAGGTCGGCGAAGATGAAGGCGATCACACCCCCGAAGCTGATGCCACCCGACCACAGCACGGCGGCGACGGGCACGTTGCCAACCGAGCAGACGAAGCTGAGGACGGCGATGACGGGGCCGACGACGACGTTCTCGAGCAGTCGCAACGCGGGCGGGGCGTGGCTGAGGAAGAGCGCGCCCAAGAAGTCGTTGCCGAGCAGGCCGATGAAGCCGGCGAGCAGGAAGCCGAGGGTGACCTCTTTCCACAGCATCGCCCAGTCGTTGCGGAAGTTGTGGGCGACGTCCGACCACGCGTCGATCGTGCGCAGGCGCTCGCGGAGGGGGAGCTCCGTGGCGGCCGAGTGGTGCTGGTGGCCGTCGTCGGCCGCCTGGGCGTGGCGGCGCGCCTGGCGCTCGAGCGCGGGCGAGACGAACAGGCGCAGGAGGGCGGCCATGATGGCGATCAGCACCAGCCCGCCGAGGAACTCGGCGAGCGTGAACTGCCACCCGATGAGCACCCACATGATCACGCCGAGCTCGACCACGAGGTTGGTGGAGGCGAACTGGAAGGCCAGCGCGCTCGCCGCGGAGGCGCCCTTCTGGAACAGCGACTTGGCGATGGCGACGGCGGCGTAGCTGCACGAGGAGCTGGCCGCGCCGAGGCCGGCGGCGAGCGCGAGCGACCGCCCGCCCGTCCCGCCGAGGGAGTCCCGGACTCCCTCCCGGGGCGCCCAGGCCTGCACGATCGCGGAGATCGCCAACCCCAGCACGAGCGCCCACCACACCGTCCACGCCATCAGCAGGGCGTTCGAGAGGCCTTCCCACAGCGTGTTCAGCACGCCGCTCATCCTCAGTGGCCGTCGCGCCGGGCGTCGGCCCCGGCGGTCGCGCCGGTCTCGGCGCCGGCGCCCTCAGCGCTCTCGAGCAGCCGCGCGCCGGCGGCCGTGAGGCGGTACATGGTCATCTTGCCGTCCTTGCGGGCGGTGACGATGCCCGCCCCCTTGAGCACTTTCATGTGGTGGGAGGTGAGGTTCTGCGGGCGCCCGGCCACCCACGAGAGGTCGCACACGCACAGCTCCTGCTCGCCGCGCAGGGCGCGCGCCAGGCCGAGACGGACGGGGTCGCTGAGCGCGCGAAAGCGTCCCGCGAGAAGCTCCGCGCCGGCCCGGTCGAGGCGGGCGTGGCGGAGGGCCAGGGCATGCGGTCTGTCGAGATGCAGCAGCTCGCCATGGGGCTCAGTCATAACAACATAATAATATATATGGATATGTTGGTGTGTATCCGGGCGCCGTCCGAGCGGCATGGGCCTCGGTCACACGTCCTGAGCCTGGCGGCGCGCGGCGCGCCACACCGAGTGGACGAGCAGCGCGGCCACGGCTGGCGGCATCGCCCACCAGGCGGAGGAGCCGGCCGCGGCGAGCAGCGCGGTCAGCGCGAGCGCGAGCACGACCCCGAGCGCCGTCAGCCAGTCATCGCCGACCACGAACTCCCACACGGCCTCAAGGAGCCGCCGGGCGCGCATCACGCGCCCACCGTCGCCCGCCCGCCGGCCTCGGCGGGCGTCTGGCCGTCTCTCCCACGCCCGCTCGTGGACGCGACGCGGCGCACCGTCCAGGCCAGCGCCAGCGCCGTGGCGAGCGTTCCCGGGATGATCGCCAGCAGCGCCGCCTCCCCGCCCGGCCAGCTCGCCCCGGCGCCCTCGGCGCCCCAGAACATCCCGAAGGAGCTGAGCATCACGCCGACGGCGAGCTTCATCGTGTTCTCCGGCACCCTGGCGAGCGGGGCCCTCGCGGCGGCCCCCGCGACGCTGACCACGAGCACCGCCGCGCCGGCGGCGGCGGCCGCGAGTGCCACGTGGTGCTGGTTGGCGCCGAACGTGAGCACGATGAACGCGACCTCGAGCCCCTCCAGGAGCACCCCCTTGAAGGAGATGGTGAAGGCGTAGGCGTCGAAGCTCGAGCGTCGGCCACCGGCCGCGCGCGCCGCCTCGGTCTCCCGGCTGAAGATCGCGAGCTCGTCGTGCATGGGCTTCAGGCCGGCCGCGCGCATGACCGCCTTGCGCAGCCACTGCAGGCCGAAGATCAGCAGCAGGCCGCCGATGGCCACCCGCAGCAGGTCGATCGGCAGGGACGTGAGCGCGGGGCCGAGCGCTGCCACGATCACGGCGAGCGCGAGGGCGGCGGCGGCCACGCCGCTGAGCGCCGAGGACCAGCTGCGTGTGGTGCCGACCGCGAGGACGATCGTCAGCGCCTCGACCGCCTCGACGGCGCAGGCCACGAACACCGACAGGGCCAGCCCGATCTCCGCTGCGCTCATGCGTGTGATGATGGCGAAGTCGCCTCGGGGCCGTCCGGGCTGACATCCGGGCCTGCTTCGCCTGGCGCGTTCTCAGCCGAAGAACAGCTCGGCGGTCGCGTACAGCTCCGGGTCGAGCAGCCTGGGCTCGGCGAGCGCGTCGGCGAGCGCGACCTCGACGATCGCGTTGCCGCGCAGCGCGACCATGGCGCCGAAGCGCCCTGCGGCGACGGCCTCCAGGGCGGCCACGCCCATGCGCGTGGCGAGTACCCGGTCGAAGGCCACCGGCGTGCCGCCGCGCTGGACGTGGCCAAGGATGGTGACGCGCGTCTCGAAGCCCGTGCGGGCCTCGATCTCGCCCTCCAGGAGCACGCCTATCCCGCCCAGACGGGCGTGCCCGAAGGCGTCCTCGGCGGCGGCTCGGGCGACCGGCCCGCCGTCCGCCTCGAGCGTGCCCGCGCGCGGCGTGGCGCCCTCGGCGACCACCACGATCGAGAAGTTCCGCCCGCGCTCGTGTCGGCGGCGCAGATGGGCGCACACCTCCTCGATGTCGAACGGCCGCTCGGGCACGAGGATCGCATCGGCGCCCCCCGCGATCCCCGCATGGGTGGCGATCCAGCCGGCGTGGCGACCCATCACCTCGACCACCATCACGCGGTTGTGGGACTCGGCGGTGGTGTGCAGCCGGTCGATCGCGTCGGTGACGATCTGCACGGCGGTCTGGAAGCCGAACGTCACATCGGTGCCGCCGAGGTCGTTGTCGATCGTCTTGGGCACGCCGACCACCGGCACGCCGTCCTCGTGCAGGCGCAGGGCCACGCCGAGCGTGTCCTCGCCGCCGATCGCGATCAGGGCGTCGACGTCCAGGCGGGCGAGGCTCGCGCGCACCAGCGCGCTGCCGTCGGCGCCGCCGGCGTAGGGGTTGGTGCGGGAGGTCCCGAGGATCGTGCCGCCGCGCGGCAGGATCCCGGCCGTGCTCTCCACGGTCAGCTCGAGCGCGTCGCCGCCCAGCACGCCGGCCCAGCCGTAGCGGAAGCCGACGAACTCGTGGCCGGCGGGCAGGCCGCTGCGCACGGCCGCACGGATGACCGCGTTCAGGCCGGGGCAGTCGCCGCCGCCGGTGAGCAGGCCGATGCGCGCCACCGCGCAAAGCTTAGTGGCGGGCGTACGCCGGCCATGGCGGCGCTCAGGCCCGGCGCTCCGGCTCGCCGGCGGGCGCGGCGAGTGGCGCGTAGGCGTCGGGGCGGCGGGTGCTCAGGAACGGGAACAGCTCGAGCCAGTCGCCGCGCTGGTCGAGGTCGAGGTCGGCGACGAGCACCGCGGGGTCCTCACGCGGGGCCTGCACGAGCTTGCGACCGTATGGATCGCAGATGAAGGAGGAGCCGTAGAAGCGCAGCGGCGGCTCCTCGCCGACGCGGTTGACGGCCACCATGAACAGGCCGTTGGCAATGGCGTTGCCCCGGATCACCTGCTCCCACAGCGGCTCGGTGTCGAAGTCGGGATGGTCGGGCTCGGAGCCGATCGCGGTCGGGTACACGAGCACGTCGGCGCCCGCGAGGCTGTAGGCGCGGGCGAGCTCCGGGAACCACTGGTCCCAGCAGGTCGGCAGGCCGAGGCGCGCCTGCCCGAGTGCCACCACCGGAAAGGGGTCGCCGTCGGCGGGGCCGGGACGGAAGTAGCGGTCCTCGTGGTAGCCGGCGGTGACGGGTATGTGCAGCTTGCGCGTCCGTGCCATGAGCTCGCCGTCGGGAGCCACGAGGATCGCGGTGTTGTAGCCGAGCTCGTCGCCTGCGTCCCCCGCGCCCTCCGCGGAGGGCGCCGCGCGCTCGTACAGCGAAGCGTGCACGTACACGCCGCTCGCGCGCGCGACCTCGGCGGCGAAGCGGTGGGTGGGCCCGCCGGGCAGCTCCTCCGGCTGCGCTCCCGCCGCCCGCGCGCCGGCGGGATCGACGGCGAAGTAGCGGCTGAGCGTGAGCTCCTGCAGGCACACGAGCTGCGCGCCCTCGGCGGCGGCGAGGGCGACCGCGGACGCGAGCGCGCGGGCGTGCTCGGCGGGATCGGGGCGCCAGCGCTCCTGGACGGCGGCGATCCGCAGCGGCGGGCGCCGCGGCGGACGGGTGCGAGCGGGGGAGGACCGTGGTCCCAGGGCCGTGATCAGCTCGATGTCGGGCACCGTCGGGGACTGTAGGCGCTCCAGCGAGCGCCGGCGCTCACGGGCGAGGCCGTCCTCTACGCTGCGCCGGGATGAGCGCCACGCTTGCCTCCACGCCGGCCGCCGACGGCTTCAGGATGCCGGGGGAGTTCGAGCCGCACGCCGGCTGCTGGATGGCCTGGCCGGAGCGCCCGGACAACTGGCGCCTTCGGGCGGAGCCCGCCCAGGAGGCCTACGCGGCCGTGGCGGAGGCGATCGCGGCGTGCGAGCCGGTGACGATGGCCGTCTCCGACGGGCAGTTCGAGCGCTGCCGCTCGCTGCTGTCCGCGGCCGTGCGCGTGGTCGAGATCTCGGCCGACGACGCCTGGATGCGCGACGTCGGCCCGACGTTCGTGATCGGCGGCCACGGTGGCGTGCGTGGAGTGGATTGGGGCTTCAACGCCTGGGGCGGGCACGACGGCGGCCTGTATTCGAGCTGGGCGCGCGACGAGCGGGTCGCGCGCAAGGTGCTGGAGGTCGAAGGGGTGGATCGCTACCGCGCGCCGCTGGTGCTCGAGGGTGGCTCGATCCACGTCGACGGGGAGGGGACGGTGATGACCACCGAAGAGTGCCTGCTCAACCCCAACCGCAACCCGGGGCTCTCGCGCGAGCAGATCGAGCAGGCGCTGTGCGCCTACCTCGGCGCCGAGCGGGTGCTGTGGCTGGGCCGCGGGGTGCCCGATGACGAGACCGACGGCCACGTCGACAACCTCGCCTGCTTCGCGCGCCCCGGTGTGGTGCTGCTCACGTGGAGCGAGGATCCGGCCGACCCGCAGCACGCGATATCGCGCGATGCGCTCGCGCGGTTGCAAGCCGCGAGGGATGCGCAGGGACGCTCGCTCGAGGTGGTGCGCCTGCCCTCGCCGGGGCCGCTGACGATCACCGCACGGGAGGCCGAGGGCGTGGCGCCCGCGCCCGGCACGGCGCCGCGCCAGGCCGGCCGGCGTCTGGCGGCGTCATATGTGAACTCCTATCTCGCCGACGGCCGCGTGGTCCATCCGCTCCTCGACGAGCGCTTCGATCACGAGGCGGCGGCGATTCTGCGCGGTTGCTTCCCCGGGCGCGAGGTGGTGGGAGTGCCCGCCCGCGAGATCCTGCTGGGTGGCGGCAACATCCACTGCATCACCCAGCAGGTACCCTTGGACGCCAACGGGGCAAGCCCCCGGTAGCTTCCCGATGCGCGCTGCACCTGGTGGAGCTACGCTGCGCAGCGCGTCGCGCGACCGTCCGCTGCCACTGCTCGCAAGCCCGTCGGCCCATCCAGGCGGCACCTGCCCTCATGAACTCGCTTTCCGACACCGCCAACGACGACCTCGCTCCCTTCACGGTCGACGCGATCAGCCAGTTCCTGCAGGAAGCCGCCCGCTACCCGCTGTTGCGGCCAGCCGAAGAGCTCGAGATCGCCAGGCGCATCGAGCAGGGCGACCTGTGCGCCAAGGAGAAGCTCATCACCCACAACCTGCGCCTGGTGGTGTCCATCGCCAAGCGCTATCAGGGCGCGGGCGATCTGACGCTGCTCGACCTGATCCAGGAGGGGATGCTGGGCCTGATCCGGGCTGCGGAGAAGTTCGACTGGCGCAAGGGATTTCGCTTCTCGACCTATGCGACGCTGTGGATCCGCCAGGCCATCCAGCGTGGCCTCGCAGACCACGGGCGCACGATCCGTCTGCCGGTGGCGATCGCCCAGCGCGAGCGCAGGGTCGCCACGAGCCACCGCGAGCTGCTCACCAGGCTCGGGCGCGAGCCCTCCGAGCGCGAGCTCGCGGACGCGGCCGCGGTGTCCGTGCAGGAGCTGCACGATCTCGCCGGGGCGGCGAGGGTGACGACCAGCCTCGACCGTCCCGTCGGCGAGCACGGGGAGACCTCGCTCGGGGCGCTCGTCCCCGACGGCGGTGTGGACGTGGGCGAGGAGGTGAGCACCGGCCTCGGCCACGAGGCCGTGCGCCGCACGGTGGCCGAGCTGCCCGAGCCCGATCGGACGGTGATCGGCCTGCGCTACGGGCTCGATGACGACGGCCAGGCGCAAACCCTCGCGGCGATCGCGCGGCGCATGCAGATCAGCCCGGAGCGCGTCCGCGCGATCGAGGAGCGAGCGCTTGGCAGGCTGGCGCTGCACCGCGAGCTGCAGGCGCTGGGCGAGGCGGCGTAGGCACTTGTCCCACCGGCCTCCGTCTGGCGCGCGCGCGTCGAGGGGCCACATCGTTGGGCAGCGGCACGCTGCGCGCACGGGCGCGGACGCGGGCGCGGGCGCGATCGAGGATTCGCCGGCGTTCGGCGCCGGCGCTCACTTCAGCGACCGCCGCGACGCGGGACGGCGGCTGGCCGCCCGGCTCGAGCGCTTTCGGGGCGCGCGGCCGGTGGTCGTGGGCATACCCCGCGGCGGGGTGCCGGTCGCCGCCGAGGTGGCGCGGGCGCTCGATGCACCGCTCGACGTGGTCCTCGTGCGCAAGGTCGGCGCGCCGCGAAACCGCGAGTTCGCGATCGGGGCGGTGGCCGAGGGCGGCGTGCGGATGCTCAGCGCGCACACGGTGCGTGCTCTGGGCATCTCCGCGCGCGACCTGGAGGCGTTGACGGCGGGGGCCGAGCGCGAGCTCGCCGAGGAGCTGGGCCGCTATCGCGGCGGGCGTGCGCCCCGGTCGCTGTCGGGGCGCACGGTGGTGGTGGTGGACGACGGCCTCGCCACCGGCCGCTCGGCGCGCGCGGCGATCGCCGCGGTGAGCATGCGCGGGGCCGCACGGGTGGTGCTCGCCGTGCCCGTGGCCGCGCCGGAGTCGGCGCGGGAGCTGTGCGCCTGCGCGGACGATGTGGTGTGCGTGCAGACGCCGCCGGACATGTGGGCAGTGGGCCTCTGGTACGAGGACTTCTCGCCGACGGGCGACGCGGAGCTCGTGGCGCTGCTCGCCGGCGGGATTCACAGCGGCCAGTAGCGGCCGATCTGCGCTGCGGCCCGCGAGGTGAGAAGCGCGTCGGGCGCGGCAGAGCTCGCGGTCTCGCCCGCGGCGAGGGCCGCGAGCGTCGCCTGCACGCACTCGGCCAGCGCGGCGGGTTCGTAGCCGCCCTCGAGCACCATCCCGAGCGGCACGCCGAGCTGGCGGGCGATGTCGTGCACGTGGCGGGACATCTCGGCGAACGAGTCGGTCTCCAGGCGGCACCCGGCCAGCGGGTCGGCGCGGTGGGCGTCGTAGCCGGCGGACACCAGCACGAGATCGGGTCTGAAGGCCGTGGCGGCGGGCACCACGATGTGCTCGAGCAGCGACAGCCACAGGTCTCCTTCGCTGCCCGCGGGGACGGGCAGGTTGATGGTGTAGCCCTCGCCCTCGCCCGAGCCGACGTCGCCGAGGGCGCCGCTGCCGGGGTAGATGCCCGCCTGGTGGATGCTCGCGAACAGCACGTCTGCACGCCGGCGGAAGGCCTCGGCGGTGCCGTTGCCGTGGTGCACGTCCCAGTCGAGGATGAGCACGCGCTCGGCCCCCAGCTCGCGGATCGCCAGCTCGGCGGCGATGGCAACGTTGTTGAACAGGCAGAAGCCCATCGCGCGGTCGGGTTCCGCGTGGTGACCGGACGGCCGCGCGGCGCTGAAGCCGAGGCTCGTCTCGCCGGCCAGCAGGGCAGCGGTCATCGCGCACGCGCCCCCCGCCGCATGCAGCGCGGCGCGATAGGAGGGCTCACCGACGAACGTGTCCGGGTCGATGGCGCCCCCGCCGGCAAGGCACATGGCACGGATCTGGTCGACCAGCCGGCTGGAGTGGATCAGCTCGAGCTGCTCGCGCTCGGCCGGCGGGCTCTCGCGCCGTTCCCAGCCGAGCCAGTCGGCGCCGGCCAGGCGTGCCTCGATGGCCTGCAGCCGCTCGGGCGTATCGGGATGGCCGGGCATGTGCACACGGGGGTCGTGCTCGAGGCACACGGGGTGGTGGAAGTACAGGCCGGTGCTCATCGTCGCGTGGGAGGGTCGGGCGGGTGCGTCACATGCGAGGGGCAGCATATGCATGCTGGGGTTCTGCGTGAAGGGGCCGTTGCGAGCACCCGGCTAGGCTGTGAGCTGTGGCTCGACGGCTCGTGATCACGTGGGTGTTCAACACGCTCGCCCTGTTCGTGGCGACGCGGCTGCTGTCCGGCCTGGGCTACGGGAGCGACTGGTGGGCGCTGCTCCTCGCCGGCCTCGTGTTCACGCTGGTGAACGTGTTCGTGAAACCGGTCCTGGCCTTTCTCTCACTCCCCTTCATCATCGTCACGCTCGGCCTGTGCTACTTCCTGATCGACGTGCCGATGCTCTACCTGACGCACTGGATCGTGCCGGGCTTTCACATCGCGAGCTTCTGGTGGGCGGTGCTGGGGGCGGTGATCGTCAGCGCGGTCAACGCGATCCTGCGCGCGTGCTTCGGAAGGCCCGGTCGTCGGCGGGTGCGCCGCCGCGGTGCGATCGCCATGCAGTGGCGTTAGGCCGGGGCCCAGCATCAACGCCCCCGCCGGGCGGGGAGCGACGGGCGCGCGGGGCGGTTGAGCGCGCTTCGCCGGGGCCCGTCAAAAAAGGGGCCGCACCCGGATGGCACGGCCCCTTCGAGGGATGGACGAGAGATACGACATAAAAAGCTTATCCATACTGGAGGACGGATGCACACCCGAAGCCGCATCCTGCGGAATTTGCTGCGTCCGGCCCGCTCGGGAGGCGTTCGCGCCGGCGCAACGACGGGAAACATTGGGTGCCATCTGGCGTCTGGCTTGGCGAGGGACACGAAGACATCTGCCCAGACCAAGTCCCAAGACTGCGAGGGAATCCAATGAAGCGAACGTACATCCTGCTGAGCCTGGTGTTGGCGAGCGTGGCGGGCGGCTCGGCGGTGGCGAGCGCCAACGGCGGCGCCCCCGACGCGCGCGCGAGCGCGGCCGCGAAGCTCGAGCTGCGTCACACCCACCTGGGATCGATCCTTACCACCTCCGCGGGTTTCACGGTGTATGAGTTCACCCGCGATCACGCGGGCGAAGACAGCTGCGTGAAGATCCACGCCTGCACGAAAACCTGGCCGCCGCTGCAGACGAGCGGGAAGCCGCTGGCGGGTCCGGGTGTGAACGCCGCGCTGCTCTCGACAATCCGCCTGGCGGACGGCGCCCAGCAGGTGACCTACGCCGGGCATGCGCTGTACACCTACGTCGGCGACAGCTCCGGCTCCATCGGATATGTGGGCATCGAGGCCTTCGGCGGCAACTGGGACGCGCTGAGCGCCTCGGGACATGCCGTGAAGTAAGGGCGCGTTCAACCGTCAAGTTGGCGTGGCCGCGCGCCGATGCTGAGCAGGTGCCAGCACCGACCGGACCTGCGGGCGAGCCCGAGCAGATACTGGCGAGCGCCGATCAGGCGGCTGCGGCCGCGCTGCGCGAGCTGCCCGAGGCGCTGATCGTGGTGTTCGACCGTGAGCTGCGCTTCGTGCTCACGGCCGGCCACGCGCTCGAGCGCCTCGCCAAGCCGCGGGCGGCGCTCGAGGGAGAGCTCGTCGGCAGCATCTTCCCGGCGGCGCTGTGGAAGCCGGTCGAGCCGCTGTTCCGTTCGGCGCTCGCCGGCGAGACGCGCTCGCGCGAGGTGTGGACGCCCGAGGGGCGCCACTGCCTGATGGTCGATGTGGGGCCGCTGCGCGCGAACGGCTCCCAATCCCCATTTTCCCCCGGGGACGATGTGCCCGGCGGCGCAGCGGCAGCGGGGATCGTGGGCGGCGTGGCGGTCGTGCTGGACATCACGGCGCGAAGGCACGCCGACCTGCTGTCACCGGCGGCCCGGGGCGGCAACTTCGAGGAGGTCTTCGAGCGGGCGCCGATCGGCACGGCGCTGCTCGACGGCGCCGGGCGCTGGCTGCTGGTCAACCGCGCGTTGTGTGAGATCACCGGCTACACCGCCGATGAGCTGGTGGGCAAGCGCTTCGACGGCATCGTGCATCCGGAGGACGCCGAGAACGACAGCGAGCAGCGCCAGCGCCTGCTGGCGGGGCAGATCCCCGCCTATCAGGTGGAGAAGCGCTATCTCGATGCCGCCGGTGAGGTGGTCTCGGCGATCCTGTCGGTGTCGCTCGTGCGCGACGAGGCGGGGGAGCCGCTGCACTACATCGCCCAGCTCCAGGACATCTCCGAGCGCAAGCGCCTGGAGGAACATCTGCGCCACCTCGCCGACCACGACCCGCTGACCGGCCTGCGCAACCGCAGGCTGTTCGAGCACGACCTCGAGCTCCAGGTGGGCCGCTCGCACCGCTACGACGAGATCGCCGGACTGATGGTGATCGACCTCGACGACTTCAAGGAGATCAACGATCGCTACGGCCACATGGTGGGCGACGACACGCTGAAGGCGGTCGCCCGCGCCCTGACCCGCCGGCTGCGGGCCACCGATCTGGTGGCGCGCCTGGGCGGTGACGAGTTCGCGGTGATCCTGCCGCACATCGACGACGAGGGGATCGCGATCGTCGCCGACGGGCTCGCCCGCGTGCTGCCGGCGTGCAGCATCGACGTGGGCGACGACGTCATCCACCCGTCTCCCAGCATCGGATACGCGATGATCAACCAGCGCACGGCGAGCGCCGAGCAGGTGCTGGTGAAGGCCGACCGGGCGATGTACGCGGACAAGCGCGCCCGGGCCGGGATGCTGGGCTGAGCGTTCCCGCGGCGCCAGCCGGTGCGGTGAATACGCTGGAATGATGCAGCCAGGCGAGCGGCTCGCGGTGATCGACCTCGGATCGAACTCCTTCCGCCTGGTCGTGTTCATGGCGGGCGCGGGCTGGTGGAAGCGCACGGATGAGATCTACGAGCCGGTGCGGATCGGCGAAGGGCTGATGGCCAGCGGCAGGCTGGGCGAGCGTCCGATGCGCCGGGCGCTGGCCACGCTGGACGTGTTCGCCCACTTCTGTCGCGCGGCCGGCCTGGGCGAGGGGGCGGTGGACGCGGTGGCCACCAGCGCGATCCGCGACGCGGAGAACGCGGCCGGCTTCCTGGAGCGCGCGCGGGCGTGTCTGGGGCTGCCCATCCGGGTGCTCAGCCGCGAGCAGGAGGCGCGCTACGGGTACCTGGCGGCCGTCGACTCGACGACGCTCGAGCACGGCTGCGTGCTCGACCTGGGCGGCGGCTCGCTGCAGCTCGTGCGCGTAGCCGAGCGGAAGATGAGCCGCTCGGGCTCGTGGCCGCTGGGCACGGTGCGCATGAGCGAGCGCTTCCTGCCACCCAACGGTCCGGCCAAGCGCAAGCAGCTCGAGGAGCTGCGCGAGCACGTCGCCGGGGCGCTCGCGGACGCGCGCTGGCTGGCGTGCGACGCGGGCGAGGGTCGCGGCGGGCGGCTGGTGGGCATCGGCGGGACCGTGCGCAACCTGGCGGCGGCGGCTCAGCGGGCCGCGGGACTGCCGTCCAACGGGGTCCAGGGGATGCTCGTGGAGCGGGCGGCGCTGGCGGAGCTCGTGGAGCGACTGGCCGCTCTGCCCGCCGCTGAGCGGGCGAGCGTGCCGGGCATCAAGCCCGCGCGGGCGGACCTGATCCTGGCCGGGGCGCTGGTCGTCGAGGGGGTGCTCCTCGCGGGGGGCTTCGACGCCCTGGAGGCGACCGAGGCGGGCCTGCGGGAGGGCGTGTTCTTCGAGCGGCTCGCCCCCGGCTACGGCGAGGACGTGCCCGAGGACGAGCAGGCGCTGTTCGCCGACGTGCGGGTCGTGAGCGTGCTGAACATGGCCGCGCAGTACCAGATCGACAGCGAGCACACCGAGCACGTGGCGGCGCTGGCGCTGGGCATGTTCGACGAGCTCGCCCGGCTCGGTCTGCACGAGGGCGACCCACGCGAGCGTGAGCTGCTGTGGGCGGCGTGCATGCTGCACGACATCGGCATGTCGATCGACTACGACGACCACCACAAGCACTCGCGCTACCTGATCCTCAACGGCAGCCTGCCGGGGTTCGCGCCGGTGGAGACGGCGATCATCGCCCAGGCGGCGCGCTACCACCGCAAGGGCATGCCCGCGCCCGGGCCGATGGAGGCGCTGTTCGGCCCCGGCGACGCCGAGCGCCTGGAACGGTGCGCGACGCTGCTGCGCCTGGCCGAGGACCTCGAGCGCTCACGCGACCAGCTCGTGCGCTCCACCACGCTGGCCTTGCACAACGGCACGGTGGAGATGCGCCTGATCGCCGACGGCGAGTCGGCCGTGCCGCGCTGGGCGGTCGGGCGCGAGCGCGAGCTGTTCGCACGGGCATTCCACCGCGAGCTGTCCGTGGCGGCCTAGCACAGCGCAGGCGGGCTGACGGATTCAGAGCGCTCGGAACGGCCGCTGATTACCGATAGCAGGAACTATCAAAAGCACCGGTATCGGCTTTGGCGGCGCGCTCACCCGTAATTGGTCGCATTTAGCGGAGATATTTGGCGCGGCGTCGTGCTCACAGGCCCGCACTGAGCGATACCGTGTAAGCCGTCCTCGAGGACACCGGGGCGGCCGCCTCGTCGCTCCCGGCATGGGGTCGGGTGGGCGACGAGGGGCCGACCTATAGGGAGGGTCTGTCTCTTTGCCTGGGCAGGCCCTCCCGCCTTTCTCGGCTCGGTTTCTTCGAGCGTCGTGCCCGAAAATGTATCGCCTACCGTTGGGCCGGCTGCCGCCCGCGGCGTATTTGTTGCGGAGATTGCGGGCTTTTCGCCTCTGACAAGTATCTGCGCTCGCGCGAGTTACACGGGAATGTTTCCGACCCGGCGCGGGAGTTCCCGCCTCGGCTCAGCTCGCGGCGAGCGCCTTTTCGCGTCCGGCGCAGTCGAACAGCACGAGCCCGTAGGGGTAGGCGACGGGGCTGTGCCACTCCCACGGCGCGAGCTCCTTGCAGGCGCGCAGCACGGCCTCGGTCGCCTGGTTGCCGCCCCGCTGCGAGTAGCCGCCGCCGAGCAGCACGTAGCGGGCTTCGCCACGGGCCACGTAGCGGGCGAGGCCGGCCCCGTTGAGCGCCGGGTCGTTACCGCTGTAGCCGCCGAGCGCGCCGGCCTGCAGGCCCATGAGCATCATCGGCGCGGCGGTGTCGGAGGCGACGGTCAGCAGCGCCCAGCGCGAGCCGGGGTGGTGGGTGCTGACGAAGTCGAGGATCTCGCGGTTGAGCGCGGCGTCGCGTGCGTTCAGGCCGTAGCCGCCGGGCCCGGCATAGGCTTTGGGTCCGGCCACCGGGAACGTGCCCTCGACCGGGGCGAGCCACGTGGAGGTGGCGTAGGCGGTGGGGGTGAGGAGCAGGAGGGCGAGCGTGAGGGCGACCGCGGGGACGGCCAGCCGCCTGGCGGCGAGCAGCGCGATCATGCCCACGATGGCGCCGACGACGAGCACGGGGGCGAACCACAGCATGTAGTGCTCGCGGTGCATGAGCACGACCTGGGCGAGGATCGTGCTGGCGAGCGCACAGGCCACGAGCACGACGCCCAACAGCCGGCGATGGCCCTGCGCCAGCTTGACGAACGCGAACGCGCCGGCGCCCACCATGGCGCCGGTGGCGGGCGCGAGCCCGGAGACGTAGTAGGGGTGGACGATCCCCTTGGAGACGGTGAGCACGACGACCTCCGCGAGAAACCAGCCGCCGAAGCACACCACGAAGGCCCGGCGCGAGCGCGCGACCTGCTCGTCGGGCTGCTCGGGCTGGGATGCCACGACACCGTCCGCCGGCTCCGGGTCGTCCTTCCCGGCGCCGGCGGCGGGGCGCGCACGCCGCCTGCCGGTGAGACGCTCGGGCACCACGAGCAGCGCCATGGCCAGCAGGCCGAACAGCGCGAACGGCAGCATCCAGCCGTCCTGGTCGCCGAGGCCCTTGCCGAACAGGCGCACAGGGTTGGGCGACGGGCCGAACGGCGTGGGCTCCGCTGCCCTGCCCTTGACGCTCACGGGCGCCGACACGGGCTCGGGCTTGGGTATGTGCTCGCCGGGGGCCGGGGGCGGGGCGTGGACGTGGTGGGCCTGGGCGGCCGCGTCGGAGATGCGCTCGCGCGCGATCGGCACGTACCCGCCGGGCCGCACGGGCGCGCCGCTGGGGCCGCCGGACTGGCCTTCGACGCGGCCCAGCCCGTTGTAGCCGAACGTCAGCCCCAGCTCGGAGTTGTTGGTGGAGCTGCCCACGTACGGCCGCTTGGCGGCGGGCGTGGCGTCGACGAACTCGATCCAGGCGAAGGACACGATCAGCAGGACCGCGCCAGCGACGAGCAGTTGGGCGAGGCGGCGGCGGAGCGAGCCGGGTGCGCACAGCAGGTATCCGAGGGCGATGCCGGGGACGACGAGGTAGGCGGCGAGGGTCTTGGTGTTGAACGCCAGGCCGACGAGCACCGCGCTGCACAGCAGCGTGCGCCAGCGTCCGCTTTCGCACGCGCGCACGCCGGTGGCGCAGGCGGCGAGCATCAGCAGTAGCAGCACGGGGTCCACGCCGTTGTCGCGGGAGACGGCGACGAAGGAGGGGAACACGGCGAGCGCGAGTGACCCTGCGAGCGCGGCGCCGAGCCCGAAGCGCCTGGCGAGCAGCACGTACAGGAGCGCCACCGACAGCACGCCGGCGAGGGCCTCGGGGAGCAGCAGGCTGAGCGGGGCGAAGCCGAACACCCTGGCGCTCGCCACCTGTACCCACAGGGCCACCGGGGGCTTGTCCACGGAGACGAGGCCGCCCGGGTCGAAGGACACGAACAGGAAGTTGTGGAACGAGCGGAGCATCGACTGCACGCCCGCGGAGTAGAAGACGTTGGCGTAGCCGTTCTGGGCGAGCCGATGGGTGTTCAGGACGAGCGACGCCGTGATGACGAGCGGCAGGCCGGCGTAGCGGAGCAGCAGGCGGGAGGGGGGGTGCGGCCCCGGTTGCGCGGGCGCGCTCGGGGGGGTCGGCTCGGGTGGCTCGACGTCCGGCGCGCGGGTGGCGGCGACGCTCATCCGTGGAGCGCGTGCGCGGTCGATGCAGACACGCACAGAGATTACGTGACACCGGGGCGCGCAAGGGTCGATCGACGGCCTTCGTGGCGGCGTGCGGATCGGGATGCGGGGCGTGGGCGCTAGACGGAGAGGCCGTCGAGCAGCCGCGCGAGGTCGTGCTCGTCGTTCCATGCGCCGACCGACGCGCGCAGCCACGGCCGGCCGGGAATGTCTCGCACGATCACCCCGCGCTCGGCCAGCGACGCCCGCTCGCCGGGGGGGTCGGGGCTGGGGAAGGACACCAGCGTGGTGTGCGCGCGGGGGGCGGGCTCGCGCCCGCGCTCGATGAGCAGGTCGGCCAGGCGGGCGGCGAGTGAGCGGGCGTGCTCGTGCACGGCCGGCCAGCCGGCCGTGGCCAGGACGCCGGACGCGGCCAGCGCACAGGCGGTGGTCTCGGCGTTCAGCGACAGCGTGTCGAAGCGGCGGGCGTCCTCGTGGACGCGGGCGTCGAGCCCGGAGTTGGGGTCTTCGAGGTTGGTGTAGCCGCGGCGGGGGACGGCCAGGCGCTCGCGGAGCTCGGCGCTGACGTACAGCATGCCGGTGCCGTCGGGGCCGCACATCCACTTCTGCCCGGCGCCCGCGTAGGCATCGCAGCCGAGCGTGCCCACGTCGACGGGGATGGCGCCCACCCCCTGGGCGCCGTCGAGCAGGACGGGGACGTCGAGCTCGGCGAGCTCGCCCGGCGCGAGGCAGCCGCTCACCCACCCGACGTGCGAGCAGGCCACCAGGCGGGTGCGGGCGCCGACGGCGCTGGCCACCTCCGCCAGCGGAACTTCGCGGACGTCCACGCCGCGGAGCTCGCGGGCGGCCGACAGCGCGCCCAGCAGCCCCGGATGCTCCTCGTCGCTGGTGAGGATCTCATCGCCGCGACCGAGCTCCAGGCCGCCGATCACCTGGGCCATGCCCTCGGTGGTGCAGGTGGTGAGGGCCACGTCGGCCGCGTCGGCGCCGAGCGCGGACGCGTAGGCGGTGCGCAGCTCGGCGGTGAGCTCGCTGCGCCGTTCGAAGTGGGCGGTCGAACGGCCCGTGCGCAGCTCGCGCTCGAGCTCGCGCCCGGCAGCGTCCGCGGCGCGTGCCGGCAGCGGACCGTCGGTGCCGGCGTTCAGGTATGCGACGCTCTCGAATACGGGAAACTCCTCGCGCAACCCAGGCAGGCTCACAAACCGCGAGAATAGCCGTATGGCAACGGTGGACTCCGATCAGCAGCCCCTGTGGACGCCTTCGCGGGAGAGGGCGCAGGACGCGGAGATGACTCGCTTCATGAGCTGGGTTGGCGAGCGCCAAGACCGCGCGTTCGTGGACTACGAGGAGCTGTGGCGCTGGTCGGTGGAGGAGCTGGAGGAGTTCTGGGCGTGCCTGTGGGAGTTCTGCGGCGTGCGCTGTTCGCAGCCCTACGAGCAAGTGCTGGCTGCGCGGGAGATGCCCGGGGCGCGCTGGTTCGAGGGGGCGCGATTGAACTACGCGGAGAACCTCTTGATGGGCCGTGCCGGCCAGCAGCGCCCGGCGGACGAGGTGGCGGTGCTGCACTGCTCGGAGCTGCGCGAGCTACAGGAGCTCACCTGGGGGCAGCTGCGCGAGCGGGTGGCGGCGTGCGCGGCGGGCCTGCGCTCGCTCGGAGTGGAGCGCGGCGATCGCGTGGTGGCATACATGCCGAACATCCCGGAGACGCTGATCGCGCTGCTCGCCACCTCGAGCATCGGCGCGATCTGGTCGAGCGCGGCGCCGGAGTTCGGCGCGCGCAGCGTGATCGACCGCTTCGCCCAGATCGAGCCGAAGGTGCTGCTGACGGTGGACGGGTACCGCCACGGCGGCAAGGACTTCGACCGCACGGAGAACGTGGAGCGGATCCTCGCCGAGATGCCGACGGTGGAGCACGTGGTGACGCTCGAATACCTGGGTAGGGAAGACGTTTATGAGGCCGCCTCCGGTCGGCGACGGCCCGGTCGCGGCGGGGAGGGGTCGCGCGGCGTCGTCTCCTGGGATGAGCTCCTAACCCGCGGCGCGGACGCCGAACTGGCCTTCGAGCAGGTGCCGTTCGACCACCCCTTGTGGGTGCTGTACTCGTCGGGCACGACGGGGCTGCCGAAGGCGATCGTGCAGGGTCACGGCGGCATCCTGCTCGAGCAGTACAAGAAGCGCCTGCACCTGGATCTGCGGCGCGGAGACCGCATGTTCTGGTTCACGACGACCGGCTGGATGATGTGGAACTTCCTGGTCGGCTGCCTGGTCTCGGATGCGGCGATCGTGCTCTACGACGGCAGCCCCGCGCACCCCGACCTGGGGTTCCTGTGGCGGCTCGCCGAGCGCACCGGGATCACGTGCATGGGCGTCAGTCCGGGGCTGCTGGCGAGCTGCGAGAAGGCGGAGATCGAGCCGGGCCGCGACTACGACCTCAGTCGCCTGCGCGCGCTCGGGGCGACGGGCTCGCCGCTCTCGCCGGAGAGCTTTCACTGGGTGTACGAGCACGTCAAGCACGACGTGTGGCTGTTCTCGACGAGCGGTGGCACGGATGTGTGCACGGCGTTTGTCGCCGGCTGCCCGCTGCTTCCCGTTTATGAGGGTGAACTGCAATGCCGGGCGCTGGGCTGTGCGGTGTACGCGTGGGACGAGGACGGCAACAGCCTCGACGACGAGGTGGGCGAGCTGGTGATCACCGAGCCAATGCCGTCGATGCCGCTGTATCTGTGGGGTGACGACGACGGCTCCCGTCTGCGCGACAGCTACTTCGCGATGTACCCGGGCGTGTGGCGCCACGGCGACTGGATCCGCATCACGCCGCGCGGCGGCGCGGTGATCTCGGGACGCTCGGACTCGACGATCAACCGCATGGGCGTGCGCATGGGCACGGCGGAGATCTACCGGGCGGCGCTGAGCGTGGAGGACGTGCTGGACGCGCTCGTGGTGGACGTCCCTCGCCAGGACAGCGAGCTGTGGATGGTGATGTTCGTGGTGCTGCGCGAAGGCGTCGGGCTTGATGAGGAGCTCACGGCGGAGATCAAGAGCCGCATCCGCGAGGACTGCTCGCCGCGCCATGTCCCCAACGAGATCCGCCAGATCGCTGAAGTCCCCCGCACGCTGTCGGGCAAGGTGCTCGAGGTCCCCGTGAAGCGCATCCTGATGGGCACGCCCCCGGAGCAGGCGGCGAGCGTGGAGTCGCTGGCGAACCCGCGCTCGCTCGACTACTTCGTGGAGCTGGCGCGAGAGATGAACACCGCACGCGCGGTGAGCTGACGCCCCGCCGGGTGCCAAAGGACGATCGTCGTTACACCTCGCGGCAGGGGCAAACGGGCTTGAGCACGAGGTTCACGAACCGACCCTTGCTGTCGGCGTTCTCGAACTCACGCCAGATCGAGCGCGGCACTCCGGCGTAGGCGTAGGTACGTCCGTTGTGAAACTCGACGTACACCTCGAGCACGCGCTCGTCGTAGCCGATCGCGGCGACGCAGCTGGAGACCACTGGCCGCATTGTGGGGACCACGCGCCCTCCTTTGCCTGCCGTCGGCGCTGGTTGTGCATATAGCACTCTGCGAGCAGGCTGCTCGGCAAGTTCGCACAGGCGCGAGCGTTCAGTCGTAGCAGTCGGGCGCGCGCTTCAGCTGTGAGAAGTTCTCAGGGTCGTGCCCGAACACGAGCAGCGGTTCGATTTCGTCAGCGAGATCCCGCAGGCGCTCGCGGGAGCGCTCGGCCTGCTCGGCGTCGTGGAGCGAGCGTGGGGGCTGGCGGCCCTCCCACTGCGCCCGATTGTCGACCGCATCGGCGGTGAGGAGCACGGGCCCGGTGTGCCCCAGCTCGAGCAGCAGCGATACGTGGCCCGCGGAATGCCCGGGCGTCGGCAGCAGCCGCACGCTGCCGTCGCCGAACAGGTCGAGCTCGCCCGTGTAAGTGCTCCATGCGAGCCCGGGCTGTTCGTAGTCGGCGCTCACGTAGCCGCGCGCGTGAGGGCGCTCGCCGCGCGCGCTCTCGAGCTCTGACGCGTGCACCACGATCTCCGCGTCGGGGAAGTGTCCGAGCGCGCCCGTGTGGTCGATGTGCATGTGGGTCTGCACCACGCGCGAGATCGACTCGGGCTGGAAGCCGTGCTGGCGCAGCTGGGCGACGCAGTGCTGCTGCTCGGTCATGTGCACCTCGAAGATGTCCGCCAGTTTGCCCCAGTGCGCGTGCGGGTCGCGCGCGACCGCCAGCGGGTTGCCGCCGTCGACGATCACGTCGCCCTGTGGGTGGCGGATCAGGTAGAAAGGCACCGGCACCTCGAACCCTCCGAGCCCGAGCGTGCCGCTGGTGAACAGGTGGAGCTCTGGGCCTGCCACGTGGGCATCCTAGCTGCGCCGCGTGGCGCGCTAACCGCCGATGCCCAGCAAGGGCTGTAGATCACTCAATCGGTGATCCCATACCCATGAGATCTCGGCCGCGTTCTCGTCTAGCTGCTGTGACCGGAAGTGCCCGAACAGGTGCAGCACGACCACGACGCTCTGGCCGCATGTCATTCGCAGGCTACGTCCCATGTTGGTAGCCACGTTGAGTCGCTTGCTCGAGTTGATGGAGTCCCCCGATGAAAGCGACTCAATGACCACCCGGGGAAGCTCCGAGTCGAGCGGAGCGATAACACAGTCGACCTCAGTCTTCTGTGGCCAGCCAGCGAGCGCGATCTCTGGGATGTTCCGATTGAGGCTGAACGTGCCAGGGCTCATCTCGAATGCCGGCTCGGATGACTCGACGAACCCGCAGCTTTCGAGGAAAGCGCGTAGCGAGCCGTGCTGGTGCGCGTGCTTGCCGGAGACGATTCGCGGGGTCGCTTGCGCCATGCGCTCGCCGATCGCCAACAGCGCCTGTTTGCGCTCCTCCTCGGTGGGAGCGCGATCCTCGTCGAGCCAGCACAGTAGCCAGCGATCGAGCCGCGGCCATAGAAAGTCACACATAGCCTGGATCGCCCCCAGCACCGCGGGGGCGTCCTCCGGGATCACGTCGCGTTCCATCTCGGTGACGAGTCGTGGGCGCACCCCGCAAGTAGTGATGAGCTGCCTGCTGGCCATCGGCGGACAGGTGCAAGCACGCGCTACCGCCAGCGCTCGGGGCCGGGTGATCAGTGAGTCAACGTCGAGCTTGCGGAAGTCATGCGTGGCTCGCAGGGCGTCGGCCGCGTCGGCGATGAAGCGGGTTCGTTCTCGCTTGAAGATGGCTGAGGAGCGGGCGAGATACCACGCGTCGTATTCGGCGGCGCTGCGCTCGCTGTCGGACTTCCACCCGGCGATGGGGATCTCTACCAAGCGTGCGGCTTGCGTCGCGACCGACGTCTTTGTTGCGCGACTGCGTGCGCGAAGTTCGCGCGCCCGGAACGGGGCCTTGGCGAAGGTGAAGAGTGCGTAGGCAATCATGCTCAGCGGACCTCCGGCGTAGCGGACGTTCGCCCGATACTCCTCATCCTTGATCGGGCGGTTGGGCTCATCGAAGCAGCGTGCCGCGGCTCTGACGATGCGGTCAGCCACCCATGGGGTCCAGCGCCTGATGTCCAGCACCGCGAGCGCAACGACGATCGGCACGAGTATTGCTGTGACCACCAGCATCAGACCGCTCCGCCGGGCTGGGGTGTCCATCGCGGCGACTTGCGCAATCGCCCGAGCAGCTGCATCTGTGTCGCCAGCGCGTCTCGTGCGAGGCTCTCGCCGAGACCGGTGAGGCTGTAAAGCCGCCGGCGGGGGCGCCCGTCGGCGCGCGGATCGATGTTCTCCCACTCGCTGCGCAGCCAGCCGGCCGCCTCGAGCCTTGCGAGCGTGTCGTAGATCGTCGTGTGGCTGAGCTCGGCCGCCCTGGCAATCTCGAGGCCATAGCGCGGGTGGGTGGAGTCCTCGGCCAGCACGGCGAAGATGCCTAGCACCGCAGCGGTGATGCGTGGCTCTCCCACAAGCCGAAGGCTAGCACTATGCCTGAATACGGCATAGGTAGGGAGCTGTGGGTTCTACAACCCCAGCGAGCGACCGACGATCTCCTTCATGATCTCGTTGGCGCCGCCGTAGATGCGCGTCACGCGGGCATCGGCGAAGGCGCGGGCGATCGGGTAGTCGAGCATGTAGCCGTAGCCGCCGAACAGCTGCAGGCAGCGGTCCACCACCCGGCCCTGCAGGTCGGTGGCCCACCACTTCGCGGTGGCGGCCTGCTCGGGGGTCAGCTCGCCGTCGTTCAGGGCCTGGGCGCAGCGGTCGACGAACACGCGACCGATCTCCACTTCGCCGTGGAGCTCGGCGAGCGTGAACCGCGAGCTCTGGAAGGAGCCCACCGGCTGGCCGAAGGCGGTGCGCTCGCGCACGTACTCGAGCGTCCACGACAGCGCGGCTTCGGCGGCCGCCACGGCGGAGGCGGCGATCGACAGGCGCTCCTGCGGGAGGTTGGAGACGAGGTACAGAAATCCCTGGCCCTCCTGTCCGAGCAGGTTCTCGACGGGCACCCGCACGTCGGTGAAGGACAGCTCGGCGGTGTCCTGGGCATGCTGGCCGATCTTCTCGAGGTTGCGCCCGCGCTCAAAGCCCTCCATGCCGCGTTCGAGGACCATCAGGCTGATCCCGCGGTGACGCTGCGAGGTGTCGGTCTTCACGGCCACGATCACCAGGTCGGCGTTGATGCCGTTGGTGATGAACGTCTTGGCGCCGTTCACCACGTAGTGCTCGCCCTCGCGCCTGGCGCTCGTGGACATCGCGGCCAGGTCCGAGCCGATCGCCGGCTCGGTCATCGCCAGCGCCGTGATCAGCTCGCCGGAGGCGATCCCGGGCAGCCAGCGCGTGCGCTGCTCCTGACCGCAGTAGGTGAGGAAGTACGGCAGGCAGATGTCGTTGTGCAGCGTTATCCCCAGCCCGAAGCTGCCGACCCCGGCGCGCTGGGTCTCTTCGCCGATCACGAGGTTCAGGCGGAAGTCCTCGGCGCCGGCGCCCCCATGGGCCTCCGGGACGGCCATGCCGAGGAAGCCGTGACGGCCCGCGAGCGCGAACACCTCCCGCGGGATGATCCCCTCGCGCTCCCACTGCCCGTAGCGGCCGTCCCCGCCCACCACCTCCCGCTCCAGGAACGTGCGGAAGCTCGCCCGGAAGTCTTCGTGGAGATCCTCGAACAGCCCACGCCTCACACATACGACCCTATCGGGGAGGAGTGCGAACCGCTCACGTCGAACAAGAGCGCCGATGAAGCGCGCAGCAACCAAGACCGCGGAGCGTCCGACCAACGGCAGCTCCCCAATCGGCGGCACCAGCGAGCACCAGAGCCTGTCCAAGTACATCCAGGCGCGCTTCGACGAGTGCTCGCGCTCGCAGAAGGACGTGGCCCAGTACATCGTCGACCACCTGGACGAGGCGGCCTTCCAGACGGCCGAGGAGCTGGCCCGTCGCGCCAACACGTCGAGCTCCACCGTCGTGCGCTTCTCCCAGGCGCTCGGCTTCGAGGGCTTCCCCGAGCTCCAGGCGGCGGCCCGCGAGGAATACCGGCGCGTCAACGCCAAGGCCGCCAAGGAGGGCGGGCCGGGCGGCGCGCCATCCTCGACGCCCCTGTTCGCGCTCGACCAGAACGAGTTCGAGGCGGCGCTGGCGGCCGACCACCTGAACGTCGAGGACACCGCCCGCAAGGTCTCGCGCAGCTCCGTGGACGCCCTCATCGAGGCGATCGTCGCCGCCGAGAAAGTGCTGGTCGCGGGCACCGACCAGATGGCTTTCTTCGCGAGCTACCTGCGCCACCTGCTGATGCTGCTGGACCTGCGCGTGGACGTCGTGGCGAGCCCCTCCCAGGAGGCGCTCAGCCGCCTCGGTCGCATCGACGAAGCCACCCTCGTCGTGGGGCTCTCGGCCGGGCGACCCCACCCCCTGGTGGTGCGCGCCATGAAGCTCGCCCGCCACCGCCAGGCGAACACCGCCGCGATCACCGACGCCACCCTCTCGGAGGTGGCCAAGCTCGCCCAGATCAAGCTCTACTACTCCTCCAACAGCCCCGCCTACGTGCGCTCGCATGCCGCTCTGCTGAGCGTGATCCAGGCCCTCGCGTACGGGGTGTATGCACGCGACACGGCCTCCTACGACGATCGGATCAAGGCCTTTCGCCTCAAGTGACGCTTCGCCCCAAGTCGTGCGTCTCGCGGCCGCTTCGCGGCGTACGAGCCGCCCGCCTCGGGGCTTCGCTTGGCGGGGCGGGTGATGTGCCGGAGCCTCATGTTTGGCTGGGGCGGGTGATGTACCGAGCCCGATGCTTGGCGGGGCGGGTGATGTACCAGGGCCCCGTGTTTGGCTGGGGCGGGTGATGTACCGGGCGCGTGGGTAGGGTTCGACGGCGATGGGGACGGCTTGGGATGCGGGTACCTACGATCGGACCAGTGCGCCTCAGCAGGCGTGGGCGGCCGATGTGTTGGCTCGGCTCGACGGGATCGCGCCGGATGCGCGCGTGTTGGATGTCGGGTGCGGCACGGGGCGCGTCACCGAGGCGCTGGCGGCGCTCGTGCCGCGGGGCCGGGTGCTGGCCATGGATGCTTCGCCGCAGATGGTGGCGCTTGCGCGCCGGCGGCTCGGGAGCAGGGTTGAGGTGTGGTGTCAGGACGCGCTCGAGATCGAGCTCGACGAGCCGGTTGACGCGATCGTGTCGACTGCGGCGTTGCATTGGGTACGCGACCACGACCGGCTCTGGATGCGATTGGCGGCGGCGCTGCGGCCGGACGGCGTGCTGGAGGTCCAGTGCGGCGGACGGGGGAACATCGACGGCGTCCGTCGCGTGATCGACGCCGTTGCGCGCGAAAGCGCGCCGGAGCTCGTCGACTTCTCCCCGTGGACGTTCGCGGGGCCCGAGGAAACCGCGTCGCGCTTGCGCCAGGCCGGCTTCACGGCCACCCGCTGCTGGCTGCAGGAGCGCCCGACCTACCCGGAGGACATGGACGCGTTCGTGCGCACGTCGATCCTGGCCGCGCACCTGGAGCGCCTGCCCGAGGAGCGTCGCGAGCCGTTCGCCGCCGGGGTCGTGGCGGGCGTGGGGCCGCCGCTGGACTACGTGCGTCTGAACGTCTCCGCCGTGCGGGGCGGGGACGGGTGAGACGGCCGGCAGGCCGTCCCGCGCGCGTAACGGGAGCGGCGCGACGCGCACCATGTCACTGAGAGGGCTCGCCACGGATGCGCGGCCCGCGGGAACGCCAGCGCGGCTGTCAAACTAAAGGACATGCGCGACGAGGCCACATTCCGGGTCAAGACCGGCCTGGCGGAGATGCTCAAGGGCGGTGTGATCATGGACGTGGTCACGCCCGAGCAGGCGAAGATCGCCGAGGATGCCGGTGCGGCGGCGGTGATGGCGCTCGAGCGGGTCCCCGCCGACATCCGCCGGGACGGCGGCGTGGCGCGCATGTCCGACCCGGAGATGATCGCCGGCATCCAGGAGACGGTGAGCATCCCCGTGATGGCCAAGGCGCGCATCGGGCACTTCATGGAGGCGCGCGTGCTGGAGGCGCTCGAGGTCGACTACGTGGACGAGTCCGAGGTGCTCACCCCCGCGGACGAGGCCAACCACATCGACAAGTGGGACTTCAAGGTGCCGTTCGTGTGCGGCGCAACCAACCTCGGCGAGGCGCTCCGGCGGATCGGCGAGGGCGCCGCCATGATCCGCTCCAAGGGGGAGGCCGGCACCGGCGACATCGTCGAGGCGGTCCGTCACATGCGCCAGATCACCGGCGAAATCCGTCGCCTGACGATGCTCGGCGACGACGAGATCGCCACCGCCGCCAAGAACCTCGCCGCGCCCCTTGACATCGTCCGGGCAGTCGCCGGCGACGGGCGCCTGCCGGTCGTGCTGTTCTGCGCCGGCGGCATCGCCACACCCGCGGATGCCGCCCTGATGATGGCCCTCGGCGCCGAAGGCGTGTTCGTGGGCTCAGGCATCTTCAAGTCCGAGGACCCGGCCACGCGGGCACGGGCGATCGTCGAGTCCACCACCCACTGGCAGGACGCCGAGCGCGTCGCCCAGGCTTCACGCGGACTCGGCACGGCGATGGTCAGCCTCGAGAGCTCCAAGCTGGAGGACGAGCAACTCCTAGCCCAACGTGGCTGGTGAGCGGCCGCCGCCGGCACCGCCTGCAAAGCTGGTGGTAGGCGTGCTGGCGTTGCAGGGCGGCTTCGACGCCCACGAGCGGATGCTCGACGGCCTCGGGGCCGACACCCGCGAGGTGCGCGTGCCGGACGACCTGGAGGGACTCGACGGCCTGATCGTGCCGGGCGGCGAGTCCACGACCATCACGCTCGGGATCGCACGCGAGGGGCTCGCCGAGCCGCTGCGCGCGCTCGCCCGCCGCGGCACGCCCATCCTCGGCTCGTGCGCCGGGCTGATCATGCTCGACCGCGACCATCTCGGCCTGATGGACATGCGCGCCGAGCGCAACGCCTTCGGGCGGCAGGTACGGAGCTTCGAGGCGGACGTCCACGTTCGCGGCATCGACGGCCCGCCCATCCACGGGATCTTCATCCGCGCCCCGTGGATCGCCCAGCACGGCGAGGACGTGGAGATCCTCGGCGAGCTCGAAGGTCACCCGGTGGCCGCACGCCAGGAACGGATGCTCGCGGTTGCCTTCCACGCGGAGCTGGGCGCCGACGATCGCCTGCATCGGCTGTTCCTGGAGCTGGTGGCCGAGCGCAGGGCGTCGCGCGAGCCGGTGCTCGCGGACGACGGGGGGGAGGGCCGCTGATGCGGGTCTCGATCTCCGTCGACGAGCTCGCCGGCGTCGCCGGTGCGCTCGTTCCGGAGCTGGAGCGTCGCGGGCACGGGGTGATCCGCCACGGAGCGCTCGCCCCGGGCGAGCGCGACGACTGGGCGTGGGCGTCGGAGGCGGCCGCCCGCGACGTCGCCGACGGGCGCGCCGAGCAGGCCATCGTGTGCTGCTGGACGGGCACCGGCGCGTCCATCGCCGCCAACAAGGTCGATGGCGTACGCGCCGCCCTGTGCGCCGACGCCCCCACCGCCGCCGGTGCCCGGCGCTGGAACGACGCGAATGTGCTTGCCCTCAGCCTGCGCACCACCTCCGCGGCGGAGCTTGGCGAGATCCTCGACGCGTGGTTCGCCGGCGAGGCCAGCGCCGAGGTCGATGACCAGGCAAACGTGGCGCACCTGGCGGCCATGGAGGAGGATCGGGCATAGGGCGTCTGCCGCCGGAGTAGGTGCCGCACGGTGCTACACTTGGGTCGTGCCCACGACCAGACCCCGTCACACGATCACCGAGACCCCGCCCGTACAGGAGGCGCTCGACGAGCTGCGCGCCAAGCTGAACGGCGAGCAGCTCGACTTCGCCGAGCTCGTGATCCTGGGTGCCCGCGCGAAGGCCCGCCGGCTGCCCGACCAGAGCGAGAAAGCCCGCAAGGCGCGCGAGGAGCTCGCCGAGTGGATTCGCAGTGGCACAGGCCCCAAGCTGGACATCACCGCAGCCGAAGAGGTCAAGTACCTCGGGCAGATCGCCAACTACGACGAGTAGCGTGCTGCTGCTCGACAACTCCGCATGGGGACGGTTGCTCCAGGGCGTCGTTCCCAAGGCGCGGGCGGAGACAATCGCGGCGCTGACGGAAGCCCGCGAGATCGCCGTGTGCTTGCCGTTCGTGCTCGAGGCCGGCTTCTCGGCCCGCTCGCTCGGGGATCGGAAGGCGCTCATGGCGCGTTTGGACGAGCTGCCCCGCGTCGCCCTTGACGGCGAGGTCGAACGCCTCGCCTCCCGGGCGCAGTACGAGCTCACCGAGGTCGGCCATCACCGGGTCGCGCCCGTCGATGTGATGATCGCCGCGTGTGCCCACCGGGCTGAAGCCGGCGTGCTGCACTACGACCGCGACTACGACGTTCTGGCCGAGCACACCAGCCTGCTGTTCGACAGCGAGTGGCTGGCGCCGGCCGGCACGCTGTAGCCGTGGACGCGAGATGGTCCGCTACCGGCGTGTGCTCGCCAGCGCTCGGACAGCACACGGGACGTGTGCGCCCCGGAACAGGTCTCACTCGAGCTGCTCACTCGACTTGGTCTGAGAGGTTCCCCGGTTTGTCGTCCCCGGGCATCTCCGTCGTCGTCATAACCAGCTTCTTCGGGCACGCACGGGACGTCGTCTTGAACGTGCCCGACAGCGTGATTTCAAGCGGTCCGTTGAGCGTGTCCGTGGCCTTCACGTGTTCGCTGCTGTATGTGCCGCAGGTGAACGCCAGCATCACGTCCCCCACCAGCGAGCCCTTCCCATTCACCCCCAGCTCGAGCTTCCAGGGGGCACCGAGCACGGTCACGTGTTCGCCGAAGCAGGTTTCTTCCTCGCCGTTTTCGAACAGCGAGAGCGCGCTGGCGCGGAATTCGTCGGTGCGCTGATCGTTGATTTGGATTTCGGCACTCAGCACGCCGTCGCAACTGAAGGTCTCGTGCAGCGTTGGGAAGAAGAAGTCGATGCCGTTGAAGCCATCGAACTGGCCCGGCGCCGGCGGCTCGACCGAGGCGTGCTGGGGATCGGAGACGTTGAGGATCTTCGGTGAGGCGAAGGCGGTACTCGCCGACATCGCCGAGAGCGTCAACACGGCTGCAACCAGGCTGAGCTTGCGAATGCGGTCCATCGCGTTCTTCTCCCTTGCTCGGGTTGCGGACGACAGGCGCGTCGGCCGCGACGAGGGCATGATCGCAGAAGACATCGCCGCCCGGCCAGCACTCTCCTCGCACCGCTACGCGCGGATGCCCGCGGGCGGGCTCGCCCTCTCACGCCGCCCCGAAGCGCACCACGCCATCCTTCTCTTCCTCTACGACCGCCCCGTCGCGCAGCAGCAGATCGACGTGCCCGAGCACCTCTGACAGCGTCAGGAACGCCTGGGTGACCGCCACGTTGCCCCACAGCTCCTGGGCGATCTCGTGCGCCGTCCGCGGCTCGGTGGCGATCAGACGGCCGATCTTCTCCGCCCGGCGGCGGTGCAGGCGAAAGCGCTCGTCGATCAGCCGGGCGTGATCCGTGATCGGGCGACCGTGCCCGGGCAGCACCAGCGAGAGCTCCATCGCCCGCGTCTTCTCGAGCGAGTCGATGTACGTCAACAGCGCCTGCGGGCGTGGACCGTCGTATGCCGTCTCGCTGCTCGCCCCCAACGGGCGCGCCAGCAGCGGGTTCGACGAGATGTGCGCGATCAGGTGATCGGCCGCCAGCATGATCGACCGGGACTCGTCCACGAGCACCGTGTCCGACGGGCTGTGGCCGGGGCGGTGGAGCACCCGCAGCGTGCGATCGCCCAGCTCGAGCGCGCTGCCGTCCGCCAGCGGGCGGGTCACCTGCACCGCCGAGCCCCATGCGCGAAAGCCCGCCGACACCGCCCGCAGCACCGTCACCACTTCCGGCGGGATGCCGTGGCGCAGCATCAGACGCTCCGCGAACAGGTCGTCGAGCTCGGCCTCCTGGCCGTAGCTGGCGAGGAACGGCGCGACCGCGTCGAGCGCCGCCACCTCCGCGCCCGAGCGGCGCGCCAGGATCGCCGCCAGGCCGAAGTGGTCGATGTGCTGGTGGGTGATCACCAGCAGCTCGAGGTCCTCGACCCTGTGACCGCGCGCCGCCAGCGCCTGCTCGAGCTCGTCCAGCGCCTTCGCCGAGTTCGGTCCCGAGTCCACCAGCGTCAGCGGCGAGTCCTCGATCAGGTACGCGTTCACCCGCCCCACCATGAACGGCGTGGGGATCGCCAGCCGGTGGATGCCCGCCTCGGCCGCCACCGCCAGCGCCCGCTCGGCCTCCCGCTCTTCGCGCTCGCGCGCCCGGAGCTCGCCGGCGGGGGGCTCGCCGTCGCTCACGACCCGGGCGAGCGGATCAGCGCGAGCACCTCGTCGCGGCGGCGTTCCATGTCCTCGCGGGAGACGAGCGACTCCAGGCACAGGCGCAGCAGCGGCTCGGTGTTCGACGCGCGCACGTTGAAGTGCCAGTCCTCGTAGTCGATCGAGATCCCGTCCAGGCGCTCCTGGCGGGCATCGGCGTAGCGCGCCGCGATCTCCTCCATCTTCGCCTGCTGGTCGGCCACCTCGGAGTTGATCTCCCCGGAGATGAAGTACCGCTCGCGATACGGCGCCAGCAGCTCGGACATGCGCGCGCCCTGCTTGCACAGCAGCTCCAGCACCAGCAGGGCGGGCAGCGTGCCCGAGTCCGCGCAGTAGAAGTCGCGGAAGTAGTAGTGCCCGGAGACCTCCCCGCCGAACAGCGAGCCCTCCTTGCGCATGCGCGTCTTGAAGAACGCGTGGCCCACGCGGTTCACGTACGGGATGCCGCCCGCGCTCCTCACGGTGTCGGGCACCGCCCACGAGGCGCGCACGTCATACAGGATCGCTTCGGGGTGCGATGGATCGGTCCGCTTGCCCAGCAGCGACTGCGCCAGCAGCGCCGTCAGGAAGTCCCCGTCCACGAACTGGCCCGTGTCGTCGATGAAGAAGCAGCGATCGGCGTCCCCGTCCCACGCGATGCCGAGATCCGCGCCGCTCGTGCGCACCTGCTCGACGATGAAGCGCCGGTTCTCCTCGAGCAGCGGGTTGGGCTCGTGGTCGGGAAAGCTTCCGTCGGGCGTCCAGTAGGTCTCCGTCAGCTCCAGGCCGAGGCCCTCGAGCAACGGTCCCACCATCGGCCCCGCCATGCCGTTGCCCCCGTCCACCACCACCTTCAGGGGTCCTCCGCTGCGGGAGCGGATCGTCTCGGGGTCGATGAAGCGGAGCGCCGCCGCCTGGAACTCCTCGTACAGGTCGACCTCCTCCACGCTGCCCGTGCCCGTGCCGGTGGTGCCGAGCGCCGGCGCCGCCGATGCGCCGCCCAGTTCCGCCTCGATCTCGCGGCGGATGTCCTGGATGCCTTCGTCCCCGGACAGCGCTATCGCCCCTTCGCGCACGAGCTTCGCGCCCGTGTACGCCTTGGGGTTGTGCGAGGCGGTGCACATCAGCCCGCCGTCGAGCTCGCGCGAGCCGACCAGGAAGTAGAGCATCTCGCTGCCCACCTGGCCCGCGTCGATCACATGGGCTCCCGCTCCCGTGAGGCCGTCGCGGTAGCGCGCCGCGAGCTCCGGGGCGCTGAGGCGCATGTCGCGGCCGAGGCCCACGCGCAGCTCGTCCACCGGCTTGCCGGCCAGCCCGGCGAGCACGCGCGCGAACGCGCGGCCGATCCGCTCCGCCAGGTCGCCGTCGATCTGCTCGCCGTAGAGGCCACGAATGTCGTAGGCCTTGAAGATGTCGGGCGTGCCGGTGGCGCTCATCGCCCGGGCATCCTATGTCGCTGCGGGCGCACCCGGCCGGACCGCGCGCGCGCAGCCACCTGCGCGTGCCGGATTCGTAGACTGTGCGTGTGTCCGGGCACTCCAAGTGGGCGAGCATCAAGCACAAGAAGGCGATCGTCGACTCGCGCCGCGGCGCGCAGTTCTCCAAGCTCACGCGCGCCATTACCGTCGCCGCCCGCGACGGCGGCGGCGATCCCGTCGGCAACCCCGCGCTCGACCTGGCCATCCGCAAGGCCAAGGAGGCGTCGATGCCCAAGGACAACATCGAGCGCGCCATCGCCAAGGGCACCGGCGAGGGCGGCGAGGCGGACGCGATCGAGAGCGTGCTCTACGAGGGCTACGGGCCGGGCGGGGTGGCCGTGCTCGTGGAGGCCCTCACCGACAACCGCAACCGCACCGGCGCGGACGTCCGTCACGCCTTCTCCAAGAACGGCGGCAACCTCGGCGAGCCGGGCTCCGTCGCCTATCTGTTCGACAAGAAGGGCACCATCGTGATCGACGGTGGGCGCTACTCAGAAGACGAGTTGATGCTCGCCGTCGACGCCGGCGCCGAGGACATCGTCACCGACGAGGACGTGTTCGAGGTGATCACCGAGCCCGCCGACTTCACCGCCGTGCGGGCGGCCCTCGAGGACGCCGGCGTGGAGATCGAGAGCGCCGAGCTCGCCTACCGTCCATCCAGCCTCGTGCCCGTCGACGAGGGCCAGGCCGGCAAGCTCATGCGCCTGATCGACTCGCTCGAAGACAGCGACGACGTCAGCGCCGTCCACGCCAACTTCGACGTGTCCGCCGACGTGCTCGAACGCGTTGCCGGCTAGAGGGTGGCGCAGCCGGCAGGATGCCGGCCAGCCGGGCTCCTCTTTCTCGATCCCAACGACGCCCGCTGGCGGCGCCCGCGGCGTGCGCGACGAGCCGGCCGGTGCGCGACCACCGGTGGCGATCCTGTGCGGGGGCCGGGGCACGCGGCTGCAGGAGCGCACCCGCGCGATCCCCAAGCCGCTCGTCGAGATCGGCGGGGTGCCGATCGTCGGGCACGTCATCGAGCTGTACCTCGCCCAGGGGTTCCGCCGCTTCCTGCTGGCCACCGGCTACCGCGGCGAGCTGATCGAGCGGTTCGCCGCCACGCACCCATGGCCGGCGGGCGTGCGCGTCGAATGCGTGGACACTGGCCTCGACACGCCCACCGGCGGGCGCCTGAAGTCGCTCGCGCCGCTCCTGTGCGACCACGAGCTGTTCTGCGCCACCTACGCCGACGGTCTCGCGGACATCGACCTCGACGCCCTGCTGGCGTTCCACCGCGCCCACGGAGCGCTCGCGAGCATGACCGTCGTGCGCCCGCGGCTGCAGTTCGGGGTCACCGAGCTCGACGGCGACGGGCGCGTGACGGGCTTTCGCGAGAAGCCCACCAGCGAGCACTGGATCAACGGCGGCTTCTTCTGCTTCGCCGCCGGCGTGCTCGACTACCTCGAGCCGGACAGCGTGCTCGAGCACGCGCCGCTGGAGCGCCTGGCCGCTGCCGGGGAGCTGCGGGCGCGGCGCCACGAGGGCTTCTGGGAGTGCATGGACACCTACAAGGACGCCGTCGCGCTCAACGACCTGTGGGCGTCGGGGCAGGCGCCGTGGCAGCGTCGGCCGGGGTACGTCACCATATGAGCACGATGGCCGACTGCACGCACCTCGACTCGGTCGAGTTCCTCGAGCTTCCCGACGAGGTGGCCGGCTGCGAGGAGTGCCTGGCCAGCGGCGGGCGCTGGGTGCACCTGCGGATGTGCCAGAGCTGCGGGCACATCGGCTGCTGCGACAGCTCGCCCGGGCGCCACGCCACCGCTCACCACGGTGCCACGGGGCATCCCATCATGCGCTCGGCCGAGCCCGGCGAGGACTGGAGCTGGTGCTTCGAGGATGAGCTGATGATGCGCCTGAGCGCGTCCTGAAGCGCGGCGCTCGAGTGACGCCTCAGCCGCCGCCGCGCCGCGCCCGGAACAGCGCCACCGGCTCGCGGATCCCGCGCAGCCGCCGCTCGCCCGCGTAGGACCAGCGGTAGCCGTCCTGGACGGCCTCGCGCACGTCGCGCTCGACCAGCACGCTGCCTGGCCGGGCGACGCCCGTGATGCGGCTCGCGAGGTTCACCGGTCGCCCGAACCAGTCGCCCGCGCGCGGCAGCGCCATCCCCAGCGCCGCGCCCGCGCGCAACTGCGGGAAGTCCTCGCCCTCGGCGTCCGCCGCGTCGATCAGCTTGAGCGCCGCGTCCAGCAGCAGCTCGGGTGCGGGCGAGGTCAGCATCGCCGCGTCGCCGATCGTCTTCACCAGCCGCACCGGCGGCTCGGCGGCGTCGGCGGCGAGCGTTTCCAGGCGCACCGCCAGGTGCCCCAGCTCGTCCGGCGGCACTTCCTCGCCCAAACGGGTGAAGCCCACCAGGTCGGCGAAGCACACGGCCACCTCGCGTGAGCCGGGCAGGCGTCCCCCCAGGCGCTCGAGCTCGTTGACCACCGTGCTTTGGGTGGCGTGGCGCAGGTGCAGCGCGAGCATGCTGCTGATCAGCGGGTCGACCAGCGGGTACAGAACCCCGGCCGCGGTCGCGTAGCTGTGGGCGAGCTCCGACTCGCTCATCCCGGGCTCGAGCACCAGTTTGAGCGGCAGCGCGCGCAGGCTTTCGGCAGCCTGCCCGAGACCCCGGCCGAGCACGCGCAGGAGGTCGAGCATGTCCTCGTCGGAGATGCCCGCGTTGCGCGCCACGAGGGTCATGCGCGCGGTCTCGATCTCCGCGTCCGTGTACACGGCCTCACCGGGCTCGGGGATCGGCAGCCCCATCGCCCGCCGCGCCGCCAGCAGGAACTCCTCGGTGATGCCGCTGCGCTCGGCCACCTCGGCCGCGGTGTAGCGCTCGGGGCTGCCGATCACGCGGTCGGCCGCCAGGTACAGGATCGTGCCGCTGGCCGTCGAGCGGCGCAGCTCGGACAGCGACACGCCTTCGCCGGCAAGCTGCGCGAGCAGGGCCTCGCGCTCCGCCCGCGCCGGGCCCTCGAGCCCATCGAGCAGGCCCTCGCGGGCGAAGTCGAGCGGCGCGGGTTGCCCAGGCGGGTCGAGGTCCATCGGAATCTGAGCCTATGGCACCGGGCAGGTAACCCCGTGTGGAGCGCAGGCAGGCGTCCGGTGGCGGGCGCAGAATCAACGACCGTGATCGTTCTCGGCATCGACCCGGGCCTCGCCAGCACCGGCTACGGCGTGGTCGAGCGCCGCGACGGGCGGCTGCTGGCGCTGGACGGTGGCGTGATCGCCACGCGCGCGGGGCTCGCGCCCGAGCGGCGCCTGACAGAGATCCACGCTTCCGTGGACGCGCTGCTCGGCGAGCACCAGCCGCACGCCGTGGCACTCGAGCAGCTCTACTTCGGCCAGAACGTGCGCACCGCCTTCGCAGTGGGGCAGGCACGTGGCGTGGTGCTGCTGGCCGCCGGCCAGCACGGGCTCCCGTGCGCCGGCTACACCCCCCAACAGGTCAAGGCCGCCGTCTGCGGCAACGGACGGGCGCACAAGGACCAGGTCGCGCGGATGGTGCAGGCGCTGCTCGGCCTGGCCGACGAGCCGCACCCCGACCACGCGGCCGACGCGCTCGCGGTGGCCGTCTGCCACGTCAACTGCGCGCCGTTCGCGACGGCGCTTGCCGGCGCCGCGGCCGGAGCACCGGCGTGATCGCGCTGCTGCGAGGCGAGGTCGCGGTGCGCGGGGCCGATCACGTGGTGGTCCTCAGCGGCGGTGTCGGCTACCGCGCGGCGGTGTCGGCGCACACGCTCGCGCAGGTCCCCCCGATCGGCCAGCAGGTGACGCTGCACACGCACCTGATCGTGCGCGACGACGCGCTCGCGCTGTACGGCTTCCAGGGCGAGCTCGAGCGCGAGCTGTTCCTGATGCTGCTGTCCGTGCAGGCTGTCGGCCCCAAGGTGGCGCTCGCCGTGCTCTCGGGCGGTGTGCCCGCGGAGCTGATCGCCGCGCTCGCCGCCGGCGATGCCGGACGCTTTCAGGCCGTCCCGGGCATCGGCAAGCGCACCGCCGAGCGCATCATCGTCGAGTTGCGCGAGAAGGTCGCAGCGATGGATTTCCGTCTGCCCGGCGCCGAGGAGCCGGCCCCGCGCACGCCGATCCTCGCGCGTCGCGGGCAGGCGCAGGACTCGATCCCGCCCGCGCTGCTGGCGCGCGAAGGACTGTTGGAGCTCGGCTACGCGCCCGCGGAGGCGCAGGAGCTCCTGCTCGACGCCGAGGGTGAGACCGCCGAGGAGCTGATCGCCGCCGCCCTCCGTCTCTCGCGCGTGCCATGACCGACGCCGTGGCCCGCATCCAGACGCCATACCTGCTCGAGGAGGACGAGCTCGACCGCTCGCTGCGGCCGCGACGTCTCGACGAGTTCGTCGGCCAGGAGACGCTGCGCGAGCAGCTGGCGGTGTCGATCGAGGCGGCCAGCGCGCGGGGCGAGGCGCTCGACCACGTGCTGCTGGCGGGACCGCCGGGGCTCGGCAAGACCTCGCTCGCGCAGATCCTGTCCGCCGAGCTGGAAGTCCCGTTCGTGCAGACCGCCGGACCGGCGCTCGAGCGCAAGGGAGACATAGCCGCCTTTCTGACGGCGCTCGAGCCGCGCAGCGTGTTCTTCGTGGACGAGATCCACCGCCTCGCGCGCACGCTCGAGGAGACCTTCTACCCGGCGATGGAGGACCGCCGGCTGCCGATCACCGTGGGACAGGGCGCCGGGGCGCGCGTGGTGACGCTCGAGCTGCCGCCGTTCACGCTCGTCGGCGCGACCACGCGCACCGGCCTGCTGACGACGCCGCTGCGAGACCGCTTCGGCATCCAGGCGCGCCTGGAACCGTATGTGACGGCTGAGCTGGCGACGATCGTGCGCCGCTCGGCGGCGATCCTGGAGATCGAGCTCGAGGACGGCGGCGCGCTCGCGATCGCCGCCCGCAGCAGGGGCACCCCGAGGGTCGCCAACAGGCTGCTCAAGCGCGTGCGCGATTTCGCCCAGGTGCGCATGGAGGGCGTCGTCAGCGCGGACGCCGCCCACGCGGCGCTCGAGCTGCTGGAGGTCGACGAGCGCGGGCTCGACCGTCTCGACCGCGAGATCCTGAGCGTGATCTGCGTGAAGTTCGACGGCGGGCCCGTGGGACTGTCGACGCTGGCCGTCGCCGTCGGCGAGGAGCAGGACACGATCGAAGACGTATACGAGCCTTATCTCCTGCAGGAGGGGCTGATCAAGCGCACGCCCCGCGGGCGGGCGGCCACGCCCGCGGCCTACGAGCACCTCGGCCTGGAGGCGCCCGCACCGAGGGGCCCCGCGCTGTTCTAAGGCGCCTCGTCGGCTGGCCCCAAGTACTCTGTGTGGGGACACCATGACCCACCCGTTCATCTGCCCCAACTGCGGTCACCGCACGAGCGAGCTCGATCGCAACATCGGCTTCACCCGCCAGCCCAAGGGTTGCGCCAAGTGCGGCTTCGCCTTCCTGTTCGAACTGCTCGACGACTACTACCCCGCGCCAGACGCCGCCTTCTTCGTGTGCGACGGCGAGGGGCGGGTGGTCGGCTGCGGCAAGAACTCCTTCGCCTTCACCGGGCTCGAGGAGGAAGAGGTGATCGGCCAGCGCGTCGAGCAGGTGCTGGGGCTGAGCTTCGCCAACGGCGATGACCCGGTGGCGACCGTGCTGGAGTGGGGTGTGCGCAAACTCGAGGTGCCCGTGCGGGTCAGCGGCGAACGCGACGTAGCGGCCAGCGCGAAAGCGGACATGTTCCCCGCCTATGACGACGACGGCGGTCTTTTGCTCGTCCTTACCCCCGACAAGTAGGCTGGGCCAATGCCCGGCCGGCCAACCGCGCCCGGAGGGCGAGACGCCCAAGAAGACGCGGGGCCGCCGGCCCCGCGGATGTATTCTCAAAGACGATGACCGACCGCCGCCGCAACACGCTCGTCCTGCTCCTGGTAGCGGGCCTGGTCGCCGCGTCGCTGGTGGTGATCGCGACCAAGCCCACGCGCCTGGGGCTGGACCTCAAGGGCGGCGTCGAGCTCGTCTATCAGGCGCGGCCCACGGCGCAGTCCAAGGTCGACTCGGAATCGCTCGAACGGGCGATCAACATCATGCGCACGCGCGTCGACCAGCTCGGCGTCGCGCAGCCGGAAATCCAACGCTCGGGCGCCGACGAAATCGACGTGGCGCTGCCCGACGTCAGCAACGCTGAACGCGCCCAGGACGAGGTCGGCAAGACCGCTCAGCTGTTCTTCTACGACTGGGAGCCGAACGTGATCGGAGCCAGCGGCGAACCCGCGCCCAGCGAAGGCACGGTGACCGGCGACACGACCAGCACCGGTCCGGGTGGCGTGACCGCCGGGCTGCCCGAGTACCAGGCGGTCCTGCGGGCGGCCAAACGCAAGCCGATCCTGCCGCCCAAGAACAGCGATCTCGTCTCGCTGCAGCCCGGGTGCACCGCCGAACAGAAGGAAAACTGCATCTACGGGAGCTGGTACCTGCTCGACACCGCGCACGAAAAGGTCCTGCGCGGCCCCGAAGAAACCGAACACAACCTGTACACGGACCTGCCCACGCCCCCCAAGGGCGCGAAGCTCAAGGCCGTCCACGTCAATCCCGGGACCGTCGTCATCGAGGCCCATGCGGCGGAAAGCAACGCCGGCAAGGTGACCAACCCCTCGCCCAACAGCTACTACGTGCTCAACGACAACCCCGTGCTGACCGGCAGCGACATCACCAACCCCACGCAGAGCTTCGACGAAGGCGCGGGCGGCAGCGGCCAGCCGAACGTCAGCTTCGGCTTCACCTCGCACGGCAAGAAGGTGTTCGAACAGGTCACCAAGGAAATCGCCCACCGCGGCCAGGAAGCGCAGCTTCCGGGGGTCTCGCACGAAGCCGCGCTGCAGCACTTCGCGGTGATGCTCGACAACCAGCTCATCACCGTGCCCTCGATCGACTTCACGCAGTACCCGGAAGGGATCGACGCCTCCACCGGCTCGGAGATCTCCGGTGGCTTCACCATCACCTCGGCGCAGAACCTCGCCAGCGAGCTGCAGTCGGGCGCCCTGCCCGTGAAACTGCTGCTGATCTCGCGCTCGCAGGTGTCCGCCACACTCGGCAAACAGGCGCTCGAACAGGGCCTCATCGCCGGACTCGCCGGCTTCCTCGTGGTGTGTCTGTTCCTGCTCTTCTTCTACCGCGTGCTCGGGCTGATCGCGGTCGGCGGCCTGACGATCTACGGCATCTACTTCTTCGCGCTCGTCAAGCTGATCCCGATCACGCTCACGCTGCCCGGCATCGCCGGCCTGATCCTCACGATCGGTGTGTGCGCGGACGCCAACATCGTCATCTTCGAGCGCGTCAAGGAGGAGATCCGCGGCGGCAGATCGATCGTCTCCGGGATCGCCAGCGGCTACAAACACGGCTTCGCGGCGATCGTGGACGCCAACGTGGTGACCTTCATGACCGCCTTCATCCTGTTCGCGCTGGCGACCGCCGAAGTCAAGGGCTTCGCCTTCATGCTCGGCATCGGCACGCTCGTGTCGCTGTTCACCGCCGTGCTCGCCACGCAGGCGGCGCTCGGCGTGATGAGCCGCTCGCGGGCGGTCTCGCACCCGGCGCTGCTGGGGGCCACCAAGCGGCGCGGAACCGGTTGGCGTGGCTTCGACTTCATGGGCGCCTCCAAGTGGTTCTTCTCGATGTCGGGGACCATCCTGCTGATCGGCGCGCTCGCGATCGGCGGCAAAGGCCTGAACTTCGGCATCGACTTCAAGTCCGGGACCCGCATCCAGACCGCTTTCATCAGGTCCGTGAGCGAGAGCGAAGTGGCCTCGGCGATGTCGGCGGCCGGCTACTCCAACGCGCAGGTCCAGAAGTTCACGAACGCCAGCATCGGCGGCTCGGGCTACCAGATCTCGACCAAGACGCTCAAGCCCGAAGCGCTCGACAAGGTCCAGTCGCTGCTGAACACGAAGTTCGGCAACGGGCCCAACGCGCCGGGCACGAAGGACTTCTCCTCGACCTCGATCGGACCCACGTTCGGGAAAACCATCGCCAACAGCGCGGTCATCGCGATCATCGCCTCGCTGCTCGTCATCTCCGCCTACATCGCCCTGCGCTTCGAGTGGAAGTACGCGGTGCCCGTGCTGATCGCGCTGATGCACGACCTGCTGATCACGGCCGGGGTCTACTCGCTCACGGGGAGGGAAGTCACGACGGCGACGGTCGCCGCTCTGCTGACGATCCTGGGGTACTCGCTGTATGACACGATCATCGTGTTCGATCGTGTGCGCGAGAACGTCCCGCGGATGCCGCGGGCCGCCTTCTCGCAGATCGTCAACCGCTCCATGTCCGAGGTGCTCACGCGCTCCCTGGCGACGAGCTTCTGCACGCTGCTGCCGGTCGTCTCGCTGCTCCTGTTCGGCGGCGAAACGCTCAAGAACTTCGCGTTCGCGTTGATGATCGGCATCGCCTCCGGCGCGTACTCCTCGATCTTCATCGCCTCACCCGTGCTCCAGCACTGGAAGGAGCGCGAGCCGGGCTACAGGCAGCGGCGGGCACGCATCGTGCGCGAACTGGGCGTCGTGCCTGCCTACGCCACCACGGCGACAGGCGCGCCCGAGGACGTGGAGCCGATGCGCAAGCGCAGGCGCACGCGCAGCGGCAGCCTGGCCTCGCCCGAGGCGCCCGGCGAGCAGATCTCACGCGACGAGTTCAGGGAACTGGTCGCCGACCTCGACGTGGATGGCGCCGGCAACGGCGAGGCCACCCACCCGCCCGCGCCCACCCGCGGGCGGAGCGCGCGCACGGCCGCACCCGAGGCGAGCGCCACGGTGGCGCCGCCCGCCGCGCCGGCGTCCTCGCCGGCTGAGGAGCAGGACCCCACCGCCGACCTCACACCCGAGGACCTCGTGCTCAAGGAAGAGCGCAAGCCGCGCCAGAAACGCCCGCGCAACCGCCGGCATGGGAGGTCGCGCTGATGGGCCTGCTCGGCTGGGTGATGATGGGCCTCGCGGTCTGGCACTACACGATCTGGCTGCCCGACCGCTTCTGGGGCGGGATCGTCGGTGCGCTCATCGGCTCGCTCGTCGGAGCGGTCATCTTCGGCCTGCTCGTGTACGGCGTCAAAGTCTCCGCCCTCACCATCCCCGGTGAAAAGGAGACGGACATCGCCGTCGTCCTGTATGCCGTCCCCGGTGCGCTCATCGGGATGGCGCTCGTGTACGTCGAGGGCGTGCGCCGCGAACGCGCGGCGACGCAGCTCGTCCCCGAGTAGCGCCCGCCCGAACGCGGGCGATGGCAAGGCACAGCTCGCCTGAGCGCGAGCGAAGCCGGTGGCCGTGCGACCAAGCGCACGGGTTCACAGCGCGTGTGTGCACAAAGCAGCCACACATGACAAAACAGTTACACGCAGGTGCGCGAAGCATTCACACAGATGGATTGCGTAGTATCACGCCGACGACGCGCGCGGGAAGGCCCACGGGTGCGAACGCTAACGACTGGGAGGCAAGATGATTGGAAAGATTCCTACCTGCCCTGCAAGGTTGCTGACCGCGGTTCTCGCGATCGGCGGGCTGCTGGCAATCGGCTCCGGGGCAGCGAGCGCAATGACGCCCACAGTGGTCTACAGCAACACGAACACCGTGTCCGCCACGGTGAACGGGTTCCCGAACCAGGACACCTTCTCGCTGGATTCTGAAAACTTCCCGATAGGAGGGATGGTGGAGTTCTCGCCGCGGCCGGGAACCCTCAAGAGCCTGACCACACAGGTTGACAGCTTCACCTGTGAACACGGCGTGTACAGCCTCGAAAACTGCCTCACGCTCCACCCGACCAAGAAGTTCCACTACCAGATGACGGCGAGCGTCTACGAAGTCGGGCCGCACAACGAAGCACTCGGCTCGCCGATCGCAACCTCCACTGAGACCCTCAAACTTCCGTTCCGTCCCACGACGGACACGACCTGTCCCGCGACCGTCGAAGGCAAGGGCTTTGCCCCGAACTGCGATGTGGGCGGCGTCCTCGCCACCGTCACGTTCAAGAAGTTCACGCCCGCGGCTGTTCTTCCCGAAAAGGCGATCATCCTGCTCAACAGCACTTCGGAGAACAGCCCGAGCGACATCGTCAACGTCGGCCTGCAGGCCTCGTACAAGGAATTCAAGAACGGCGAATTCGTCGAAGAACCGGCTGCCGATGGTGGCGTGCCCTCGGTGGGCAGCGACCCGCTCCCCGAAGCCATCTTCACCCAGGGACTGCTGAACGCGGGATCCGACTGGCAGGGCTACCAGCCCGTGTTCTCGGTTCTCGCCGTCCAATAGCGGGTGAGCCGCCGCGCGTTGCGATGAGGCGAGCGGCGGCCCGAGCGCTCATGTAGGCGTACCGGTCAAGTGGGGCCCCCGATGGCGGGGCCCCACTGCTTCCGTCCCATCCTGCCCGTAGTCTCGCCGCGTGCGCCCGTCCCGCTTCGAGATCGCCGAGTGTCCCGTCGAGGATGTCCGGCGCCTGGAGCGCGAGCTGGGAGTGAGCGGGCCGCTCGCGCAGGTGCTGGTGCGCAGGGGCATGGCCGAGACGGCGCACGCCCGTAGCTTCCTGGACGCGCGCGAGGAGCATCCCCCGCAGGCGTTCGCCGGCATCGAGCAGGCGGTGGCGCTCGTCCTTAGCCACCTGGCGTCCGGTTCGTCGATCACCATCCACGGCGACTACGACGTCGACGGCATCTGCTCGACGGCCGTGCTGGTGCGCGCGCTGCGCTCGCTCGGGGCAGACGTCGACTTCTATCTGCCCGATCGCGCACGCGACGGCTATGGGCTGAACGTCGGCACGGTGCAGCGGCTCGCCCAGCGTGGGCCGGGCCTGCTGATCACGGTCGACTGCGGCGTGAGCGCCGTCGAGGAGGTCGCCGCCGCGCGGGCGCTGGGGATGGATGTGCTCATCACCGACCACCATGCCCCGCGCGCCGACGGGAGACTGCCGGACGCGCCGATCGTGCACCCACGCCTGTGCGGGTACCCGTGTGCGGAGCTGTGCGCGACCGCGGTCGCGCACAAGCTGGCTCAGGCGCTGCTCGAGGCGGCTGCGCGCGGGGACGCCGGGTCCGAGCTGGCCGCGTGCGCATGCGATCGGCGCACGCGCGAGGCGTTGGCGGAGGATCTCGATCTGGTGGCGCTGGCGACGATCGCCGACGTCGTGCCGCTGCTGGGCGAGAACCGCACGCTCGTGCGTCGCGGTCTGCGAGCGTTGGCGGGCACGAGCAAGCCGGGTCTCCGTGCGCTGATGGCCGTCGCCGGGGTCGACCCGAGCCGGCTCGGCGAGCGCGCGGTGGCGTTCGCGCTCGCGCCCCGCTTGAACGCCGCCGGGCGCCTGTACCACGCCGACGCGGGCCTCGAGCTGGTCCTCACGGCCGACGCCCGGCGTGCGGCGCAGATCGCGGATGAGCTCGACCGCGCCAATCGCGAGCGTCGAGCGCTGGAGCGCGGCATCCGCTTCCAGGCGGAAGCGCAGATGGCGGAGCTCGGAGAGCGAGCCGCGTACGTGCTCAGCGGCGAGGGCTGGCACCCGGGCGTGATCGGGATCGTCGCTTCACGCCTGGTCGAGCAAAGCGCTCGCCCGGTCGTCCTGATCGCGCTCGACGCAGACACCGGCAAGGGCTCCGGGCGCAGCGTCGAGGCCTTCGATCTGCTCGCCGGCCTCAGCGCCTGCGAGCAGCACCTGGGCCGCTACGGCGGTCACCGCGCGGCCGCGGGTCTGGAGATCGAGCGCCGGCGCGTGGACGAATTCGCCAGCGCCCTGTGCGTGTACGCAGAGACCGTGCAGCGCCCGCAGGATCTGGTGGCGGTGGAGCGCGTTGACGCGGTGCTCGCGGGCGAGGATCTCGGCATGCCACTCGCCGAGGAGCTGCAGGCGCTGGCCCCGTTCGGCCGCGGCAACCCCGGCGTCTCGCTGATGCTCGACGGCGCGAGCTTCACCGACGTGCGGCCCATGGGCGAAGGCAAGCACGTGCGCTTCACCGTCGAGGCGGGTGGCGTGCGCGCCCGCGCGGTGGCGTTCGGAACGGGTGGACGCCTGCCCCTGCCCGCCCGCGGCAGCGCCGATCCGCCGGCCGGCGAGATGCAGGCGACGTTCACGCTCGAGGTCAACGAGTGGAACGGGGTGAGCGAGCCGCGCCTGGTGCTCCGCCGCGCGCAGTGGCCCGAGCGAAGCGAGCCAGCCGAGCGCGAGGAGCTCGCGCTGTTCGCACTCCCCTGAACCAGACCTTCAATCAACGCTGAGCGTCCCCTACCCTTAGGTCATGGCCATCGCCGAAGATCCGAAGCCCACGCCCGGACGGGGTGTCACCGACGAGCTCGCCGTGAGCGAGGTCGCCGACGCCGTGGCCCGCCTGCACGGGTCCGCCGCGCAGCCGCCGGCCAAGACGCCGGTCGAGCCGGCATCGCTCGACGCCGCGCCCACGCCGGCGCTCAGCGCTTCAGAGCGGCGTCTGCTGGGCGACCTGTTCGCGATCGTCTCCGAGCACGCGGCCGACTCGGCGGTGCAGATCGATCGCACGCGCGTCCAGGACGCGTTCGTGTTCGCCTGCGAGCACCACGCCGATCAGCGGCGCAAGTCCGGCGAGGACTTCATCGTGCACCCGGTCGGCGTCGCGCGCATCTGCGCGAGCATGCGCCTGGACACAGAGACACTGTGCGCGGCGCTCCTGCACGACACCGTCGAGGACACCTCGGCCTCGATCGAGGAGGTGCGCGAGCGCTTCGGCGAGGACATCGCGGGGGTGGTCGACGGGGTGACCAAGCTGACCGGCATCACCTTCCAGTCGCGCGACGAGGCGCAGGCCAACAACTACCGCAAGATGATGGTCGCGATGGCCAGCGACCCGCGGGTCATCCTCATCAAGCTCGCCGACCGCCTGCACAACATGCGCACGATCGACGCGATGCCTAAACAGAAGCAGATGGAGAAGGCCCGCGAGACGCTCGACATCTACGCGCCGCTCGCCCACCGTCTGGGCATCCACGCGATCAAGTGGGAGCTCGAGGATCTCGCGTTCGCGACGCTGCACCCGCGCAAGTACCAGGAGATCAAGGGGCTCGTCGCCCAGCAGCGCAACGAGCGCGAGCACTACGTCGCAGAAGCCGGCGAGTACCTGCAGGGGGAGCTCGCGGAAGTCGGCATCGAGGCGCAGATCGCCGGGCGCGCCAAGCACTTCTACTCGATCTACTCGAAGATGACCAACAAGGGCCGCGAGTTCAACGAGATCTACGACCTCACGGCGATGCGCGTGATCGTCGACTCGATGAAGGACTGCTACGGCGCGGTCGGCGTGATCCACTCGTTGTGGAAGCCGCTGCCCGGGCGCTTCAAGGACTTCATCGCGATGCCCAAGTTCAACATGTACCAGTCGCTGCACACGACCGTCATCGGGCCCGAGGGCCGCCCGCTGGAGATCCAGATACGCACGCACCAGATGCACGAGATGGCGGAGTTCGGCGTGGCCGCGCACTGGGTGTACAAGCGCCCCGCATCGTCCCCGGACGGGGAGGGCGCCGCCGGCGACGAGGACGCCAAGCTCACGTGGCTGCGCTCGATGCTCGACTGGCAGAAGGAGCTCTCGGACCCGCGCGAGTTCATGGAGACCTTCAAGGACGGCCTCGTCGAGGAGGAGGTGTACGTCTTCACCCCCAAGGGCGAAGTCAAGTCGCTCGCCGCCGGCGCCACGCCGCTGGACTTCGCCTACGAGGTGCACACCGAGATCGGCCACCGCTGCGTGGGCGCGCGCGTGAACGGGAAAATCGTGCCGCTGCACTACGAGCTGCGCTCGGGCGACAGGGTCGAGATCCTCACCGCCAAGCGCGAGCGCGGCCCCTCGCGCGACTGGCTGGCGATGGTCAAGACCACCCGAGCGCGCAACAAGATCAAAGCGTGGTTCAAGGCCGAGAGCCGCCAGGACACCGAGCACGTCGGACGCGAGCTGCTCCAGGAGCACCTGCGCAAACAGGGCCTGCCCGCGCAGAAGATCACAGGCTCGGCGCTGCTCGCAGACGTGATCAGGGAGGTTGGCTACCGCAAGGCCGACGACTTCTACATCGCGCTGGGGGCCGCCAAGGTGTCCCCCAAGCTCGTCGTCAGCAAGGTCATGCAGCGCCTGAAGCAGGGCGAGGCCGCCGACGGCGAGGACACCGCCGCCGACCTGCTGCGCGTCGGGCGCGCCCGGCGCAGGCCGGTCAAGTCCTCCGGCCAGTACGGGATCAGGGTCGAAGGCGTCGATGACGTGATGCTGCGCCTGGCCAAGTGCTGCCGGCCGGTGCCCGGCGATGAGATCGTCGGCTACATCTCGCTCGGGCGGGGCATCACCATCCACCGCCAGGACTGCCCGAACGCGCTCGTGCTCGGCAAGAGCCCGGAGCGCTTCACCAGCGTGGCCTGGGAAGGCGACCAGTCGACGGGCTTCGTCGTGGAAATCCAGATCGACGCCTGGGACCGCCACCACCTGCTCGCCGACCTTTCCCGCGCCTTCTCCGAGTCCGGCGCCAACATCCTGGAAGCGCGCTGCCTGTCGATGGGGCCGATGGTCAAGAACCGCTTCGTGATCGAGCTCGCCGACACGCACGCGCTGAAGAGCGCGATCACGCGCCTGCGCAACACCGAGTCGGTGTTCGACGCCTACCGCGTGACGCCCGGCGCCGCCGTCTAGGGCGGCGCTAGGAGATGACGCTCAGCGCTCCGGGTAGGACCGAGTAGCGCGCCTCGGTGACCTCGCCCAGGTAGTCGCCGTCGACCTGCAGCGGCAGCGGCTTCTCGCCGGCGCTGCGCACCACCAGCTCGCTCAGGTCACGCAGCCCGGTCACCCGCCGGTGACCCGCCACTCGGGCGCGCGGCGAGAACGCGCGCCAGGCGATGAACGGCATCGACAGCAACGTCGCGCTGTGCAGCACGCCGCCCGCGAGCGCCCCCGAGTCGAGCCTCGCGCCATCCACCAGCTCGATCGGACGGTCCTGGAAGTAGGTGAACGGCCCCCCGTTCTGGACGATCGCGGTGACGCCCGCGAAGCTCTCGCCCGCGGCCTCCAGTTCGAGCCGCGGCGGTCTCACCAGATAGCGGCGCAGGAACGTGCGGACGGCCACCCACGTGAAGAAATAAGGGCCGAAACGGGCCTTCATGCCCGGGTTGGCGTCGACGCGCTCGACCACGCTCGCGTCGAGCCCGAGGCCGGAGGCGAACGTGAAGCAGCGGCCGTTGACCACCCCCACGTCGACCTGGCGCGGGCGCCAGTCGTCGGCCATCGCCAGCAGGTGCTCGGTCGCGTCGACCACGTCGCCGGGGATGCCGAGCATCTTGCCGAACACGTTGGCCGAGCCACCGGGCAGGCAGCACAGGGGAGTAGGGGAGGGGTGGGTGGGAGATCCGATCAATCCGTTGGCGGCTTCGTTGACGGTGCCGTCGCCGCCGAAGGCCACCACCACGTCGTAGCCCTCGTGGGCCGCCTCGCGGCACAGCTCGGTGGCGTGGCCGCGCGCCTCCGTGTCCACCGCGTCGACCTCGAAGCGACCCTGCAGGGCGTACACCACCAGGTGGCGCAGGCGGTCGGAAACGGTCGTGGCGTACGGGTTGACGATGATCAGCATCCGCCGGCGGTTCTCCGGAGCGGCGAAGCGGAAGGGCTCACCGGCCTGGCGGGTAGGCTCCTGCTGGGTGCGCGTGGGAGTGCTCACGGCTTCGCCTACACCGGGCGCGGGACGACGTTACCCCTGGGTGTCCACTCCCGTTCATGGCGGATGTTGCGTTCGCCGATATGGTTGCTAGACTGCCGAACTACAGATGGACACATCGAGAGGGGTGGAGGGCCTGGCCCTGCGAAACCCCGGCAACCACCGCCAAGTCACAGGCGGGAACGGTGCCAATTCCAGGTGATGTGTGGCCGGGCTTCGCGCTCTTCGCCACACGTGACAAGGCGAAGGCTAGAGCGAAGGAGCCCAAATGGCTGTGAGTCATCTTCAGTGCAAGGAGTGCGGGACGCAGTATCCGCTCGAGGCGTTGTACGTGTGCGAGCGCTGCTTCGGGCCGTTGGAGGTCGCCTACGACCACAGCCACACCGGCGGCGACGTCGGCGAGCTGCGTCGGCGCATCCAGGGCGGTCCGCAGAACATCTGGCGCTACGCCGACTTCCTGCCACTCGCGGGCGGGCCTCCCGGGCCCTCGGGCCGGCTGGCCTCGCGCGTGGGACTGCCGGCGGGCTGCACGCCGCTGATCCGCGCGGACAGGCTCGCCGCGGAGCTGGGGCTGCGCGAGGTGTGGGTCAAGAACGACGCCGCCAACCCCACCCACTCGTTCAAGGACCGCGTCGTGTCCGTCGCCGTCGCCCGCGCCCGCGAGCTGGGCTTCCAGACGATCGCATGCGCCTCCACGGGCAACCTCGCCAACTCCGTCGCCGCGCACGGCGCGGCCCTGGGGCTGGAGTCCTACGTGTTCATCCCCGCCGACCTCGAGGAGCAGAAGGTGCTCGCCACCGGCGTCTACGGCACGAACCTGGTGGGCGTGGAGGGCAGCTACGACGACGTCAACCGCCTGTGCACCGAGCTGTGCGCGGAGCGCGAGTGGGCGTTCGTGAACATCAACCTGCGCCCCTATTACGCCGAGGGCTCCAAGACGCTGGCGTTCGAGATCGCCGAGCAGCTCGGCTGGGAGCTGCCCGACCGCTGCGTGGTGCCGGTCGCCTCCGGCTCGCTGTTCACCAAAATCGCGGCCGGCTTCCAGGAGTGGAGCGAGCTCGGGCTCGTAGGGAACCCCACCCGCCAGCCGCGCATGCACGGCGCCCAGGCGCAGGGCTGCGCGCCGGTGGCCAGCGCGTTCGCGGACGGCCACGACGTGTGCAGGCCGGTCAAGCCGAACACGATCGCCAAGTCGCTGGCGATCGGCAACCCCGCCGACGGCCCCTACGCGCTCGAGCTGGCCCGGCGCAGCGGCGGCTCGGTGGAGGCCGTCAGCGACGAGGAGATCCGCGCCGGCATCAGGCTGCTCGCGCAGACCACCGGCGTCTTCACCGAGACGGCCGGCGGCGTCACCACGGCCGTGCTCGCCAAGCTGGCGGCGCGCGGCGAGATCGATCCGGACGAGCGCGTGGTGCTGGTGATCACCGGCGAGGGACTGAAGACGCTGGACGCCGTGCGGGGCACGTTCGAGACGTGCACGATCGAGCCGACGCTCGAGGCCTTCGAGGCGAGCGTGGGCGAGACGACGACCGTCTGATGACGGTCCTCGTCAAGATCCCCACGCAGCTGCGGGCGGCCGCGGGCGGCGAGGCGGAGGCGCAGGTTGACGGCGCGACCGTGCGGGAGGTGCTCGACGGGTTGTTCGAGCGCCACCAGGAGCTGCGCGCACGCATCGCCGACGACGACGGCTCGCTGCGACGCTTCGTGAACGTGTACATCGCCGGAGAAGACATCCGCTTCCTCGACGGGCTCGCCACGCCGGTGAACGACGGCGCGGAGCTAACGATCCTGCCCGCCGTCGCCGGCGGCTAGGGAGCTGGCGGGTAGCAAGCCGTCACGGTCGCGGCCACGGTTCCGCCCACCGGCGCCGTCGCGCCAGACGTGCCCGTTGTCGTTTGGTCTTGCCGCGACCACGAACCCTTCGTGCCAATGTGTCTTCCTGCATAGCCTTCCATTCGCCATAGGTCCACTCATCCCGTTCTTTTTGAGCGCCTTTGACGAGCGGCTGGCTCACTTTCCAGGTGTACTCGACAAGTACCCCCATCATTTGAGCCGCAACGTCCCGGTCGATCAGGCCGCGGACATACGCGGCAGCGACTTCCTCGATCAGGTTCGGCACGATCAACAGCTCGCTCCGCTGGCGCCCACTGAGCAGTTTGAACTCCGCGAAGGTGTGGCTCCCCCAGTATTCGGCGTGCCTCGCCGTGAGCGCGATGATGTCGGGCTGATTAAAGCGGTCCGCGTAGTCGTAAGCCCGATCTCGGCGGGCGGTCGCACGCACGATCAGGATCTGCAGCGCCGCGCCCCCCAGAGCGAGGACGCTTGCCCCTGCCAGCACGAAGGTCGCGATCGCGACCCAGCCGTCGAGCGACAACGCAGCGGGCGGCGTCACGATGAACTCAAACCAACAGCTCCGCGGACCGACACGTCAGGAAGTCTGACGAGGGCTCCAGACACAGTTGTGGGACCGCCGCCATTGCTAGAATGCAAGGTGCGATGCTAGACCCGATTTTGAATCCCTAGATCGGCCGGGTTCCGAAGCGAGCCTCCGCTCGTCCTGTAGATCCGCTGCTGCCGACGGAGTCACCGTCGCCCGTCCGCCGGACATCTGCAGGACGCGGGAGTCTGGTGTGCTCGGCAGCGCCTGATCCGCTGAAGCCGATCGTGCAGACGACACCGGCGGCGCACATCGCGCCGATCGTCAGACGCCGCATCCGGCGGGGGGTGAGCCAGGGGATGTTCTGGCTCTGCATCCAGGTCCTGAAGCCGCTCGCGGCCGACGCGGCCGCCATCGCACATCCGGCGCACATGACGACCCCAGCGTAGCGGGTGGGTCGGTTCGTGCGTGTCGTATCGCGGCCTACGGTCACGCGCTAGATTGGCATCGAGCCCCATGAGTCAAGCGGACAGACAGACCTTCAGCGTGACCGGCATGAGCTGCGAGCACTGCGTGGCCGCGGTCACGGAAGAGGTCGGCCAGGTTGCGGGCGTCAGCGACGTCGCCGTCGATCTTGCCAGCGGCGCGCTGGTGGTGCAGGGCAGCGATGTCGACGGCGAGGCCGTGCGGACGGCCGTGGAGACGGCTGGCTACAGCCTCGCCGCGCCGGCCTAGCAATCGACGTCTGTGCGCTCCTGCGCGCTCACGCCGTCGTGACCCCCGGCGCTGGAGCGACCGGCTCTCGAGCGGGCGCGCTCGTGCTCTGGCCCGCGGGCTGGGCGACCGGGAACAGCGACGCGGCGAGCAGCACGAACAGCGGTGCGGCGTTCACATCCGTCGCGCCTTCGGCCCAGAACGGACCGCCGAGGCTCTGACCGAACAGCCAGTAGGCCAGGGAGAGCACGATCCCGATCCACAGCGCGGGCCAGCGCAACGGCGTCCACACGCCGACGGCGACCGCGAGCGAGACGATGGCCAGCGCCACCGCGATCGTCGTGCCGTGGCCCTGCGTGTGGTGGACCGCCCAGTTCTGCACGCTGGCGAGCCAGTGCGGCGAGGCTTCGGCCATCGACTTGATCATTTCCGACGTCGCGTCCTTGGCGCGATTGACGTTCGCGAGCCAGAGTCCCGCGGAGAGCGCCCACAGGGCCGACCACACCGCCAGGCCGCCGCGTTCGCCCAGCAGGCCACCGTCCGCCGGCGAGCGTCTGTTGCGACTGTGCGCTCCGAGTCGGCGTGGCCACACGAGCGCGCCGACGATCGCGTACAGGATCACGGCTCCGGGCGCTCCCATCAGCGGCGCCGGCAGCGTGTTCGAGGTCAGACCGCCGAAGCCCTCGCCGAACCACCACACCACGAACGCCCAGGCGAAGGACACGAGCAGCGCGGGCCTGACCGTCTTGCGGCTGACGATCAGCCCGAGGCCGATCGCCACCTGGATCTCGCCGGCGAGCGTGTTCCACAGTGTGAGGTCGCGTCCGTAGAAGTCGTCGAACGTGTCCATCGGTCCGCCGACGAACGACGGCTGGCCCTTCGCCGCCGGGGCGAACACTTCGCTGACGATGCCGTGCGTGTACATGAAGCTCTTGAACTGAAAGAGCCCGTCGAGGAGCCAGATCACGCCGAGCGCGATCTGAATCCCGCGTGCCGTCACGAGCGGACGGCTCGCGCGCGGGACGCGCGGGAAGCTCCCACGCATGCGCCCGGGCGCGCGTGGCTGGCTGTGAGCCTCTACGTTGTCCATGGTCGGCGACTCCTTGATCGCTTACGACGCAATCGGCCAAGGGCCGGGAACGTCGGAAATTCGCCCCGCGTGGCGGGGCAGGGTGGAGTGGGCGGGCCGCGGACGCCCAGCTCGGGAGCTAGCCGCAGTCCGCGAGGCACGCCGGCGGCGCGCGACCGGCCAGCGCCGCGGCGATCAGACGCCCCCCGCTGGCCGCGAACGGGGCAAACGACAGACCGGTGTGCGCGCACGTCGCCGGCGCCCGGCGCCGGGCGCCCCGACGCATGCGCAGGCGCGCGATCACGCGCTCGCCGAGGTAGGGCCGGGTGAGCATGATCGCCGCCAGCACGAGCGCCGGCAGCATCATCAGCGCACCCGTCGCGAGCGAGCCGTCCGCGCCGATGGCGAGCGCCGTGGCGGCCACCAGCGCAACCGCCAGCAGCGGGCGCCACGAGCGCCGGGGCCCGCGCGCGGAGAGGAGGCCAAGCTTCTTGCCCATCGCCGCCCTAATGCTACGCCAGTTCGCCAGGCGCAGGACCCATCGGGGCCGTGATCGCGCCTGTGCGCCCGCGCCTCGAATGCACGGCGATGGCAGCCGTCGCCCTCGGCTTGCCCATTTGCTACGCTCGCGCGGCGATGGGCGGGATGAGCACGGGTCAGGCGACCAGCGCGAGCCACACGGGCATGGCGGGCGGCATGAGCATGAGTCATCCGGGCGGGACGAGCCACATGTCCATGTCGATCGGCGGCATGAGCATGAGCGGCGGCGCCCACGGCACCAACATCCTTCCCTCGTGGCTGGCGGTGATCTGGACGCTGGCGTTCGTCGCGATCGTCGTCATTCACGCTCGCCACGTGCTCGACAGCGGCGGGCAGCGGCGTGTCTGGCACTCCGGCCACGTGGCGATGGCGCTCGGCATGACGTTCATGTTCGCGCCCCCTTCGCTCGACTACTTCAACATCCCGAGCGGCTTCTGGCAGCTCGCGTTCGCCAACGGCGCGCTCGCGATCGTCGCCTGGATGCTCGCGCAGGCGATGGCCGGCCGTGCGATCAACGTGCTGTGGCTGGTGATGGCGGTCGATCTCGGGGCGATGGCCTACATGTGGTCGCCCAGCGGTTTTCAGGCCCCGGTCACATGGCTTCTCGTCGCCTACTTCGTGTGGCAATCGGCGATGTGGGCGAGCGATCGGATGCGCTCGGTCGACCACCGGACGATCGGGGGTGGCGGCATGTCGATCACGCCCGGGGGTGCCGTCGCGATCAGCGCGGCCGAGCCGTTGGTCTGCTTCCGCGACCTGCGCGTCTCGATGATGGCCATGACGCTCGGCATGGCGTACATGTTCGCCGCCATGCAGCTTGCGATGTAGCGCACCATCCGGACGCTCGTTGCGCCGCCTGACGCCGGTGGCGCTGTGCTGCGCAGCGGCACTGATCAGCGGATGCAGCACGGCGAGCTCCCCGCGCGACGTGGCCGGGGTGCGGGCCATGTACAGGTCGATCGGCATCGATGCGAGCGCCGGCAACTGGCCCGACATCTGCATGTCCTACATGGACGCGCCGCTGCGCGATCGCGTCGAGGCGGCGAGCAAGGGCTGCTACTCCTCGCGCCTGGAACGGTGGGCCGAAAAGGTCCGCCTGTCGAAGCTCACGCCCGCGACGCGGATCGTGCTGTCGCGATCGCGGGCCGTCGTCTACGACGGTGCGCGCCCTGAAATAGCGCTCTACACGGCAGGCGAGTGGCGCTTGGATGAAGTCCCCGAACTCGCCGCTGGCTGACAGCCGCCAGGATGGGGGAACGGCGGGTGGGCTCAGTTGATGGGGACGGCAAACGAGCCGCCGAGGCGCCGCCCGTCGCCGTCGCCGCCCGCCACGTGGAACTCCCAGACTCCGCGCGTGAGATGGACTTCGGCGATGTCGTGCCCGGTGCCCGCCACGTAGAAGTTGACCTTCGCCCGCTGGCCGCTCGCGGAGATCGCGCGCATCGAGATCGAACGGAAGCTCGGCCGCGCGCCGCCGGCGCTCTCGAGGTACAGGTGCAGGTTGACGTTCCCGGGGCGCAGCGGCAGCGCGTAGATCTCGAGCGTCTCCCCGGCTGGCTCGCTGAGCGTGACCGATGCCGTGCGCGGGACGGCGAAGGAGTTGGGATCGGCGAGCACGAGCGAGCCCAGCAGGACGGTGGGGAGCAGCGCGGCCGTGGCGATGCTCGCAAGCCGCTGGCGGCGGCCGCGCACGGGGGTCGCTCGCCCGGGCGCTCCGAAGCGCCGCAGGCGCAGGCTGTTGGTGACGACGGTGATGCTCGACACGCCCATCGCAACGGCCGCCAGCGCGGGGCTCAACAGGCCGGTCATCGCCAGCGGCAGCGCGATCAGGTTGTAGCCGAACGCCCAGCCGAGGTTCTGGAGGATGATCGTGTAGGTCTCTCGCGAGAGGCGCAGCGCGCGCGCCACGCCCCGTAGATCGCCGGAGAGCACGCTGATGTCCGCGGCCTCGATGGCGGCGCCCACGCCCGTCCCCATCGCGATCCCCAGGTCGGCCTGGGCGAGCGCGGCCGCGTCGTTGACGCCGTCGCCCACCATGCCGACGCGATGCCCCTCCTTCTGCAGGCGCGCGATCTCATCGAGCTTGCCGCTCGGAGTGACCCCTGCCAGCACGCGCTCGATGCCCACCTCGGAGGCGACCGCGCGGGCGGCCCGCTCGTTGTCACCGGTGAGCAGCTGGACGTCTATGCCCATGCGCTTCAAGCCGGCGATCGCGCCCTTCGCCTCCGGCTTGATCGTATCGGCGAGCGCGATCGCACCGATGATCTGCGCGTCGCGTTCGACCACGACGGCCGTGCGGCCGCTCGCCTCCCAACCGTCGAGCACGCCCGCGAGCCGGCCGGGATGCTCGGACGGCGCCGGACGCCCAACCCAGACGCTCGCGCCCTCGATGCTCGCACGCACACCCTGGCCGGGGATCGAGCGGAACTCGCTGGCCTCGGCCACGGGGATGGCGCGCTCGCGTGCGGCGGCGACGATCGCGAGCGCCACGGGATGCTCGGAGCCGGCCTCCGCGCCCGCCGCCAGCGACAGCAGTCGATCGGCCTCCAGCCCCTCCTCCGTCGGGGAGGATGCGCCCGGGGCGCTCCAGAGGTCAGCGACCGAAAGCTCGCCCATCGTGACCGTGCCCGTCTTGTCCAGCACGATCGTGTCCAGGTGCTGGCTGCGCTCGAGGATCTCGGCGCTGCGGATCACCAGCCCGAGGCGTGCTCCGCGCCCCGTCCCCACGAGGATCGCCACGGGCGTAGCCAGACCGAGCGCGCATGGGCAGGCCACGATCAGCACCGCCACCGTCGCGTCGATGCCGCGCTCGAGGTGCATCGAGGCGAACATGCCCTCCAGGCCCTGGCCGGTGAGAACCCATACGAGCGCCGTGAGCGCGGCGAGCACGAGCACGGCGGGCACGAACACGCGCGCGATCTCATCCGCCAGCCGCTGGATCTTCGGCTTGGACGCCTGGGCGCGCTCCACCAGCGCCACCAGATGCGACAGCGCGGTGTCGGCGCCCACGGCGGTCGCCCGAGCCAGCAGCACCCCGTCCACATTCAGCGTCGCGCCCGTCAGCAGTGCCCCGGCGTCCTTCTCCACCGGCAGCGACTCGCCCGTCAGCATCGACTCATCGACGGCCGACTCGCCGCTGATCACGATCCCGTCGACGGGGACGCGATCGCCGGGACGCACGCGGAACACGTCACCACGGCGCACGCGCTCGACGGCCACCAGGCGCTCCTCGGCCTGCGGATCGTCGGCATCGACCAACCGCGCCTGCGACGCCCCCAGCTTCGCCAGCTCGCGCACGGCGCGCCCCGAGCTGGCCCGCGCCTTGGCCTCGCACCAGCGGGCGATCAAGAGCGCAGCGATGATGATCGCGCCCATGTCGTAGTCGAGCGGCATGTTGAACTTGCCGACCGGCACACCGTGCTCGTACACGGGGCTCGCGGTCAACAGCATCACCGTCGAGTACACGAAGCTGGCGAGCGTGCTCAGCGCGATCAGCGTGTCCATGTTGGTGCTCCGCAAGCGCGCCCGATGCCAAGCCGAGCGCAGGAACGGCAGGCCGCACCAGAACTGCACCGGTACCGCCAGCGCCGCCGTCAGCCATCGCGCGGTGGTGTCGTGCGGGGCGGCGTAGGTGAGGATCACGATCGTCGCGGCGAGCGGCACCGCGAGCGCTATCCGCCGCAGGAGACTCGCCTGCTCGTGCGCCTCGCTCGCTTCCAGCGCCTGGAAGACCTGTGCCTGCTCGGTGGCGCTCGGAGCGGCCGCTGACGCGCCGTAGCCGGCGCGCTCCACGGCGGCGACGAGGCGATCGACGTCCAGCGCGCTGGAGTCGAGCTCCACCGTGGCCCGCCCGGTGGCGTAGTTGACGAGTGCGTCGCTGACGCCCGGCTCGCGGCTGAGCGCTCGCTGCACGCGCGCGGCGCACGAGCCACACGACATGCCCGTGATGTCCAGCTCGAGCACATCCGTGACGCCGTCGTCGAGGACCGCTGCGTCGGGGAACGTCGGCTCGGCGATCTGGCTCGTGCTCATGCTGTCAGCTCCGCTCGAAGATAGCTGGGGCGCCAGAGGCATTTTCGCAGGCCGCGCTCGTGTCCACGCCCTGTCCCTCCAGGCGCCGGCGGAGCTCCGCGCCGCGCCCGGCCGACACGGCGCGCGTGGCGCGCTCCTCGCTGAGCTCCAGTCCGTGCGCGCTCGCGTACTCCAGGAGCTCTTGGCGTTCCTCGCTCTCGCGGGCCGCGCGCAGGAACAGCCAGCAGAACAGCCCGAGCGTGAGGATCGACTCCTCGACCATCATGATCGCCCCCGCGATCCTCTGATCGGTGAGCGCCGAGATGTGAAAGCGCGCCTCACGGCTGATGTAGTAGGGGTAGAACACCGTGCCCGACCACAGGAACACGTTGCCGAGGATGGTGCCGGCCAGGCGCACGGCGACGATGTAGATGAGCTTGCCCAGGTTGCCGAACCAGCTGGGCGTGGGCAGCGGCCCGAGCAGGCACATCCACATGTTGATGCCGAAGCCCAGGAAGCACGCGTGCTGGAGCGCGTGCACGCCCGGGTGACGCAGCGCCGCCTGGTAGAGCACCGGCAGGTGCCACGTGTACAGGTCGATCGCCCACAGCGGGAACGCGATGGCCGGGTGAGAGAGCACCCGCAGGCGGTCGAAGAACCCGATCCGCAGGACCGGCGCGAGCATCGGGCCCGTGAGCCCGAGCACGATCAGCAGTGCGGCGATGTCCCCGAGCAGCAGGTGCTCGATCATGTGCACCCACAGCAGGTCCTGGCTGATGGGGCCGAGCGAGGTGAGCGCCACGGCGATCACGACGAAGCCGCCGTAGAAGCAAGCCTGGCGCCACCCGGGCACGGGATGGTCGTGCTCGGCGAGCGTGCGCGCGCGGCGCGCGTAGAGCATGCCGAGCAGCGCCAGCGGGCCGAGCTGGAACGCGGCGGAGATGTCGCTGGAGACGGCGAGCGGCGTGCTCAGCATTCATCAGCAGGGTACGTCAGCGCGGCGCTATCGGCGAAGCGCCCAGCGAGCGGCGCCTAGACTCCAGCGGCCATGAGAGCCCGGTCCCGTCGTCTGCTCGCGCCGCTGCTCGCTGGGCTCGGGTTGCTGGCGCTCACGCTGCCGGCGAGCGCGCAGGCGCACGGGATCGTCGGCAAGGCCGATCTGCCGATCCCCGTGTGGCTGTTCAGTTGGGCGGCCGCGATCGTGCTCGTCGTCTCGTTCGTGGCCCTGTCGACGATGTGGACGCGCCCGCAGCTGCAGCGCCAGCACCGGCGCAGGCTGTTCGCGCTGGCGCCCGCGGTGGAATGGCTCGCCGGCGTGCTCGGCGTGGGTGTGTTCGCGCTGGTTCTCTACAGCGGGTTCGCGGGCGCCCAGGTCACGCAGGCGAACTTCTCGGTGACGTTCATCTACGTCGTCTTCTGGGTGGGCGTGGCGGTCGCGAGCGTGCTCGTCGGCGACGTGTTCCGCGCGCTGAACCCCTGGCGGACGTGTGCGCGCGCACTCGCGACGGTCGTGCGGGCGCTGCGGGGCGGGCGCCCGGCTCGAGCTCCGCTGAGCTACCCCGAGTGGCTTGGTGTGTGGCCGGCGATCGCCGCGATCGTCGGCTTCGCGTGGCTCGAGCTCGTGTATGTGGAAAAAGATCATCCCGCGACGCTGGCGGCGCTGTCGCTGGGCTACTTCCTGGTGATGCTCGCGGGGATGGCGCTGTTCGGCATCGAGGAGTGGAGCAGCCAGGCGGACGGGTTCGGGGTGTTGTTCAACCTGTTCTCGAAGCTGTCCGCGCTGGTCCGTGGGGAGGACGGTGTCCTCTACCTGCGCCGGCCGCTCAGCGGAGTCACCGATCTACGGCTGCGCAGCGGCACGGTCGTGCTGATCTGCACGGCGATCGGCACGACCACGTTCGACGGCTTCAGCAACGGAGGTATCTGGCGCAACAACGAGCCCAGCCTGCAGAGCGTGTTCGAATCTCTCGGCTTGCACCCCACGCCCGCCCAGGAGCTCGCGTACTCGGTGGGCCTCGTGTTCTGCATCCTCGTGATCGTCGCCGTCTACCGGCTGGGGATCCTCGGCGTGCACAAAGTGAGCGCTCGCTACGACACGAACACGTTGACACGCACGTTCGTGCACACGCTCGTGCCGATCGCCTTCGCGTACGTGCTCGCGCACTACTTCTCGCTGCTCTTGTGGCAGAGCCAGGCGATGGTCTACCTGGCGTCCGACCCGCTCGGCAACGGCGCCAACATATTCGGCACCAGCGGCTTTCGCATTGACTACCACATCATCTCCTACGCGGCCATCTGGTATGTGCAGGTGGCCGCGTTGCTCAGCGGTCACGTGGGGGGGCTGGCGCTCGCCCACGACCGCGCGCTGGTGCTCTACAAGGACCCCGAAGAGGCGGTGCGCAGCCAGTACTGGATGCTCGCGGTGATGGTTGCGTTCACGAGCTTCGGCCTGTGGCTGCTCTCGGCGGTGGGGACGTGAGCGCCGGCGCCGCACTGCCCCACGAGCGCCCACGTCTCGCTACGGTTCGGTGAAGCCATGACTCCTCGCCTGGTGCTCGTCCCGCTCAGCGTCTGCTCGATCGCCGCCGCGGTGCTCGCGGGTGCGGGCGCGGCGGGCGCGATGGGTGGCGCATACGTTCCCGGCAAGGCAGGCGAGCAGGAGACCGGCAACCCGATCAACGATCAGGGCTCGAGCTATGACTACCGCTCGAGCATCACCCAGATCACGCCCAGCTTCCCCGGCCTGAGCGTGGAAGTGCTCGAGTTCGCCGACCGCCTGCTGCTTCGCAACCACACCGGCAAGACGGTCACGATCTACGGATATGAAGGCGAACCGTACGCCCGCGTGCTCGCCAACGGAACCGCCGAACAGAACGCGCGCGCGCCCGCCACCTATCTGAACACGAACTTCTACGCCAACGTCACCGTCCCTGCGAGCGCCAGCGCGAGCGCTCCCCCGCAGTGGGAAGTGGTCGACCGCACGGGCGAGTTCGAATGGCACGATCACCGCATCCACTGGATGTCGCCGGTGCCGCCCACCAAGGTCAAGAACACCAGCAAGCGGACGTGGATCTTCGACTGGCAGGTGCCGATCAGCGTGGGCGCCACCAAGGGCACGATCGACGGGGAGCTCTTCTGGACGCCCGAGAACTCCAAGGCGCCGCTGGCGGTGATCATCCTCGGTGTCGTGATCGCCCTCGCGGGGGTGCTGTTCGTGGTGTTCGTGCGCCGCCGCCGCGCGGGCGCGGTGGGCGGCGGCACACGCGGGCTGGGCGCCTCCCCCTCCGGGGACGACGCGGCCGGCGAGGCGTGGTGAGCGCGTGCTAGATTTTGCGACGATGTTGCCGCTTGCGTGCCTGATGCACTGGTACATCTCGATGATGTACGTGGTTCCGGTCGTGGCGGTCGGCGGCTGGGGCTGGTTCAGCTCCAAGCGCATGACGCGCCGCAAGGCCGCCACCCGCGCCGGCGCCCATCACATCGAGGGCTGAATGTCCTTCGCGCGGGCTGCCCGCGCGAGCCTGAAGTCCCGTCTGTGGGCGCCGCGCGTCTTTACTTCTGCTTTTCTTAATCGGACTTGAGCTGGGCGTGAGTAGCCTACTGTTGGCTTGAACCATGAGCACACAGACACCGATCGCCACTGCCACCGAGGGGATAACCGAGCGGTTCGATCCGACCGCCTGCCTGGCCGAGCGGGTGCGTCACCAGGCGCTGCCCGCCGAGCCCGTGGAGGCCGGTCGCTACATCGAGGTCCAGGGACCCGAACGCGCGCTGCTGATCCCGCTGGGCAACCAGGTCATGCACCTCGGCCGCGGGATCGTCGCCGAGCTGCGCCTCGACGACAGCTCGGTCTCCCGCCGCCACGCGATCCTCGTCCCGCGCCCGTCGGGCGCCCGCATCCTCGATGACCGCAGCGCCAACGGCACGTTCGTCAACGGCCGGCGAGTCCAGCAGGCCGACCTGCAGAGCGGCGACGTGATCGTGCTGGGCCGCGTGGTGCTGCGCTTCCTGGAGCTGTAGCCGCCTCGCGCGCGAGCGCGTGTATGGTGGCGGGCGTGCACGAGGTGCCGCGCGCCGACGTCTTCACCGTCGAGCGCGCCGAGGTTCGCGCAGGCGTGCAGCTCGCCTCCTGGCCAGCCAGCCAGGGGTTGACAACCGGTGGTAGGATCGTCCCCGAGGGTGGAAGCTATTGCTCGCCGGGGCTCTGGGTGGGGCTGGCGGGCGGCTAGGAGGCGGCGATGCAGCGGGGTGAGAGGGCTCGGCGGAGGATCGTTCCGGGGACAGGGGTCGCCGCGCTGCGGCGGCTCGGGGTGGTTTGCCTGATCTCGTGCGCGGCGGCTGCCGTGGCCGCGGTGCCGGCGGGCGCGACGGTCACTGACCTGTCCGGCGGCGCCTACCAGATCCTGGCACCGGGCCAGGAAGGGGGCTTCCCGAAGGGCCCGTTCTCGACCGACCAGGGCATTCTCTACAACAAGCTCACGCGTCTGCAGGGGCATGTCAGCACCCGCTCGCTCGAACACGACTACGTTTCCGAGAAGTTCCACGAACCCCACCAGGCGGGCGACACCGAGGAGTTCACGGGCCGCGCCGGCGTGGAAATCTGGCGCGACAGCCACGACATCCCGCACATCTTCGGCGCCACCCGCGGCGACGTCATGTACGGCTCCGGCTGGGTGGCCGCACAGGACCGCGGTCTGCTGCTGGAGCTGGGCCTCGGGCCGGCGTTCACGGCCGCACTGGGCATCCCGGGCATCAACCCCTTCGGCCTGCTGCTCGAAGGGCGCTCGTTCACACCGAGCCCGCAGGCGGTGACGTGGGTCGAAGAACAGAAGAAAGTGCTGGTCGAAGCGGGGCCCGAAGGCGAACAGGTGATCGAAGACCTCGAAGAATGGGCGGAAGGGATCAACGGCTACGAGCAGACGCTGCCCGAAGCCCAGCGCCTGCCGAAAGTCGGGCTCGCTGACGCGATCGCCGGCTTCGCGTTCATCGGCTCGATCTTCGGCAACGGCGGCGGCGGCGAAGTCGCCAACTCGAACTTCCTCGCCCGCCTGCAGGCCAAGTACGGCGAAGGCGAAGGGCTCAAGATCTTCCGCGACCTGCGGGAGGTCAACGACCCCGAAGCGCCGACCACCGCGGCCAAGGCGTTCCCCTACGACCAGGTGCCCACCGGGCCGACGCCCGGCGCGATGGTGGTCGAACCCGAATCGCTCAGCCCATCCGTCGAGAAAGCCCTCGCGGCGACCCGCGCGTCGCGGCGCAAGGCCTCGAACTTCCTGCTGTCGGGAGGAGCGCTCACCAAGGGCAAACACCCGATCGCCGTGATGGGTCCGCAGCTCGGCTACTACTACCCGGAGATCGTCATGCAGGCCCAGCTCTCCGGTCCGGGCATCGAAGCGGAGGGGATCGTGGCGCCGATCTCGCCGTACGTGTTCATCGGCCGGGGCAGCGGCTTCGCCTGGAGCCTGACGAGCGCCGACAGCGAGAACGTCCAGCAGTTCCTGCTGAAGCTGTGCAACCCCGACCACAGCCCGCCGACGCGGGAATCCGAAGACTACGAATACAAAGGCGAATGCATCCCGATGACGACGTTCAACGCGGGACTCATCGGGGCCGGCAACTCGGAACCCGAACACGAGGTGTACTTCAAAGAAAGCGTGTACGGGCCGGTCGGCGGCACGGTGATGGTCAAAGGCGAGCCCTACGCGGTGGCCACCGACCGCACGACCCGTGGCCGCGAGCCCGCGGGCGAGCTCGCCTTCAGCGATTTCGACTCCGAGCGCGTGCACAACCCCGAAGAGTTCTTCGAAGCGGCCAACAAGCTCGAGACGACGTTCAACATGGCCTACATCAACAGCGAACACATCGCCTACTTCTCGACCGGGCGTCTGCCTGTGCTCGCCCCGGGAACCGATCCGAGCCTGCCGACGCTGGGCAACGGCGAATACAACTGGCAGGGGTTCCTCACGCTCGAACAGCATCCCCACGAAGTGGACCCGGCGAGCCACGTGTTCACGAGCTGGAACAACAAGCCCGCGCCCGAATGGGGCGCGGGCTCGGACAACTACTCCTATGGCCCCGTCCAGCGCGTGCAGCTGTTCACGGGCTTCAAGAAGGGCATGAACGAGGCCAAGCAGGTCTCGATCATGAACCGGGCGGCGACGCAGGACCTGCGCGCGGTGAAGGTGTGGCCGACGATCGAGCAGGTGCTCGCGGGCGGCCCCGCGCCGAGCAAACTCGCCGAACAGGCGGCCGGCCTCATCGACAACTGGGTGGAAGAAGGCGCCAGCCTGTACGGGGAAAACCGCCCGGAAAGCCCGGCCGCCGCCGTCATGGATGCCGCCTGGACGCCGCTCGCCGAAGCCGTGCTCGGTCCCGTGCTCGGCGAACTGATGCCGGAATTCGAGTCGATCGCGGGGACCGACAATCCCCCCAACTCGGGCGGCTCGTCCTTCGACAACGGCTGGTACAGCTACGTGTACAAGGATCTGCGCACCGAGCTCGGGCTGCCCGTGCAGGGTCCCTACAGCCGCGAGTACTGCGGCGGCGGCAGCCTGACGGCCTGCCGGGCCTCACTGTGGGCGGCGATCCAGAAAGCGGCCGAAGGCCTGGAAGCCTCCCAGGGGTCGAACCCGTCCGCCTGGCGTGCGCCGGAAGTGCGGATCGAATTCCCGCCGGTCGCCGCGCTGTTCGGGTTCACGATGAGCTGGACCAACCGCTCGACCTTCCAGCAGGTGATCGAATTCACGGGGAACGAACCATAGGCGGCGGCTGAGCCTCCTGGGGCGGGCTGGGGGTGCGCGCATCCGGACGCTGCGTGCGCACGAACCAGGCCAGTCCGGTGAGGCACAGGATGACCGCGACGTACAGGTTCAGCCGCAGCCCGAGGATGTGATGCGCGGGATCGACGCGCACGAGCTCCTCGCCGATCCGCGCGAACGAGTAGCCCGCGACGTACAGGGCGAACAGGCCCGGCGGCTTGATCGTGCGGTGCCGGCCGAGCCACACGAGCGCCGCCGCGAGCGCCAGGTTCCAGATCAGCTCGTACAGGAACGTCGGCTGGAAGGTGGCGTAGTGGGCGTAGGCTGCGGGGCGGTGGGCCGGCGAGATCTCGAGCGCCCACGGCAGCTTGCTGGGCAGGCCGAAGAGCTCCTGGTTGAAGTAGTTGCCGATGCGGCCGATCGCCTGGGCGACCAGCAGCGCGGGGGCGGCCGCATCCATGAACAGCGCCACGTCGGCGCCACGGCGGCGGAGCACGAGGATGCCGACGAGCGTGCCGAGCGCGATACCGCCCCAGATCCCCAGTCCGCCCTTCCAGATCGCAAACGGCCCCCACCAGTGGGGCGGGACTTCGTTCCAGCTCGTGGCCAGGAAGTACAGGCGCCCGCCGATCACGCCGGCGGGAAAGCCCCACAGCGCCACGTCATACACGAGCTGGCGATCGCCGCCCTGGGCCTCCCAGCGGCGCACCGTGATCGCCACCGCCGCGATCACCGCGAACACGTAGGCGATGCCGTAGGCGTGGAAGAACAGGGGTCCCACGTAGAAGCCGTTCTGGGCCGGGCTCGGGATGAAGGCGCCGGGCAGGTGGATGGGCAGCACGAGGTTTACCGAGTCGCGTTGGCGGGGGAGCTCGCCCGCAGGCCCACACAGCGTCGCACGTGTGCCCGCCAGGGCATCAGCACCTCGGTATGCCCGAGCAGCGCGGGCTCCCGCTCCCACAGGCGGTCGAGGTCTGCGAGCAGGCGCTCGCGCTCGGGCGCGGGCATCAGCGCCACAGCGCTTCTGGAGCGGGCCAGGTCGCGTAGGCGGGCGGGGTCGAGGAGCTGCTCGTGCGGGAAGCGGCGATCCTCGACGTCCTCGAACTCCCGGCCGAGCTCTTCGCCCGAGGGCCAGTGACCGGGGCGCTCGAGCGCGGGCGGGCCGAGGAGCTCGCGTACGCGGGCGACCCACGGGAGCGTCGTGTCGAAGGCGTTGCCGAGCAGTCCGAGCACGCCGGGGGCGCGCAGGACCCGCCTGATCTCGGAGAGCGCTGCGCGCCGGTCAAACCAGTGAAAGGCCGCCCCCACGGCGACCGCATCGACGCTGTGGTCCGCGAGCGGCAGCCGCTCCGCCGAGCCCGCCAGCGTGTGGGCCGCGGGCAGCGCGTCGGCGAGGATCGCGCGCATCTGCTCCAGCGGCTCGACGGCGATGACGCGGTGGCCGGCGTCGAGCAGCGCGCCGGTCAGCTTGCCGGTGCCCGCGCCGAGGTCGAGCACGTCGAGCGCCTGCGCCCCGAGCAGCCATGCGATCGCCTCGCGCGGATAGCCCGGGCGCCCGCGCTCGTACTCGCCGGCCACCTGGGCGAAGGCGCCTGCGCGCCGCGCCCTGCCGGCGATGTCCACGTCGAGCTGTGCGCCCATCGGTAGATCAGTAGCAGCCCGTGCGGAAGGTCGCGCCGTGTGGGCGCCACCGCGCGGGCGTGGCGCCATCGGGCCGCGTCAGCGAGGCAGCGCCGCAGCCGCGCCCGTGGGCCCTTGCTCAGGCGCCAAGGGTTCCGGCTCCGGCTCTTGGAGGCGTTCCGCGCACAGCTCTCCGCGTGGGGTCAGGCTCGGCACCTCGGCGAGGCCGAAGGCCTGGAGGATGTCGGCGAGCATCATCCTCGCCGCCTGCAGGAACTCGCCGGTGTCGCCGGCGAGCGCCGCCAAGGGGACGGTGTGATGCGAGCGCGCCAGCTCCACGCGGCTAGCCCGAGCGGCGTCGTCGGGGAGCTCGCCGTCTTGGCTGGCGAGGTTCAGCCCGTCTGCGACGAGGCGCAGTTCGACGATCGCGTCGCCCCGCGAGCCGCAGTTCAGCATCGCATTGCGGGCGGCGATGCGCAGCGCGGGCAGCGTGTTGCGCACGACCTCCGCCGCGGAGCTCGCGGGGAGCTGTTCACCGCCGGCGCCCGCCTGGCCGGGCAGCTCCGCCTGGAACGTGCGCGCCGCGCTAGTGGCTCCGTCGGTGTGCGCCTCCAGATAGCGTGCGGGCAGCGGCACGGCCGTCCCGGCGAGCGGCTGCGCGAGCGTGTAGCGCCCGACGCCCACCCCGACCGCGGGAGGGCCCTCGAAGAAGCCGCCGATCGGATCCGCGCCGAGGTGCTCGCTCAGGGCCCACTCGTGGATGTCCTTGCTCCCCGCCGCGGTGATCGCAAGCGCCCCCCGGTAGTTGGGGACGAGCGACGCGACGATCCAGGCTGTTGGTACCGCGTTCACGCTCCCGGCCGGCGCTACCGTCTCGAGCGCATCGGATGTGATCGCCCGCAGCCGATCGATCTGCTCTCGCTCGCCCCTGAACCGGTCACGGTAGAGGTCGGCGACCTCGACCTCGCCGAGGTAGCGGGTTTGCGGTCCGTCGCGCCCTGGGTAGAGCAGTCCGCAGTCGTGCACGACCGCGTGGGGGCGCAGGGGGCTTGGCTCGGCGATCAACAGGTAGAAGCCCTTGCCGCGGGAGCTGCCGCCGATGGCTCGCACGTGGAACGAGGCCGGCGGCGAGGTGCCGGCGGCGACCGTCCGCTGCATGCGCTGCTCCTCACGATGACGCAACGCAACTTCGGGGCAGGCGACGGCGACGCCCTCCCTGTCGGCGACACCGAGCACGATCACGCCCCCGCGGCCGTTGCGCATGGCCGCGATGTCCCTGCACAGCTCGCGCCCGCCGTCCTTGCTGTTGCGATACAGCGCCGCCCTGAACTGCAGGTCGGCGTCCGCGCCGGCCCCCGCGCGCGCGATGCTCTCCACCTGCTCGCGGCGAATGTCCGCGAGCGACCCGCCGAACAGCTCTTCCAGCCGCACCGTCCAGCCGGATCCCGGCGCCGCGGTGTAGGGGGCGGATCGCCAGTCGCCGGCGGAGTGGTGCGCCCGACCCAGCTCGCGACCGCGGCCGAGCACGCCGAGTCCGCGGGTCCTGAGCCATTGGAGAAGCGCCTCGAGGTCCTCTTCGCGTTCCCCCGCCCCGATCTCGATCGCGCTGACGAGGTGCAGCGTGCAGGCGTCTGCGAGCCGGCCTTTGAGCTTCACGCAGATGTCCTCGGCCGCTGCGCCCGCGGTGTTCGGGAGCATGATCAGCAGGCCGCGTTTCCACAGGTCACCGACCACGTCGCTCCGCCTCAGCCCGCGCCTGAGCGCCGCGGCGAGACGGCGGTTGGTGGCCCTGCTCGGAGAGCTCACCGCGATGTGGATGAAGCTCAGCGGCCGATCGCCCAGATCGACTCGCGCGAGCGTGCGTTCGAGCCTCTTGAGCATGGCCTGGCGGGGCAGCAGGCGTCGGCGGCGGCGTCTGCGAACGGCGGCGGCCAGCAGCGTCGCCAACAGGGCGCCGATCGCGACCAGCGCGGTCCCGGACACGTGGGCGCTCAGCCAGGTCGCGCCAGCCTTCGTGCGGGTGGCCCCCCGCTTGCTCGCGGGCGCCCCGGAGCTCCTCCGGAGCGCGCCCGTGTTCCCACGAGCGGGCGAGCGGGCGGGCAGGGCGGGCAGCGCCACGAGCGTGTCGAGGGTTGCCTCGTCGTGTTTGTAGAAGAGCTGTGCCTGGACGCGGTAGCTGGCCCCGCCGGGTGCCGGTCGACCGGGTGCCTCGAGCGGGATCTCGATGCTCGTGTGGGCAACGAAGGTGCCGGGACCGATCGGTGTCGAGAGGAGCACCCTGGCACCTTCGGTGACGGTCACGCGGCCGCGGACGTCTTTGAGGATGACGTTGCCGTCGTTGCTCGCCCGCAGCGAGAACAGGAGCGAGGAGCCGGTGCGCTCGACGCTCGCGCCGCTAACGCTCACGTGGGGGGTGCGGGGGCCGGGCACCAAGGACTCGACCGGGATCACCTGCCCGCTCGATGCTGACGCGGGCGCGTCCGGTGCGCTCTGCAGCGACACCCCGCTGAGGTAGTCGCCGGGCGCGGCGGACTCGCGTGCCTCGACCGTCACGGGCACCGTGCTGCTCGCATGTGCGCTCACCAGGACACGGGTGCTCGCCAGTCGCAGCCACTGGGCAGAGCCGCGCGCAGGTTCGCTCGCGGGACTGAACTGCCAGCCGAGCGCGTCCCCGGTCGTCCCGTCCACTGGCTCCAGCGTCACCGTCACGGGACGGCTTGTGCGATTGAGCAGCTCGATGACGCCGACGGGCGCAAGCGCCCCGGGCTCGGCCTGAACCTGGAAGTACGAGGCGCCGGTCGTGAAGGACCCCCGGTGGATTTCAACGGCGATCTCCGGGGCACTCGCCCGGGCTGCCGGGGAGCTCGCCTGCGGTGTCGGGGAGCTCGCCTGGGGTGTCGGGGAGCTCCCCTGGGGTGTGGGGGAGCTCGCCGGCGGCGGTAGGGCGCTCGCCTGGGCGATCGGGGGGCTCGCCTGCGCTGGCAGGGCGCTCGCCTGGGCTGCCGGGGCACTCAACAGCATGGCCGTGCCTACAACCGTGGCGAGCAGGCCCAGCCTGCGGGATGTGTCTGTCGCTGAAGCCAAGATCGTCGTAGCCCCGTCGCGTGTCGAGCTGGGATCTCATCGACAGCCGGATCTGGCGCCATTAGTCAAGCTCGGAGGGCGTTGCAACCACGCGCCCGCGCGTGTGCCGGCGAGCTCGCGGGTGCTAAAGCTCGGGTGGCTTGACGCCGATCTCATCTGGTGTTTCCATCTGCGGCCGACGACGCCAAGCCGCTGCCGCCGGCGCTCCCTGCGGGCGCGGACGTTGCTCCGTCCAGCCCGATCGCCGGCGCGGCCCGCAGGTTCGGGGACGATTACCCGCCGGTCAGCCGCCAGTGGCTGCTGCGGGCATCGTGCGTGGGCTTCGTCATCGCCACGGCCATATATGTGCCCTGGCTGATCCCGATCATCAACAGGCACGCGCTGTGGCTGGCGTGGCCGTTCCTGATCGCCAACCTGTCCACCCTTGCCCTTGCCCTGCTGGCCGTCGTGAACCAGTGGTGGCGGTCGGTCCCGGAGCCGCACCCGCTGGCGCACGGCGCCGAGCAGCCCGTGGGCATCATCATCCCCTGCTGCGGCGAGCCCGTGCCGATGGTGCTGCGCACGATCACCTCCGTGCTCGAGCAGGACTGGCCGCGCGAGAAGATGGTGATCGTGGTCAGCGACGACGGTCACGATCCGGCGCTCGCGAGCGCGCTCAGCTCCTGGCCGGTCGTCTACCACTCGCCACCGCCGCGATTCGCGCCCGGCCGCGACGGCGCCGCCAAGGCCGGCAACCTCAACTCCGCGGTGACGATGCTGTTCGCGGAGCATCCAGAGGTGCGTTATGTGGAGACCCGCGACTGCGACGACGAGCTCGGCACGTCCGCGTTCCTACGGCAGACGATGGGTCAGCTCGAGCGCAACGAGCGTCTCGCATACGTGCAGACGATCAAGGAATCGCAGGTCGGGCCAGGGGACCCGTTCAACAACCGCGAGCAGATGTTCTACCGCGGCCAGGCGCTCTCGCGCAACTCCGCCAACGCGATCTTCCCCTGCGGCTCCGGATTGTTGTGGCGCAGGGAGGCTCTGGAAGACATCGACCTGTTCCCAGCCTGGAACCTGGTCGAGGACCTGCAGTCGGGGGTGGAGGCCCTGCGGCGCGGCTGGGACTCGTGCTACCTGCCGATTGTCGGCGCGGTCGCCCAGCACTCGCCGGAGGACCTGCCCAACTACTACAAGCAGCGCGGGACGTGGGCGATCGACACGGTGCGGCTGATGATCTGGGGCGACAAACGCGGCCTGCGTGTGAGCCAGCGTTCTCAGTTCTACGAGATGCTCATGTTCTACCTGCATTCGCTGACCGCCATCGTGTACATCCCGAGCATCCTGCTCTCGTTCCTGGGCTACCCGCCGTTCACGACCACGGCCGAGGGCTTTGCCATCCACATGCTGCCGCTGATGGTCGCCGGCGAGGCGTGGCTGCTGGCGATGAACCGCCCGTACAACGACCGCCGCAAACGCCAGCGCCGCCCGTACCGCGAACTGTGGCGCGTGCGGACCATCTGGAGCGGCATGGCGCCCGTGTACATCAAGGCGTCGCTCAAGGCGATCATCGGGGGTCCCCGCGAGAAGCCCGTGTACAAGGTCACCCGCAAGCACAACGATCCCCGCTGGTACTGGAGCCATACGGTGCCCCAGGCCGCGACCATCGTGATCCTCGTGGGCGCCGTCGCGTACGCGCTTCGCAACCACACCGTCCCGCGTCCGGTCGAGCTGCTGCCGCCGCTCTACTGGGGGGCGCAGTTCGGGATGCTGCTCGCAGGCTTCGTGGCCCGCGGCTGGTATGGCGTGGCCGATCGACGCCGGGCGCACACGCCAACTGTGGAGCGCCGCGAGCCCGAGGGGGCCGAGCCGTCCGCGGCAACGCCCGGCACGCCGGTCGCCGAGGCCCTGATGGGGAGTGGCACGGCGCTGCTCGGCGCGGCGGGCGGGGAGACGGCAGAGGCCCGGTGAGCGGAGCGAAGGCTTCCATGCCTCCGCTCTCGCTGCGTGGCACGACATGGCGAAAGTCGTGCCTTGGGGGGTCCCTCTCCATACCCCATTGCTGCTAACGCGCCACGGGGTCCTTAGTTCCGCATCGCCCGGGCGGATAGCGCAACCGCGGTAGCGGCAAGCGCGCCGTGGCGAGCGTTGCCTGCGCATTCGCGCGTGCCGGCCAGCGTGCCGGGGCGCACGCGTCTGGAGTGCGCCGGGTCAGGCGTGCGCGAGGTACTCGCTCCGCAGCCACGCGAGCGTCGCCTCGAGCCCCGCCGGATAGTCGACGCGGGGTTCCCAGCCCAGCATCTCGCGCGCCCTGCGGTTGCTGAAGTCCTGGTTGAGGCCGAGCACCTGCACGGCCTGGCGCGAGAGCAGCGGCGGGGCGCTCAGACCGGTGGTCCTGCGCAACAGCCGGTAGCCGTGCTCGAGCGAGAAGCCGACCGCGCTCGCCATCCAATAGGGAACGCTCCAGCGGACCGTCGCGCAGCCGAGACCGTCGGCCAGGCCATCGGTGAACTGCTTCCAGGTCACGTCGAGCCCGTCGCTGACGTTGAAGGCGTGGCCGCGTGCCGCCCCATGGTCGCGCGCGAGCACCGCGGCGTCGATCAGGTTCTCGACATAACACAGACCGGCGACCGCGCGACCACCGTCAACCAGGAGCATGTTGCGGGCACGGATGGCACGGGCGATCTCGCCGACGACGTCGGTCGAGCCGGGGCCGTACACGGTCGCTGGGCGCAGGATGACGGCGTCGAGTGAGTGCTCGCGCTCCGCGCGGCGCACCTCGGCCTCGGCGTCGAGCTTCGTCTGGGCGTACCAGTTGCGAAACCGCTCGGCCGTGCACGTCTCGTCGATCGCCGCGCCGTCGGGGAAGCCGTACACGTCGGTGGTGCTGAAATGAACGACCCGCTCCACTGACGCCTCGACGCAGGCCTCGAGCAGATGCCGCGTGCCCGCGACATTGGTGCGGACGATCTCCTGCTTGGTGGCCCAGTCGGAGACCAGCGCGCCGCAGTGAAACACGTAGTTGCAGCCCTGCACTGCACTCGCGAGTGAACGCGCGCTCGTGAGGTCGCCTACGGCGATGTCGACATCCAGGTCGCTCAGCTGCGATGTGTCACTGCTCGCGCGTACGAGGCAGCGCACGGGATGGCCCTCCTGCACCAAGCGCCTGGCCAGGTGCCCGCCGATGAACCCGCTCGCACCGGTCACCAGGCAGACGTCCTCACGCGAGGAATCGAACGGCCTGCCGCGGGGCGCGGTGTTGACGCGGGCGCTGGCGCTCGGGCGCGTCTCCCGCGTGCCCCGGCGTGTGAGGGTCGCCTTGGCGATGTCGCGCACGACCGACCAGTTCTTGCCGGCGGGGCCGTGACAGTCGGCGAGCACGGCGTCGAGCGCGTCCAGGAAGTCCTGCGCCTGCGCCTCGGAGAGCGTCAGGGGGGGCAGCAGCTTGATCACGTCGTTCTTGCCGGCCGCCATCGTGATCACACCGTGGTCGCGATGGAGCGGGATCACGATCAACTGAGGAAACAGACCCTCGCTCGCCTTGTGGATCAAATGCCAGTTGAGGCGGGCGACGCGGGAGCTGGGCGCGCACAGCTCGATCCCGAGCATCAGCCCGCTCGCGCGAACCTCCTTGACCATCTCGTAGCGCTGCTGGAGCTCGGCGAGGCCCTCGCTCAGGATCGCGCCCATGCGTGCTGCGTGCTCGGCGAGGGAGTCGCGCTCGATGATGCGCATCGTGGCCAGACCCGCCGCCATGGACATGCGGTTGCGCCCGAAGGTCGACTGATGGACGTAGCTGCGCTCGAGCGTGCCCACGGCCCGCTGGAAGATCTCCCGGGTGGTGACCGTGGCGGCGACCGGCATGTAGCCGCCGCTGAGCGCCTTGCCGACGAGCACGAAGTCCGGCTCGAGGTCCCACTGCTCGAGCGCGAACCACCTGCCGGTCCGCCCGAGCCCGGTCTGGATCTCGTCGATGACGAACATCGTGCCGTAGCGCCGGCACAGCTCCTGTGCGCCCCGGAGATAGCCCGCCGGCGGCAGCGTCACCATCCGTCCCTGGATGGGCTCGACGATGAACGCCGCCACGTCCTTCGTGCGCAGCTCCATCTCGAGGCGTCGCAGGTCGCCGAACGGGACGCGGGCGCAACCCGGGAGCAGCGGACCGAACTCCTCCTTGAAGAAGTCGTCCCCCACCAGCGACAGCGGCCCGAGCGTGACCCCGTGAAAGCTGCTCTCGCAGGAGAGCAGGCGGGGCCGGCCGGTCGCCGCCCGGGCGAACTTCATCGCCGTGTCCACCGCCTCGGCGCCCGTGCTCGCGAAGAACACCGCCTCGAGCTCGCCCGGGAGACGCTGGGCGAGCGCCTGCGCGAGCATCCCGGCGAGCGCCGAGTAGTGGATCTGCACGCCGTCCACCAGGTCCGCGGCGAGCGTCGCCTGCAGGACCGCGCGAACGTCGGGGTGGTTGTGGCCGAGGCTGGCGAAGCCCTCGCCCGTGTGGAAGTCGAGATAGGCGCGACCGTCCGCGTCGTAGAGGTAGGACCCCTGCGCGGAGGTGTACTGCTTGTCGAAGCCGAGGATTCGCAGCACGTCGACCAGCGAGGGGTCGAGATGGCGTGCCGCCAGATCCAGCGTCTCGTCCGCGCGTCCGATCGCCTCCGCGACTACGCCGAGGGGATCGACGGGGTGGGGGGGTTCGGTGTTGGCGCTCATCGCGAGTGTGGGTCTGCGTTTTGCGGGTGCTCTTCAGCGGAGCTCCCTGCCGCGCGCTCGCGGAGAGGCTAAACGAAGCTCTCGCCAAGGAGGGTTCCTCAAGCTGGCCGGGCGTTGCGCCGATTCACTGGCATGGCACGACAGACGTCCGAGCGGGGGGGACCGCTGACACCGGAGCAGGCGATCAAGGGGCGCCGCGCGATCCGCAGGGGCCTGTCGATGGCGGTCGCACAGATGTGGGTGCTTGTCATCGTGATCGCGCTACTCAGGCCTCACTTGCTGACTGTCGCCCTGGTGCTTGTGGTCCTGTACACCGCGTCGATGCCGGTGGTGCTCCGTTTGGTCGAACGCGGTATAGAGCGCCGCACGGTCGGTGCCAACGACCCAGCCCGTGAAAGCTTCGGCAGGCCCTGACCGCCGGAGGGGTGGTTGTGTGCCAATCGGGCGGGCTTGCGGCGACGGCGAGATCGGGCAGACGGGTTACGCGCCCAGAGCGGCCGGTTTCATTCCTCCGTGCCCGCCTGCGTTGTGAGTTGCACGACCCCGACGATCCACGAAGTGGGCACAGGGCCCCAGAACCGGCTGTCGTCTGATTCTCCGCGGTTGTCGCCCAACATGAACCAATGGTCGGCGGGGATCCTGATCAGGTCCGGGAAGTTGCACTCGGGACTCATGCCGCATGCGCGGATGTACGAGTCCGGCTCGCGGGCGAATGTGCTCGTCCCGACAGCCTTCCGATACACGTGACCTTCGGAGACGTAGATTTCGTCGCCGGGGCCGGCGACGATCCGCTTGACGAACTTGACGACCGATCTCGTCGGCAGCGGTTCCGAACAGGCGGCACCGCCAAGCCTGACCACGTGGGGTGTAGGTCCGCACTCCTCCTGCTCGGCCCCTTCGGGCGGGTGGAACACGACGATATCGCCGACCTTCGGCGCTGATGGTCTGACAACGACGCGAGTGCCAACAGTGAGCGTCGGCGCCATCGACTCGGACGGGACGCGGTACAGCGATCTGAACGGCGCTTGGCTCGACGGGGTTGTGGGGACGACCAACACGACGGTCTTCGAGTTCGCCTTCCCACAGCCCGCGAGCAGCACGGTCAGGCCGAGAAGTGCGGTGCCACGGCGCATGCTCAGGCAAGCGTACTGTCCCTGAGCTTATCGGAGCAGGAGATCTGTGTAGTGGGCGCGGACAGTGTTGCCGTTGGTGTCGGTCACCTTGACGATGATCTCGATCTGCACGATGTGGCCTGCGCGGATGATCTTGTCGAGCGTGCGTAGCGCTGGTCCGCTGTACCGGTGGGTGAAGAGCTAGCTGCCGCCCGTCGCGGCCGTGATGGAGACGGCTGTTGGGCCGAGGTCGAGGCTCGGGACCCGACGGGCTGTGAGCGTTCGCTGTAGTTCGGACGCTTCGTAGTAGGTGTCGCCGGTGCAGTCGGTCGAGCAGTCGACTTGGTAGGTGACGGTGGGGTCCGCGCTGCGGAAGGCATAGGGGCTGTCGATACTCACCTGCACTGGTGCCGGGAGGACGTGCAGAGAATAGACACCTGTCCGCCAGATGACGGGTGTGAGGCCCGCGCAGGGTTCGATGTCAGCGCTGGAGATGGACGCTTGCCAGTAGACGGTCCCGGGTGTGTTTGCCGCTACCGCAGACGTGTAGGTGTAGGTGAACGACGTCTGTGGCCCCGGCTCTTCGCTGAACGGCACACGGGTCGCGGTGCCGCTGTCGATGTCGGGGCTGGATATGAGGGCTGGTGATGACGCAACCACAAACGTCACCGGTGCCTCGGAGCGGGTCGAGAAGGTCACCGGGGTGCCGGCGGTCACCGTCGCGTCATCAGGGGGGGTCAGCCAGGATTCCATGACGCGGAAGCTGCTGGAAGTCTGGTCGTAGCAGATGATTCCTGGACCACCTTCCGGCATCGCGGTGTATGCCGCCGGCGGGGTCGCCGCGAGCGTCACGGCGCCCGCGAGTGCGATCGCGACGAAGAGCCAGCAAGCCGTCGACCCGGACATCCGCAGATCCTAGGCTCTGCGGGCAGGCCCTGCGTGGCCTGTAGCGCCCAGCTGATGCTGAGTGCTACGGACCTTCCGCGGGCGCCTTCGCAGCCGGATTTGTGCGTACCGCCAGATAGCTGGAGCTTTCGCTTGGGCCGCCACCGCCGCTCCCCCGCTCAGCAGGCTGTTTGCTAGCGCGCCCGGTAGGAGTCGAACCTACGACCTCTCGCTCCGGAGGTACGACGCGCAGGAAGCGAAAGAGGCGCAGAAATGGCTCTGGCAAGCCAGATGCGCCGCCGTCGCCGAGTGGCTGATACCCGTGGATGTGGGATGATTTGGGTGGGTTCGGGCACGGAAGGGCGGCAGTGGCCCAAACGATTGTGCGCATAGCCGCTGTCTCGCTTTAGGGCCGGGGTCGCTATATGCCGTCAGGAGGTGGTCCGGAAGAACCTCCACTATCTCGTCGCTGAGAAGACGACGCCGAAGAACCGGTCCGAGCAAGAGATTGCCGGCTACCGTGACGTGCTCGCGACAATACACGCGAACGGCGCCGACATCCCATTCGAGCCTAAGTATGTCGAGCAGCTTCACGGCAACCTCTACAAATACGTCGGCAACCGCGATGCTGGCCACTGGAAGGGGATGGACAACGAGGTCGAAGAAAAACGCCCGGACGGCACGCGAGTCGTGCGGTTTACGCCGGTCTCCGCTGCTCTTACTCCCCAGGCCATGCAGGATCTCCATCGAGAGTTCCAGACCGCGCTCGACGCTCGTATCTACGAACCGCTACTTCTTTGCGCCGCATACATCCTCGACTTCACCGTGATACACCCGTTCCGCGACGGCAACGGCCGGATGTCGCGCCTCATCACCCTCTGGCTGCTCTACATAGTCGGCCACGACGTCGGGCGCTACATCAGTCTCGAGAAGGTCATCGACAGCAGCAAGGAGACCTACTACGAGGCACTTGCCCAGTCCACATCCGGCTGGCATGAGAGCCAACACGATCTTCGTCCGTGGACCAACTACTTCCTCGGCATCCTGATCGCCGCATACAAGGAGTTCGAGAGCCGCACCGGTGCGATCGGCGGTCGTGGCTCCAAGAAGGCACTCATCATGACGTTCATCGACTCGCTAATCGTGCCCGAGTTCACGATCGCCGATGTTCGCCAAGCCGCGCCGGGGGTCAGCACCGGCTACATCAACAAGCTGCTCGGCGAACTCAAGAAAGACGGGAAGATAGAGCCCGTGGGCATGGGCCGGGGCGCACACTGGAGGCGCCTCAGCGGCAACTGATCTGCGGCACAGTCCGACGGACGGGGCTAAACACGCTCCTTCTACTCAAAACGTCCTACTGAAGGCGAGAAGGAGCAGGTTTGACCTCCAACCATCAACGAGAGAGAAGCGCACAAGGATGAGCCCACTGATCCCCGCCGACATCGGGCATTTCCTTGTCATCTACGACATCGCGGCCCGCCGCGCCGAGGTCCGCGAATTTGGGACCGACTACGACACGGCGCAGAAGGCATACGCACAGGACGAGTGGGAGGCGCGCGACCGTACCGACCTCGACGTTGTGCTGCTCATCGCCGACTCGCTGGCGACCATCAAGCGCACCCACTCCAGCTACTTCAGCACACGTGACCCAGTCGCTGCGCTTCTCCGCGGGGCCTGATCCGCTGACTTCCGCGACCTTCTCTACGATCGCTCCGTGGCGACACGCATCCGTTACATGGGCAACAAGCACGACGTTGCACCTGTCGTGGCCGAGCTCGTGCGACGGCGACGTGGCGATAGACCCTTCCTGGACGTCTTCTGTGGTCTGTGCTCGGTTGGCGGCGCAGTCGCGCGCACCGGGCACCGGGTCGTTGGTAACGACGTCCAGAGCTTCGCCGCCCTCGTCGCGCGCTGCCTGGTCGCGACGGTTGAGATGCCGCCGTCGCGGGAGAAGCTTAAGGATTCGCTATGGCGCAGCCACCTCTATAACCAGCGCCGTCTGCTCGAGCGCTTCGGGGACGATGTAGCGCGCGAGGCGCGCATCCTCGCCAACGCTGATGCACACGCCTACCGTCGCGCCTACCCTCACTGGCGTCACGGTGCCAATAGCAGGACGGTTGCCGCCGAGTTGGCTGCGATAGCCCGGACCGGCGATCGGCGCCCCTACCGGCTGGCCACGCTCAGCTTCGCTTGGGGATATTTCGGTCTGCGCCAGGCGATCGCAATCGACAGCATCCGCTTCGCCATCGACCGCGCGCGCGAGTCCGGGCGACTGACGCCGGCGGGCGCCGACTGGGCACTCGTTGCGCGGGGGAGAGGATGTGGCGCCTGCTGCCGAGCAGCTCAAAGCCGCGGTGATGCTCTTTGACCTTGCTCTCGGAGACCGCACCGAGCTGCCGCACAACGGCCAGCTGATTCTGCTCGCGCACCAGTGGCGCAACGAAGCCCACCTGTGCGCAGCGTACGAAGACGCCGGGGACAGGGCCTTGATCGACAGGGACGAAGCCACAGCGGCCGCCTGGGCTCGCGTTCACGACCAGATCCAGGCAGCTGGCCGGGCCGCTACCGAACGTCTGCTCGGGCCGGTGACGGCATGAGGACCGCGACGGACGGCAAACAGAGTGCCGACCTGGTGGCCTGGGGCGTCGTCGCGGACGGCTACCACGCGGCACTGCAGGTGCCTGGGCTCGACGAGGACGAGCGCGGGGCCCTGCTACGTCAGCTCCGCTCGGCTGAGATCCTGGCGGGCAGAGGGCACGTTGCTTTCGTTGAGCCCCCACCGCCGGACAATGTGGTGCGGCTCGCTGCGAGAGCGGACGGGGTCGAGCATGGCGAGGCGTGAACCTACCGCCGGCGCCTCAGCCTCGCCGGCGATCCGACGCATTCAAACCCGTAGCGGAGGTACTGGCGTGCGTCGCGGGCTTTGCAGTACTCGCCCGGTCCGAGGCACTTTTCTTCGCCTGCGATCACTGCATGGACGTCATGGCTGCAGGTCTCCGCGGCACGCGCCGACGGCTGCGCTGGAGCTGCTGACGGGAGCGCCACCGTCATCAGCACAGCGATTGCTACAACGATTGACTTCACGACTTCTCCTCTCGGCAGGTGGCCGGCCGGTGGATCGTCGCAGAGCGCGAGGGGGCGATGCGTGATGGCACGTCGTAGGAGCTTCACGAACCAGCTCTACAGGGCTGCGCGGATCTCGAACAACATCGGCGCAGCGGCGTCCGGCAACCCCAAGCGGGTCGCTCGCCGTGCGAAGAACGTCGCGGTCGGGCGTGTGCTCGGGCGCGCCGGCGTGTGGAGGAGGTTGTGGCGATGAGCGACATGGCGGTCCCGGCTCAGCAGGTGCCGCGCTTGCGCGCGGCGTTCTATCACGATCTCGGCGAGGAGTTCTGCCGGATGGCGTTCCTGCACGCGACACGCGAGCCGGATGCGCTGCGCGGAGCGATCGAGGAGTCGATGACGCGCATCGCCGACCTTCGCGCGCGACTTGACGAGGTCGGCTGGTCGACGCCGAGCGCCGAGCGTGATCAGCGGGTTACGGTGAGCTCGGCAACCCAGCGCGCGACGCGAACGCGCATCCGCCTTATGAGCGATTCGCTGTTCAGCAGCCTGCGGGACGGCAAGCTCACGATCGAACAGGCACCAGTGGGTGATGCGTGATGGCCGATCTTCAACACGAGAACGGAGGCGGTGGGTGATGGCGAGTGGAATGAGACGCGAGTTCGTAGGGCACGTATTCGTCGATCACGGCGGCGTTGTGGTCCTCGACCCCGAATATGCGGAGCTCAGCGATGGCGACAGGGACCGTGTGATCGATGCGTCGACCGGCGCGACTCTCGACTGTGACGATGACAACCTGCCGCCGGGCATGGATCACATCGGGGTCTTTGTGTCCACTGGGCTCGGGGACGGCCGGTATCCCGTTTACGCCGACCTGATCGAGCTGCCCGGCGCCGGCACCCGTGTCGCGCGCATCGTGATCGACTGCCTGGGCACTGAACCCGAGACCCAATCGGACGATCTACGCGCTGAGATGATCGACGCCGCCGACCTCCTCCGGCAGCATGGGATCGACGTCGCGCTTCCCTACGACGAGCACCAGCACCAGGGCGTCGATGACGACGTACGGAGGCGAGCGCTGGGAGACGATGCGTGATGGCCAGGCCAGCTACGGGCACGATCATCGAGCGGCGTAACGCGGCGGGGCGTCACCCTCCGTACGCTCCGCTTTACCGTGAACGGCCGCAAGCGCGCCGTGGCGCTCGGGCGCGTCACCAGAGCGGAGGCGGAGGATCGTCTGACGGTCGAACTGGCGCGCGTGCGCGATGGCGGGTGGGAGCCGCCTGTGGCGCCGCCGGACTCGCCACGGGCCGATGTCTCGACGTTCCATGCCTACGCCGAGCAGTGGTGGCTGCTGAGCGAGGGCCAGCTGTCGGCGAACACGCAGGCCGACTATCGCTGGCGGCTGGAGAAGCACCTCCTCGGGTACTTCGGCGAGATGCCGCTCGATTCGATCAAGGCGGCGACGGTCGAGGCCTACATCGCGGCGAAGCTCGCCGAGGATGACCCGCTCTCGGCCAGGTCGATCAACATGACGGTGATTCTGCTGGGCGCGATCCTCGAGCGGGCGGTCAAGCACGAGCTGATCGACCGCAACCCGGCGAAGGGCTGCCGGGCCCGGGAACGCGCACCGGAGCGCTCCTATCTGGAGACAGCCGGCCAGATCCAGGCGCTGCTCGACGCCGCCGGCGAGCTCGACGCCAAGGCGCCGTGTCACCGTCGCCATGTCGAGCGTCGCGTGATGCTCGCGGTCCTCACGTTCGCCGGCCTGCGGATCGGGGAGCTGCTCGCGCTGCGCTGGCGCGACGTCGACCTCGCCACGGGATGGCTGACGGTCGGCCAGTCCAAGACGGACGCAGGCCGGCGCCGGGTGAAGCTCAGGGGTGCGCTACGCGACGACCTGGCGGCGCTGCGGGCACGCGTTGGCCGGGGCGACGGTCTGGTGTTCCCGACAAGCACAGGCCGCCAGGCGAGCCCTGAGAACTTCCGCACCCGGGTGCTCGCCACGGCCATGAAGCGCGCCAACACGAACCTGGCCGAGGCGAAGTCGCCGCCGCTGCCCGAGAAGCTGACGCCGCACAGCCTGCGTCGCACGTTCTGCTCGCTGCTGTACGCGCTCGGCGAGGACCCGGGCACGGTAATGGACGAAATGGGCCACACCGACCCGGCGCTCGCGCTGCGGGTCTACCGACAGGCGATGCGGCGCGGTCACGACGAAAAGGCGCTCCTGCGGAGCCTGGTCGAGGGCGCCGAATCATCGCTCGACGCCGATCGGCTGCCAGGAGACGTGCTCACGACCGCAACCGCCGACGGATAGAGTCCGAACCGTGGCGACTCCGTGGACGCAATCGCTCTCGCTGCGTTGGCGACCGGCGCTGAGCTTCTACGCGACTCGTATCGCGATCCTCGAAGAGCTCGACAACGCCAAAGTGCTGCGAGCATTCCGCGTGGGGGATGAGCAGATTGACGCCCGAATCCTTGCCGGCCACGAGCTATCGGTCTCTCAGAACGGCTTGTCGCTTGAGGTTTTCGGCCCTGACGCCGACGTAGACGAGGTGTGGGCCTACGTCGATCAGGCGGTTCGGAAAGTTGCACCCGCGCAGATGGGCGGTGCCGCCACGCAGTTCCAGCACATAGCGCCGATCGACATGCCCTACGACGCGGCTATCGCGGCTGCCACGGCAAGCTACCTCCCGCCCCTCGCTAACGAAATCGTCGACTGGGCGGTCATCGTCAACCTGCCAGGAGGGCTCGGGAACATGCCTGCGAACCGCGGTCCGAGCGTGGAGTTCGGCATAATCAACGAGGGCGAAGCGCGAATGCGCCTGAGTCGGGTGGGCAGCCGAACGACTTCGCGGATGCAGCAATCTCAGCTTCCAGGATCACGATGGGAGAGCACGACGTTTCCGGCGGTCGCGCTGTTCGCGGACTCGACTTGGCCGCAGCACGTCAGTCCGGCCGGGGTCGAGAGCCTCGCAGACGTACGCGAATACCTCGACGCGACCAAGGAGCAGGCCGGCCGGTTCGTCGATCATCTTTATGAGAACATCACGATTGAGCGCTAGAACTGGTGGAAAGGTGGCATTCGTATGAGCAACACATGTGTAGCCGAGAGGCCTAGCGCCTTGGACGACTTGCCGTGGGTTGATCTCGAGGTGGATCTCGAGGCCTCACTGATCGAGTTCCTGGCCACGAGGTCCGTAAGCGAGAAGAGCCGGCCAAAGGCGCCGAGCATGGCGGTGCTTGCCGAGCCAGCGGCAGATGAAGCTGAGATTGAGCAGCTCGCGGCGGAGCGTCTCCGCGTGCGCGACAGGGCTGCCTTCGACGATCTACTTCGAATGCAGGAGCTGCCGCTGATCGATGACGAGACCGACGCAGAGGCCTATGAGGACGCGACCAGCGGGTTCGCTCCCCCCTTGGCCAATCCTCATCCCCACACGTAGTCCTGCCTGTTTCGCTGCGCTGGCAGGCTCTCGAGCTCGACGACGAGGTCGCGAGGAAAGCCTGCGAAGCATTCGACATCGGAAGCGGCTATTGGACCTACCCCGGGCGGTGGCTGACCGAATGGTTCTGGGAATCCGACCGCAAACCGATGAGCCCGATCGGAGAAGGGACCATCCTGGCGTTCGATGCGGACAAGGACGACGACGAGGCGGGTCCCGTCGTCGTCGGCTTCGCAGCCTGGTGTCTGCGGAAAGAACGCGTCGAGGGGCCTAAGCCTGGATCCACCGGTGGGGTGGGTTGGGGAGTGTGAATCGGGGTGGTGGTGCGGTGGTCGCGTTGTTCGTGGCCGGGAGCGTTGCGGGCTGGTCGTGCGCTTCGGTTTCGGCGGTTCTGCTGGGC